>LNFM01014816.1_pt1 | contig 25877 bp, 25 predicted proteins | sample 596031 | NCBI WGS metagenome assembly LNFM01 (sample SAMN04254537, study PRJNA301005) | activated carbon metagenome | isolation source: dual media filters at the Ann Arbor, Michigan drinking water treatment plant | place: USA: Ann Arbor | reverse complement strand
TGGGGCCTCAGCGGAGAGTGGCTGAGCGGGTCGCAGCGGCTTTTTTATGCGACAGTTGACGGGTGTCTCCAGGGGATGCGGGGTTATAGCACGCCACCCTGAAACGACCACGCATTCACCCGCGTTGCACCCGCTTGCAACGCCTTTCGATGACGGACCTCACGCCCGCCCATGCCCCGCCCCATCCTCGCCACCGTCCATCCCGAAGCCCTGCGCCACAACCTGCAACGCGCCCGCGACTGCGCTCCCGACGCGCGGGTCTGGGCGGTGGTCAAGGCCAACGCCTACGGTCACGGCATCGAACGCTGTTTTAACGCCCTGCGCGCGGCCGACGGCTTTGCCCTGCTCGACCTCGCCGAGGCCCAGCGCATCCGGGCGCTCGACTGGCGCGGCCCCATCCTGCTGCTGGAAGGTGTGTTCGAGCCGCGCGACCTCGAGCTGTGTTCGCGCCTGCACCTGTGGCACACGGTGCACTGCACCGAGCAGATCGACTGGCTGGCCGCGCACAAGACGCTGGTGCCGCACCGCGTGTTCCTGAAGCTCAACAGCGGCATGAACCGCCTGGGTTTCACCCCCAACGCCTTTCGCAGCGCCTGGACGCGGCTCAACGCGCTGCCGCAGGTGGACGAGATCTCGCTCATGACGCACTTCAGCGACGCCGACGGCCCCCGCGGCATTGCGCACCAGGTGGCGGCTTTCGAAGCCGCCACCGCCGACCTGCCGGGCGAGCGCACGCTGTGCAACAGCGCGGCCTTGCTGAGGAATCCCGGCGATGCGCTGCGCGGCGAAGGCGTGACGACGCTCGCTGCCGACTGGGTGCGCGAAGGCATTGCGCTGTACGGCAGCGCGCCCGACTTTCCCGCGCACTCGGCTGCCGACTGGCAGTTGCAACCGGCCATGACCTTGTCGAGCCGCATCATCGGTGTGCAAAGCCTGCAGCCCGGTGACACCGTGGGCTACGGCTCGGCCTTCACGGCCGACCAAGCCATGCGCATCGGTGTGGTGGCTTGCGGCTATGCAGACGGTTACCCGCGCCATGCGCCCAATGGCACGCCGGTGCTGGTGGATGGCGTGCGCACGCGGGTGGTGGGGCGGGTCAGCATGGACATGGTGACGGTCGATCTCTCGGGCCTCGATGCCGCCGGCATCGGATCGGAAGTGGTGCTCTGGGGGCGCTCAGCGGCTGGCGCCGTGTTGCCGGTGGATGAGGTCGCCGCGGCGGCGGGCACGATCGGGTATGAGCTGATGTGTGCCGTGGCGCAACGCGTTCCGTTCGCTGCGCCCTGAGGTTCAAGGACGCGCAGGCGAGCAGGCCACAAACCCGTACCGCTCGCAAAACGGACTCCCCAACACCGGGAGCCATGCCGGCACGTTGTGGAATTCCCGCGCCACTTCCGCCAGCACCCCGTCGCGGTACGCTTGAAACCGGAACCCCACCCCGTCCACCGCGAAGAACGGCACACCTTCCACTTCGAAGCGCTTGACGCTCACGCGCTCGAAGTACGGCGCGAACTCGGCGAGCACGGGTTCGTCGTACAGGAAGACGCGAATCGCCTGGCCGTCGTACGAACGGAAATCCACGATCTGGTCGTCCTGCCGCGCATGGTGGCGGCCCACGCCGAACACCGGCACGTAGGCGCCGTGGTGAAACGCCAGCATGCCCGCCGGGTTGTAGGTGCGCGCCATCAACGTGGCACCCGGCGGCAGGTCCTGGCGCAGCGCGGCCACCACCGCAGGCGTCTCGCGCAGGAACACCGCACGGTCGTGAATCTTGAAGGGCTGCCACCAGGCCAGCGGCGCCCAGGCGATGGCCGCGACCACCAGCAGGTGCGGCACCGAGAGCGCCACCGTCCAGTTCAACGCACTGCGCAGCGGCCGTGCCTCCAGCCGCATCCCCGCCCACACCACGAACAGCGGCACGAAGCCCAGCACCCAGTGCAGGCCGATGGTGCGGCGCGTGCTCAGCAGCGCGAACACCACGATGGGGAACAGCCACAGCACCGCGAGCGTGGTGCGGGTGGTGACCGAGGTGCCCGCGATCGGGCGGGCCACCGCGCTGCGCCAGAGCAACCAGGGCGTGAGCAGGTAGACCGCCATGGCCACGTAGGTGGTGAAGGTCTTGATCGACCACGCCGAGCCTTCGTTGCGGTTGAACACGTTGAACATCACGTTGGTCCAGCCGTGGGTGGCGTTGAAGGCCACGTTGAGCGCGATCGAGGGCAGGGCCAGCGCGAAGATGAGGAAGGGCGCCCACCAGCGCCCCCGCCGCCAGCCGAAGCAGTGCGCGGCGTAGGCAAAACCCAGCAGCGCCGCGAAGTATTTGGAGAGGAAGGCCAGGCCGAGGAACAAACCCGCCAAGGCGTACCAGGGCGCGCTGCGCGTGGTGCTGGTGTCGGCCCGCAGGTAGGCCCAGGCCGAGAGCGCCATGAAGAAGATCAAGGGCGTGTCGGTGGTCACCAGCACGAACAGCCAGCTCCAGGGCATGGCCAGGTAGACGGCGCCGGCGAGCCAGGCGCAGCGCATCGACGATGCCCAGCGCGATCACGCTGGTGACGATGAGCGTGAAGCTGCGCAGCACCAGCGGGTGTTCGCTGACCTGGCGCAGCACCGCGAGCAGCCAGCCCACCATGGGCGGGTGGTCGGAATAGCCCCAGGCCGGGAACACGCCCCACTGGTAGAAAAAGGCCTCGTCGCCGGTGAACGGGAAGCCCGCGGCGATGACGATCTTCAGGACCAGGGTGAGGGCAAAGGTCGTCCAGAAGATCTGGCGCGACGTGTGTGCGGAAAATTCGGAGGCGCGCATCGGTGGGCTTTCAAGCGTCCATGGCGAGCAGCGACACACCCACCACGATCAGCGTGCAGCCCGCCACCCGCAGCCACGAGAACGGCTCGCCCAGCCACAGCACGCCCAGGGCCATGGTCACCACAAAACCCAGGCTCACCAGCGGGTAGGCCAGGCTCACGTCCAGCCGCGAGAGCACCCACAGCCACAGCACGGCACTCGCGCCATAGAGCACCAGGCCCAGCCACACCATGGGGCTGGTGAGCGCGTGCAGGTAGGTCGCGCCCACGTCGGCGCCGGTGGGCGCGCCCATGCCGCGCTTCATCGCGATTTGCGCGGCCGATGACAGCAGCACACAGAAGACGGCCAGGCCGATGGCGATGGATTTCATGGGTGCGTCAGAGTCCGATGGTGGCCGTGAGACCGATGCCCCCCATGGCCAGCAGCGTCATCCAGCTGAAGGGGTCTCTCAATGCGAACTGCAGCGGATCCTCACCGTGCAGCTCGCGCCGCCCGGTCTTGAGCCAGATGCGCATGATCCACAGCGCGTAGAGCATCTCGCTGTTCTGGCTGTCGATGTACAGGGCCAGCACCATCACCGCCAGGAAGCCGCTGGCCATGCCCATGGCGCGCAGCGACGACAGGTCGCGCGGCTGGTAACCGCGGCCGGGTGCCAGGGTGGTGCGTTCGTCGTCGAGCTCTTCGAGTTCGGCGCAGCGTTTGACCAGGGCCAGGCTCAGGAACAGAAAGATCGAGATCGCGGCCAGCCAGTTGGACAGCGCCACTTGCGCCGCTACCGCGCCCGCAGCGATGCGCAAGGTGTACAGCCCAGAGAGCACCAGCACGTCGATCAGCGCCAGCCGCTTGAGCACCAACGAGTAAGCCAGCGTGGTCACGGTGTAGACCAGCAGCATGGCGGCAAAGGCCGGCGACACCGCCCAGGCCAGCACGAAGGCCAGCACCAGCATCACGCCACCCAGCACCACCGCCAGCGGGATGCTGATGGTGGCCGCGGCCAGCGGCCGAAAGCGCTTGAGCCGGTGTGCGCGGTCGTTGGGCAGGTCCAGCAGGTCGTTGAACAGGTAGGTGGCCGAGGCGCACAGGCCGAAGGCCACAAACGCCACCAGCACCAGCGCCCAGAGGTGCGGGTCGAGCCGGTGCGAGGCGAGCAGCGGAACGAACAGCAGCGCGTTCTTGGACCACTGCTTCAGGCGGATCGCACGCAGCACCGTCTTCAAACGCAGCGGCTCGCGCTCGAACACCCGCGCCTGCGGGTGCACTTTCTGCAACGCGTGGATGACGCTGGCCGGCGCGTTCACCGCCACCGCCTGCGCACTGCCCTGCCACACGGCGATGTCGTCGCTGCTGTTGCCGGCGTAGGCCCAGCTGCTGTGGCCACGGGCCTGCGCGTGCGCGGCGATCGCGTCGCGCTTGTGGCCCCGGCTGAGGTTCACGCCGTCGGCGCGGGCATTGGTGCCCAGCGTGTCGTCGAACAGCTTGAGGTGCGCCGCCACGTCGCGCACGATGCGCGAATCGGCAGCGCTCGCCAGCACCAGGCTGCGACCGCGGGCGTGCTCCTCCCGCAGGAACTGCACGAAGCGCTCGTGGTACGGCAGGCGCGCCGGATCGGGGCGCACGGCGTTGGCCAGCTTGAGCTTGAAGCCGGCCTTGCCCAGCAGCAACCACAGGATGAACAGCATCACCGACTCGTACAGCGTGTCGCTGGGCGTGAGCGTGCCGTCCAGGTCCACGTACAGCGGGCAGGTCTCGGCGGGGCGGGCAGCGGTGGTGGCGGCAGGCGTCAAACGGTGGGTCCGGTGGGTGTGCGCCGATTCTAGGCGCCGCACCGGCGGCGCCTCACCTGGCCAACGTGGGGTTCAGCCGGGCAGCCAGGCCCGGGCGCGGTCCACCAGTTGCACCAGCAGATGGGCCAGCGACGCGGTGTAGGCCAGCGCGGCCAACCCGGTGAGGGCGGAGACCAGCAGCGCGATGCCGTCGCGAAACATCCAGCCCAGACTCAGCAGGATCAGGCTCAGACTGGGCAAGACATTGCCCAGCGGCAAGGGCAGAAAAATCACCGCGCCCATCAAGGCGATCCACGCGCCCCAGCCCCAGCGCGTGGCGCCGTGGCTCCAGACCGACCAGCGCGGGCGCAGCCAGCGGTTGGCCCGCTCGTACATCCAGGCCAGACCGTGCAGGCAGCGTCCGGTCCAGCGCTCGTTCAGGCTCAGCGCCCCGAGTCGCTCCGGCAAGTCCACCGAGTCGTGCCCGCGCGCCCAGCCCCAGGCGATGGCCAGGATGCCCAGGCTGAGCACCGTGCCCGCGCCGGCGATCGGCACCACGGTGAGCAGCGCCATGAGCATCAGCACCACCGCGGTCGAGCTGTCGCCGTGCAGTCGCAGCAGCTCGGCGAGGTTCAGCCGCAGGTCGGCCGCGTCGGCCGAGGGCGCCCGTGCGCCGACCGCGTGCTCGCGGGCCGCGCGGCGCAACGCCCGGGCGAGCCGTTGGCTCAAACGCGGCCCTGCGCCGGCACGCTGCGCAGCGGGGTGGGCTTGTTCATGCGTCCGAGCAACCAGTGCAGCCCGATGGCGGGCACCAGCAAGCACAGCATGCCCAGGCCCCAGCCGGTCCACAGGAGCGGTGTGATCCAGCCCATCAGACCGTCGCTCGATGGCGCCACCTGGCCCAACCATTGCACGAAGTCCAGCCACATGGCCTGCAAGGCCTGCAGCCACGCGGGGTCCACCCACAAGGCGGCCCAGGCCGGTACCGGCCATTCGCCCACCGCGGTGGCGGCTGAAGTGACCTGGCCGGAGCCGGCGGCACCGAGCAGCCACTCGGTCAGCTGCACCGACAGCGCGACCAACGCCGTCCAGCACAGACTCAGAAAGGCGAACACGCCCCAGACGATGGTTTTCATGACAAGGCTCCTTCGGGATGTCGGTGGCGCTCGGGCAACTGGCGCCACGCGCGCGTGAGGCTGTCGAGCATGGCGGTCTCGCCGTCGGCCAGGTGACCGTCGGCCGCCACCACCGCTTCGCACAAGGCCACGATGGTTTCGCGCAGGGCCGGGTCGGTCACCTCGGCCAGCAAGGCCTGGCGGGTGGTCGCATCGAGCTGGGAGGAACCCAGCCATTCGCCGTGGGCGCCGAGCAGCAGGTCTTCGCAGAAAGCGTCGATCACGGCCTTGAGGTCTTGCGGCGGCAGGCCTAGCTGGCGCGCGGCGCCCAGCCGGTCCAGCGCCTTGATTTCGCTCAGCGCGTAGTTGCCATCGGCCACCAAGGCCATGGCGAGCAGACGGGCAGCCGCCTGCGGGCTGTTCAGCGGGTAGGTTCGCATGGTGTGCTCCTGAGTGTGGATGACGTGTGTGTCACTCGTTGCTGCCCAGGCCCATGAGGCTGAGCAGGCTGGTGAACAGGTTGAACAGCGAGACGAACAGGCCCACGGTGGCCAGCACGTAATTGGTCTCGCCACCGTTGACGATGCGGCTGGTTTCGAACAGGATCATGCCGACCGACAGCAGCGCCACCAGGCCAGACACGGCCAGCGCCAGCGCGGGCATGCTGAAGAAGAAGGCGGCCAGCGCCATCACCAGGGCCACCACCAGGCCGGCGAACAGGAAGCCGCCCATGAAGCTGAAGTCTCGCCGGGTGGTCAATACATAGGCCGACAAACCCAGGAAGGTCGCGCCGGTGGCGCCCAGGGCGGCCACGATGGTCTGACCGCCACCGGGCAGGCCCAGTGTGTGGGTGAGGATGGGGCCGAGCGTGTAGCCCATGAAACCGGTCAAGGCGAACACGGCGGGCAGCGCCCAGCCGCTGTTCTGCAGCTTGTGCACCGCGAACAGCAGTCCGAAGTAGCCCACCAGCGTGATCACCAGGCCGGGGGCTGGCCAGCCGTTGGCCACGGTGGCGGCGGCCACGCCGGCGCTGAACAGCAGCGTCAGCGAAAGCAGGGCGTAGGTGTTCTTGAGCACCCGCGTGGTTTGGGCGGGTGTGGCGTCGGTGGCGGAGGCCGCACCCATGCGGCGGGCCAGGGCGGTGCTGCGGGAAGCGTTTTCCATGGTGGACTCCAAAAAAGAGGGTAGGTAATGAGGTTAGGCCAGCAAAGGCTTCTGAAAAAGCAGAAAATCACTGCGACTTTCTCCCAAAAAGGCGAAGAATGAACACGGAACTCAACTACAAGCACCTGTACTACTTCTGGGTGACGGCCAAGGAAGGCGGCATGTCGCACGCGGCAGACCGCCTGGGCCTGGCGGTGCAGACGGTGAGCGCGCAGGTGCGCTTGCTGGAGCAGGCGCTGGGCCACGCGCTGTTCAAGCCCGCCGGACGCGGGCTGGCGCTCACCGAAGCGGGACAGGCCGCGCTGCAGGTGGCCGAGCAAATCTTTCACCTCGGTGAGCAGCTGCCCGCGGCCGTGCGCGACGCGACGCGCGCCAGCGAGGTGCGCCTGGTGGTGGGCATTTCCGATGGCCTGCCCAAGCTCGCCGTGCGCGACCTGCTGGAGCCCGCGCTCACCGAGCCCAACCTGCGCCTCTTGTGCCACGAAGGCGAGTTCGACGACCTGCTGGCGGAACTGGCGCTGCACCGGCTCGACGTCGTGCTCGCCGACCGGCCGGCCCCGGCCAACCCCAACCTGCGGCTCTACAGCCACGCGCTGGGTTCGTCCGCCTTGGGCTGGTACGCGCCCAAGGCCTGGCTCGCCCAGGCCCGGCAGGACTTTCCCCAGAGCCTGTCGGTGCGACTGCGCATCGACCAGTGGTTCGAGGGCCACGGCGTGCTGCCGCGTGTGGTGGGCGAGTTTGAAGACAGCGCGCTGCTGGCCACCTTCGGGTCGTCGGGCATGGGCGTGTTCCCGGCCTCCGAGCGCATGCGCGAGAAGCTGTCCACAGGTTATGGCCTGCAGTGGATCGGCGCATGCGACGGCGTGCGCGAGCACTTCTACGCCATCGGGACCGCGCGCAAGGTGCAACACCCGCTGGTGCAGAGCCTGCTCAGCGTTTCAGCCGAGTGAAGCGCGCGGGTCGGACAAGCGGCAGCAGCACGACGCACCCGGTCATCAGGGCGGTGTCGTGGGCCCGGCCGGCGTGTCCACTGCCTCCGGCGGCGGCTCCACCACGGGGGGTTTGTGCGGCGGGATGGTGGGCCGCGTGGTGGTCTGGATGTGCCAGACCGCGACGAACATGGCCGCGATGGTCGGGCCGATCACGAAGCCGTTGATGCCCATGACCGCGATACCGCCCAGCGTGGTGATCAGCACCAAGTAGTCGGGCATGCCGGTGTCTTTGCCCACCAGCAGCGGGCGCAGCACGTTGTCGGCCAGGCCGATCACCAGCACGCCCCAGGCGACCAGCGCCGCGCCTTGCCAGACCTGGTCCACGGCAAACAGGTACAGCGCCACCGGCACCCACACCAGACCCGCGCCCACGGCCGGCAGCAACGAGAGCGCGGCCATGAGCACCGCCCACAGCAGGGCTCCGTTGACGCCCAGCGCCCAGAACGCCAGGCCGCCCAGCAGGCCTTGCACCAGCGCCACCACGAGGTTGCCCTTGACCGTGGCGCGCAGCACGGTGCCGAAGCGCTCGAGCAGCTCCTGTTTGTGGTCGGGCGGCAGCGGAATCGCCATGCGGATGCTGCGCACGATGCTGGCGCCGTCGCGCGTGAGGAAGAACGCCAGGTACAAGGTGATGAACACGCTGACCACCAGCGTGAAGAGGTCCTGTCCGAAGTTGAAGGTGTGGGTGGCGATCAGCTCGCTGCCCTGGGTGAGCACCGCGTTGAACTTGCGCTGCACCCGGTCGAAGTTGCCCAGTCCGAAGCGCCCCAGCAACTGGATGACGCCATCGGGCAGGGCGTTGAACAACCCGCGCAACATGAGCGCCGGGTTCACCTCACCGGCCTGGATGCGGGCGTACATCTGCGTGGCCTCGCGCGCCAGCGAGATCACCACCAGCACCGCCGGCAGCACCACCACCATCAGCGCGGCACCCATGGTGACCAGCGCCGCGCGCGTGTGGCGGTGGTTCATGCGTGGCAGCAGCCAGCGATACAGCGGCGCAAACATCAGGGCAATGATGGCGCCCCAGAGGATGGTGCCGAAGAAGGGCAGCAGGATCCAGAAAAACGCCACCGTCACGCCGGTCAGCATGAGCCGCAACGTGAGCGGGGCCGACACCGCCGGCGTGGCCAGCGGCGAGAGCGCCTGCGGCTCGCTGGAGGTGGATTCGACCGGGGCGGCGGCTGGCGCGTCGGGGGTGGCGGGTGTTGTCATGTTCACGGCCGGGAGTGTGAGGGCGCGCCGAGTATCGCGCTGTTCGCCAGCACACCGCGGCGTTGTGCGGCAGACACGCCCTTGCAATCCGCCGAAACGTGCTTAAATGCCATCCATATGGAATCCACATGGATGGCAAAACAATGACGAACCGGCTGCTGGATGTGCGCCCCCGCGTGGGCGATTCGGAAAAGATGACCGTCAACCTCGGCGTGGTCGATCTCGGCCAGGTCGACCTGCTGGTGCAGGAGGGCTTCTATTCCAACCGCTCCGACCTGGTGCGCACCGCAGTGCGCAACCTGCTGGCCACCCACGCCGACACACTCAAACAGACCGTGGCCCGCAAAACGCTCACGCTCGGTCTCCAGCACCTCACGCGCGCCGAGCTGGAGCGCACCGTCGCCGCGGGCGAGCGCCTGCGCGTCCAGGTGGTGGGCCTGGCCCGCATCGACAACGACGTCACGCCCGAACTCGCCCTGGCCGCCATCGAATCCGTCTCCGTGCTCGGCGCCTTCCACGCCAGCCCCGCGGTGCGCCGCGCGCTGGCGCCCCGCACGGTTTGAATCTTCTTTCCCCTTGACGAAACACACCTCTTGAAAACACCCATCACGCCGACCCTGGCCATGAACATCAACGACACCATCGGCCAAGCGCTCGCACAGGCCGGACTCGACACCCGCAGCGGGCCGCTCAAAGGCGTGACCGAGACCATCCGAAAGGCCTTGGCGTCTGCGGGACTGGGGGGTGGGGCGGTGGCGCCCCCCGCCGATGCGGACGTGATCGACGTGGCGGCGCGCGACATCAACGCCCCAACCTCGGCGGCGCCCGGTGCCGGCCAGTTTGTGCGTCGCACGCTGCCACACCCGGCCGGTGCGCGCGACTACAAGCTCTACCAGCCCACCGCGCGAGTGGGCACAGCCCAGGGCCCACGGCCGCTGGTGGTGATGCTGCACGGCTGCACCCAGTCGGCCGACGACTTTGCTGCCGGCACGCAGATGAACCGCCTGGCCGACGAGTTCGGCTTTCTGGTGCTCTACCCGGAGCAATCGGCCGGCGCCAACGCCTCACGCTGCTGGAACTGGTTTCGCCCGCAAGACCAGGTGCGTGAAGGTGGAGAGCCCGCGCTCATCGCCGCCATGGTGCGCGCCGTCATGGCTGAGCAACCGGTGGATGCGCAGCGCGTGTTCGTGGCCGGGCTTTCGGCCGGCGCGGCGATGGCGGTGGTGCTGGGCGAGACCTGGCCCGACCTGTTTGCCGCTGTGGGCGCGCACTCGGGCTTGCCGTACGCGGCTGCGCACGACATTCCGTCGGCCATGGCCGCCATGAAGGGCCGCGCCGTGATGGGTCGCGCGCATTTCCCGGGCACCGGCGACGATCCGCGGCGCAGCGCCACGCACGCCGTGCCCACCATCGTGTTCCACGGCGACCGCGACCACACCGTGCAGCACAGCAACGGCGAGCACATTGCGCAGCAGGCTCGCCGGGCCACACCCACGCTGGACGTCAGTCACGACAGCGGCACCGCCGCGGGCGGGCGCCGCTACTCGCGCGCGCTGCACTCCGACGCCGCCGGCCGGGTGGTGGTGGAGCAATGGACCGTGCACGGCGCGGGCCACGCATGGTCGGGTGGGGATGCCGCCGGCACCTACACCGACAACGCCGGGCCCGACGCTTCGGCGGAGATGCTGCGCTTCTTCCTGGCACAGGTGCCGCGTGGCTGAAGCCCGGCCCCGCCGGCTCCTGGCGACGCTGTTCGCCCGCTTCGACGGCTCGGTCTTGCACGTCGCGCCACCGGGCCAGCCCGCTGCACCGCTGCAGATGCCCACAGCCGCCCAGCACAGGCGGTGGGCGCCGCTGCTGGGCTGGTGCATGAGCGGCGCGGTGGGTGAGCGTGGTCCGCAGACCCGCCTGTCGGTGGCGTTGTGGCCGGCGCAGCCCGGCAGCCCGGACGCCGCGTTGATCGAAGCCTTCAGCCGCCACCTCGACGGCAGCCACCAGCTGCTCGCGGCCGGTGGTGCGCTGGCGGGTGGGTGGTTGCGTCTGCGGGTGAAAGCCTGCGACGTGGCGTGGTGGCGCCCGCGCCGCCCCACCGATCCCTGGGACTGCGGCTACGTGGTGAACGAAGCCGCCGCGCGCGATGCCCTCGCGCGCTTTCGCCCCCGCCGTGCCACGCTCATGGTGGCGATGGGTTGGTCGCAGGCGGATCTCGACGACACGCTCGCACAGCTGCTGCGCTCATCGGCGCATTGGGCGCACCCCGTGCGGTGGCTGGTGGTGCAAGGCCGCGAACAGGACCTGCCCGTGCTGCCGGGCCTGGGCGGCTTGCCGCTGGTGCGGATTCAGCCGCTGGACACCGAGCGCTGAAACGACGGGACGACCAGCACCGCCGCGGTGCTGGCGCCGTCGGCGCCCACGCTGTGGATCAGGTCGGGCAGCGGTTCGTCGTGATCGAAAAACACGCGCCCGCGCACCACCACCACCAGCTTGGGGTTGCGCGAGGCGCTGCGCACGGCGGCGATGGTGGCGGCCATGCGCGGCATCCAGTCCTCGCGTTTGAAGGCCAGGCTCAGCGAGAGATCCACCACATCGAACCACTCGCGCTTGACCAGCTGGATCAGGGCCGCGTTGTCCGCCGGAAATTCGCAGTGGGTGTCCCAGCCTTCGCGCCACATCATCTCGGCGTCGAACACCGCACCCATCAGGTGCTGCTCGCCCGGCAGCGGTGCGATCAGGATGCAGCCGCGCAGCCGCTCCGGCGGGCGCTCGTTGTGATCGGCCTCCAGGCACAGCTTGCGAAACGACTGCTGAAGCCGGCCCAGCCCCAGCGTCACGTCGAACTCGGAGACTTCGTCGGCGGCCCAGAGGTCGCCCAGGTCGCGCGCGACCGGCTCCGAGACCCACATGCACGAGGCGCGCAGCGAGCCGGCTTCGGCGTGCAGGATGTCCAGCAGGGCAAATGCCTCGGCCGGATCGGCCGCCACCAAGAGGCGTGCCAGGCTGGCCATGCGCGGATCCCGGGTTTCAACATGAACCGGCTGTTCGACACCGTAGCGCGGCGTGACCTGCGGCAGCACGGTGGAGTCCACCAGGCGTTTGAGGATCTCGTGGTCCAGCCGTGCGAACTCGTGCTCGAAAGCCGGCTGCGCCGGGGCGTTCTGCCACAGGCTGTTGCCCGGCGCATGCGACACGCCTTGCTGGCTGCGCAGCAGCTCCAGCAGGTTGTGCGGCGGGCTCATGCGGGCGTCGTTGGCGGCGTCCGGGCGCTCGTTCGGATTGCGGTCGCCCAGCTTCATGCCCCAGTCGGGGAAGCAGCGCACCGTGGTGGGCATGTGGCCCAGAATTTCCACGTCGGTGTGCCGGCCGTCGCTGCGGATCGATTCCCAGATGCGCTTGACGCTGTCGGGCGGGCCTTCAAGCCACTGCAGGAAACGCCCGCTGTCGTAAATGAGCAAACCCGTGACCGATTCGGTGGCGTTGCGTTGAAGCGCCGCTTCCACCAGCTGGTGCAGGGCGGAATCGTCCAGGGGTGTGACGCAGCGGCTGCGGTAGACGAGCGTGGCCAGCGCCGGCTCGGCGCTGCCCGCCACCAGACGCTGGTGGGCGGGTTGTGGTGAGGAGGTGGATCGGGTCAAGGGGGAAGCACTCGTGAACCGCGTGAAAGAAGCCTGCACCGATCGGTGCGTCGCATCGAGCCCAGCACCCGATGGCGGCGGAACTCTGGAACCGCTTGATGATCCGCGCGGGCCCGAGGCGCTGTCAAGGAAGGGTTTCCCCGCGCCACGCAGCCTGGGGTCTTTGCACCCCGCAGCGATGGAAACAAAGTAATGCCAAACAACTCGTCCCGCTGATCGGATCGCCTGGCGTGGCGGCGCCCGATCCGACGCAGCGAAATCATGCGATAACCGCCCATCTCCTCACACCGCATCACCTCAGACCACACAGCCCATGACCGACTGGAAGACCCAACAAATGATCAAGGCCTCGGGCTGGCCGCTGGCGCCCGAACTGCTGGCACCCGGCGCCGACTTCAGCGCCCCGGCCGAGGGCGGTCTGGTGCCCTGGCACTGGGCCTGCAGCGAAGGCAAGGCCGGGCTGGTGCGCTACATGCTGGACCACGGCGCCGACCCACAGGACCGCACGCCGGCGGGTCAGGCGATGGTGCACATGGCGGCGCGCGCGAAAAGTTTTCAGGTGGTGATGCTGCTGATCGAGGCGCTCAAGACCGCCGGCGCGCCCGCCCCCGACGACGGGTTGCGCTCCTTCCTCACCAAGACCTTTGCCAAAGGCCATCCGGACTCGAAAAACCGCCTGCAACAGACCCTGAAGGATTGGGACCGGCTGCAGCGCCAGGCGGCGCCCAAGCCGGACTGACACGCCCAGTAAAAAAGCCCCGGCACGTGAGTGCCGGGGCTTTTTTGCTTTTTCAGCTGCGGGGTGTGACCCCGCCGCCGCATCAGGCGCTTTGCTGGATGCCGGCCAGCAGCCAGCCGCCGTTGGCATGGCGCGGCTTGGTCAGGTGCCAGATCTCGTCGAAGCGCTCCGTCAGCTCGGCGCCGTTCTCGCGCGTCTCGCCGGTGAAGCGCACGCTCACCACGTACAGCGCTGGGCCCTCTTCCACTTCCAGCACGTCGGCGTTGATCTGCACCACGTCGGTGTGCTGGGTGGCCGCGCCCCGGTCGCTCAGGTCCATCTGCAGCTCGGCGAACATCTCCGGCGTCGTGAAGGCGCGGATGTCGTCCAGGTTGCCGGCGTCGTTGGCGGCCTGCAGGCGGATGAAGTTGACCTTGGCGTTGCGCTCGAAGGCGGCCACGTCGAAGTCGGCGGGGATGTTGCTCGCAACGCTGCCACCCAACGAACTGCCGATCATGGAGCCGCCACCGGCGTTCACCGGCGTGCGAAAGGCGTTCACGTCGGGCGTGCTCTGGCGGTTGGCACCCGCTGCCGCGTAAGCCAGGCCACCCGAGCCGCCTTGCTGGGCCATGGCGCGCTTGCGCATGATGAAGCCGAACACGGCGACCGCAGCAGCGATCAGCAAGCCGATCATCAACATGTTGGCCATGCCTTCACCAAAGCCCAGGTGCGAAGCGAGTGCCATCAGGCCAATGCCGGCGGCGAGACCGGCGATCGGGCCCATCCAGCTACGGCCGGTGCTGGCCGCGGCGGCACCGGCACCCGCTGCGGCGGGCGCAGCGGTGGGTGCGGCAGGTGCTTTGGCCGGCGGCGCGGATTGGCGCTGCATGCCGAACGACTTGCCGCCGCCCATGCGTTTGGCTTCGGCGTCGAAATGTGCCGCGCCCAGACCGAGGGTCATGACCACGGCCAGCAGGGAAATCCACTTTTTCATCAGAGTCTCCATCAAAAAAATTGAGTACCGTGCAGGGTAGGCTTGTTATGGGTTCTGAAAAAGCAGAGATATCAGGATGATCACATCGAAAAAACAGAAGGCCTGGCGGCGTTCAAGGCCGTGATCGACCGCATCACACCTGTCCCCACACCGCCTCCAGTGCTGCCCAGGCCGCCTCGATCACCGGTTCGCCCCTGCGCGCGGCCAGGCACACAAAGCTCAGGTCGCAAGCCAGTTCCACCTGGTCAGCGATCACCAGGCCGCGCGCCTGGGCCTCGCGCATGGCGATCGAATCGCGCACCAGCGAGAGGCCCACACCGCTTTTCACCAGGTCGAGCATCGACGCTTCCTGGTCCACCAGCGCCACGCGGTGCGGTTCCAGACCGGTGAGGGAGCCCGGGCCGAACACCCGGCGTTGCAGGCGGTGGTGGGCGCTGGCCGGCGGCGTGGCCAGCCAGGGCAGGGCGGCGAGCGCCTTCCAGTCCTTGCCAACCACTTGCGGACCCCAACCGGCGGGGGCCAGCACGCGGTAGGTGAAGCGGGTCAGCGCGCGCAGGCGGTAGGCCGGGCCGGCCGGATCGTCGGGCAGGTTGAGGAAGAAGCCCACGTCCAGATCGCCGCGGTCGATGAGCGCGAGCACGTCGCCGCTCATGCCCTGGCGCAGCTCGGTGCCCACTTGCGGGCTGGACTCCACCAGCTGTTTGAGAAAGGCGCCCAGGCGGGTGAATTCGGGGTCGAGGATGGTGCCGATGCGCAAAGTGCCGCGCACCGTGTTGTGCAGGCCGGCGGCGGCCTGGCCAAAGTCGGCGAGTGCGGCCAGGGCCTTGTCGGCCAGGGGCAGCAGCGCGGCGCCGTCGTGTGTGAGGGCCATGCCTTGGGGCGTGCGGGTGAAGAGTTGCAGTCCGGTGGCCTCGGCCAGCGCCTTGAGCTGCAGGCTCACGGCGGGCTGGCTGAGGTGCAGGCGCTGCGCGGCGCGCGACACATTGCCCTCGCGCGCCACGGCGGCAAAGGCCCGCAGGGTTTGCGGGTCCACGTGGCTCAGGGTCGGTGGGTTCATGCGGTCTCCAGGGTGGGCGACACCATTATTTGCGATGCTTATAGCCTGCCTCAGGCAATTTCATTGGCTTTTTGCACTTTTTGCTCTCACACTCACTCCATTCTTAGGAGACTGACCATGAGCATTGCAAATATCAACCACTTCATCGGCGGCCAGCCCGCAGCCGGCACCTCCACCCGTGCGATGGACGTGTTCAACCCCGCCACCGGCGCAGTGACCGGTCAGGTCGCGCTGGCCAACGTGGCGGATGTGAACACCGCCGTGGCTGCTGCGCAGGCCGCGTTCCCGGCCTGGGCCGACACGCCACCGATCCGCCGCGCCCGGGTGATGTTCAAGTTCCTGGAGCTGGTCAACCAGCACAAGGACGAGCTGGCCCACCTGATCACCGCCGAGCACGGCAAGGTGTTCACCGACGCCCAGGGCGAGGTGGCACGCGGCATCGACATCATCGAATTTTCCTGCGGCATTGCGCAGCTGCTCAAGGGTGACTTCACCGACCAGGTGTCGACCGGTATGGACAACTGGACGTTGCGCCAGCCGCTGGGTGTGGTGGCCGGCATCACGCCGTTCAACTTCCCCGTGATGGTGCCCATGTGGATGTTCCCGGTGGCGATTGCCGCGGGCAACACCTTCATCCTCAAGCCCAGCCCGACCGATCCTTCGGCCTCTTTGCTGATGGCCGAGCTGTTCAAGAAGGCCGGCCTGCCCGACGGCGTGTTCAACGTGGTCCAGGGCGACAAGGAAGCCGTGGACGCGCTGCTGGTGCACCCCGACGTGAAGGCCATCAGCTTCGTCGGCTCCACGCCGATTGCGAACTACATCTACGAGACCGGCGCGCACTTTGGTAAGCGCGTGCAGGCCCTGGGCGGCGCGAAGAACCACATGGTGGTGATGCCCGACGCCGACCTGGACCAGGCGGTGGACGCGCTGATCGGCGCGGCCTACGGCTCGGCCGGCGAGCGCTGCATGGCGATTTCGGTGGCGGTGCTGGTGGGTGACGTGGCCGACAAGATCATGCCCAAGCTGATCGAGCGCACGAAGGCCCTGAAGGTGCTCAACGGCACCAACCTGGCCGCCGAGATGGGCCCCATCGTCACGGCCGCCGCGCACCAGCGCATCACTGGTTACATCGAGGCGGGTGCCCAGGAAGGTGCGCAGATGCTGGTGGACGGCCGCGTGTTCGACGCCGCGCAGACCGGCGAGGGTTGCGCCAACGGCTTCTGGATGGGCGGCACGCTGTTCGACCACGTGACGACCGACATGAAGATCTACAAGGAAGAGATCTTCGGCCCGGTGCTCAGCTGTGTGCGCGTGCCCGACTTTGCGCAGGCCGTGAAAATCATCAACGACCACGAGTTCGGCAACGGCGTGAGCTGCTTCACCCGCGACGGCAACGTGGCACGCGAATTCGCGCGCCGCATCCAGGTGGGCATGGTCGGCATCAACGTGCCGCTGGAAGAAGAGCCTGTTCGGCGACATGCACGCCTACGGCGAAGAGGGCGTGCGCTTCTACACCAAGCAGAAATCGATCATGCAGCGCTGGCCGGAGAGCATCGGCAAGGGCGCCGAATTCGTGATGCCGACGGCCAAATAAGCTCCCCCCTGCGCGCCTTCGGCGCTTCCCCCGCCGGAGGGGGAACGACACCCGAGGCCCGGCAAAGCCGGTTCCTCGGTGTCCCTGGATCGAGTCACTTCACTCCGAGGAGGATGGTCGATGGACGATGGCAACAGCGCCTACGACCCTGCCCAGGGGGACTGGAAAACGCTCGTCACGTTTTTCAGCCCGACCGAGGCCTACCTGTTGCGCGGGTGCCTGCAGGCCGGCGGCGTGCCTGCTGCGGTGGCCGACGCGCACCTGGTGCAGAGCTACACCTTGCTCGCTGGTGCCATCCCCGTGCGGGTGATGGTGCCTGAGCACCGCATGGCCGAGGCTGAGGCTGTGGTGAAAGCGTTCCAGCGCGGCGATTTCAGCCTGGATGAAACAGACCCTGAGGCACCATGAACACACCCACCAGCTCCCCCACCTTCGACTTCATCGTCATCGGCGCCGGCACCGCGGGCTGCCTGCTGGCCAACCGCCTCTCGGCCGACGCCACCAAGCGTGTGCTGCTCGTCGAGGCCGGCCGCAAGGACGACTACCACTGGATCCACATCCCGGTGGGTTATCTGTATTGCATCGGCAACCCGCGCACCGACTGGCTCTACCAGACCGAGGCCGACCCGGGGCTCAATGGCCGCCGGCTGCGTTATCCGCGCGGCAAGGGCCTGGGCGGCTGCTCCAGCATCAACGGCATGATCTACATGCGTGGCCAGAGCCGCGATTACGACCAGTGGGCGCAGCTCACCGGCGACGGCGACTGGCGCTGGGACGCCTGCCTGCCCGACTTCATGGCGCACGAAAACCACCACCGGCTTGATGCTGCGCAGGATCCTGCGTTTGCGAAGCTGCATGGTCACGGCGGCGAATGGCGCATCGAAAAGCAGCGCCTGCGCTGGGACGTGCTCGATGCATTCGCGCAAGCCGCCCAACAAGCCGGCGTGCCGGCCACCACCGACTTCAACACCGGCAACAACGAAGGCGTGGGCTACTTCGAGGTGAACCAGAAAAGCGGCTGGCGCTGGAACGCGTCCAAAGCCTTTCTGCGCCCGGCCCAAGGCCGCCCCAACCTCACCGTGTGGACCGAAACCGCCACCGACCAGCTGGTGCTGGAGCGGGACGCGGGCGGCCAGTTGCGCTGCACCGGCGTGACGCTGTTGCGTGGCGGGCAACGCGTGCGCGTGTCGGCCACGCAAGAGGTGGTGCTCAGTGCGGGCAGCATCGGCTCACCGGCCATTCTTCAACGCTCGGGCATCGGCCCCGCCGCCTTGCTCCGGCGTGGGCGAAAACCTGCAGGACCACCTGCAGATCCGCGCGGTGTTCAAGGTGCAGGGCGCGACCACGCTCAACGTGCTGGCCAGCAGCCTCTGGGGCAAGGCGAAGATCGGGCTGGAATACGCGCTCAAGCGCAGCGGCCCCATGAGCATGGCGCCCAGCCAGCTCGGCGCCTTCACCCGCAGCGATCCGGCCCAGCCCTGGCCCAACATCGAGTACCACGTGCAACCGCTCAGCCTGGACGCGTTTGGCGAGCCGTTGCACAGCTTCCCGGCCTTCACCGCCAGCGTGTGCAACCTCAACCCCACCAGCCGGGGGCATGTGCGCATCACCTCGGCCCAGGTGGACGCAGCACCCGCGATCGCGCCGAACTACCTGAGCACGCCCGAAGACCGCCAGGTGGCCGCCGACAGCCTGCGCGTGACGCGGCGCATCGTCGCCCAGCCGGCGCTGGCGAAATACCAGCCGCAGGAGCACAAGCCGGGCGTGCAGTTCCAGAGCGACGACGAGCTGGCCCGCCTGGCCGGCGACATTGCCAGCACCATCTTCCACCCGGTGGGCACCACGAAGATGGGCGCGGCCAGCGACCCGATGGCGGTGGTGGACAGCCACCTGCGCGTGCGCGGGGTGGCGGGCTTGCGCGTGGTGGACGCGGGCGTGATGCCCACCATCACCAGCGGCAACACCAACAGCCCCACGCTGATGATCGCGGAGAAAGCCGCGCGCTGGATCAGGGCCGGGGTTTAGCGGATTCCGCCCACGTAGCGCGACTCTGGATCGTCGCCTTCCTTGCGCGGTGTGCCGAACGCTGAGAGCAACGTGGACTCGAGGAAGCCGCTGTTGGCCTGACCCGGCACCGAGTGGGCGAAGCCGCCCGAGCGTGGCGTGGGCGCGCGTTGGGCCGTTGGGGCACTGACCTGTCCCGCCCTCAGGGTCTCCGTTGCCACCTGCAGTAAGGGTTTGCGCGCAGGGGCGGCGATCAGCGGGATCGCTGCTTCGAGTTTGTCGGCCAGGACCAGCAGGTCGGCGTGCTCCTCCGATGTGGCTTTCTCGCGCGTGAAGCGCACGATCTCGCGGGCGTAGTCGGCGTTGGTGGTCAACCACTCGGTGTCGGTCACCCGACCGGTCTTGCGTCGCAGCAACACATGCAGGTGCGCAGCCAGGGCAAAGACATCGTTGGAGGTCATGGGGCGAGCCTTCAGTGGCCGAGCTGTTCGTTGTGAAGCGACACGTCGAGGCCGGCGCGCTCTTCGAATTCGCGCACACGCAGGGTGGTGAACCGCGAGGTGATCCACAGCACCACGGCCGTCATGACCAGGCTGTAGGCCAGCACGGCCGCGCACGCGATCACCTGCGCCATGAGGCTCGATTCCACCCCCGAGATGGCCGGGTCGGCCAGCACGTGCACGCCGAACACATCGAGCGAGTCGTCGGCGCGCAGCTTGCGCTTGAGCGCGGTGGCGCCCCAGTAGCAGGCCACGCCGGCCACCAGGCCGATGATCAGCGCACTGCGCGGCGTGACAAACCCCGCTGCCGGTGTGATGGCCACCAGACCCGCCACCACGCCCGAGCACAGGCCCAGCAACGAGGCGCGTTTGCGCGCCAGCCACTCGGCGCCCATCCACGACAACGCACCCGCCGCGGCCGCGATGTGCGTGACCGCCATCGCCAGACCCGCGCGGCCGTCGGCCGCCAGCGCCGAGCCGGCGTTGAAGCCGAACCAGCCCACCCACAGCAGCCCCGTGCCGGCCATGGTCAGGCCCAGGTTGAACGGAATGAAGGGCTCGCGGCCATAGCCCTCGCGAGGGCCCAGTGCGTAGGCGCAGACCAGCGCGGCGGCACCGGCATTGATGTGCACCACCGAGCCGCCGGCAAAGTCGAGCGCGCCCAGGGCGATGGGCGCGTACACCAGCAGCAGCCACAGGCCGGTGAAGGTGAGCAGCGCACCGAAGTGCATGCGCTCCACCAGCGCCCCCACCACCAGCGCGCAGGTGATGATGGCAAAGGTGAGCTGGAACATGGCGAACACCGATTCGGGCACGTGCTTGGCGATGTGACTCACGGCCACCTGACCGGTGGCACCGAGGAACTCCATGCCCGAGAAGCCCGCGCGCTCGAAGCCGCCGATGAAGCCACCCAGCGCGCCACCCGGCGTGAACGCCAGCGAGTACGCCAGGCCGAACCACAGCAGGCTCACCACGGCGGCGATGCCGACCACGCTGGCCATGGTGTTGATGACATTGAAGCGGCGCACCATGCCGCCGTAAAAGAGGGCGATCCCCGGCAGCGTCATGAGCAACACCAGCGCGGTGCTGACCATGAGCCAGGCGGTGTCGGCGCTCGAGATCGTGCTGGCCGCCACGAGGCCAGGCGAAGTGAGCACCGGGGCCACGGGTGCCGCAGGGGCTGTCTGGGCAGCGGCCGTCAGTGGTCCGAGCAGGGCGGCGATCAGTGCGGCGGAGGGACGGCGGTTTCTCTGGTTGAGGGAGGGACGAACGAAGGCGGTCACACGGTTGTGGTGCATTTTGTTACCTGATTCCAACGACACCCAGGCCCGTGCATCAACTGTGCCAAGGGTTGTCCCGGCCAAGGGAAAGCCCGGATGCACAGCGCTGGTGCGAGCCGATACAGTGCATGCACTCGCTCCAGCGCCCTGCGCTGGTGACCGCGGGGGACCGAGGAGACAACCCAGTCCAACCAGAAAATGTGTTCAGCGTCCCCAGAGATGCCAGATTGTTCAAACCGACCCTTGTGGGTCGGTTTTTTTTTGCCGGTGTGCGGGTGACGGGGTTCGGGATGCGGTGGAGCGTGCGGGCGACAATCCCCCCATGGAATTGCTCTTGGTTTCGCTGGCCTCGTTGTTTGCCGGTTTCGTGGATTCGATCGTGGGGGGTGGTGGTCTCATCCTGGTGCCGGCGCTGTTCGCCATGTTCCCCACCACCCACCCGGCCACGCTGTTCGGCGTGAACAAGGGAGCCTCGGTGTGGGGCACGGCCGCGGCCACCCTGCAGTACGCGCGGCGCGTGAACATGCCGTGGCATGCACTGCTGCCGGCTGCCGCTGTGGGCTTTGCCGGCTCGATGGCCGGTGCCTGGACCGTGACCGTGATCTCACCCGACTTCTTGCGCCGAGCCTTGCCGGTGGTGCTGCTCGGCGTGCTCGCCTACACGCTGGCCCGCAAGGACCTCGGGCGCAACCACGCGCCGCGATTCAGCGGCCGACAGGAAGCCGCCGCCGCCTGCGTGCTGGGGGCCACCATCGGCTTCTACGACGGCTTCTTCGGCCCCGGCACCGGCAGCTTCTTCGTGTTCCTGTTCGTTCGCTGGCTGGGCTACGACTTCCTGCACGCCAGCGCCAGCGCCAAGCTCATCAACAGGAAGGGCCATGTGTGGTGGCACTTCGTGCTGGCCATGGCCGTGGCCAACGTGGTGGGCAGTTTGCTGGGCACGCGCCTGGCGCTCAAACACGGGAGTGGCTTCGTGCGCATCGCCTTCATCGTGGTGGTGTCGGCGCTGATCCTGAAGACGACCTTTGATGCGTGGATCAGGGGGTGACGCGAAGCGGCGCGGAGGTTGCCGCCGCCTCCGGCGGCCAGGGCATCTCACTGGCTTTCAGCGGCGTTCCGATGGGGGCCGAGGCCTGGCCCACGCGCACCGCCGCCAGGTCTTGCGGATTCGGGTACTGGTCGAGCAGCAGGTAGTCGAACACGCGCCGCGCAATCGGCGCGGCGGACGCGGCACCGAAGCCGGCGTTCTCCACCACCACCGCAATCGCCACGCGGGGCTGGTTGATCGGGGCAAAGGCCACGTAGAGCGCGTGGTCGCGCTGGTGTTCCTCGAGCTTGCGGGCGTCGTAGCGGTCGCGCTGGCCGATGGTCACGGCCTGCGCCGTGCCAGTCTTGCCGCCGCTGGCGTACCCGGCGCCGGCAAACACGCGGGTGGAGGTGCCTTCGGTGGTCACGGCGTGCATGGCCTCCAGCACCACGCGCACGTTTTCAGGTTTGTAGCCCAGGCTCACCGCCGGCGGCGTCGGCAGCGGGCTGCGCTCGCGGGTGATCACGTTTTCGGTGGCCATGGTGAGGTGGGGCGCGTGTTTCACGCCGCCGTTGGCCAGTGTGGCCATGGCGTGTGCCAGTTGCAGCATGGTGAAGCTGTTGTAGCCCTGGCCGATGCCCAGCGAGATCGTCTCGCCGGGGTACCACCGCTGCTGGTCCGCGCGCTTGTAGGTGTTGCGCTTCCACTCCTGGCTGGGCAGCACACCGCGCACTTCGCCGCGCAGGTCGATGCCCGTGATCTGACCGAAGCCCAGCGGCTTCATGAAGTCGTGCATGGTGTCCACGCCCTCGACTTCACGATGCTGCGCTTCATGTCCACCGCGCCCAGGCCGCCGTCGCCGTGGCTGCGGAAGCGGTGGTTGCCGAACATCCAGAAGCCCGGATCGTTGATGACGGTCTGCGCCGAGCGGGTGCCGGTTTCCAGCGCGCCCAGCGCCATGAAGGGCTTGTAGGTGGAGCCTGGCGGGTAGGTGCCGCGAAGGGCCCGGTTGAGCAGCGGTTTGTCCAGCGATTCGTTGAGCGCTCGCCAGTTCTCCACGTCGATGCCTTCAACGAAGAGGTTGGGGTCGAACGTGGGCTTGCTCACAAACGCCAGCACTTCGCCGGTGCGCGGGTCGATGGCCACCAGCGCACCGCGTCGCTCGCCGAACATGTCCTCGATCAGCTTCTGCAGCTGGATGTCGATCGACAGCACCACGGTGTCGCCGGGCGTGGCGGGCGTGTTGGCCAGCGAGCGCACCGCACGGCCACCGGCCGAGGTTTCCACGCGCTCGAAACCGGTGGTGCCGTGCAGGGTCTGTTCGTAGCTCTGTTCGGCGCCGAGTTTGCCGATGTATTCGGTGCCGCGGTAGTTGGCCTGGTCTTCTTCCGCCCAGTCGGCGATCGACTCTTTCTCGCGCTGGTTGATGCGCCCGATGTAGCCGATCACGTGGCTGGCGGTCTCCCCGTTGGGGTACTGGCGCAGCAGCCGCGCGCGCACGTCCACACCGGGGAATCGGTAGCGCTGCACGGTGAAGCGGGCCACCTCCTCGTCGGTGAGGCGGGTGCGGATGGGCAGCGAGTCGAAGCTGTGCGACTCTTCGAGCAGCTTGCGAAAGCGGCGCTGGTCGCGCGGCGTGATCTCCATCAACTCGCCCAGCTGGGCGATGGTGGCTTCCATGTCGAGCACGCGCGAAGGCGTGATCTCCAGCGTGTAGGCCGAGTAGTTGGTGGCCAGCACACGCCCGTTGCGGTCCACGATCTGGCCGCGGTTGGGCACCACCGGCAGCACGGCGGTGCGGTTGCTCTCGGCTTGCGCCAGCAGGTCGTCGTGGCGCACCACCTGCAGGTACACCATGCGCGCGGCCACCAGCCCAAACGCGAACACCACCGCCAACCCGATCACCAGCAAGCGGGTGCGGAACTGGGCCAGGTCGGCTTCGACGTTTCGCAGTTCGGTCATGGGGACTTGACTTCAAGCAAATGACAGGAGTTTCGCCGCCGGGCCGCCCCAAGGCGAAACAGCCCCCTCGGGGGGCAGCGACCCGCGCAGCGGCGGAGCGTGGGGGCAAGCTTTCGCCGCCGGGCCGCCCCAAGGCGAAACAGCCCCCTCGGGGGGCAGCGACCCGCGCAGCGGCGCAGCGTGGGGGCTTTCATAACGGTCGGTTGTCGTCGGGGTTGGGTGCGCGGCGCTGAGGCACGAGCAGCAGCACGCTCACCACGGGCCACAACGCCGCTTCCAGCACCGGCGCCAGGAAATACAGCCAGCCGGGAAAGCCGCCCCCCGAAGCCATGCGCGCCACCAGCTCCAGCAGGTGGGCCGCCACGAACAGGGGCAGCACCTGCACCGCCTGGTTGGGCACGCCGAACCACAGCAGACGGCGGTGCATCGAGATGGCCAGGAAGCCGAGCACGGTGTAGGCCAGCGCGTGCTGGCCCAGCAGGGCGCCCTGGTGCACGTCCATGGCGAGGCCAAAGGCAAACGCCACACCCACGCCGATACGCAAGGGCTGGTGCACGCTCCAGAACACCAGCGCCACCGCCAGGAGGTCGGGAACCCAGGCGGCGCGGCCCCACAGGCCCATGTTCGTGAGCATGTTGAACATGAGCGCAGCGATCAGGCTGAACCAGATGAAGGCCGGGTTGGCGGGCAGCAGCAGCTGCTGGCCGGGACGCATGATCATGGCGCGCTGCTCCGCACGCCCGGGCGATCGGGTGTGCCCACGGCGCGGGCGGGCTCTGCCACGGGCGACGGCGGCAAGGCCGCTCCGGCCGGGGTCAGCACCAGCACGTGCAGCGTGCCCTGCACCTGGGCCAGTGGCTCCGCCTCGATGCGCGAGAACGACGACTCGGCCTGGCGTTCGACCAGCGTCACGCGGGCCACCGGCAGGCCGGGTGGGTAGACGCCGTCCACGCCGCTGGTGGTGAGCAGGTCGCCCTGGGCAATGTCCGCGCTGGCCAGGGTGTAGCGCAGCTCCATGCCGTCGCCCTTGGTGGAGGGCTGGCCGTAGGCCACGCTGCGAACGCCGGTGCGGGTGTTCAGCACCGGGATGGCCATGTCGCGGTCGATCAGCAGGCTCACCTCGGACACCAAGGGGTAGACACGCGTGACCTGGCCCAGCACGCCGTTCTCGTCAATCACGGGTGAGCCGGGCAGCACGCCCTGCGTCTGGCCCCGGTCGATCACGATTTTTCGCGAGTAGGGGTCGGCCGCGTCGTAGAGCACCTGCGCGCCCATGGCCTGGCTGCCGGTGCGCTCGCGCATGGCCAGCAGGGCGCGCAGCCGCTGGTTTTCCAGCGCCATCTGCTCCAGCTGCAGGGTGCGGTCGGCCTGGGTCGCCAGCCGCTTGAGCGCTTCGCCCTCGTTTTGTTGCGCCTGGTGCAGTGAGGTGAAATACCCGCCCAGACCGGCGACGGCCTGCACCGGTTGCAGCACCAGCCACTGCGCTGGGTACAAGGCGGTGGCCAGCGAGGCGCGCACCGGTTTCGCCACTTCGAAGCGCAGGTCGGCCACCATGAGAAAAAGTGCCAGTGCGCTGAACACCACCAACTTGGACAGGGCCGACGGCCCCTGCTTGAAGAAGGGGGGCGGGGTGCGATCCAGGGTGCCCAGTGGCATGACGCTCGGGGTGGGTCTGGTGGTGCGTGTGCGGGGGCGCCGGGGTGCGGCGCGGGCTTATTCGCTGGTGAAGATGGTGCCCAGGCGCTCCATGCGCTCCAGGGCCATGCCGCAACCGCGCACCACGCAGGTCAGCGGTTCTTCGGCCACCAGCACGGGCAGACCGGTTTCTTCGGCCAGCAGGCGGTCCAGGTCGCGCAGCAGCGCGCCGCCGCCGGTGAGCATCATGCCGCGCTCGGCGATGTCGGCACCCAGTTCGGGCGGCGTGTGTTCCAGCGCCATCTTGACCGCGGTCACGATGTTGTTGAGCGGGTCGGTCAGGGCTTCGAGGATCTCGTTGCTGGAGATGGTGAAGCTGCGCGGCACGCCCTCGGAGAGGTTGCGGCCCTTGACTTCCATTT
>LNFM01009157.1_pt1 | contig 25878 bp, 20 predicted proteins | sample 596031 | NCBI WGS metagenome assembly LNFM01 (sample SAMN04254537, study PRJNA301005) | activated carbon metagenome | isolation source: dual media filters at the Ann Arbor, Michigan drinking water treatment plant | place: USA: Ann Arbor | reverse complement strand
CCGTGCCAATTTGGCTGGCGCGCTCGATGACAAGATCATCCAGATTGTCGACTTCGTAGGTGTCGTTGCCGGCCCCACCGGTCATCGTGTCGGCACCCGCATCACCGACGAGGGTGTCGTTGCCGTCGCCTCCGTTGAGAGTGTCATCGCCGAGCCCACCAAAGATCAGGTCGGCGTTGGCGGTGCCATCGACGATGCGCGGCGTCGCCGAGGTGTCAAAAATAAACTGATTGGCGCTTAGAGCTGCAGCGGCCACACCCGTGAGGGTCATCAGCTGGGCGTTGCCATTCCAGAGCCCCGTCAACACCGCGTGACCCGAACCATTGGACCGAAGTAGGTAGTTGACGAGTGCTTCATGACTTGCAGGCCCCGTCGGGCCCAGATCGATCCTGTCGCCTCCCGCGATCGAGAAGTCCGTGATGGTGTCGGATTGCGCGACTGTGTCGTTGGCATCGCGCACGAACGTGTCCGCTCCAGAACCGCCGGTCAGAGTGTCGTTACCGGCCAAGCCCCTGATCGTGTCCTCTTCGTTCGTGCCATTGAGGACGTTGTCGAGTTCGTTGCCGACAATGTTGCCCGAGACGTTTGTGACCGTGACCGTGAGGTTTTGCGTGTCGATCCCACCAAAGCCGTCGGCAACCTGAACGGTGACCTGGTAGCCTGGGGTCGCGCCGTCGTTCGGCGTTTCAAAATCCGGCGCGGAGATAAAGCTCAGCTGATTGCCGACGATCTGGAACAGGCCAGCATCCTCACCGCCGTTGAGTGTGAATGTGCCAGTGTGGCCGATGTCTGCATCGGTCGATGCGAGGGTCGATACAAGAGTGGTGTTCTCGGCGACGATCGCTGTCGCGGTATCTCCGCCGGCGATTTCGGGGGCGTCGTTGAGATCGACCAGGATCGTCACATTGGCCGCTTGTGAGCCGGCGGTGTCGCCGTCGACGTCGACCAGGCGGCCCTTGTTGGAGACGTTGAGGAAGATGCCGCTCGCTGTAACCGTCAAATCAGAGTTCGTCAGCTGCTGTAGTGTGCCGGCCTGAGTGGTAAAGCCTTCCTGGCCGATGATCGTGGCGCTCAGGATGGTTGCCAGACCGTTGGTGGTGTCGGCAAGGCGAACGCCGTTGAAGGGTCTACCGTCCACCGGGCCCGCAAAGCGAAGGAAGTTCGAGAACTGGGCGCTGTCGAGCGGGAACTCCACGCGGATGGTCTGCGCGCCGATATCGACAGAAGCGAGACCAAATGGGCCGTTGCCAACGTCAGGGCCGGCGTTGGGCAAGTTCTGAAACTCGACCCCTGCGCCGACGACGGCCGTCTGGGTTGCGCCCGCGCCCGAATAGATTTCTGTCGGGGTCGTTCCGAACACGTATTCCGCTGTGAGGGTCGCGCCGGTGAATGCGGCGGTACCGTCTACGGTTTCATCGACGTCTGTGAGGTTGATCGTGAGCGCCTGGGTCACCGCTGGTGCGATGCCGTCGGACACTGAGACGGTGACCTCGAACTGCCCGTCGGGGCCTTCGAAATCCTGCGGATTGCGGAATTCGATGCGACCAGTCGTGGCGTCGATCTGGAACAGCGCGGCATCGCCGCCGGGCACGATCGCATAGGTGAGCGGGTTGTTGTTCGCGTCGGTTGCGGTGACGGTTCCAATCAGCACCTGGTTTTCAGCCGCCGTGAATAGCGGGTTCGAGGTGAACTGCGGGGCCGAGTTGGGATTGCCCGCGCCCGCCTCGAAAACAACGTCGACCCAATAATTGGCGTTGTTGAACGAACCTGTCGGAAAATTGCCGGGGCCACTGGTGGAGAACACACCATTGCCGCCCGATGTAGCACCCGCTGGTGCCGTCAGGATGCCGTCAGGGCTGCTGTCGGGTGCCGTGAAGAAACCGCCCGTGAAAGCGTACTCTTCTGCGGTGCCGTCGAAATCATAGCCATAGGACACGACGTAAGTAACACCTGCCTGAATGGCGATCGGCGTGGTCAGCGTGCCGACCTGCCAGCCGGTGGCACCCGGAGCGGAGGTGACCTGCACAGAGCCCAAGTTGACGCCCGCGCTGGTCCAAAGGTTCAGCGTGCGCACATCGGTGTCGCCGGAGTCGCCAGCGACCCGGAAATACTGCAGCTGGGTGATAACTCCGGACTGGCTGGACGAGAATTTCACCCCCAGTTCATAGTCGGAGGGATCAGTTGAACCCGACACCGCGGCCTGGCCGTCAAAGATCCTAGATCCGGCGGGCGCTGGATCATTGACATCCGTGACGGTGACGGCAATGGCCTGGGTGTCGGAAAGCGATCCGTCTGAGGCGCGGACGATGACGTCGTAGATGTTGTTGGCGCCCGCGTCGGTGGGCGCCTCGAAATTCGGCGCCGTGACAAAGCTCAGGACGCCGGTGGTCGCGTTGATCGTAAACCGGGCCTGATCCGCGCCACCGCTGATTGAATAGGTCAGAGCGTTGGCGTCCGTCGCATCCACATCGGTGACTGCGGTGGTATTCTCCGCGATCGAAATTGCGGCCGTGTCGCCGCCGCCGTTCGAGTTGATCACGGGCGTAACGTTCGGATCGTTACTGGGATCGAAAGTCACGTCCACCCAGTAGTTCGAAGACCGGAACGTCTCGTTGGGCATCACCAGCGGCGCACCGTATTCGTAAACACCATTTCCGTCGACGCCTGCGTCTCCAACGACCGAGTTCTGCGGCGCACGGATGACATCGAATGGGTCGCTGAACGCATCGTTGTCCAGGCCGTCGTAGGTGATTTCGTTGGCCGGGCTAAAGAAGCCGTTTGTGGAGACGTAGTTGTTCAGCGTCCGGTAAGAGACGATGTATTCCACGCCGGCGACGATGGCGACCGGCGCGTCGAGTGACGCAACCTGCCAGCCAGACTGACCGCTGGTCGACGTGAAGGTCACGGTGCCGAGCAGTGCGCCGTCCGAGACTCGCCACAGGTGGCCATCGCGAACATCGGTGTCGTTCGCGTCGCCCGCACCCCGGTAGTATTTCAATTCGGTGATCTCGCCGTTCTGAGCAACGGCGAATTTCATGCCGAGTTCGGTCGCTTGGTTGTCGTTGGCCTGCGTGGCGGTAACTGTTGCTTGCGGATCAAATAGGCTGAAGGTGGCGGGCGGCGTCGGTGCGGTCACCGTGACCGTATCCCGGGCCGCGACGACGTTCGCGACATTAAGGCTGTCGTCGATGGCGCGGGCCTGGACCGTGTAAGTCCCCTCGGCGGTCGGTCGCCAGGAATAGCTCCACGTCGCCCAACCATCGTTGGTCTGCGCGACCTTCCAGGTTGCACCGTTGTCGAGTGAAACTTCGACCAGGGCGACTTGGCCGCCGACGTCGGTTGCCGTGCCCGTGATAACCACCGTTGACAGGTTTGCGACGGTGTCCGGCAGGGCGGCTAAGGTGGTAGTCGCTGGTGTAAAGTCCGCAGATGCCGTGGCGAGGATGAGGCCGGCTTCGAGGCTGCCAGGCTGAATGCCCATCTCGGCGAGCAGGTTGACGGTGAACTGCTGTACCTTCGGGCTGACGATGTCAGTTTCGGCAGGGTTCGAGTAGGGTGCGGTGTTGAGTGCGTTGGCGAGGCCCCAGGTCCAGAACACGGTGCCGGCGCCGAACACGAGGGCGCCACTCTCCGCGCGGTAGAGCGTCAGATTGTGGACCTCTGTTCCCGGGGCGGTCGTGTTGCCATAATCGGTGAGGATGCGCGGCCAATCGGCCGTTGTGCGTGACAGCTCGATCAGCCCCTCAGGCCGGAACAAGGCATAGGGACCTGTCTCGGGTGAGAGGTCCCACTCGTAGCCCAGGATGCCGTCGGGCAAGGTGATCGAGCCGTCGGGGTTCTTTTCGACGTTGTTCCACACGCGCAGTTGTGCGAGTTCGGCCGGCACCGTGATTGGCGCGCCGGTGTTATTGCCATCCGGGCCGAAAATGGTGCCCGTCAGACCGTTCTCGGGCTGACCGCCGTCACTTGCAACGCCCAACGGGTTGACGCCGCGCGGGTCACGCCAAGTACCGGTCCAGATGTCGCTTGGATCGAGATCGATCTGGGCGTTGACATCGGCGTTGGCCCAAGTTTCCTTGTAGCAAACGAGCGTGCGATAGGTGGCAATGGTGCCGTCGGGGTTCGTAAAGGAGCTGGTCTCCCAACGGACCTTCCAATAGACCTCGTTGCCGCTCATGAAGGCGAGATTGACGCCCGCGTCGCGTGCAGCTTCGACGTTGTCACGTTGCCCAGCCGACCAGTACTCGTCGTGGCCGACTGAGAGATAGCCTTGGTGGCCAATCAAATTGTCGGCGCCGAGTCGGTCGGTATCGACGCCGGCGATGTAGGAAACGTCGTAGCCGTTCTTTTCGAGCCAATAGATCGCCGCATATTCGGCGCCAAACAGATAATCCTCACCCGATGTTTGATCGGTGGTAATTGGTCGATTGTAGCTGACCTTGTAGGCTCGCCCGTCGCCGAACCCCGGCGCGTCGACGTCCGTGTTGCCGCCGTAAAAGTTCGCTCCGCCCCACGTGTTGTAAGCGTGCCAAGTGGTATCGGCCGTTTGAAAAACGAGGTCGCTCTTGGGGTCGCCCGGATTGCCGGTGCTGGTATCGCGGACGATGAACGGCAAGTGGTTGGTCAAGTTTGGCACGAGGTCAGTGCCGTCCGTCGTTTTCATCACGGCAATATAGACGCCGGAGGTGGCGTCGGCGGGGACGTCCCAGCCGGCCGAGACGGACCAGTTGCCGGCATCGACGAGCGTGCCCTGGTCGACAATGTTGCCGTTGGCATCCCGCGCCTGTGTCGCGACAACGTTAGGAGCCACCTGATCCACCGTCGTCAGTGGATTGCCGTTGGCGTCCGTTGTTATTGTCTCGACCAGTCGCGCGCCGTCGCCACCGTAGTATCCGAGGCGATAGATCTCGATGATGTAAGGACGGCCGCCCTGCCCATCCGCATTGATCTTGAAGTCCACACGCGCGTCTTGCGCCACGCTGATGTCGGTGGCGAAGCCTTCAATTCCCAACGCCGCGACTTTCCACTCGGATTGTGGAGAGCCATCGAGCAGGTTTTCTTCGACGATTCCCATCGGCGTTAACTCCCAGTACGCGATACAAAAAAGAGCGTTGCAATATCGTGACCAAGTGCCGTGGTCGGTCGTCGTTCGCCGGATTGCAAGTGACCTGGTTTGTCATGGCAAGCCCCCCGCCCGATTGAATTCGGTTTGAAGTCGAGACATGGGTTTTGGTTCGAAGACGCGCGTTCGATGTCGCGCTTCATTCGGTGGGCAGTTCGAAAATGGGACGGATTGCGGGCGGCGGGAGCGATCAGCTCAGTCATTTGAATCTACTCAACGCAAACAGATACAGACACAAAGCGAAACCGAGATATTAGTTGGTAAACGGCGGTCAGAACGGCGTGTCTGCTACTGAAACCGAGAAACAATTCGGGACCGCGATTGCTTTAGTAGAGATCACAAGTAGAGATCACACAATTCACTGCTGCATTCAGACTTTAATAATACTATAGTTAGGGGGAAAGCATAACAAGACAAAGACGCGACTTGGTGGCCACCAATGTCAAAATATCGATGATTTGAATCGGGTTTAATTACGCCAATCGGTTGTTGGCACGGTCCGTGAATTGGTGACGCCACGGAGCATTTCGTTGTGTGAAATTGTATTCGCGTTGTGTGAGTAAGAGTAAGTCCAATGGCGCAGTTGAGTATCGATAACTCGCGAGCAATTAACCCGATTGTTCAAGCCCTTCGCCGCTCCCGAGCGCTGTTCTTCAGCGTCGGACTTTTTTCCGGCGCGATCAATCTTCTGGCCTTGACCGGCTCGTTCTACATGCTGCAGGTCTACGATCGCGTGCTGCCCTCGCACAGCGTGCCAACGCTCGTCGGGTTGACCGTGTTGATGGCGGCGCTGTTTGTTGCCAACGGTTTGCTCGACTTCTTTCGCGTCCGGGTCATGAGCCGGGTGGGCGTTCGCATCGACAATGAAATGCGCGAAAAGGTGTTTCAGGCCTTGCACCTGCTGCCGCTCAAAGCACGCGCGGTCGGCGATGGTCTGCAACCGATCCGAGACCTCGATCAGATCCGCAGCTTTTTTTCCGGGATGGGGCCGACGGCATTTTTTGATTTGCCGTGGGTGCCAGTTTATCTCGGCGTCGTATTTCTTCTGCATCCGCTGCTCGGTCTCTTTGCTCTAGCGGGGGCCATGGTTCTTATTTTTCTGACTTTTTTGACGGAGCGGCGCACGACGGCTCCCATGCAGTCAGCCTCGCGGAGTGGTTCCCAGCGTTTGGCATTCGGGGAAGAGACGCGTCGCAATGCGGAGCTTATTCGCGCTTTCGGCCTTGAGAAGCGGATGCAGGACCGCTGGGAGGTTCTCAATTCGCGGCATCTGACCGACCAACTCGTGGCCTCCGATGCGGCCGGGGGCATGGGAACGGTGTCGAAGGTGCTGCGGCTGTTCCTGCAGTCGGGTATCCTCGGACTGGGCGCCTATCTCGTCATCGAAGGCCAAGTGTCCGCCGGCACGATCATCGCGGCCTCCATCATCATGTCGCGGGCGCTGGCGCCCATCGAGACGACGATTGCCCATTGGCGCGGTTTCGTGGCGGCCCGCCAGGGTTATCGCCGTCTCATCGACCTGTTCGGATCACTCGGTCTTAAAGACCCGGTCGCAACGGTTGCTCTGCCCAAGCCAAAATCCTCATTGGCGGTGCAAGGTGTTTCTGTGGCGCCGCCCGGAGATCAGCGTCCTGTCATTCAGGGCGTGAGCTTTACGCTCGACGCCGGCGATGGGCTAGGTGTCATCGGTCCAAGTGGATCGGGTAAATCGACGCTCGCTAGGGCTCTCGTCGGCATCTGGCAGCCGATGTTGATGCAGGTGCGCACGGGAGGCAGCATCAGGCTCGATGGCGCCACGCTCGATCAATGGGAGACGGACGATCTCGGGCGTCATATTGGGTACCTGCCGCAGGACGTCGCATTGTTTGCCGGCACCATCGCTGAGAACATCGCGCGGTTCGATCCGAATGCGACGAGCGATGCGATCCTTGCCGCGGCCCAATCGGCCGGCGTGCACGATTTGATCGTGCAGTTTCCAGATGGATATCAGACGACGGTGGGGGAAGGCGGCGCAGGCCTCTCTGCCGGGCAGCGTCAGCGCATCGCACTCGCGCGCGCCCTCTATGGCGACCCCTTCCTTGTCGTGCTCGATGAGCCCAACTCCAACCTCGACTCCGCCGGTGAGGTGGCTCTCACGGAAGCCATCCAATCGGTTCGGGCGCGCGGTGGGATCGCTATCGTCATCGCCCATCGATCTGCTGCCCTTGCAGCGGTGGACAAGGTTCTGTCCATGGCCAAAGGCCAAGTCCAGGCATTCGGACCCAAGAGCGAAGTCCTGCGGCAGGTTCTGCAGGCGGCGCCCATGGTCCATCCGGCACCTTCATCGCCTGCGCCATCGGTTCCGGAAACTGTTCGCATGCCGTGGGGCACTGTTACGGGCCTCAAGGTCGTTGCCGATCGGGACGTGGGAGGCAATCCATGACCAAGCCAGCCCCACGTGGCGTCGATGCCGGCGTAGCCCGCTACATGCTTGGCGGACTTGTCGTCATGTTCGGACTGGTCGGCGGACTGGGCGTCTGGGCTTCGACGACCCAGATCGCGGGTGCGGTGGTGGCGCCTGGCGTCGTGGTCGTCGAAACCAACGTCAAAAAGGTCCAGCATCCGACCGGCGGAGTTGTGGGCGAAATCTATGTGAAGAACGGCAAGCGGGTCAAAGCGGGCGATCTCTTAATCCGTTTGGATGAAACATCGACCCGGGTGAACGTCCAGATGATCACGCAGCAGTTGGACGAGCTGCTGATCCGCGATGCGCGGCTGAAGGCTGAACGAGATGATGCGGCGAGCTTTGCCGTTCCCGATGTGCTGCTTGCCCGAACGGGGGAGCCCGATATCCGAGACGTGCTCAAGGGCGAGGAAAGTCTGATCCGCAGCCGGCGGGAATCGATGACCGGGCAGAAATCACAACTCCTAGAGCGCAGCCTGCAAATGGGTAAGGAAGCCGAGGGGATCGCCGCCCAGATCGCCGCCAAGCGTCAGGAGCTTGCCCTCATCGCTGAAGAACTCGAAGGTCTTGCTGTTCTTGAGGCCAAGCAACTCGTCACGACGACAAAAGTCGCCGCACTGAAGCGGGAAAAGGCAAGGCTGCAGGGTGAGCTCGGACAACACGAGGCCGCGGCGGCGCAAACAAGCGGACGCAAGGCCGAGATCGCGCTGCAAATTGTGCGCCTCGAACAGGAACTGAAAACCGAAGTCGTCAAAGAGCTGCGCGAGGTGCAATCGAAAATCGCCGATCTGCGCGAGCGTCGGGTCGCGGCCGAGGACCAGCTTCGCCGCACCGATATTCGTGCGCCCCAGTCGGGCGTCGTGCATCAGCTCGCCGTGTTCACGCAAGGGGGTGTCATTAACCCCGGGGAGCAGATCCTTCTTATTGTTCCCGAAGGTGACCTGTTGGTCATCGAGGCGCGCATTGCGCCGCAGGATATCGATCAGCTCTTCGTCGGCCAGAGCACGTACATCCGCTTTTCAGCATTCGACCAGCAGACGACGCCTCAGGTGACGGGAGAAGTGATCAGACCAGGTGACGGGTCAATCGTACTTTACCGCGCGCGTTGCGTTACCCGAGGCCGAACTGACCAAGCTCGGGTCTAATAAGCTGCAGCCGGGAATCCCGGCCGACATTCAAATCAAAACGCAGGATCGAACCGCTCTGTCGTATTTGATGAAGCCACTGTCCGACCAGATCACCAGGGCGTTCAGGGAGCGGTAGGGAACCGGGTGCGAGAGTGTTGACCGGTGCCATCCGGGCGAACCTGGCGCCGAGGTTTTCCGTCGCGCCGCAGCGGTTTCACCCTGGCCCAGAGGCTTGTCATGTATCAGAGCCGACATCGAAGTGTGCTGTTGATGAGCATGGCCATGAGCGTCTGCGGGTTGGACACAGCAAAGGCCCAGACCGACGACGACAAGCCCTCGATCGAGCAGCTGTTGAAATCGGGTTGGCAAGTCGCGGGTTATACGAGCACCTTTGATAACCGCTCGGCCATGATCCTGTTAAAGCACACGAGTGAGAGCTATCTGGTTCAATGTTTGGCCGGCTACGATGTGCAGCGGACGCCACGTGTCTATGTCAATTGCTACGAACTGCGGTGAGGTGGATCAAGTCGAGCCGACCCGGCATGATCAGCGTCGCTCAGCGGACGATCGAACCCGCTGAGGCGCGCGATCGTCCTTCAGTCCAATAAAATTGCGTGTGATGGCTATCAACTTTGGGTTCGGGTAATCCGCTCGCCATTCGCCGGCAGTTTTCGGCTTGATGGGAATACCACTTCTGTCTCGTGCCATCATTTTTGGTGTTGTTGGCCAATTCTTCAAACTCTTGGGCGAGTTTGAGGAGGTCATCTCTGTCCATCATGCACTCTCCTAATGTTAAGGAGCAGGTAAGTTGGCAACTTGGAACCTGTGTATCGTAGCAGTGGCATATCTGCGTTGATAGCCTTTTGTGCGATGCCGGTCTGGACATTGCACCGTCGAGGCCATGCACTATTGACGGCGTGAATCTCGACATGGCGATGATTGCCGACCTCGCCCGGCGCGAGTGCATGCGCAGAAGTTGATTGTCATCAAGACTAAAAAAGGGCCGAACCAAAGCACGCGCTTGGCTTGAGGTTCTAAAGATGCGCTAGACGTGTCAGCGCGGTCTGGATACGCATCCAGAATTCAGCCGAAGGACCAAGGTCGGCTTCAAGCCGGACGGCCATCTTGGCCGAAACCCCGTTCTTTTGTTCGAGCAAGTCGTAGAAGTGTTTTAGCCGGAAGCAAACTTAATTGCTTGCTGGCTTGTCGTCGTCAGAGAGGACCGCGGCGGCCGCGGCAATACCGATCGCAACTGAAGGCAAGACGCTGATCACTCCGGGGGCTGCGGGCGGCGCGGACGCGGGCGTCGCACCTTGAGGCGTCACGGTGTAGTCTGCACGAATGGCGCGCGGTTCATAGGGGCGTGGACACTGGGCCTGCTCGATCTGTTGGCGCGTATGCAAAATGTCGTCGGCCGCAAAGGGCGGTGTCTCGACAAATGGGAAGGCCACTTCGAATGGCACCGTGGCATCACCGAATGCCGTGCGGAACACGCCTGGCGTGCCAATACCCTGGTCAGGTGAGATGCGCAGCGCATCGCAAGGATTTTTGAGCACACGGCAGCTGCCCCGCCCTGTGCTGCGCGTGTCGCAGACTTCGAGCGACCCCACATGGAGGAGCAACCACTCGACACCGTTCGGTGCGATGTAGACGTCGAACATCGTGCCGCGAATGGCCATGACGGACGAGGGCGTGCTGATCTTGTAGGCGCGTTTGGAGGCGACGCCGGTGATGAAGCGGAACGCGCCCCCGACGAGCCGCACGGCAATGTTCTCCGATCCGGTCGAGGGATCATAAACGAATTTGTCGAGGACCAGACGGGCGCCGGCGCCCAAGGCTACGAGAGTATCGTCCTTGAGCTTGAGTTCACCGAGTGAATCAGCGGCAACGTCGATGGTTTGGTTTTGTGTAACGCCATCGCCGGTTACAATCGGCGCCTGATCCGCCGTCACCTTGTTCACGATGCGAACGGCCGTTCCGATTTGGTCCCCAGCCGCAACCCACGAGGGTAGTGTTGCGAACAGAGCGGCCAGCACCCAACCACGCCATGTCATGACAAACTCTCCTCACACGGCGCAGTTATCGGAGATTTAGTTACGGGGATGCAAGCATTCGGATTTATTGAACAGTGCATATTCAGCGGCATGGCCGTGAAGACACAGAGGGGGGCGTGATCATCCCTGATGAAGCTGATTAACCAATTGTTTTCCCGCTCCGGACTATACGGACCGCGCGTTTTGTCCCTCGTTCCACAGTGCGTTCCATTTTGCGTACCGGCGTCTTGCGGCCCGCGGTTCTTTTAATTGCGACGACAGCCTTGCCCATGGCCGGGCTGCTGCTTCTTTCGCAGCTCATTCTCCATTCACCGCGGCTTGACCAATCGGTGACTGGCGCCGTGGCGCGGGGGCTTGATGACCGCGTCGCAGCGGCGAACTTAAGTATCGCGCGCCTTGACGGTATCATCGTGTTGGGCGACACGCCTGGACGCGTCGTGGAGGCCTACCCCAGTGACAGCAAAACGTGCGCAGAGTTCGCGATCGCCGGCAATTGATTGTGGCGTAGAAGACTTCTCGATTAGGGGCGGCCTGCAACCGACGCCAAGAGTTCCCGCCATTGACTTCGAACGCTGCGCGTGCATGGCGGCCCAGTTCCACGCGGCGGGCCGGGTCTTCGGCTAAGGCGGAGATTGTGCGGGCGAGTGCCTTGCCGTCGCCCGGCGCGACGATGGCGCCGCAGTGATAGCGCGCGATGAGGCGCGCGATTTCACCGTCAGCGTCGCCGATGAAGATTGCAGGACGTGCCACAGCGGTGATGCCGTGGAATTTGCTCGGCACGATCAACCCCTCCATATCAGGACGCAGAGAGACGAGATGCACGTCGGCCGCGCTGAGGCTCTCGGACAATCTTTCCCTCGGCTGGTAGGGTTTGAAGACGACGGAGGTGAGCCCTCGCTGTACCGTTTCGCGGACAAAATCCTTATAGAGAGCCCCGCCGCCGATGAAGAGCCACACGACGGGTAGGTTGCGTTGCGGCTGGCGCTCGATCTCGGCGATAGCATCGAGAAAGGTTGCGTATTCGTGGGCACGACCAAGGTTGCCGGAATAGCCCACGACGAATTTCTCATGTAACCCCCAGTCTTGGCGCAGCGCATTTTGGGCGTGCGGGATCGGGTGCAGGAGGTCAGCGTCAGCCCAGTTGGAAATGATCCGGATCTTGTGAGGTTCGACACCCAAGTTCGCGACCCGCACGGCCATGCGGTCGCCGAGCACGACGTTCATATCAGCGGCCCGCAAAGATCGATCGCGTAACACTTTCATCGCTCGATAGAGCGGTCCCATTGCGCCGTCATTTCCCGGTCCGGCGGCCATGGCGACTTCGGGGAAGAGGTCTTGCAGCCAATTGACGAGCTTGGCGCCCTTCAACCAAGTGATCGGGCCGGCCACGACCGAGAGCATCGGTGGATCGGTTTTTGCGATGACGACATCGTTCTTGTGGACGTGGCGCAGGAGTTGCCAGATGGCTGAGAAGTAGAACGTCAGGTAATCGATAGCGCGGCCTGCGAGGTTCAAGCGGCCGAACCGTGTAGTCCACAGGCGTATGATTTCAACGTTCTCGTGTCGGCTCCGAGCGGGTAGCTGGATGTTCGGATCGTCGTAGCGCTGGCGGGACGTTATAACGGTAACCGTGTTGCCGGATGCAGCGAGGGCTACAGTCAAATCCGTCAGAAGTTGACTGGTTGCGGAATGGTCTGGATAAAAAAATCGATTGATAAAAACATAAGCCACGGGGTATCCGCCTTACATCAGTCGCGGCGAGAATAGTGGGCACCGTCATTGGCGGCGATCCCGCCGATGTCGCACGCGGGCCTAACCCGCGCAACAGAGATGGTCATGAAAATTCTCGTCACGGGTGCCGCCGGCTTCATCGGGTTCCACACTGCGAAGGCGCTTATGGGGCGTGGCGATGAGGTCGTCGGCTTCGATAATGTCAACGACTACTACGATCCCACGTTGAAGGAGGCTCGCCTCGCCGAGCTTGCGCGATTGTCCCACAACTCACTCGGAGCGTGGACATTTGTGCGCGGCGATGTCGCCGACGAACATTTGGTCTCCCGGCTTTTTGCAGCACATCGGTTCGACCGAGTCGTCCATCTCGCAGCACAAGCGGGCGTGCGCTACTCGCTGGAGAACCCCGGCGCTTACGTCCACTCGAACCTCGTCGGGTTCACGAACATCCTTGAGGCATGCCGGCACGCGAGCGTCCCGCATCTGACGTATGCTTCGACATCGAGCGTTTATGGCGGCAACACGAAGCTGCCGTTCAGCGAGCACGACGGTGTCGATCACCCGTTGCAATTCTACGCCGCAACCAAACGCGCCAACGAACTGATGGCGCATTCTTATAGTCATCTGTTCCGGCTTCCAACAACAGGACTTCGATTTTTCACCGTCTATGGCCCGTGGGGGCGTCCGGACATGGCGCTGTTCGTTTTCACAAAGGCGATTTTGGCCGGCGAGCCGATCCGGCTGTTCAACAACGGTTTCCACACGCGTGATTTCACGTATGTCGATGACATTGTCGAAGGGGTCGTTCGGGCATCCGATCAGATTGCGGAATCCGACGGGAGCTTGAACAGCGCGGCGTCCGATCCGTCGCGTTCTTCCGCACCATTCCGCGTCTTTAACATTGGCAATGGCCAACCTGTGGCGCTCGCTGACTACATCGCTGCGATTGAAGCGGCGACGGGCAGGACGTCCATTCGAGAGCTTGTGCCGTTGCAGCCGGGTGATATCCCCGACACTTTTGCCGATGTCAGCGCCCTGGAAAAGGCTGTCGAGTATCGGCCCGCGACGCCGGTGACGGAAGGTGTCGCGCATTTCGTCGACTGGTATCGGCGCTATTACAGCGTCTGAACTCGCGCGATTGAGCGCCTGCCTCGCACATCACAAAGCCCATGGCCGCGCGTCTGCGGGTAAGCGTTAAGCTTCTCTTTACCAATTTAGAGTTGGTTAAGTTTAAGTTTTAGTAACTCAGTGCGTAGGCGTACAGACATGTCTCGGCGTTTTGCGGATTTTTTTCTTAGCCTTGTTGCGCCGGCGGTCTTTGCATTCGGGTCGTTGTTTGGCTTTCGATCCCCGGAGTTGGTGGCCGAACATGGTCTGGCCGAACTTGCGACGGGCGCTGTCGACGCAATAAACTCGCAATCGATCGATGCTTTGGTGGCGTCGGCTGACACGAGCCATAACGCCGATCTCAGCGCTCATGTTCTTGCGCCACCCTTAAAGCTTTTTGATGCAACTGACATTGCGCCGGTGACGATGGACATTGCGGGCGTTCAGGACGCGGCTCCCGCAGTGTTGGTCGAGTTGGTCGGCGATGCCGTTGTGCGCGGCGTTGGAGACGTCACTGCGATTCTTCCGGTGCCGAGCAACGCCAAAATAATCAACTCAGATGTCGACCTGGCACCGATTGAACAGGGCGAGTTGCCGCTGGACGTTGGGCAGAGCTCTGTCAACGCCACTCCCATCGCGGCGAGCGATAGCTTCGTCGTAGATGAGGACGGGCGTGTTTCAATCAATGTGCTTGTGAATGACCATGACATTGATGGCGGGGTGCTCACAGTGACGGCTGTGGACGGTCAGGCGCTGACGGAGGGCGGTACCGATGTGAGGGTCGGCAACGGCAGCGTCGGGCTCTTGCAGGGTCAGCTGGTGTTCACGCCAACGCCCGATGCAAATGGTCCGGCTGCGTTCATCTACACGATCAGCGATGGTGACTTAACATCTAGTGCGACGGTGGAGGGCGTCATCAATGCCGCCCCAAAACCTGTCGTGGCGTCCGTCGATACCGTGTTGGGTGCCAATGACACGTCACTCATTCTCACGGGGTCAGCCCCCCTAAAGGGAACAGGCAACGCCTTGGATAACTTCATCACCGGCAACGACGGTGCGAATGTTCTCGATGGCGGCGCGGGTAACGATACGATGGCCGGTGGGCTCGGCGACGACACTTACATCGTTGATAGCCCCAACGACATCGTCCGCGAGCTCGCCGGGCAGGGCGTCGATGAAGTTCGCGCGAGTGGTTCGTACTCGTTGCCGTCGCACGTGGAAAAACTCACGCTGATCGGCGGCGGACACATTGCAGCGGTCGGCAATGATATCGCAAATACCATCACTGGGAATGCCGGAAACAATGTCATCGACGCCGGTGGCGGCAACGACACGGTGGCCGCGGGGGCGGGTGACGATATTGTTTCCGGCGGCGCCGGCAATGACACGCTATCCGGGCAGGACGGGAATGACACCCTCAATGGAAACGACGGCGTCGATCTGATCAACGGCGGCGCCGGGGTGGACGTCATCGATGGAGGCGCGGGCAATGATGGCCTTTACGGTGGAGGCAGCGACGATCGGATCAACGGAGGAATTGGTAACGACATCATCTTCGGTGACGGCGGCAATGATGTGGTCCGCGGCGGGCCGGGAAGTGACACCCTATCTGGAGGGCAGTCCGGGAATACGCTGTCGGCTGGCCAAGACACATTTATCTGGTTGCGAGAAGATGTGATCGACGCCAACGGTCGTTCGGCTGGTCTCGACAAGATCACGGACTTTGGTGTCGGTGACCGCCTAGACTTCAGCGGCTTGTTCAGTTCGCCACCGCAACTGCCGATCGCCGATCTGGTCAGACTAGAAGACACCATTTCAGGCACGCTGGTGTCCGTGAACGCAGACCTGGATGGAAAATTCTGGGAAGCGGTCGTGCTGGCGAATGTCCACGAACCCACCGTTGTGAGCTTTTTGGACCATCATTTCGTGATTGTGTGATGATTGCTCAGTGGTGGTTGGCCAGTTGGCTAACCTGGCGGTTGGCTGCGCGTCTCCCACGGCTTGTCTCGCCTTGCATAACAGTTCAAAGATGGTTGATCAGGTGGGCTAATTCAGTCGGCGCCGGGAGGGTGCATGCGGGTTATCGTGACCGGGGGCGCGGGATTTATCGGATCGGCGGTTTGCCGGCATCTCGTCGGCGACAAGGGCTTTGAGGTTCTCAATATCGACAAGCTGACGTATGCCGCCAATCTCGATAGTTTGGCATCGGTTGCCGGTCAGTCAGGGTACCGGTTCTTGAAGGCGGACATCTGCGATCAAGCATCCATGGCGGCGGCATTCGAGAGTTTCCAGCCCGACGCAGTGATGCATCTTGCAGCCGAGAGCCATGTCGACCGTTCGATTACGGGCGCCGGTGCATTCGTGACGACGAACGTCGTGGGCACGTACGTCATGCTGGAGGTGGCGCGCCGCTATTGGAGTGGCCTTCCGCAGCCGGCCCAGGCCGCGTTTCGCTTTCTGCACATCTCAACGGATGAAGTCTATGGTTCGCTCGGCGAGGCGGGTCTCTTTCGCGAAGACACGGCGTACGATCCCAGTTCGCCCTATTCGGCCAGCAAAGCCGCCTCCGATCATCTCGTGCAGGCGTGGCACCGCACCTATGGATTTCCGGCTTTGATTTCCAACTGTTCGAACAATTACGGACCGTTCCAGTTTCCTGAAAAACTCATTCCTTTGATGATCCTGAATGCACTCCATGAGCAGCCGCTGCCTGTCTACGGCAACGGCACCAATATCCGTGACTGGCTGTATGTCGAGGATCACGCGCGGGCCTTGCTGACCGTACTGGAGCGGGGACGGCTGGGTGAGAAGTATAACGTCGGCGGACGCAACGAGCGCAGCAACATCGACGTCGTGCACCGGGTTTGTGAACTGCTCGATCGCCTGCGGCCGACCGGCACTCCTCGGGCGTCCTTGATCACCTATGTGACCGATCGGCCCGGACACGACCAGCGCTACGCCATCGATGCATCGAAAATCGAAAGCGAACTGGGCTGGCAGGCAGAAGAAAATTTCGACAGTGGGATTGAACAAACCGTGCGCTGGTATCTCGACAACGAAGCGTGGTGGGGGCCGTTGCGCAAAAAAGTATATGCGGGGCAACGTCTCGGCTTGGCGAGCGACGTTGAAAGTGCTGCGGATCACGTTGCAACATGAAGCTGCTGGTTATTGGTTCAGCAGGCCAATTGGCCCGGTGCTTGGCGGAGAAGAACGAGTCGGTCGTCGAAGTGGTAACCGCCGGACGACCAGAGGTCGATCTCAAGCAGCCCGACAGCGTCCGCCGTGCAATCGAACGGCATGAGCCTGCCGTTGTCGTGAATGCTGCCGCGTACACAGCAGTTGATAAGGCTGAAAGTGAGCCTGACGAGGCGTTTGATGTCAACGCGCGCGGGGCGGGTCGTATTGCGCAGTGCTGCAATGCTGCTGGCATTCCGCTGATCCATATCTCGACCGATTATGTCTTCGACGGGTCGAGTTCGCGGGCCTATGTCGAAACCGATAGCACCCATCCGCTTGGCGTTTACGGCCAATCCAAGCTCGCGGGCGAGGAAGAGGTCGCTGCCGGCACGGCGCGGCATGTGATCTTGCGGACCAGTTGGGTTTTCAGTCCGTTCGGCAGCAACTTCGTCAAAACAATGTTGCGGTTGGCCGAGACGCGGGACGAAATCGCGGTGGTGGACGACCAGATCGGTGGTCCAACATACGCTCCCGATCTGGCAGATGTGATCTTGGCCATCGCGCCCCGGCTGCCGGATGCTGCCGCTGGGAGCGAGTTGTTCGGCGTTTTTCATGCGGCAGGCCATGGTGAGATTTCGTGGTGCGGCTTGGCGCGTGAAATCTTCCGATTGGAAGCCGCGGCTGGCCGAAAGGCACCGCTGGTGAAGCCCATTGCGACCAGCGCCTATCCGACGCCGGCGCGGCGTCCGGCCAATTCGCGGCTTGACTGCTCGCGCTTGGATCGAGTTTTCGGTCTGCGCTTGCCACCGTGGCCAGATGGGCTGGCGCGGTGTCTTGAGCGCCTTCAGCGGGACGGGCGGCATCCCGCGACCGCTTAGCGGTTGACGGACTCGGTGCAGCCGATTACCCGACACGTCAACGGCCAAGCGAGGGTGGGGGACTTTCATGCGCGTGGTTATGATCGGATCGGGCTATGTCGGTCTCGTATCTGGAACGTGTTTTGCAGACTTCGGTCACTCGGTCACGTGCGTGGACAAGGACGCGGAGAAGGTCGCTGCCCTCCTCAAGGGCATCATTCCCATTTATGAGCCAGGTCTAGATGCTCTTGTCGCCAACAACGTCCGTGATGGGCGTCTCTCGTTTACGACTGAATTGAAGGAGGCGGTAGCCGCAGCTGACGTCGTCTTCATTGCGGTCGGAACTCCGTCCCGACGCGGCGACAATCATGCTGATCTTGCGTACGTCTTCCAGGCTGCCCGCGATATTGCCCCTGCCTTGAACGGGTTCACGGTGGTGTGCACGAAATCGACGGTTCCGGTTGGTACGGGCGATGAGATCGAACGCATCATCCGCGACGTGCGGCCGGATGCCGATGTCTCGGTGGCGTCAAATCCGGAATTCCTGCGTGAAGGTGCTGCAATCCAGGATTTCAAGAAGCCGGACCGGATCGTCATCGGTGTGACGGATGACAAGGCCCGCGCGGTCATGTCGGATCTTTATTCGCCGCTGTTTATCAACCAGGCGCCGCTGATGTTCACCGAGCGTCGGGCGGCCGAACTGATCAAGTATGCTTCAAACGCGTTTCTTGCCACTAAGATCACATTCATCAATGAAATCGCGGACCTGTGTGAAGAGGTCGGCGTCAATGTTCAGGACGTGGCGCGGGGGATAGGTCTCGACAATCGCATCGGGACCAAATTTTTGCATGCTGGGCCTGGGTATGGCGGCTCATGCTTTCCAAAAGACACCAACGCGCTGGCTAAGACCGCGCAGGATTTCGGGGTGCCGCAGCGGCTCGTCGAAAGTGTGATTGCCGTCAACGATCAGCGCAAGCGCGGCGTGGCGCGCAAGGTGATGACGGCTTGCGGCGGAAGCGTTCGTGGCAAGACAATTGCGGTGTTGGGGCTGACATTCAAACCCAATACCGACGACATGCGCGATGCGCCGTCGATCGCCATTATCCGCTACCTCCAGGACAACGGCGCGCGGATCAAGGCTTACGATCCGAAAGGGATCGAGCAGGCCAGGGGCGAACTCACCGACGTCGAATACATGCAGGACGCCTATTCATGCATCGAGGGGGCAGACGCGCTTTGCCTCGTGACGGAATGGGAACAGTTTCGCGCGCTCGATCTCGACCGCATCAAGTCCCTTTTGAAGGCGCCCATTGTTGTCGATCTGCGCAATATTTACCGGCCCGAGGACATGCTTCGGCGAGGGTTCACCTACTACAGTATCGGCCGCAAACCGGTCATCGCTTGACAATGAGCAGCCGCAGACAATTGTCCGCGGCTGCCGGGGTCTTAGAAAAACTTTAGGTAGCGGCTCCGCTCCCAATCGGAGACGTGGTTCAGATAGCTGATCCACTCGTCGCGCTTGTAGTCGAGCCAGGCACCATACATGCCGTCGCCGAACACTTTCTTAGCCAACGGATCGGCGGCGAAAGCTTCAACGGCATCGCCCAATGTCTGCGGCAGGCGCTTGATGCCGAGGCTGGCCAGCTCCTCGGGGGATTTCAGGTACATGTTCTCGGTGTGTGGGTCTCCTGGATCGCTGCCGTTGGCAATGCCTTCCAGGCCCGCTGCGAGGACGAGGGCCGCGCCGAGATAGGGGTTGCACGAGCTGTCGGCGGCGCGCAACTCCACGCGGCCGCCACCGAGCGGAATGCGAACCGTATTGGTGCGGTTGTTGTTGCCGTAGCAGCCCCAGATCGGTGCCCAGGTGAAACCCGACATCGAGCCCTTGAGAACGAGACGCTTGTAGCTGTTCACGGTCGGGGCGACGACGGCGCAGATCGCGGGCAAGTGGGCCAAGACGCCGGAGATGAATTGATAGCCGAGTTTCGACAAGCCGCAGCCGCGCGGGTCGTCGTCGGCTGCAAAGAGGTTTTTGCCTGTCTTGATGTCGGCCAGCGACATGTTGAAGTGGGCGCCCGAGCCTGCCCGATCGACGTAGGGCTTTGGCATGAAGGTCGCGAACGCACCATGTTTGCGGGCAATTTCGTGCGCCATCATGCGGAAGAAGACATAACGGTCAGACATGGAGAGCGCATCGAAGAATTTGAAATCGACTTCGAATTGACCGATGCCATCCTCGTGGTCAAATGAATAGACATCCCACCCGAGCCCGTTCATGGCAGAGACGAGTTCGTTCATCCAATCCATGTTGTCGAGCATCCGGGACACGTCGTAGGCGGGCTTTTCGAGGTTCTTGCGGTCGGAAACCGGCGCGAAGCCGAGGGGATGTGCAGGATCGTCTTTCAAGACGAAGAACTCAGCTTCCATGCCGAGGTTGAAGGTGAAGCCCATACCAGCTGCTTGGGCCAGAACGCGCTTGAGGATGTTGCGGCTGCAGGCATCGAACGGCGCGCCCTTCAACCACAGGTCGGAGGCGAACCACGCGGTGTCCTTGCGCCAGGGCAGCACGATTGCGGAATTCGCGTCGGGGTGTGAGGCCACTTCCTCATCGGACACGTCCTGCGGAACGCCGTCGAGTGCCGCGCCAGTGCACAATTCTGATCCCTTCATCATCCGGCCAAGGTGATCGATGGGAACCACTTTGCCCTTCGATACGCCGTGCAGGTCGACGTAGCTTGCGAACATGTACTTCACGCCGTCGGAACGCAGGCGTCCGGCGAGTTCGTTGATGGATGGGTCAGCAGCGGAGCTCATGTTTTTTCCTCGGTCGTGGTGTTGGCAACGTGATCGGACTTGCAAGAGTGGCATCGTGGGCGTAATTAATTACGCAATTAATTTAAGACGGAAAGTGCAAAATACACTGGACTTGCACAAGTTTCGTACAAGTTTTGGAATTGTCGCCTGAAAGGCGGGCAGTGAATGGCGAAGCGAGCGCACAGTGTGGGACGGCCCAAAGCCGGCAGCAACACGGTGGAAGCGGAAACCGCAATTTTATCGGCGGCGCTCGATCTCTTCGCGGCCAAGAATTTTTCATCCGTTCGCACGATAGATATCGCGAAGGTGACCGGATTTAATCAAGCGCTCATCTTTTACTACTTCACGAACAAGGAAGAGCTGTATCGACGGGCGCTGGCGCTGGCGCTGGCGATCGAGCGAGCGCTGCAATCGTTTCGAATGACCAGAGCGGCGCTCGATGAGCCGGCCGATCTCATCTTTGCATGGATCGACAACCACATCCGCGCTTATGATTCCATTGCCAAGCTGATCAAGCTGTCGATCGATTACGTCTCGACGGCCGAACGCAAGGCCAGCATCGATCGCGCTATTCGCACGTTCTACGACGAGGAACGGCTGGTGCTGCAGTCGGCGATCGAGGTGGGTGTGGCGTCCGGCAAGTTCGGGCGGGTCGATGCCGAGCAGACGGCGACCTTCATCTCGACCTACCTCGATGGCGTGTTCGTTCGCGCCATGGTGCTTCCGGAGTTCAAGCCGGTTCCAGCGATCCGCGAATTGAAAGCGTACATGCAGATTCATCTGCAGTCCGACGGGGGGCCGAAACGGCCAGTGCGGTAAGTTTCTTCAAGCCGATGTTACCTGGCGCGCATCGACCGCCACGCGGACCGGCCGATTCAAAAGCTGCATCAGGACGGTCAGTCGATCTTTTTCTCCGAGCCCGATGATGGTGGCGACGGTGCCGTCAAACGGACCGCCGGCGATGCGGACTTGTTGTCCGACGACATAGGGGTGCGGCGGGGCGACGATCACGCCGTCTTCTTCGCGGGCGCGTAAGGCGGCAATAAATTCTCCGCTCAGCCGGCTCGGTTCATCGCCACTGCGGATGACCGAGCGGACACCGAACGTGGAGAGCACCGGCCGCCACGGCGTGTCGTCGGATGGCAGTTCGACGAAAAGGTAGCTTGGGAAAAGTGGTCGGAGAACGCTCGTCGTCTTACGGGCATGGCGGACATGCTTTTTGACGAGCGGGCAATACGAGCCAAACCCCTGATTGGTGAGATTGCCGATCGCCGCCGCTTCCTTATGCGGATGCGTGCTGACGACGATCCAGGCTGGCGGCCTTTGCAGCATGGGGTCTCTTTTACCCGTTTATGGTGCGCGGGCCTAACCTTAGTACCGTTGGAGCGCCACGTCACGGTCCGCGAAGTAACGCTGTCACGTGGCGGGAGACGCATCCTTGAAATAGGGCTCGACGGTCCCTTTCAATTTGATCGTGATTGCTTTGCCGGCGCGGTCCTTGGCCTTGCCGGCGGCGACCTTCACCCAGCCTTCGCTGACACAATATTCTTCGACGTTGGTTTTTTCGATGCCGTTGAAGCGGATGCCGACGTCGCGGGCGAGGACGGCTTCATTGTAGTGCGGGCTTGACGGGTCGACGGAGAGGCGGTCGGGCGGTGCATCGGACATGATGGTCATCCTAGTTAGCGAAGCGGAAGTGGAGCACGTCGCCGTCCTTGACGACATAGTCCTTGCCTTCAAGGCGCATCTTGCCGGCTTCCTTGGCTCCAGCTTCACCACTGCCGGCAACGTAATCGTCGTAGCCGATCGTTTCGGAGCGGATGAAGCCTTTCTCGAAATCGGTGTGAATGACGCCTGCGGCCTGCGGCGCCTTGGTGCCGCGCGTGATGGTCCAAGCACGGGCTTCCTTGGGACCGACAGTGAAATAGGTGACGAGATCGAGGAGGGCGTAGCCGGCGCGAATGAGCCGGTTCAAGCCCGGTTCTTCCAGGCCCATGGAGGACAGGAATTCCTGCCTGTCGTCGGCGGGTAATCCGGCAAACTCCGCTTCGATTTTTGCCGAGATGACCACGCTGACCGCGCCTTCGGCCTCGGCCCGCTGTTTGACTTGCGCGGAAAATGCATTGCCGGCGGCGGCCGAGCCCTCATCCACATTGCAGACGTAGACGATGGGCTTGGCGGTCAGCAGTTGCAGGGCACGAAAAGCTGGCTGTTCTTCGAGAGTGATATCGGCCGTCCGTGCCGGTTTCCCCTCGCGCAGAGGCACCAGAATTTTCTCCATCAGGGCGAACTGTGCTTTTGAGTCCTTGTCGCCGGCTTTGGCCTTCTTCTCGATCGGGCCGATGCGCTTTTCCAAACTTTCCATGTCGGCGAGCATCAGTTCGGTTTCGACAACGTCGGCATCGGCCAACGGATCGACGCGATTTTCGACGTGGGTGATGTCATCGTCCTCGAAGCAGCGCAGCACGTAGGCGACCGCATCCACTTCACGGATGTGCGACAGGAACTTGTTGCCGAGGCCTTCGCCTTTCGACGCGCCGCGTACGAGACCGGCGATGTCGACGAACGTCAGGCGGGTGGGAATGATCTGTGCCGAACCTGCAATCCTGGCGAGCGTGTCGAGGCGAATATCGGGAACGCCGACTTCGCCGACGTTGGGCTCGATCGTGCAGAACGGATAATTTGCCGCTTCCGCCGTCGCCGTTTGCGTCAGCGCATTGAAGAGCGTCGATTTTCCGACATTCGGCAGGCCGACGATGCCGAGCTTGAAACCCATGATCCGAGTTGTCCCTGGTTCTTGTTTGCGCTGGGCTACAACGCTACGCGCTGAGGATCAACCGGGGATGGCGACGCGGGGTGGCCGGCTGCTGCAGATGGCGGCCGGTCAGCGCAACTTCTCCAGCTCGAATGCCGAATAACTCGAAGGACTCGGCAGGTTTTCCCGGCCCGTCATGGCGTCGGACAGGGCTTCGGCTAGGACGGTGCCGTCCTGCAGATCCTTGACCGAAATAAAGATAAAAGGCCGTTGCCAGCTTGTGCCGGTCGTTTCGCAGGCCGCGCACTGTTCGCGGTATTGCCCCAGCGTGAGCGTATAAATTGGCACCCAATCCGGTGCCCGACCGCCGGCGATTTCAGCCGTGCGCAGGGCCCGCTTGCGCGCGCGCTCCAGTTCGGCAGCAGCCTCGCCCTCCTGAGATGCTGTGCCAACGGCAATGATCTCGCGTGCTTGGGCGAGCGATACGCGCGTGTCGGCGTCGAGCAAGGTCGCGGCGATTTCGGTGGCGGCGATCGTCTTGCCCTGGCGTTCCAATGCGTCGGCGCTCGCGCGCACCCACATGAAATCCTTGTTGAGCACGACGACTTCGAACACCCCGCGCCGACCGGCCTTATCGTGGCCGATGATCTCGATCATGGTCGATTTCTCAGTTGTGCGCGCGCGTTCTTCCACGTGCGGCGTCAACTGGCGGTTGGCGCGCGATTCAATGGCATCGAGAACGGTCATGCCCGAAACGGTGCCGACAACCGCGGTGGAGGCGATGGCAAAGCCAACATCAGCCGGCGTCTTGAACAGTGAGGTCAGCCACTGGAAGCGATCCGACCAGCGATAGGCCGCCATGGCGCGGCGGCGCATTTTGGACGGGGGTGGGCCGTCGTCGGGCAGCGTTGCGGTCATGACAAAATCCTGGGCGCAATGGCCTGAAACCCCAGTTGCAAGGACTGCGTCTCAGGTCAGGATCGCTATAGCGCGCGCCAGCGTGGCAAGAGTAGGGGCATTCTGCAAATCGCGGGCTGGCTGTGGTCCGTCCACCACGCCCGTGCTACCCCGTCAGTCCTTGGACTTGCGTCTTGAGAGCCATTTGGCGAGGTTTTCGGCCAGAGCACCGGCGCGCTTCGATTGCCGTTCACCGGGCGGGCCGCCCGATGCGACGGGACGCGGCGAACGTTCGCGCGTTTCGTTGGTTTCACTGTCGTCGATTCGGCCGCTGGCGACGCTCTGTTGCAATTGACGCGCGACCTCGGTTTGGAATCGCTGCGCATCGCCACGGGCCAGATGGGTGGTGGCCTTGGCGACGGCGTCAAGAAGGTCTGGCAGCCAAATCCGATCGGCCTTGGCGAAATCGCTCAGCACGTACTGCGCCACCGCGTCCTTCGATCCGGGATGCCCGATGCCGAGACGAACGCGCACGGTCTCGTTGCCCAAATGCGCCGAGATGGACCGCAACCCATTGTGGCCTGCGTTTCCGCCGCCTGTTTTGACCTTGATGCGGCCAGGCGGCAGATCGAGTTCGTCGTGGAAAACCACGACATCGCTCTCGGAGATCTTGAGGAAACGAGCGGCGTCACCGACGCTCTGCCCGCTCTCGTTCATGAATGTTTCGGGTTTGAGAAGGAGGACCTTCTCGCCGCCAATTTCGCCCTCAGCAGCAAGCCCCTTGAATTTTATCTTCCAAGGGCCGAAGCCATGCAATTCGGCGAGGCGCTCGACGGCCATGAAGCCGATATTGTGCCGCTGCCGGGCGTACTTCTCACCGTAATTGCCGAGACCGACAAAGAGCTTCATGGCGGCAAAAAATCCACGGCAGAAGGGGTGACCGGCGCGCGCGGACGACAGCGCGCCGGCCGTGTCGTGTTACTTCTTCTTCGGCGCGGCAGCAGCCGGGGCAGCCTTGCCGCCAGCGGCCGGAGCGGCTTTGCCGCCGGCCGCAGGTGCCGCACCCTTGGCGGCGGCCGGAGCGCCCTTCGCGGCGGCAGCCGGAGCGGCCGAAGCGGTCGCGTCGGTCGCGGCCTCTTCTTCCTTACGCACGCCGGCGATGGTGGCGATGGTGAAGTCGCGGTCGCCAATCACCGGACGCACACCTTCGGGCAGTTCGACGAAGGAGATATGGATCGACTTGCCGATCTCGAGACCTTCGAGGTTGATTTCAAAGGACGCGGGAATGCGATCAAACGGGCAATATACCTCGACTTCGTGACGAACGATGTTGAGGATGCCGCCGCGCTTCAAACCGGGCGAGAGCGTTTCGTTGATGAACTTCATCGGGACGGCAACGCGGATGATGCCATCCTTGCCGACGCGCAGGAAATCCACGTGCATTGGAGTATCTTTCACGGGATCGACCTGCACGTCACGGGGAATGACGCGGATTTTGCCCTTGTCGGCGATGTCGATGTCGAACACCGACGCCGTAAAATGACCCTTGAGGATCTGCTTCCAGAGTTCGTTGTATTCGAGGACGATGGTTTCGGGAGTTTGGTTGTCGCCGTAGATTACGGCGGGTACGTTTCCTTCACGGCGAGCTTGGCGTGCGGCCCCCTTGCCTGCACGCGGGCGCGCCGTGGCTTTGAGAGCAATGATCTCTGAAGCCATGACGAGTTCTCCAAGTAGAAAAAGCTGCGAACCGGCCTCCAAGGGTGCCGGGCAGTGTCTCACGCGGTTGCTTGAGAT
>LNFM01004430.1_pt1 | contig 25879 bp, 23 predicted proteins | sample 596031 | NCBI WGS metagenome assembly LNFM01 (sample SAMN04254537, study PRJNA301005) | activated carbon metagenome | isolation source: dual media filters at the Ann Arbor, Michigan drinking water treatment plant | place: USA: Ann Arbor | reverse complement strand
GATGCAGCTCAATCCCCATCAACCACAAAACCCATCGAGTAACCTTGAACCCGGACTTCCACTTTTGATTGGTACGTCTACAGGGGGCAGGTCAGCCGCACGGCTCATTGTGGCGGAACGAGGCACCGTGTTGCGCGAGGAAAGCAAGGCGCTACACAAGGAGCGTGCCAAGAGGGCGCGTACCTCGGCGAGCAGTCGATCTGGCGGGGCTTGAACGCCGACAGACCAAGAAGTTGGGGAGGGTGCCGCCGTCGCATCCATCGGCGACACGTGCTTCATGCGAGTTCCTGCTTAGCGACGCCCCGGGGTGCCCATGGAGTCGTTGATTAGTACAGAGGTACCGCATCAGCCTCTGGTGGACTTCCGCTCTCAGTCTGAAACGGCCTGCAAGTCTGCACGAGACCATTGTGGCGATGGTTGACACCATCGCTGGATAAACGCGGCACCAGAGTCGAGGATGCCGGGCTGATTGCTACGCGACCTTCAGGCGGGTCGGGTCATTTGCACTAAGTCGCGCCTTTTATTAGCAGCACTTAGTCGTTATTTGCAGTTACTTTGGCGCCCTGCGACGACTTGGTTGCCTCAGACGTCGATATTCCCCGCCCGCAGCGCGTTGCTTTCGATGAATTCGCGGCGCGGTTCCACTTCGTCGCCCATGAGCATGGTGAACACGCGGTCGGCTTCGATGGCGTCGTCGATCTGCACACGCAGCAGGCGGCGCACGGTCGGGTCCATGGTGGTTTCCCAGAGCTGGGCGGGGTTCATTTCGCCCAGGCCTTTGTAGCGCTGGCGGCTGGTGGTGCGTTCGGCTTCGCTGATGAGCCACTGCATGGCCTGGCGGAAGTCGCCCACCTTTTCTTCTTTCTGTTTGTCGCCTTCGCCGCGCAGTACCCGGGCACCTTCGCCGAGCAGGCCGCGGAAGGTTTCGGCCGCGTTGGAGAGGGCGGCGTAGTCGGCGCCGTGCACGAAGTCCTGCGTGATGACGCTGCTCTTGATGTTGCCGTGGTGGCGGCGGCTGATGCGCAGGATGGGTTTGTCGGTGCGCGCGTCGAATTCGCCGGCCACTTCGGGCGGTATGCCGGTGGCGGACAGTTCGGCCAGCTTGGCCTGCATGGCCACGGCGCTGGCTTCGGCTTCTTCGACGCTGTCGAGCCGGACGCTGACGCCGTCGGCCATGGCGCGCAGGGCTTCGGCGTCCATGAAGTTGGAGAGCCGTGCGATCACGCTTTCGGCCACCTGGTGTTTGCGCGCCAGTTCGTTGAGGGTGTCGCCTTCGAGCGTGCTGTTGGCCGCGCCGCCGGTGGTGACCTTGGCGTCTTTCAGCGCGATGCGCAGCAGGAAGCCATCGAGCGCGGGTGCGTCTTTGAGGTACAGCTCTTCCTTGCCGGCCTTCACCTTGTACAGCGGCGGCTGCGCGATGTAGATGTGGCCGCGCTCCACCAGTTCGGGCATCTGGCGGTAGAAGAAGGTGAGCAGCAGGGTGCGGATGTGGGCGCCGTCGACGTCGGCGTCGGTCATGATGATGATGCGGTGGTAGCGCAGTTTGGCGACGTTGAAGTCGTCCTTGCTGTCGTTGTTGGCGCCTTCGCCACCGGCCTTGCCGATGCCGGTGCCCAGCGCGGTGATGAGCGTCAGGATTTCGTTGGAGGTGAGCAGCTTTTCGTAGCGCGCTTTTTCCACGTTCAGGATCTTGCCGCGCAGTGGCAGGATCGCCTGGAACTTGCGGTCGCGGCCCTGCTTGGCGGAGCCACCGGCGGAGTCGCCCTCGACGATGTAGATCTCGCACAGCGCCGGGTCTTTTTCCTGGCAGTCGGCCAGTTTGCCGGGCAGGCCCATGCCGTCGAGCACGCCTTTGCGGCGCGTCATTTCGCGCGCCTTGCGCGCGGCCTCGCGGGCGCGGGCGGCTTCGACGATCTTGCCGCAGATGATCTTGGCGTCGTTGGGCTTTTCCTGCAGGTAGTCGGTCAGCAGGCGGGCCACCACGTCTTCCACCGGACCGCGCACTTCGGAGCTGACCAGCTTGTCCTTGGTCTGGCTGCTGAACTTGGGTTCGGGCACCTTGACCGACAGTACGCAGCACAGGCCTTCGCGCATGTCGTCGCCGGTCACTTCCACCTTGGCCTTCTTGGCGAATTCGTGTTCTTCGATGTATTTGTTGATGACGCGGGTCATGGCCGCGCGCAGGCCGGTCAGGTGGGTGCCGCCGTCGCGCTGCGGAATGTTGTTGGTGAAGCAGAGCACCTGTTCGTTGTAGCCGCTGTTCCACTGCATGGCCACCTCGACACCGATGTTGGTGCCCTGGTCGCTCTGGCGGTCGCCCATGGCGTGGAACACGTTGGGGTGCAGCGTGGTCTTGCCCTTGTTGATGAAGTCGACGAAGCCCTTGACGCCGCCGGCGCCGGAGAAGTCGTCTTCCTTGCCGCTGCGTTCGTCTTTCAGGCGGATGCGCACGCCATTGTTCAGAAAGCTCAGCTCGCGCAGGCGCTTGCTTAGGATTTCGTAGTGGAAGTCGTAGTTCTCTTTGAAGATCTCGGCGTCGGGCAAAAAGTGCACTTCGGTGCCGCGCTTTTCGGTGCTGCCCACCACCTTCATGGGCGAGACGTCGACGCCGTCGCGCTGTTCGACGATGCGGTTCTGCACGAAGCCGCGCGCGAACTCGATCTGGTGCATCTGGCCTTCGCGGCGCACCGTCAGGCGCAGCCAGATCGACAGCGCGTTCACGCAACTCACGCCCACGCCGTGCAGCCCGCCCGAGACCTTGTAGCTGTTCTGGTTGAACTTGCCGCCGGCGTGCAGCTCGGTCAGCGCGATTTCGGCGGCCGAGCGCTTGGGCTCGTGCTTGTCGTCCATCTTCACGCCGGTGGGGATGCCGCGGCCGTTGTCGGTGACGCTGATCGAGTTGTCGGTGTGGATGGTCACCACGATGTCGTCGCAGTGGCCGGCCAGCGCTTCGTCAATCGAGTTGTCGACCACCTCGAACACCAGGTGGTGCAGGCCGGTGCCGTCCGACGTGTCGCCGATGTACATGCCCGGGCGCTTGCGCACCGCTTCCAGCCCCTCCAGGATCTGGATCGCACCCTCGCCATAGCCTTCGCTCGCGCCGGCCTGGTGGGCGTCGATGGTGGGCTGGAAATTGGAGCTGGCGGCCCCGGCTTCACCGGTGTTGACGGCGTCGTTTCCGGAATCGGCGGGCTTGTTGGCTTCGGACATGGTGGATTTCTCTGACTTCTAGAAACGCCAAACCCGCTGGTGAGCGGGTTGGCTGCATGGTGGCTGCGGGGGACTGCGGATCAGATCCGCATCGGCATCACCACGTATTTGAAAGCGTTGTCGTCGGGGTTGGTGACCAGCGCCGAGCTGTTGCCGTCCGACAGTTCGATGCGAACCATCTCCTGCGACATGTTCTGCAGCGCGTCGATCAGGTAGGTCACGTTGAAGCCGATTTCGATGGTGTCGCCGCTGTAGTCGATGTCGAGCTCGTCCACCGCTTCTTCCTGCTCGGCGTTGCTCGACGCCACGCGCAGCGCGCCCGGCTCGACGTTCAGGCGCACGCCCTTGAACTTCTCGCTGGTCATGATGGCGGTGCGCTGCAGGCTGGCCAGCAGCGGCGCGCGCCCCAGCGTGACGATGTTCTTGTGGTTCTTGGGGATGACGCGGTTGTAGTCGGGGAACTTGCCCTCGACCAGTTTGGTGACGAATTCCATGCCGTCGAAGCTGAACTTGGCCTGGTTGGACGCGAACTGCATTTCGATCGCGCCTTCCTTGTCGCTCAGCAGGCGCTGCAGCTCCAGCACCGTCTTGCGCGGCAGGATCACCTCTTGCTTGGGCACTTCCACGTCCAGCTCGGCGCTGGCAAAGGCCAGGCGGTGGCCGTCGGTGGCCACCAGGCTGAGCTTCTTGCCTTCAGCCACGAACAAAATGCCGTTGAGGTAGTAGCGGATGTCGTGCACCGCCATCGCAAACGACACCTGACCCAGCAGGCTTTTCAGCGTCTTTTGCGGCACAGCGAACACCGGGCCGAAACTGGCGGACTCCTGCACCAGCGGAAAGTCTTCCGGCGGCATGCTCTGCAGCGTGAAGCGGCTCTTGCCGCCTTTGAGGATGAGCTTGCCGGCGCTGGATTCGAGGCTCACCGCCTGGTCGCCCGGCATGGTGCGCAGGATGTCGATCAGCTTGCGCGCGCCGAGCGTGGTGGCGAAGTTGCCATCGTCACCATTGAGCTGGGCCGTGGTCCGGATCTGGATCTCGAGGTCGCTGGTGGTCAGTTGCACCGAAGAGCCGGTTTTGCGCAGCAGCACGTTGGCCAGGATCGGCAGGGTGTGCCGGCGCTCCACAATGCCCGCCACCGACTGCAATGCAGCCAGAACTTTGTCCTGGGTCGATTTCAAAACGATCATGTCAGACTCTTTCGTCTTTGGTTGACTTCTGGCGCCTTGCCTCCGGCGCGCTCCTCGGGCAGCTCACTCGGCCCGGTACGGGCCAAACTTCGCTATTTTCGCCTTTTTGCAAGGCATTTTTACAATCCACCGGCCTCACCCCTTGAGCGTCTGTTCCAGCACGTGCAGCTGCTGGTTCAGCTCGGTGTTCTGCTGGCGCTCCGCGCCGATCTTGCGCACCGCGTGCAGCACGGTGGTGTGGTCGCGGCCACCGAACAGCTCGCCGATCTCGGGCAGGCTCTTCTGGGTCAATTCCTTGGCAATGAACATCGCGATCTGGCGCGGGCGGGCGATGCTGGCCGGGCGCTTCTTGCTGTACATGTCCGCGACCTTGATCTTGTAGTAGTCGGCCACGGTTTTCTGGATGTTTTCCACGCTGATCTGCCGGTTCTGGATCGACAGCAGGTCCCTGAGCGCATCGCGCGCCAGCTGGATGGAGATGTCTTTCTGGTTGAAGCGGCTGTAGGCCAGGATCTTGCGCAGCGCGCCTTCGAGCTCGCGCACGTTGGAACGCACGTTCTTCGCGACGAAAAACGCCACTTCTTCGGGCATCACGGCGTTTTCCACCGCCGCCTTGTTGATCAGGATCGCCACGCGCATTTCCAGCTCGGGCGGCTCGATGGCGACCGTCAGGCCGGAGTCGAAGCGCGAGACCAGGCGCTCGTGGATGTCGGCCAGGCCCTTGGGGTAGGTGTCGCTGGTGAGCACGATGTGGCTCTTGCGGGCCAGCAGGGCCTCGAACGCGTTGAAGAATTCTTCCTGCGTACGTTCCTTGTTGGCGAAAAACTGAACGTCGTCGATCAGCAGCAGATCGAGCGAGTGGTAGCGCTCCTTGAACTCGTCAAAGGTCTTGCGCTGGTAGGCCTTGACCACATCCGACACAAACTGCTCGGCATGGATGTACAAAACCTTGGCCTGTGGACGATCGGCCAGCAGGTGGTTGCCGATGGCGTGCACCAGGTGGGTCTTGCCCAGGCCGACGCCGCCGTAGATGAACAGCGGGTTGTAGAGCTGGCCCAGGCTGCCGGCCACATGCATCGCGGCGGCGCGCGCCATGCGGTTGGCCGAACCTTCGACCAGGGTGGTGAAGGTCAAGGCGGGATTGAGGCGGCTCTTGGGGCCATGCGCCATGGCGGCCTCGGCGGGCGCGATGTCGGGCAGCTCGGCCGCCACCTGCTCCTGCACCGTTCGTGGCGCGGGAGAGGTTCGGCTGGGGCCTTCGCGCGGAGCAAGCGCTAACTCAAGAACCACCGGAGCACCGTGCAGCTTTTCCAGCAAGGCGGTGATGCGGGCTGCGTACTGGGCCCGGATCCAGTCCAGCTTGAAGCGGTTGGCCACCTGCACGGTGACCTTGGCACTGTCGCTGGACACGTTCGCGGCCAGGGGCCGGATCCAGGTATTGAACTGCTGCTCGGGGATTTCCTGCGCCAGCCGGTCCACGCAGGCCTGCCAGAGCGCAGGGCCACTGGCGGGCGAAAAGTCTTCGGGAGAGCCCTCGATCATGCTGGGAATGGCGCGGATGCGTTGTTGTGGACAAATGACGGAGGGCGAAGCAGGCATTGTAGTCTGGCCGGCCACTTATCCACAAGGCGGGGCTGCCCCGGGAAATCCCGCCCGGCCGGCGCAAAACAGGAGAAAGAAAATGGACTTCAACCGCCAAGTGCTTGCCGCACATCGTGATTTGTTGCGATAATCGCGGGTTTCCCCAGATCAGTACCGAGCATCATGAAACGCACTTACCAGCCCTCCAAGATCAAACGCGCCCGCACCCACGGCTTTCTCGTCCGCATGAAGACCCGCGGTGGTCGCGCGGTCATCAATGCCCGTCGCGCCAAAGGCCGCAAGCGCCTGGCGGTCTGAGCCCGATCGTGCGCCGCCGGTGCCGGCTGGGCCGACGTGCCCCGCTGACCCCCCGGTGAACGAACCGGCAGTCCAGCAGGCCATGCAGCGCATCCGCACCCGGCCACAGTTCCAGGCCGTCATGGCGGGCAACCCCGTGGCCAAAACCCCTCATTTCGCCCTGCACCGCGCGGCGCTCGACAGCATGCACGAAGAGCGCCCGCTGTTTCCGGTGGCCGATGCCTGGCTGGGTGTGCTGCTGCCCAAACGCTGGGCACGCCGCGCCGTCACGCGCAACGCGATCCGCCGTCAGATCTATGAAGCGGCCCGTGCGGTGTCGGCCGGTTTGCCGCAGGCCGCTCTGGTGGTGCGCCTGCGCAGCGAATTCAGCCGCCAGCAGTTTGTGAGCGCCACATCGGAGCCGCTTAAACGCGCGGTGCGCGCAGAACTGCAGCAGTTGCTGGCTCGGGTGGTCGCAGCACCCGTTGTCAAGGAGCCTGGCCATGCTGCTTGACTGGCCACGCAGGGCCCTGGTGGGTCTGGTCAAGGGCTACCGTTTGCTGCTCAGCCCGTGGCTCGGCAGCGGTTGCCGTTTTGAGCCCACCTGTTCGATTTACGCCATCGGTGCCCTGGAGCGCCACGGCGCGCTGGCCGGCAGCTACCTCACCCTCAGGCGCCTGGTGCGCTGCGGCCCGTGGTGCGAAGGCGGCTGCGACCCGGTGCCCGAGCGAGCACCTGCCCTGTTTGCCCATCTGATCACCCCTTCCTCAGAAAAGAAGAACCCGTCATGAATGACATCCGTCGGTCCATCCTGTGGGTGGTTTTTGGTTTCTCGATGGTCCTGATCTGGGACAAGTGGCAGATCCACAACGGCCAGAAGCCGACCTTCTTTCCTGCGCCCGTGACGGTGACGGCCCCGGCCGCTCCACAGGCCGGGGCGGCCGACAGTTCGGTGCCTACGGCCAGCACCACCGCAACGCCTCCGGGCACCACCGCCGAAGCGCCCACAGGCGCCACGGCGCCTGTTCCCGCCGCCGCCCGCGTGGAAGTCGCCACGGACCTGTTCAAACTCAGTTTCAGCACCGAAGGCGGGTCGCTGATCGGCGCGCAGTTGCTGCAGCACGCCAGCGCTCAGCTCGGCACCGAGCCCATCCAGCTGCTGACGCAGACGGCGGACCACACCTACATCGCCCAGACCGGGCTGATCGGTGGTGCGTTCCCGACCCACAAGACGCCGATGACGCTGATGCCCGGCCCGACCACGCTGGCCGATGGCCAGAACGAGCTGCAGATCCGCTTCGAGTCGGCCGAGGTGGGTGGGGTCAAGCTGGTCAAGACGTACAAGCTGCAGCGCGGCAGTTACGTGATCGGTGTTCGCCACGAGGTGGCCAACGCCAGCGTGGCGCCGGTGAGCCCGCAGCTGTACGTGCAGCTGGTGCGCGACGGCAAGCAGACCGCCAACGAGACGCCGTTCTATTCCACCTTCACCGGCCCGGCGATCTACACCGAGCAGCAGAAGTTCCAGAAGGTCGACTTCGGTGACATCGCCGACAACAGCGCCGATTTCGTCAAGACCACCAGCGACGGTTACGTGGCGATGGTTCAGCATTACTTCACCAGCGCCTGGCTGCTGGCCGACGGCACGGCGCGCGAGAACTTCGCGCGCAAGGTGGACGAGAACCTTTACGCCGTGGGCAGCATCACCACCTTGTCGGCCGTGGCGCCGGGTCAGAGCCAGGCCGTTGAGTCCCGCCTGTTTGTCGGTCCGCAGCAAGAGACCGTGCTGCGAACCGTGGCCCCGGGACTGGAACTGGTCAAGGACTACGGCTGGCTCACCATCATCGCCAAGCCGCTGTACTGGCTGCTGGAAAAGATCCACGGCTTCGTGGGCAACTGGGGCTGGGCCATCGTGCTGCTGGTGGTGCTGCTCAAGGCCGCGTTCTACTGGCTCAACGCCAGCGCCTACCGCTCCATGGCCAAGATGAAGGCGATCAACCCGCGCATCATGGAAATGCGCGAACGCCTCAAGGGCAACCCGCAGATGATGCAGCAGGAGATGATGAAGATGTACCGGGAAGAAAAGGTCAACCCGCTGGGTGGCTGCTTCCCGATCCTGATCCAGATTCCCGTGTTCATCGCGCTGTACTGGGTGCTGCTGTCGTCGGTGGAAATGCGCAACGCTCCCTGGGTGGGCTGGATCACCGACCTGTCCACGCTGGACCCGTACTATGTGCTGCCGTTCGTGATGACACTCACCACCATCGTGCAGACCGCGCTGAACCCGCTGCCGCCCGATCCGCTGCAGGCCAAGCTGATGTGGCTGATGCCGCTGATGTTCTCGGTGATGTTCTTCTTCTTCCCGGCCGGTCTGGTGCTGTACTGGATCACGAACAACCTGCTGACCATCGCGCAACAGGCTTACATCAACAACAAGATGGGTGTGCCGCTGAAGATCACGAACCCGTTCGAATTGTTCAAGAAGTAACCCCCTGCGCCGCTGCGCGGCTTCCCCCCGGGGGGACAATGCGAGCGGCCCGGCAAAGCCGGTTCCGCCGCATTCCCGGCGGGGGTGCTTCACTTGATAGGGCCTGCGCTTGCGGGCCTTATTTCTTTCCGCCGTATCCTTTTGCTCCATGCTCGCCGCTTCCCGTGATCCCATCGTTGCCATCGCGACCGCGCCCGGTCGCGGAGCGGTGGGCATTGTGCGGGTGTCGGGCGCAGGGCTGGGTTCGTTCGTGTCCGCGTTGCTGGGGCGCGCGCTGAAGGCCCGCGAAGCGACCTATCTGCCGTTCCCGGACGCGGCCGGGCAGCCGATCGACCATGGCCTGGCGCTCTGGTTTCCCGGGCCGCATTCGTACACCGGTGAAGACGTGCTGGAGCTGCAGGGTCACGGTGGGCCGGTGGTGCTGCAGCTGTTGCTGGCGCGTTGCCTGGAGGTGGCTCAGACGGTGGGTGCCGAAGGCCAGCCGCTGCTGCGCGGTCTGCGCCCGGCACGCGCAGGCGAGTTCACCGAGCGCGCCTTCCTCAACGACAAACTGGACCTGGCCCAGGCCGAGGCCGTGGCCGACCTGATCGATGCCAGCACCGAGGCCGCCGCGCGCAGCGCGAGCCGGTCTCTCGCGGGCGTGTTTTCTGAACGCATCCACGCGCTGCGCGACGCGCTGGTGAACCTGCGCATGCTGGTCGAGGCCACGCTCGATTTCCCGGAAGAAGAAATCGACTTCTTGCAAAAGGCCGACGCCAGTGGTCAGCTCGGTCGCCTGCGCGAAGGCCTGACCGCCGTGCTGAACGAAGCGCGCCAGGGCGCGCTGCTGCGCGACGGCCTGAAGGTGGTGATTGCCGGCCAGCCCAATGCGGGCAAGAGCTCGCTGCTCAACGCGCTGGCGGGCGCCGAGCTGGCCATCGTCACCCCCATCGCAGGCACCACGCGCGACGTGGTGCAGCAAACCATCCAGATCGAGGGCGTGCCGCTGCACGTGATCGACACCGCCGGTCTGCGCGACAGCCCGGACGTGGACGAGGTCGAGCAGATCGGCATTCAGCGCGCCTGGGGCCAGATCCAGCAGGCCGATGCGGTGCTGTTCCTGCACGACCTGAGCCGTTGCGATCAGCCGACCTACCAGGCCGCCGACGCGGCCATCGCCGCTGATCTGCCGGTGGGCGTGAACCTGTTGCCGGTCTGGAACAAGCTCGACCAGTGCAGCCCGGGCGCCCGTGAACGGCTGGCGCAGGCGCAGGCGGCGGGCGAAGTGGCGATTTCCGCGAAGCACGGGGATGGTCTCGAGGCCTTGCGCCAGCGCCTGCTGGCCCTGGCCGGCTGGCAGCACGCGGGCGACGGCCTGTTCATGGCACGCGAACGCCACCTGCAGGCGCTGCGCCGGGTCGGTGACCACCTGGCTGGTGCCGCGGGATTGCTGTCGGCCCAGGCCGACCACCTGGACCTGCTGGCCGAAGAGCTGCGGCTGGCCCAGCAGGCACTCGGCGAGATCACCGGCGAATTCAGTGCCGACGATTTGCTGGGCGAGATCTTTTCGCGTTTTTGCATCGGCAAGTGAGCCTTCGGGTGCCGTTGGGTGGTGCGGAGCCACCGCCCGGAACGCAACTGTAAGCAGGGGTAAACGCCGCTTGCCGCTGGCGGCCCGTGGCGGTTATGGTGAAAGCATGAACGCCACTTCGTCCACCGCCTCGGCGCGCTTTGACATCATGGAACTGGCCCTGGCCATGAAGCACAGCAATGCGCTGGACGCCGTGCCCCTGAACCTGAGCGATGCGCAGTGGCCGACGCTGGCCAACTACCTGCAGCCGGTGAGCCTGCAGCAGGGGCAGGTGCTGATCGAGCAGGGGGTGAAGGACCGCACGGTGTATTTCGTCGAGAGCGGCAGCCTCACGGTCCACTATGAAGACGACAAGGACCGCATCCGCATCGCTGTCGTGAGCGCGGGCTCGTTGCTCGGGGAAGGCGCTTTCTTCAGCCACCTGCCGCGCAGTGCCACGGTGCACGCGGGCAGTGCCTGTCGCCTGTGGTGCCTGACACCGTTGCGTTTTCGCGAACTCTCCACCCGGCATCCCGATGTGGCACTGGACCTGACGGTGGCGATGTCCGCCGTGCTGGCGCGCCGCATGTACAACAAACCCAAGCGCATTGCCGTCACCTGAGCCCGGCGTGCAGCAACGTGGCGGGTCTTCAATCGCTGCGGTTTTGTGCCGATACCCAGACATACCCACCGGTGCCCAAGAGGCTGAAACCATGATGCTGTTCAACTGGCTGCAGGCGAAACAATCCACCGCGTCCCGCAAAGGGGCCAAGCCGCGCTCGCGCAAATCGTTCGGCCAGACCACGCTGCCGCTGATTTCGCCGCGCCGCGGTCGCCGCATCCTGCGCCGTGAGCAGCTGTTCTCGGTGGTGCGGGAGTCGATGATCCGTGGCGGTGTGCTGTCGACCAGCTACGAATTCAAGGTGCTCACCCTGGACGCCAACGGCGACAGCTTTCTGGTGCTGATCGACCTGGCCCTGCCGGCCGAGGTCATGCCCGATGCTTACCTGCTGGAGATCGAGCGCTGGATCCAGGGCAGTGCCGAGTCGCGCCACGACATGAAGGTGGGTTCTGTCTACTGGCGGCGCAAGGCGGTGCACGACCAGCGCGGCATGGCACTGAAAGCCGCGGTGGCGGCGCAGACCCAGCGGGAGGCCGTGGTGTCTGCGCCCGCGCCGCTGGAAAGCCTGACCGCCATTCCCCGCCCCGAGCGGACTGCGCCGGGGGCCTCTGTGCAGGCCGTCGGGCAGGATGAGCTGGAGGCCTTTCGCAAGGCACTGGAGGGTGTGCAGGCACCGCTGCGCGGCGGGCCGCCGGAGTCCGATGTGTTCCGCCACCTGCCGCCGCCCGAGTCGCACAGCGACTTCAGTGCGCTGAGCGAAACGCAGTACGGGAAGCTGTAGCAGTTCATGCCCCCACGCTCCGCCGCTGCGCGCTGAGGTTTTTCAGTGCCCTTCGAAGTCGAGCAGGGTGAACAGCGTCAGCCCCGATTCACGCAGCTTCTGCGAACCGCCCAGCTCGGGCAGGTCCACGATGGCGGCGCCTTCGATCACCTCGGCACCCAGTTTTTCCAGCAGGCGTCGACCGGCCATCATCGTGCCGCCGGTGGCGATCAGGTCGTCGATCAGCAGCACGCGGTCGCCCGGCTTCACCGCGTCGGTGTGCAGTTCCACCGTGGCGCTGCCGTACTCCAGTTCGTAGGTTTCTTCCACCGTGGTGAAAGGCAGCTTGCCCTTCTTGCGGATCGGCACAAAGCCCAGGCCCAGCTCGTAGGCCAGCACCGAGCCGATGATGAAGCCCCTGGCGTCGAGTCCGGCCACCACCGTGGGGCGCAGTGCCGGGTCCATGTAACGGTGCACGAAGGTGTCGATCAGCACCCGGAAGACCTTGGGGTCTTGCAGCAGCGGCGTGATGTCGCGAAACTGCACGCCCGGCGCGGGCCAGTCGGGCACGGTGCGGATGTGGCTTTTGAGGTAGGCGGAGGTGTCCATCAACACATTATGAACACCCCCGCCGCGCTGCGCGCGACCCCCTCAAGGGGGCGGCGCCAGCGGCCCGGCGAAGCCGGTTCCGCGGCACCTCTTGGACGGAAGTGCGCGCGCTCAGGCGACCGGCTTGAACTGGTAGCCGTTGCCCGCCGTTTCCAGCGAGCCGAAGGCCGGGAAGGGGAAGTGGAAGCCGCCGGCCAGGGTTTTGTCTTTGACCAGCATGTCGAAGACGCGGCGGCGCGTCTGACGGGCCATTTCGGCGTCCATGTCGAACTGCACCGCCCAGTCGGGGCTGCGGGCAAACAGCGACGGGATGTTGGTCACGTCGGCCACGTACACAAACTTCTGACCTTCGCTGGTCACGCTGAACAGAGACATGCCTGGCGTGTGGCCGAATGCGGCTTCGGACCGGATGCCGGGAGCCAGTTCGGCGCCGGGTTCGAACTTCACCAGAACGTCGGCCGGCAGACCGCCGATCACCCGGCGCGCGTTGTCAAAACCGCCGCGGGCCGCCGGCGGTGCGGCGTTCATCTTCGCGTCGTCGAACCAGAAAGCGTGTTCCGGCGCCGGCACATGCACCTTGGCCTTGGGGAACATGAGCGAACCGTCTTTCTTGCGCAGGCCATTGATGTGGTCGCCGTGGTAGTGGCTGATGACCACGTGGTCGATGTCCTCGGGCTTGAAGCCCGCCGCGGCCAGGTTCCCGGCCAGCTTGCCGGTGGTGGGTGGCCCGTTGTCGGCAAAGCCGGTGTCGATCAGGAACTTGCCCGCCGGGCTGACCACCAGGAACGGCGTGAACGGGATGTCCACGTAGTCGGTCGGCAGGCTTTGGGAGGCCAGCAGGGCCTTGACCTGTTCGAGCGGCACGTTGCGCACAAACTCTTCGCCCAGCGGGCGGCGGAGCGCGCCGTCGTTCAGTGCGATGACCTCCATCGCGCCGAGCTTCATGCGCTTGAACCCGGTGGTGGGCAGCGTGGGCGGCCCGAAGTTGGGCGCAGCTTGTTGCGACCACACGGAAGTGAAGCTCAGGGCAGCGGCACCGGCCATGCCGGCACCCAGGAAGGCGCGTCGGTCCATCATCATGATCTCCAGAAGGTGAGGGGTGGAATTCCACACGCATTAAAGAACGCCGCGTTCACTTTGTGAACGGGTGCGTTCCATAACCCATGCGTTCAAGTGGGTCTTGGGCCAACCTTCCGGCGCGCGTTCGACCGGCTCAACCCTTGCCCGACAGCAGCTTCTCTTCGGCCAGGGCCAGCGCGGTGGCCCGGCCGCTGAGCACCAGGGTGTCGCCGCCTTCCAGCACGGTGTCGTCGTCAAACGACTCGCCCCGACCGTTGGCCCGCCGAAGGTTGGCCACCCGCACGCCGGTGGACTCCAGCGCCAGGCTGCCCAGGCGCTTGCCCACCTTGCGCCCGCCCGGCGGAATGGTCACCGTGGCCAGGCGCTCGTGTTCGGCTTCGTCCAGGCCGTTGTCGTCGGCGCCGTGGAAGTAGCCTTTGAGCAGGTTGTAGCGCGCGTCCCGCTGCTCTTGCACCACCCGGATCACGCGCCGCATCGGCACGCCCACCAGCGCCAGCGCATGGCTGGCCAGCATCAGACTGGCCTCGATCGCTTCGGGCACCACCTCGGTGGCGCCGGCGCTGCGCAGCCGGGCTTCGTCTGCGTCGTCGATGGTGCGCACCACCACCGGCACCTGCGGCGCATGTTCGTGTGCGTGGTGCAAGACCTTGAGTGCACTGTTGGTCTCGATGTAGGTGATGACGACCGCACTGGCGCGGTTCAGGCCGGCGGCCAGCAGGGCTTGCAGGCGCGCAGCGTCACCGAACACCACCGAATGCCCGGCGGCAGCGGCCTGGCGCACCCGGTCGGGGTCGAGGTCGAGTGCCATGTAGGGAATGCCTTCGGCTTCGAGCAGCCGCGCCAGGTTCTGCCCGCACCGGCCATAGCCGCAAATGATCACGTGCTTGTCGGCGCTGATGGCCTTGCGCGCGATGCTGGTCATCTGCACCGACTGCATCAGCCAGTCGCTGCCCACCACGCGGGTCACGATGTCGTTGGTGTACATGATGACGAAAGGCGTGGCCAGCATGGACAGCACCATCGAGGCCAGGATGGGGTTGAACAGCTGCGGCGGCACCAGGTTGTGCTGGCCGGCCAGGGTGAGCAGCACCAGGCCGAACTCGCCCGCCTGCGCGAGGTACAGGCCGGTGCGCAACGCCACGCCCATGGGCGCGCCGAAGGCGCGCGCCAGCGCGGTGATCAGCACCAGCTTGAAGCCCACCGACAGCGTGAACAGCAGCAGCACCAGCGGCCAGCGGTCCAGCACCAGGCGCCAGTCCAGCATCATGCCGATGGTGATGAAGAACAGGCCCAGCAGCACGTCGTGGAAGGGCCGGATGTCGGTCTCCACCTGGTGCTTGTACTCGGTCTCGGAAATCAGCATGCCCGCCACAAAGGCGCCCAGCGCCAGCGACAGCCCGGCGTGCTCGGTCAGCCAGGCCAGGCCCAGTGTGATCAGCAGGAGGTTGAGCATGAACAGCTCTTCGCTCTTGCGCCGCGCCACCAGCGTGAGCCACCAGCGCATCACCTTCTGGCCGCCGGTGAGCAGGATACCGAGCAACACGACGGCCTTGACCAGGGCGATGCCCAGCGCTTTGAACAGTTCGTCCGGCGGCGAACCCAGCGCCGGGATCAGCACCAGCAGCGGCACCACCGCCAAATCCTGAAACAGCAGGATGCCGACCACCCGCTTGCCGTGTTCGGACTCCAGCTCCAGCCGCTCGGCCACCAGCTTGATCACGATGGCCGTGCTGCTCATGGACATGATGCCGCCCAGGGCCAGCGCGATCTGCCATGACATCGTCCACCAGCTCGACAGCAGCAGCGTGAGTGCGAAGGAGCCCAGCGTGGTCAGCAAGATCGTGAGCAACACCTGCGACAGGCCCAGGCCGAACACGTGACTTCGCATGGCGCGCAACTTGGGGAGGCTGAACTCCAGCCCGATCACGAACATCAGAAACACCACGCCGAACTCGGCCAGGTAACGCACGCCGCTGGAGTTCTGTGCCAGCGCCAGGGCGTTCGGCCCGATCACCACGCCCACCACCAGGTAGCCCAGCATGGGCGGCAACTTGAACTGACGGCAAACCACCACGCCCAGCACGGCAGCGAGCAAATAAAGCAGCGTGATGTCGAGCGAATTCATGGGTCAATGGTAAACGTTGCCCCCCACGCTCCACCGCTGCGCGGGGCGCTGCCGTCCGCCGGACCGGGACGATAATCGCGCCATGACCCTGACCGCCGCCTTCGACCCACAGCGTGCCCTGGCGCTGGCCCGTGACACGCTCGACATTGAGGCGCAGGCGGTGCTGGCCATGGCGGTACGGCTGGACAACCGGTTCGCGCATGCGGTGGCGCTGGTGCTGGCCTGCCGCGGGCGGGTGGTGGTGATGGGCATGGGCAAGAGCGGCCATGTCGGTCGGAAGATCACCGCCACGCTGGCGTCCACAGGCACACCCGCCATGTTCGTGCACCCGGCAGAGGCCAGCCACGGCGATCTGGGCATGATCACCGCCGCCGACGTGGTGCTGGGTATCAGCAACAGCGGCGAGAGCGAAGAACTCACCGCCATCCTGCCGCTCATCAAACGCATGGGCGTGCCGCTGATCGCGCTCACCGGCCGGGTCGAGTCCACCCTGGGCCGCCATGCCGACGTGGTGCTGGACGCCTCGGTGGCCAAGGAAGCCTGTCCCCACAACCTCGCGCCCACCGCCAGCACCACCGCCCAGCTGGCGCTGGGCGATGCGCTGGCCGTGGCCCTGCTGGACGCGCGCGGCTTCAAGGCCGACGATTTCGCCCGCTCGCACCCCGGCGGTGCGCTCGGCCGCAAGCTGCTCACCCACGTGAGCGACGTCATGCGCAGCGGTGCCGATGTGCCGAGCGTGCCGCTGGACGCGGACCTGATGACCCTGATGCGCGAGATCAGCGCCAAAGGGCTGGGCATGAGCGCCATCGTGGATGCGCAGCAGCGCGTGCTCGGCATCTTCACCGACGGCGACCTGCGCCGCCTGATCGAAAAGACCGGCAGCAGCGTCGACCTGCGCACCCTGAACGCCAGCGATGTGATGCACGCCAATCCGCGTACCGTGCCGGCCGACGCGCTGGCCGTGATGGCGGTGGATCTGATGGAGGCCAACCGCATCACCAGCGTGCTGGTGGTGGACGAAACCGGCCAGCTGGTCGGTGCGCTCAACAGCAACGACTTGATGCGGGCGAAAGTCATCTAATCCCCCCTGCGCCGCTGCGCGGCTTCCCCCCTAGGGGGACGGCGCTGGCGGCCTGGCAAAGCCAGTTCCGCGGCGCCCTCGAATGAAGTCACGTCGTTCGTGGCTTTTGTACTCCCCGGTTAGCATTGCTCCATGTCTTCCGATCTGACGCCGCTGCGCCCCACGCTGAATTTCGACTCCGAGCTGCTGCTGCGGGCGCAGGCGGTGCGCGTGGTGTTTTTTGATGTGGACGGCGTGCTCACCGACGGCGGTCTGTATTTCACCGAGACGGGTGAAACCATCAAGCGCTTTCACACGCTGGACGGCCATGGCATCAAGCTGCTGCAGCGCGCGGGCATCACGCCGGCGGTGGTGACCGGGCGCGACTCGGCGGCGCTGCGCAAGCGCCTGGAGGCGCTGGGCGTCACGCACACCCGGTTTGGCACAGAAGACAAGCGGCCGGCCGCCGAGGCCATCCTGGCCGAACTGGGGCTGGACTGGTCGGCCGCCGCGGCGATGGGTGACGACTGGCCCGACTTGCCCATGCTGCGCCGCGCGGCTTTCGCCTGCACGCCACCCACTGCCCACCCCGAGGTGCTGGCGCTGGCTCACCACGTCACCCGGGCGCTGCCCGGCGCCGGTGCGGTGCGCGAACTGTGCGACCTGTTGCTGGTGGCCAGCGGCCGTTACGCCAGCGAACTGGAAGTGGCGGCCCGGTGAGCACGGCCGTGTCGCCCAACCTTCCCGCGCCCGGGCTGCGCAAGCCCTCGCGGCGCCGCCTCTGGGACCGGTTCTCGATCTACCTGCCGGTGCTGCTCATGGGCCTGCTCGCACTGGCTTCCTATTGGTTGCTGCAGGCGACGCCGGAGCCGCCAGAGCCTGTGGCCGAACGGCCGCTCAGCAGTGAACCCGACTATTTCATGCGCCGCTTTTCGGTCAAGGTGTTCAACGCCGACGGCTCGCTCAAGACCGAGGTCTTCGGCGCCGAGGCCCGCCACCGCCCCGACACCGACACCACCGAAATCGACAACGCCCGAATCCGCTCCATCGGGCCCGGCGGCCAGCTCACCAGCGCCACGGCGCGGCGCGTCATCGCCAACGGCAGCAACACCGAGTTCATGCTCGACGGCGATGCCGTGGTGATCCGAGAGGTTGCGCCTCAGGCCGGTGGTGAAACGCTGCCGAGGCTGGAGTTCCGCGGCGAATCCCTCAAGATCTCCACCGAACCCGAGTTCGTGGTGTCGGACCAGCCGGTGCTGCTGGTGCGCGGCAACGACCGCATGTCTGCCGACACGCTGGACTACCGGGGCGGCGACGAGCGCGTCGCTCTTTTCAAGGGTCGCGTCAAGGTGACGCTCGCACCACGCTGAACGGCCCCGGCTTTTCACAAAGAGAGTTCGCATGACCCCATCCGGCACACCGGCTCCGTTGGCCTTCATCACCGGCGCCTCCAGCGGCATCGGCCAGGCGTTGGCCGCGCGCTACGCCGAAGCCGGTTACCGGCTGGCTCTCGTGGCGCGGCGCACCGCCGACATGCAAGCCTGGGCTGGCGCCCAGGGGCTGGACGCCACGCGCTGCCGCGTCTACGGTGCCGATGTCGCCGAGGTGGACAGCATCGTCGCGGCGGGACAGGCGTGCATCGCGGCCCAGGGCTTGCCCGACGTGGTGATCGCCAACGCGGGCATCAGCATCGGCATGGACACTGCCGAGCCCGACGACATCCACGTCAAGGCACGCACCTTCGCCATCAACAACACCGGGCTGGCGGCCACTTTCCACCCCTTTGTGGCGGCCATGGTCGCGCGCGGCAGCGGTTCGCTGGTCGGTATCGCCAGCGTGGCGGCCGTCCGCGGGCTGCCGGGCCATGGCGCCTACTGCGCCAGCAAGGCGGCGGTGGTGGCGTACTGCGAAAGCCTGCGCGGGGAACTGCGTGGAAGCGGCGTGAAAGTCGTGACGCTCCTGCCGGGCTACGTCGACACCCCGCTCACGCAAAAAAACCGCTACCCCATGCCGTTTTTGCTCAGCCCGGCCGTGTTCGCTCAGCGGGCTTTTGAAGCCATTGCGGTGCAGACCAGTTACCGCGTCATTCCCTGGCAGATGGGTGTGGTGGCCAAGCTGCTGCGCCTGTTGCCCAACCCGCTGTTTGATCGTTTGCTGGCCGGCAGGCCACGCAAGCACAGGCAGAGCGAACGCGTCGATCCAGCTCCCTGAGTGCGCATCTGCCTCGATGACCAGACCACAGAGCCGACGTGTCTGGTCACGGAAATCCCACCGGCAGTGAGCTGGCAAGTCCTTGAGCCGAAGGCGCCAGGGGCAGGGTGTCGGGCTGTTGGCTCCCTGCCTGCGGGCCGACCCATGCGACGTTCCTTCTACCGTTCGTTCTTCTCAAACCGTCATCCATCATCTCTCGCTTCGTTGGTGCGCAAGAGTTCATGTCTACTGGTTTGACATCGCGTTGCGGTGCATGAAGATGTGCGCTTCGCTGTGACCAGTTCATGGAGCTGCTTGATGAAAGAAAGAAGTCTGAACCGCATCGAACGAGCCGGGACGAGACCGATCAGGTCCTTGCTGCTCTTGAGTCTGATCCTCACGTTGCCCTTGAGCGGATGGTCCCAGACCGACCCTCGAGATCCGGCGGGTTTCCAGGTTCAGATCTGGGCTGCGAGCTGTATGGCTTGCCATGGGCCTGAAGGCCGCGCTGAGGGAACGGGACTGGCAATTGGTGGCCGACCAGCCAAAGAATTGCTGGGCAAGTTGCTGGGCTACAAAAGCGGCAAGCTGCCAGCGACCATCATGCATCGGCACGCCAAGGGTTACAGCGACCAGGAGCTGGAACTCATCGCCACCTATTTTTCTTCATTGAAGTGAGGTCTCACCATGATCCAGAGACGCCTCTTTCTCAAGGGCGGCCTGTCGGCCGTGTCGTTGGTCGCCGCGCCTCATCTGGCAGCCCAGACTGGCGAGCGTGTGGTGATTGTGGGTGGCGGGTTTGGCGGCGCCACGGCTGCGCGCTACCTGCGCCGCTTCAACCCGGCCATGCAAATCACCCTGGTGGAACCGGCTGGCGAGTTCATCATGTGTCCCATGAGCAACCGCGTCATTCACGGTGGGTTGCAGTTGCGCGACATCACGCGTCCCTATGGGCGGTTTGTTACCAGCAACGGTCTTCGCTGGGTACGTGCTCGCGCGGACGGTCTTGATGTGGCGGCACGCGAGGTTCGCGCGGGCGGCGAGCGGATTCCCTACGATCGACTCATCGTGGCCCCTGGTGTGGACTACGTGTATGACGGTATCGAGGGTCTGCAGACGCCAGCCCAGCAGGCCCTCGCACCCCATGCCTGGAAAGCGGGCGCACAGACCCAGCAGCTCCGCGACATGTTGCAAGCACTGCCCGATGGGGGCGTCGTGGCCATGACTGTTCCAAAGGTGCCTTACCGATGCCCTCCCGGCCCCTACGAACGTGCAAGCCTCATCGCTTACTTCCTTCAGACGCGCAAGCCCAAGTCCAAGCTCATCGTCTTTGACGCCAACCCTGAAATCCAGGCCAAAAAGGGGCTCTTCGAGGCGGTGTGGAAAAATCGCTATCGCAGCATCATCGAATACGTTCCCAATGCAGATCTCAAAGCGTTGGATGCATCTGCGGGAACACTCGACTTTGCGATGCAGGGCAAGGTCAAAGCCCAGGTGATCAACGTCATACCACCCCAGCGTGCAGGCTCCATTGCCCGTTCCAGCGGCTTGGCCAATGTGGGAGACAGATGGTGCGGTGTTGACTTCTTGAGCTACGAATCCACAGCGGCCAAGGGTGTGTACGTGATCGGCGACTCGATTGCCGGAGCCCCGGGGATGCCCAAATCCGGCCACATGGCCAACCAGGAGGCAAAGGTCTGTGCTGGTGCGATTGCAGCCCAGTCTTTCGGTATGGCAGTGCCCACAGACCCGATCATTGCCAACACCTGCTACAGCTTTGTGTCGCAGAGCGAGGTCATTCATGTAGCGGCCGTCTATCGCTACGATGCTGCAAAGAAGATCATGGTGGTTGCACCGAGCTCTGGCGGCGTGTCAGCCGAGCCGAGCGTGATGGAGGGGCTCTATGCCATGGCTTGGGCGACCAACATTTTGAACGACACGCTCGGGTGACCGCTTTGATGCACAACAGTCAGCACTGAAGGCCATGAAAAAAGCCCCTGGGCTCAGCGCCTCGGGGCTTTTGTGTTCAGACCGTTGACGGGGTCTGGGGGGTGCGATCAGTAGCCGCCGCGACCACCACCACCGCCGCCACCTTCACGACGGCCACCGCCACCATACGGGCTGCGGAAGCCGCCTTCACCACCACCACCGCCGCCGCCATAGCCGCCACCGCCGCCACCACGGGGGCCACCGAAGCCGCCGCCACCCGAGCGGGGAGGACGGGCTTCCATCGGGCGGGCTTCGTTCACGACGAGGCTGCGACCACCCAGGGATTGACCGTTCATGCCTTCGATGGCCGACTGGGCTTCAGCATCGCTGCCCATTTCGACGAAACCGAAGCCTTTGGAACGGCCGGTATCGCGCTCCATCATGACCTTGGCGCTGTTGACGGAGCCGAAGGCGCCGAAAGCTTGCTGCAGGTCTTCGTCGCGCACGGTGTAGGGCAGGTTGCCCACGTACAGTTTGTTGCCCATGGTTGGGACTCCTAATAACACTGAGAAAAATAGCGATGGAGCCCCGTTAGCACACAAAACCTGTAGCACGCGAAACCAACCGATCACTTGTCTTGCGAGCTCCAGAGAGGCTCGCGGGGGAATTATGCGCTGATTGCCGCGCAGACAATGACTTTTTTTCGGACCGCGCAAGCCCCTTGTGGGGCCAGTGCGCAATTACAACACCCTGCCTTGCCGAGGATCCAGCGAGCCTTGGCGACAGGACCTTATTTGGGGCGAATTGGTCGGAACGGGTGCAAAAGAGCCGGGTTGGCGGAGAAAAAATCGTCGAAAGCCGGATGGAAGGCGCCCTTTGAGGCACAGGGCCTGCGCAGCTGAACGACCCATTTATACTCATGCTAAGCGCCGATTTGTCCGGATTGCGGGCGCTCTACAAATGCCGCTAAAGGGGGGACTCCCGGTCTCGCACCTTGCGGCACCGGGATTTTTTGTTGTTGGGCCTTGCCGGGCCCGAGGTGAACCACCGTGATCGTCACGCCCCAGACCCAGCGTTTCGCCGCACCGCTGCCCCTCAAAAGCGGGGCGGTTCTGCCCGCCTACGAGCTGGTCTATGAAACCTACGGCACGCTCAACGCCGACCGCTCCAACGCGGTGCTGATCTGCCACGCCCTCAACGCCAGTCACCATGTGGCCGGCTACCACGCCGACGAACTTGGCCAGCCAATGCCACGCAGCGAAGGCTGGTGGCACAACATGATCGGGCCGGGCAAGGCGGTAGACACCAACCGCTGGTTCGTCATCGGTGTCAACAACCTGGGCTCCTGCTTTGGCAGCACCGGCCCCACCCACATCAACCCGGCCACCGGCCAGCCCTGGGGTGCCGATTTCCCGGTGGTCACGGTGGAAGACTGGGTCAACGCCCAGGCCCGGCTGCTGGATGTGCTGGGCATCCAGACGCTGGCCGCCGTCATGGGCGGCAGCCTGGGCGGCATGCAGACGCTGAGCTGGACGCTCCAGTACCCGCAGCGGGTGCGTCACGCGGTGGTGGTGGCCAGCGCGCCCAACCTCACGGCCGAGAACATCGCCTTCAACGAGGTGGCCCGTCGCGCCATCGTGACCGACCCCGACTTCTGCGACGGCCACTACCTGCGCCAGGGCACGCTGCCCCGGCGCGGCCTGCGCATCGCCCGCATGATCGGCCACATCACCTACCTCAGTGACGACGTGATGAACGAGAAGTTTGGCAGGAAGCTGGCCCCCACGCTCCCCGCTGCGCGTGGTTCACTGCCCCCCGAGGGGGCTGATCCAGCTTGGGGCGGCCCGGCGCTGGATCACGTTGCGCTCCTCGACGCATTCCGCTACTCCACACAAGATGTCGAGTTCCAGATCGAAAGCTACCTGCGCTATCAGGGCGACAAGTTCAGCGAGTACTTTGACGCCAACACTTATTTGCTCATCACCCGGGCGCTCGACTACTTCGACCCCGCGCGCGAGCACGACGGCAACCTCAGCGCCGCGCTGGCGCGCGCGACCGCCAATTTCCTGCTGGTGAGCTTCACCACCGACTGGCGCTTTTCGCCCGCGCGCAGCCGGGAGATCGTGAAGGCCCTGCTGGACAACCGGCGCGACCTGAGCTACGCCGAGATCGACGCACCGCACGGGCACGACGCTTTTCTGCTCGACGACCCGCGCTACCACGCAGCGGTGCGTGCCTATTTCGAACAGACCGTGGCGAAGGAGGTGGCCCATGGCTGACCCGACCATCCTGCACAGCATTGCCCGCCTGGTGCCGCCGGGCTCTCGCGTGCTCGATCTGGGCTGCGGTGACGGCGCCCTCATGGCTCACCTGCAAGCCACCCGTGGCTGCAGCGGCTACGGTGTGGAAATCGACGATGCGAAGGTGCACGCCTGTGTCCAGCGTGGCGTCAATGTGTTGCAGCTCAACCTGGAAGACGGCCTGGCCGTGTTCGAAGACGATTCCTTCGATGTGGTGCTGCAGATCGACACCCTGCAGCACCTGCTCAACGCCGAAACCATGCTGCGCGAAACCGCGCGCGTGGGCCGCAGCGGCGTGGTGGCCTTCCCCAACTTTGCCCACTGGCCCAACCGACTGGCGGTGCTCCTGGGTCGCATGCCGGTGACCAAGCGACTGCCGTACCAGTGGTACGACACGCCCAACATCCGGGTGGGCACCCATGCCGACTTCGAGGTGCTGGCGCGCAGCTGCGGCCTGTCCATCGCCGACAGCTTCGGTCTGCACGAAGGACAGGAAGTTCGCAGCCTGCCCAACCTGCTCGCCAGCACCGCGGTCTTCAAGTTCAACAACTGATCGGGTTCACTTGGAAGCGTTTCTGGTTTCCACCGGCGTCGTCGCGCTCGGTGAAATGGGCGACAAGACGCAGTTGCTGGCGATGCTGCTGGCCGCGCGCTTTCGCAAACCCGTTCCCATCGTGCTGGGCATCCTGGTGGCCACGCTGGCCAACCACGCGCTGGCCGGCGCCGTGGGCCAGTGGGTGGCCGAGGCCATCGGCCCGCAGTGGCTGCGCTGGATCATCGGCGGCTCCTTCCTCGCCATGGCGGTGTGGATGTTGATTCCCGACAAGATCGACGAAGACGAGACCGGCACCAAGGGCCTGCGCCTGGGGGTGTTCGGCACCACCGTGGTGGCGTTCTTCCTGGCCGAGATGGGCGACAAGACCCAGATCGCCACCGTGGCCCTGGCCGCGCGCTACGACGCTTTCGTGGCCGTGGTCGCCGGGACCACGCTGGGCATGATGCTGGCCAACGTGCCGGCCGTTTACCTGGGGGACCGGATCGCGAAGAAGGTGTCGATGACGCTGGTGCACGGCGTGTCGGCGCTGATCTTCGCGGTGCTGGGTGTGCTCACCCTGCTCAACGTCGGCCACCTGTTCTGAGCGCATGGCTTTGTCCGCGCGCACGCACCCTCGGTGCGTGCCAGGTCTGAACCGCCCAGGCAATTGAAGGCGAAAGGCCTTCTTTTTCAGTACTTCAGTTCGCCTTGAGTTGTCCGATAGTTTCAGTGAACACCTCTCGAACAGTGTGGTTACTGCGGCTGGATGGGGTGCGCTTCTCCCGCGACGGTTCATTCGATTGACTGTGGTCGGCGGGGTTTCTCAGACCGTTTCAGGACGACCCACATGCAAACCGGATTCTCTTTTGGCATCGCCAAGCGGCTCTACGCCATCATCGCCTTCATTACGCTGGCTTTGGCCGGCTTGGTTGCTGTCGTGTATTCGGATCTGGCGAAGGTGAGCGAGAAAGCGAACTTCACCAGAGACACGCACGTTCCGCAATTGCAAGCGGCATCTGAGCTTGAACTCAATGTCACCCAGGTTTCGCTGCAGCTTCGCCATGCCATCCTGGCGCGCAATGAACAAGAACTCAACATCACCCTGCAATACGTTGGCGACAAGCAAAAGCACATGAATGAGGTGCTGGCCAATGTTGAAAAGCGCTTGTACTCGGCAGAAGACAAAGCGCTTTTCAACTCCACGGTACCTCTGGTGGACGAGTTCTGGAAAATGGGCGGTGCCAACATAACCCTCATCAAAGAGGGCCGCAAGGAAGAAGCATTTGCGTTTCTGGTGGACAAAACCATTCCGGCCCGCAACCAGCTTTTGCAAAAGCTCGCCGAAAGCCGAGAGCTGGAGGCCAAGAGCCTGAAGAACGATATCCAAATCATGAGCGGCAACATCACCAAAGCCACCACAGAGTTGCTGGTTGTCGCGCTGATGATCGTCACCACGCTGATAGGCTTTTCGTGGTACCTGGCCCGCTTGCTCATCCGCCGCGTGGCCGTGTCGCAAGCCGTGGCCGAGCGGGTCCGTGAGGGTGACCTGACCGTGCCGGTGGTGGACGACAGCCGCGATGAATTCTCGCCGCTGCTGGCCACCATGAAAGAGATGCAAACCTCCCTGACCCGTGTGGTGAGCAACGTGCGCCAGGGCGCCGACAGCGTGGCCATTGCCAGCGTGCAGATTGCCCAGGGCAACAACGATCTGTCGGCCCGCACCGAACAACAGGCCAGCGCGCTGGAAGAAACCTCGGCTTCCATGGAGCAGATGGGCTCGACCGCCAGCCAGAACGCCGACAACGCCCGACAGGCCAGCCAGCTGGCTGCCAGCGCCAGCAGTGTGGCGGTGCAGGGCGGTGATGTGGTCAACCAGGTCGTGCAGACCATGAAAGACATCAACGACAGCAGCCGCAAGATCAGCGACATCATCGGCACCATCGACGGCATCGCGTTCCAGACCAACATCCTGGCGCTCAACGCCGCGGTGGAAGCCGCCCGCGCGGGCGAGCAGGGCCGCGGCTTTGCGGTGGTGGCGGGCGAAGTGCGCAACCTCGCGCAGCGCAGCGCCGAGGCCGCCAAGGAGATCAAGGGCCTGATCAGCGCCAGCGTGGAACGCGTGGAGCAGGGCACGGCGCTGGTCGACCAGGCGGGTTCGACCATGCAGGAGATCGTGCAGTCGATCCAGCGCGTGACCGACATCGTGGGCGAAATCAGCAGCGCCAGCCAGGAGCAGAACGCCGGCGTGAACCAGGTCAGCGAAGCGGTGAGCAACATGGACCAGACCACGCAGCAGAACGCCGCGCTGGTGGAAGAAAGCGCCGCGGCGGCCTCCGGCCTGCAGTCGCAGGCCCAGCAAC
>LNFM01004428.1_pt1 | contig 25885 bp, 21 predicted proteins | sample 596031 | NCBI WGS metagenome assembly LNFM01 (sample SAMN04254537, study PRJNA301005) | activated carbon metagenome | isolation source: dual media filters at the Ann Arbor, Michigan drinking water treatment plant | place: USA: Ann Arbor | reverse complement strand
GGTGACCCCGTCCCCATCGCGGCGAGCTCCGCCAGCACGGGGCACTCGTCGTCGGCGCCCCCCGTCGCCCCGCCGCTCCAGTGGCCGTCGAGGTAGTAGAGCGTCGGCGTCGCCGGGTCGGTCAGCTCCCCGAGACGCGCGACCGAGTGCCCCTGCACCGCGCGCACCCGGGGGGTGTCGCGCAGGGCGATCGCGGCGGCCCGGTGGATCTCCTCGGACAGCTCGATCGTCACGACCTCGGGGAAGACGGTCGCGAGGCCCCGGGCGGTGCCGCCCCGGAACGTGCCCGTCTCGATCGCCCGCGTCAGGCCCAGCCGCCCGCGGAGGTCCGTTGCCAGCTCGAGGTCGACGGTTCCCACGCGGCGCACTCTACCGGCGGCGCCCCGACGGTCCGCTCAGGCGCGCCCCCGCCGTGCCGCGCGCAGGCCCCGCACGGCGGAGGCGGGGTCGAACCCGGCGAGCGCCATCATGTACACCACGATGGCGCCGGGCACCGCGACCGCCAGGCCGAGCAGCGCGACGGGGCGCGACGCGACCGCCAGGAGCCCCTCGCCGACCCCGTACACCGCGGCGCCCGCCAGGGCCATCCCCACGCAGAGGCGCACGACGGCGATCGGCGCGTCCGTCGACGCCGGCACGCTCCGCCGCGCCCGCAGCAGCACCCATGCCGTGCTGGAGGAGTACGCCACCACCGTCGCGATCACGACGCCGAGCGCCCCGGCGAGGATGCCCAGCACGAGCGTCGCGACGAGGTTGACGACCACCGTGACCACGCCGTAGACGCCCTCAAGCCCGGGCCGGCCGACCGCCCGGAGGTAGCCGAACTGGGGGTTCGGCAGCAGGCCGATGCCGTAGGCGGCGATCAGGAGGGCCGCGAACAGGGCGGCCTCGCCGTAGCCGTCGCCCAGCCAGATCTCGATCGCGGGCCGGACCGCGCCGACGCCGACGGCGATCGCGCCGAGGACGCCGACGACCCACAGCCGCCGCTGGCGGGCGAGCAGCGGGTCGAGCGCCTCCGTGCCGCCGGCGCCGAACGTGACGGCCATGCGGCTCATGACCGGCGCGAACGCGGCGTACCCGAGGAAGCGCCCCGCGTCGGCGACCTGGGTGGCGACGCCGGCCTGCCCGAGGGTCGTGGCGGGGGCGACCGCGCCGATCACCACCCGGTCGGTCTGGGTGTTGAGGAGCGTCGCGAGCACCGCCCCCTGCAGCTTCATCGAGAAGCGGAACAGGTCGCGCACCAGGGCCCGCCCGGGCGAACGCGGCCCGCGGCTCAGCACGATCCGCCGCAGCATGACGATGCGGATCACGGCGACGAGGCCCCACTGGATCAGGGTCGCGTAGGCGGCGTCCTGCATCCGGGCGTCCTCGCGCATCAGCACGGCGAGCGCCGCCAGGAACGCGGCCGACCCGAGCACGTTCGACCAGGTGAAGGCGTCGAAGCGCTCGAGCCCGGACAGGACGTGGCCGAGGGCGCTCGCCACCAGCGCCGCCAGCGCGACCCAGCCGATCAGGCGCACCGTCGCCGCGGTGTCGGCGGCGAGCTCCGGTGGCACGGGGAAGACGCGGACGAACGTGTCCGCCAGGAGGTGGCAGAGCAGCACCACGGCGAGCCCCACCCCGATGTAGAGCGTGAGCGCGCCCATCAGGATCTGCCGCGGACGGTGCGGGTCCGTGGCGTGGAGGCCCGCGAACCGCGCGAGCGCCGGGCCGAACCCCAGCTCGGCGGTGGTGATGTAGAAGACGATCGTCTGGACGAGGGTCCAGACGCCGTAGGCGGCGAGCCCCAGGCGGTCGATCAGGAACGGCACGGCGATCAGGGACGCCCCGATCACCACGAGGACGTTCAGGCCGCTGCTGGCGATGTTCCTCTTGAGCCCCGCGCGCGCCACCGACCTACCGGGGCAGTCCGGTGCCCATGAGCATCAGGGCCCGCTGCAGGGCGAGCTCGACGCGCATCGGCACCACCCGGCGGCTCCCGAAGAGCACCGGGTAGACCATCCGCTTCACGCGCGACGGGCGCTCCGCGCGGCGCAGCTCCTCCCGTCGCGCGAAGAGCCCGGCGTTGCGCTCCTGCAGCTCGCGGTAGAGCTCCCGGTGGCGGGCACGCAGGGTCCGCAGGTGGCGGCCGCCGTCATCGACCATCCGGCGGCGGTAGATCACCCTCCCGGCGCTCGCCCCCTCGACGCCCATGCCGGCCAGCCGCATCCAGAGGTCCCAGTCCTCGTAGCCGCGGCCCTGCCAGGCGCCGGAGCGCTCCAGCACCTCGCGCCGGAACATCGCGCAGACCGGGTAGGGGTTGACGTAGGTGAGCGTCCACGGAAGCCACCGGTCGGGTGCCCGGTAACCGCCCCGCTGGGCACCGAACAGCACGTAGTCGCCCCAGATGAAGCCGACGCCGGGTCGCGTGTCGAGGACGTCGGCCATCTCCGCGAGCACGCCGGGCTCGAGCAGGTCGTCCGAGTCGAGCACGAAGACGTACGGCGCCGTGGTCGCCGCCACGCCCGTCGTCCGCGCGACGCCCGGGCCCGCGTTCTCCTGGCGCACGACCGTGACGCCCTCGCGCTCGAGGGCGGCGAGCCGCTGGAGCGTCCCGGGCTCGGTCGAGCCGTCGTCGACGACGACCACCTCCACCGGCTCGTCCTCGACGATCGAGGCGATCGCCTCGCGCGACAGGTCGCCGTCGTTGAACGCGGGGATGACGACGGCCGTCCGGGGCTCCGTGCGCGGCGGCTCGGGCGGCGGCGGCTCGGCGTCGGGATCGGGGGGGTGGGCGGTCATCAGGCCGATCTCCTGCACCAGCGCGACGAGCCGGCGCTCCAGGGCGCTCACCCGGACCGAGAAGTGCAGCAACATGAAGAAGACGAACAGCAGGCCGAAGAAGAACAGCGTGCTGCTGGGCGCGACGCCGCCGATCAGGTCGGTGATCCACACCAGCAGCTCGAACCACACCGCCAGCACCAGCATCACGATCGCCGTCGTCACCCAGAGGACGGAGTACTCCTCCTTGAGCTTGCGGCGGCGGACCAGGTCGATGATGAAGACGAGCAGCGCGAGGCCCAGGATGAGGGCGACGACGCGGGTCGAGGTCTCGATCATCGGGCGTGCCGCTTCGGGCGCAGGAGCGTCACGAGGATCGACAGGCTCATCTTGTAGACGTAGTAGAGGCTGCGGTGGCCGGCGTGCATCGAGACGCCCTGCGACGCCCGCATCTGCACCGGCACCTCGCGCACCGCGAAGCCCGAGCGGTGCAGCAGGATCAGGATGTCGGCGTCCGGGTAGTCGCTCGGGTAGACGTCGGAGCAGAAGAACTGAGCGACCCGCAGGCGCATGACCTGGAAGCCGGAGGTGGGGTCGGTCACGGCCTGGTGGGTCAACGTGCTCGCGATCCGCGCGAACAGCGCGATGCCGAGCTTGCGCGCCATCGACGGCTTGTAGTGGCCGTCGCCGTCGAGGAACCGCGAGCCGACGACGACGTCGCAGCCGGTCTCCTCCAGCACGTCCAGCATCTCCGTCAGGTAGCGCCCCTGGTGCTGGCCGTCTGCGTCGATCTGCGCGACGACCTCGTATCCGTGCCGCACGGCGTACTTGTAGCCGGTCTGCAGGGCCGCGCCGTACCCCGAGTTGATCGGCAGGGTGATCACCGTCGCGCCGGCCTCACCCGCCTCCGCGGCGGTGCCGTCCGCCGATCCGTCGTTGATCACCAGGATGTCCGCGGCGGGGAGCACGTCGGCGCAGTCCCGCACCACGGCACCGACCCGCCCGCCCTCGTTGAAGGCGGGGATCACGATGAGGAGGGGTGCGGTCACGGCGCCCGGTACAGTACCGGTGCCGCTCGCGACGGCGGTCCGCGCGCGACCGGCCCGGACCCGGGGTCCGCGCCCCGCGACGACAACGACGACGGAGGGACCCGAGTGCCGACCGCGACCCACCCCGGTTCCGGCGGGCGTCCCACGCCGGCGCACACGGCGGTCACGGGATGACGGACTCGCGGCTCGTCTACGCCGGCATCTCCCGGCTCGGCGCCCGCTACGCCACCCACACCGGGGAGCCCGGCGCCGGCGGCGACCTCACCCCCCACGAGCTGCGGGTGTTCTCGCAGAACGGCGAGGACGGGGTGATCGAGGAGATCCTGCGCCGCACCGGCGTGGGGGCCCGCGCGTGTGTCGAGTTCGGGATCGAGTCGGGGATCGAGGGCAACTGCGTGTTCCTCGCCGACGTCATGGGGTGGGACGCCCTGTTCATCGAGGCCCACCCCGAGCGTTTCGCGGCGCTCGCCGGCAAGTACCGCCACGCCCCGCGTGTCCGGACCGTGCGGGCGCAGGTCGGTCCGCACAACATCGAGGCGCTGATGGAGGAGGCCGGGGTCCCCGCCGACCTCGGCGTGCTCTCGATCGACGTCGACAGCATCGACTACTGGATCTGGAGGGCCATCACACGGGTGCGCCCCCGTGTCGTGGTGATCGAGTACAACTCGGCGCTCGACCCGGCGCGGCGGCAGGTGCAGCCGCTCGAGCCGCGTCACGGGTGGGACGGCACCGACTACTTCGGCGCGTCACTCGGGGCGCTGCGCGGCCTCGCCCGCGCCAAGGGCTACCGCTTCGTCCACACCGACGTCGCCGGGGTGAACGCCTTCTTCGTCGCCGAGGAGTTCGCCGGCGGCTTCCCGCCCGAGGACCGGGTGCCCGTGCGGGCGCCCAACTACTTCCTCACCGGCCGCGGCCACCCGCCGCACACCGGCGACCGGGCCTACGTGGACCCCGGCCCGGAGTCCTAGCGGAGCAGGCCCGCGTCGGACTCGCGCCAGCGCACCCGGTCGGGGTCCTCCGAGCGCGTGCCCGCCACGATGCAGCGCGTGCCGTGCACCTCCGTGTGCCACACGTCGAAGACCGCCTCCTGCACCATCGCGGCGAGGCACGCGCCGGTCGGCGCCCAGGCGTTGGTGGGGTCGCCGAGCAGCGTGCGCCCCGGGTAGAACTGCATCAGCAGGGCCCCCGACTGGCCCGGCGCCACGCTCTCGATCTCCACCAGCTCGCCCGTGTCGTCGAGGTACGCGTTGTCGATGACGTGCGACTCGACGATCAGCGTCCCGGCGCACACGTCCCAGATCCGGTCGAGCGCCAGCAGCGGGTTGCGCAGGTGGTAGAGCACCCCGAGGAACAGCACCAGGTCGAAGCGGCCGTGCCGCTCCGGGTGGAGCGCGTAGACGTTCTCCACGCGGTAATCGACCTTCGAGCCCAGCAGCCCGGCGGCGACCGCGAAGCCGGTCTGGTCGGGCGGCACGTAGTCGAGCGCCGTGACCTCGGCGCCGCGCCGCTCCATCTCGAACGAGAAGAACCCGTCGCGCGCGCCGATGTCGAGCACGCGCATGCCGCTCATGTCGGCCGGCAGCGGCGTCAGCGCCAGCGCGGCGGGCGAGTCGTGCGTGCCCGGCGTGACGACGCCGGGAGCGACCTCGATGCGGTGGTACCAGTGCGGCACCGACGCGATGAGGGCGCCGATCTCCTCCGGCGCCGGCGTCACGGGGTCACCTCCAGCGGCGTCCCGGTCGTCAGCTCCCAGCCCATCTCCGCCTCGACCAACCCGACCCCCGCATGACGTGAGAACACGCTGAACTCCTTCCACCGGTCGAGCCAGTGGTATGTCGTGAGCTCGTCCGAGGACGCCAGCCCGACGGTCACGGCGAAGCGACCCTCGTGCAGGTGCAGCGCCCGGACGTGGCAGCGGAAGGTCGCCCGTCCGTGGACGACGTCGACGTCGAACTCGTCGAGCCGGGTGTTGCTGCCGAAGCAGAGGGTCCCGTCGTCGGTGACGATGGCGATGCCGACGTTCGGCCGGCGGATCGGCTCCCGCGCGTCGATGTCGATCTCGAGCGTGAGCGGGTCGCCCGCGACGAAGCGCTCGGTGGGTCCGTTCGCGCCGAGCAGCCGCACGTCGGAGATGACCGCCACGTCGCGGGTGCCCCAGACGCGGGGGTCGTCGTCGTCCTGCGCCGCCGCCTCGTCCGCGGTGGGCGTCTCGGCCTCCGTCTCGGACGACGCGAGGTGGCGGTGGTAGGTGCGGAGCACCTCGTCGGTCGGGCCACCGGCGACCATGACGCCGTCCTCCAGCAGGATCGCGCGGTCGCACACCCGCTCGACGGCGCCGGGGTCGTGCGACACGAACACCAGGGTCCCGCCGCCCCGCCGGAAGTCGAAGATGCGGCTGTAGCACTTGCGCTGGAAGGCCTCGTCGCCGACGGCGAGGACCTCGTCGAGCAGCAGCACGTCGGGGTTGACGTGCGAGGAGATGGCGAAGGCGAGGCGCATCTGCATGCCGCTGGAGTAGGTGCGCACCGGCATGTCGATGAACTCCTCGAGCTCCGAGAAGTCGACGATCGCCTCGAGCTGGTCCGCGATGCGCCGCTCCGACAGCCCGTGGATGGAGCCGTTCATGAAGACGTTCTCGCGGCCCGTGAAGTCGGGGTGGAAGCCGGCTCCGAGCTCCAGCATGGCGGCGACGGAGCCGCCGAGCTCGACCGTCCCCCGCGTCGGGGGGATGATCCCGGCGAGCATCTTCAGCAGCGTGCTCTTGCCGGAGCCGTTCTGGCCGATGATCCCGATCGCCTCGCCGGGGGCGACGTCGAGGTCGACGTCGCGCACCGCCCACCGGGTGGTGGCGTCGACGCGCCGGCCGCGCAGGGCGGTCTCCTTCAGCGTCAGGTTGCGCTCGTGGAGCACCCGGAAGGTGCGGGAGACACCGCGCAGGCGGATGGCCCCCGGCGCGAGCTCAGCCACGGGGGGATCCCGTGACGACCACGGCGGCGGATCCTCGACGGCGGTGTGCCACGACGCTCACGCCCCCGCCGCGGTGCGGGCGACGACCGCGTACTGGCCCTGGCCGAAGAGGTCCGCGTCGAGGTCCCCGCCACCGGCGGGGAAGATGACGTGCGCGGCGGCGTAGCCGGCGAGGCCGCAGAGCGCGACGGCGACCTCCGGGAAGATCGGGCTGGTGTGGGTCAGGTCGACCCAGAACGCCTTGAACGAGTAGATCGGGTGGGGGTTCACGGTCTCCGCGATGAACAGGCCACCGGGGGCGAGGACCCGGCGCGACTCCTCGAGGAACCGCGTCAGGGCCTCCTCGGGGAGGTGCTCGACCACCTGGATGCTGACGATCGCGCCGTAGTCGCCGGGGGCGCAGCCCTCCAGCCACGTGACGGCGTCGGCCTTCTCGACGGTGTGCCCCTTCTCGCGGCAGCGCGCCACCATCCCGTCGTCGGTGTCGATGCCGACGGCCGGGATCCCGGCCTCCGCCAGCAGGTCGAGCAGCTCGCCGCGGCCGCATCCGACGTCGAGCACGGGACCGCGGTCGCCGATCACGTCGAGGTAGACGCGCAGCCGCTCGCGGATGAACTCCTCGCGCCCGCGGAAGACGTCCTCGAAGCCCCGGTAGCCGGTGCGCCCGAGTGCCCCCTCGTCGAAGCCGATCGCCGGGCGGCCCCGGTCGTCGACGGTGCGCAGCAGGGTGGGGTCGGAGGTGTACGGCGGCACCCGCAGCGCGGCGGCGGTCTCCGCCACCTGCGGCGCCAGGTCCCGCAGCGTGCCCTGCAGGGCCCTCACCTGTTCCTCGAGCGCGTCCAGCCGCGGCTCCACCGCCTGCCGCACCGCGTCGATCGCCGCCCCGAGGGCGTCCTGGCGGGCGATCGCCTCCTCGTGGGCCTGGACCAGGGCGAGGTCGAACTCGGCGCGGCGGGCCAGGTAGGGCCGCATCGCCCGCAGCATCGCCCGCCGGGCGGTGCGCTCGGCCCCTCCCGCGGGGGCGTCCCACGGCTCCGTCGGCCCCTCCGTGATCCACTGGCGGGCCCGCTCGAGGGCGGGCGGCGTCGGCGGCGGCCCCGCCGGGGCGGCGGCCATCTGCGCATGGATCCGCTCGACGTTCTCGGCGATGAAGGCGGCCGTCCGGTCGACCGAGAACCGTTCGAGGACGTCCTCCCGGGCCCGCGCGCCGAGCTCGGCCATCGCCTCCGGCTCCTCGACGGCCCGGCGCATCAGGGTGGCGGCCGCGGCGAGGTCGGGCTCGGCCCACTTCGCCTCCGGCGGGTAGGGGGCGCTGCCGTCGCCGACGGGCCGCATCCCGGTGAGGGGCACCAGCAGGCTGTTGTCGGCGGTCATGAACTCGAGGTTCCCGGAGTGGGCCGTGGCGATGACGGGGCGGCCCGCCGCCATGGCCTCCGCCATCGTGAGCCCGAGGCCCTCGCTCCGGTGCAGCGACACGTAGCAGTCGCACTCGCACATCAACCCGTCCTTCACGGGCAGGTCCAGGTAGCCGTCCATCACGACGACGTCGTCGCGGTCGGAGGCCGCGTGGCGGAGGCGCTCGAGGTCGTTCAGGTGGCGGTGGCCGTTGATGCTGCGGATGAGCAGCCGCGGTCCGTCCCCCGGCGCGAACGCCTGCCGGAAGGCGTCGATCAGGCCGAACGGGTTCTTGCGCTCCACGATGCTGTCGAAGTCGAAGGAGAAGTAGAAGAGGAAGCCGTCGCCGAGGCCGAGCGAGGCGCGGCTCCCGGGTGACGGCGCCGGGGCGGTCACCGGGATCGGGATCGTGTGGACGGGGGTGTCGGTCACCGCGGCGATCGCCTCGCGCACGAACGCGCTGCCCACCCAGACCTCGTCGACGATCTCCAGGGCCCCCTGGTACCGGGCGGGGAAGCGGTCGACCTCCCACCACCACACGCCGATCGCGTGGCGACCCTCCCGGAACCGCGGACCCATCTCGTGGTTGAAGCGCGGCAGCTGGTCGGCGTTCACGCAGATCAGGCTGATGTCGTAGGCGCCGCCCGCGCCGAGCTCCACGGGGTGCCCGCGGCGGCTCGGGGTGCGGTCGTAGGTGACCACCGAGTGCGGGATGCCGGTGCGGCGCACCGCGTCCAGCAACCGCCGGGCCGCCTCGCCCACCCCCGCCTCCGCCGAGAGGTAACCCGCGAGCTGGATCCCGGGCGCCGGCGCCACGGGCGGCGGGGTGTCCTCCGGCGTCGGTTCGACGAGCATCTCGGCGGGGATCGACTCCTCGTGGCGTCCCGCGGTCCGGCACCACGCCAGGAACTCCGCGCCGTCGACGCCGTCGATGTCGGGGAACCGCGCCTGCAGGTCCGGCCTCTCGGCGTGGAGGCGGCGCAGGTAGCGCGGCGTGCGGACCGCGACCGCCTCGGGGCCCGTCGGCTCCGCGAGCCACGACACGAACTCGTCGGCCTCCCCGCCGGCGAACGGGTTGGGCGGCTCGGTGTCGTCCCCGCGCTCCGCCGCCGCGAGGGCCTCACGGTAGAGCCGGCGCATGCGGCCGTCGATCGGCGGCCCGCCGGGGATCGTCGCGAACCCGTACGGCTCGGTGCGCAGCCGGTCGTGTCCCGCGACCGCCAGCAGCGCCCCGTACTCGTCGCAGATGCGCTGCAGGGCGGGGCGCTCGCTCATGAGCACACGGGGCGCGGCACCGGCGTGGGTGCTCAGCAGGTGGGGCCGGCGGGGGTCGTACCCGCTGAAGTGGAAGAAGCGCAGCGGGCGGCCCTCGACGGTGTACCCGGACCCGTCGTGCCCGAGGTCCCGGAGGGCGAGGTTCCACCAGGCGACGTCGATCGTCGGGTCCCGCAGGATGCGGTGGGGGAAGTACCCGGGCATCAGGTCGACCCAGCGCTGGTCGACGAACCGCGCGTTCGGCGGGTCGATGATGCACTCGCGGGCGAGGCGCTCCGCCCACCAGTCCATCGCCGGGATGCCGGAGCGGCCGACGGCGACGAAGCCGAGGTTGAAGATGCCGGCGCTCAGCACCACGCTCTCGATGTCGGTCAGGGTCTCGTCGCGGGGGAGCGGGTGCTCCAGGTGGGGGGTGACCACCACCCCGTCGCGGCGCGCCATCGCGGCGATGTCCTCGAGCGACGCGAAGACCTGGATGTCCGGGTCGAGGTAGATGACCTCGTCCATGCCGGCCTGCAGCAGCGCCCGCAGCAGGAAGGGCTTCACCGCCGTCGCGAACTCCACCACGGAGTACGCCATCGCCATCCGGTGCGCCTCGCGCGGGTCGAGGCCGGTCGCCTCGAGGCCGACGGCGCCGAGGGCCGGGCTGATGTTCACCGGGACGCCGAACTCGGCGTCGATCACCAGCGTCGTGAACGTGCCGTCGGGGTGGTGGGCCCGGAAGCTCTCGGCGAGGACCGAGGCCTGCCCGAGGTAGTTCCGGGCGACGATCGTGCAGGCGTTCACGAGGGCGCGAGCCTAGCAGGGCCGAGGTCGCGGGCCACCGCCGCGACATCCGGCAGGGAGGCGATCGCGCGCCGGCCGCGCTGGGCGAGCGACCGGGTGAGGGGCTCGTTGGAGAGGAGCAACGCGACCGCCTCGACCACCTCGAGGGCGCTCGCCGTGGCGAGGGCGCCGCCCCGCCGCAGGAGGGGGTCGGTGGTCGTCCCGGGCAGCGCCACGACGGCCCGCCCCCGGGCCCACGCGTCGGCGGCCGCCACCAGCGGCGCCGCCCCGCGCCCCCACACCAGCGCGATCCCCGGACCCCGGCGGGCACGGTCGCCGATCTCCGCGGCGAGGGCCTCGCGGATGCCGGGGGGGGCGCCCGCCGTGTCGAGGCCGACGGCGACGTCGGCGGCGAGGGGCGGCCGGGGGATCCCGGTGACGGTGGGCGCCCGCCCGGCGAGCGGCCCGGCGATGCCGGCGATGTCGGCGTCGTGCAGCACCGCCACCTCCCCGGCGGCGGCGATCAGCGCACCCGACCATGCGGGCGGCCCCGACGGGCCGGACGCCGCGAGCACGGTCAACGGCCCCTCCGGCAGCGGCGCCGGGCCGGGCAGCACCGGGTCGTCGAGGCCGAGGACCACCAGGCCCCGCCCCGCGGCGGGAGCCAGCGCCGCGGCGATGGCCGCGAGGCAACGGGCGAGGGGTTCCGCGGGGGTGCGCGCCACCCGCACGGCGCCGGTCACAGCGTCTCCACGAAGGCCCGCAGGCGTGCCGCGGTGGCCTCCTGCGACAGGTCGGCGAGCCGCGCCTCGCGCCCGGCCGCCATCCGTGCGCGGAGCGCCGGGTTGCGGACCGTCTCGACCACCGCCTCGGCGACGAGCGACGGCGGCTTCTCGTCGAGCAGCAGCGCCGCCGCGCCCGCCGTCTCGGCGATCGCGCCGGCGTCGTAGGCGACGATCGGCAGGCCCGCCTCCATGGCCTCGACCAGGGGGACGCAGTAGCCCTCGTGGTCGGAGAGGCAGAGGAACGCGTCGGCGTCGGCGTAGGCCTGGGAGAGCGCCGCGTCGTCGACGCCGCCGGCGATGGTGAGCCGGTCGCCGACCCCGAGGCGCGCGGCCAGCGCGCGGCAGTGGCGCTCGTACGACTCGGCTCCGCCCCACCCGCCGATCAGCAGCAGCTCGGCGTCGAGGTCGGTCTGGCGCAGGGCGGCGAGGGCGAGGATCAGGTCGTGCTGGGCCTTGTTCGGCACCCCGCGCCCCACGAACAGCAGGCGCGTCCGCCCGTCGTCGGGACGCCGCCGGGTGGCGGCCGGCCGCGGGCGGCGCATCACGCCGACCACCGCGGCCTCGGGGTACCCGAGGGCCGTCAGCTCGGCGGCGTTGAACGCCGAGTCGGCGGCCGTGTGGCGCACCCGCGGCACCAGCTCGCCGAGGTGCACGCGCCCGGCCGCGCACTCCCGCGCGATGGCCGGCGCGTGGCGCCACAGCAGCTCCGCGGGGGTGATGTTGTGGTAGTGCATCGCGATCGCGTCGGTGCGCTCCAGCACCCAGTCGAAGGCGGGGCTCGCGATCGAGTAGTGGAGGATCGCGGCGTCCCCGGGCTCGGCGATCTCGTCCCAGCGGCGGTGCGGGAGGATCGCCCCGGCGAGCCCCGGGTGGATGTGGTCGGCCTCCACCAGGATCTCCGAGCGCAGGCCCATGCCGCGGATCACCTCCTGCGAGGCCAGCAGGTGCCGCGTGATGGCGTCGTGGGGCACCGCCCCCGCCGCGACCTGGTGCACGCCGCGGGCTACGACCACTCCTCCACCGCGGCGAGGAAGTTGCGGCGCACCACCGGCCACGCGTAGCGCGACCGGGCGTAGGCGGCGCCGTCCGCGGCCATGTCGTCCCGCAGCGCCGGGCTCTCGCGCAGCAGCCCGAGGGCCTCGACGAACTCCGCCTCGCTCGCGAACCAGAGGCCCCCGCCGGAGGCGCGGCAGTGCTCCCGCAGCACGGCCGAGGAGCCGTTCACGAGCGCCGGGGTCCCGGCGAGCCAGGCCTCCATCAGCACCATCCCGAGCGACTCGAGGCGGGACGGGTGCAGCAGCACGCTCGCCGCCGCGTAGGCGGCCGCGCGCTCGTGGTCGGGGAGGAACCCGAGGTCGATCACGTGGTCCGACAGGTCGCCGGGGATGGGGTACGCCCCGGCCCCCATCAGCGCCAGCGGCGGGGTCGACGGGTCGAGCGCCCGCGCGGCGCGGTAGTGGGAGAACATCTGCGGCAGGCCCTTCGCCTCCTCGCGGCGGCCGGCGTAGAGCAGGTAGCCGGGCGCGATGCCGCGTGCGGCGCAGAAGTCCCGGGCGGCGTCGGGCGCGACGGGGGTGACGTCGAACCCGACGCCCACCTCGGCCATCGTCGCCCCCGGGGCGATCTCCCGCAGCAGGTCGCCCTCGGCGGGGGTGTTGACCATGCACCCGCGCGCGGCGCCGAGGCAGTCGGCGACCACGGGCAGCCACGCGTGCGGCTCGTCGTGCAGGCACGAGATCACGGCCGTGCGGTCGGGTCGCCCGGCCGCCGCCCAGAAGGTGGTGCCGAAGAGGTAGGGGACGCAGACCAGCCAGTCGTAGCGCCCCGGCTCCTCGGTGGCGCGCTGCAGGCCGGGCGACCAGACCGAGTTGGCCATCCACGCGAGCTGCTCGGAGTAGCTGAGCGGGACCCCGCGCCCCACCCGGGTGTGCAGGTCCCACCAGAGGTCGCCGTCGCGGTGCGGGTCGACCGCGAAGCGGTGCACCGGCACCCCGCCGATGACGGTGCTGCCGGGGGGGTGGTGATCGGCCCAGGTGAAGTGGTCGACGGCGGTCGTCGTCAGCACCTCGACGTCGGCCCCCGTCGCGCGGAGGTTCTCGGCGAGGGCCCGGCAGAGCGTCTCCGCGCCGCCGAGCACCTCCGGGCCGTAGCGGGGCGCCACGAAGGCGATCCGCCGGCCGCTCACCGCGGGCGCCCCGTCACGTCCCGACGGACCGGCCCCCGTCGTCGGCGTCCCGGGACTCGAGGGCGGCGACCCGCTCCGCCAGGGCCGCGAGCCGGGCCTCCGCCCGGTCGGCGCGCGCCGTCGCGTCCGACGCCTGCCGGGCGAGCGCCGAGAGGTAGGCGAGGAGCGCCCCGTTGAACTGGTTGGTCTGCTCGGCCATGACGTAGAGCGGCTGGCTCACGCCGCGGGTCATGACGGCCTTCACCTTGCCGAGGGCGTCGCCCACGACGGGTTTGCTCGACGGCAGCGCGGTCAGGTCGACCCGCTGGACCGCGAGGGCCCGCAGCGTCTCGAGCCGCTCGGCGTCGAGCGGCCCGGCGTCCTCGAGGGCGTCCGCGACGAGCGCGTCGACGCCGTAGAGGCCCTTCGCCTTCTTGTCGGCGACCCGGCGGCGCAACTCGGCCATGAGGTCGTCGACGTCGACGACCTCACGGTCCACGGGGTCGCCCTCGGGGGGGTTCGGGGACATCGCGTCAGCCTAGCGGCGGCGGTCCGTCACAGCTCGATCGCCATCTCGGGCTCGAGCCGCCGGAAGACCATCGCGCCGATGGCGAGCATCGCCGCCGCCGCCCCGACGCAGTAGAGGAGGTCGCCGGCGGTGGGCCACACGCCCCAGAACAGGGCGTCCTGCAGCGCGATGACGTAGGGCGCGATCGGGTTGGCCCAGTGCAGCACGTGCCCGGCCCACGCGTGGTCGGCGAGCGCCGTGTTGGTGGAGAAGCTGTAGAAGATCGGCGTCACGAAGATCCACGGCAGGCCGATCGCCCCGAGGATGTGCTCGACGTCCCGGAAGTAGACGTTGACCGAGGCGAGCAGCAGGCCCACCCCGACCGTGAAGACGCCGAGCAGGCCGATCAGGAGGGGCGCCACGAGCAGCGGCGCCCACGACCCCTCGGTGAAGATCAGGCAGAGCGGCAGCGCCACGGCGAGCATCGCGCCCGCCGTGAAGGCGTTCCCCGTCATCGCCGCGAGCGGGATGATCTGACGCGGGAAGCTCACCTTGGTCACGAGGCTCGCGTTGTTCACGAGGCTCGACGCGGCCATCTGCGCACCGCCGAAGAAGAAGGTCCAGACGGTGAGCCCGAGCACGAGGAACAGGGAGTAGTTGGGGATCGTGATCCCCAGCAGGAACTTGAAGACCAGCGTGTACGCGCCGACCATGATCGCCGGCGTGATCAGCGTCCACAGCAGGCCGAGGGCGGAGCCGCGGTACCGCTGCCGCACCTCGCGCCGCACCAGGTTGCGGAAGAGCGGCGAGAAGCGGCGCATCGATGTGGTGCGCGCGGTCACGGCGCCCAATGTACCGCGCGCCGTCGTGACCGGCGCCGGACGTCGCGTAGGCTGCGGGCGGATGCCGACCGGGATCACCAGGGCGCCCCGGCTGGGCCACGAGAGCGGATGGCCCCGCCTCTGGCGCCACAGCTACCGGCTCGGCGCCCGCTGGGCGCGCGACGGCCGCGACCACGGCTGGAGCGCCCGCCGCCTCGGGATCAACCGGCTGCTGGTGCCGCTCGACCCGTGGCGCTACTTCGAGCTCGGCCGCCTCGTCGACGAGTCCTACCCGGGACGGTGGCTCGACATCTCCAGCCCGAAGCTCCTCCCGAGCCTGCTGCGGCGCGAGGGGCGGGGGGAGTGGGTGTGCGTCGACCTCTTCGCGGACGAGGTCGACGCGTGGCGGGTCATGGACCCCGACCTCGACCTGCGCGTCGAGGACGCCCGCGCGCTGTCGTTCCCGGACGGATCCTTCGACGGCTGCCTCTGCGTCTCGGTGGTGGAGCACATCACGGAGGACGGCGACGCCGACGCCATGGCCGAGATGTGGCGCGTCCTGCGTCCCGGCGGACGGGTCCGCCTCACCACCAACGTGGCCGCGACACGCGGCGAGGCGCTCATCGACCGCCCGATCTACGGCGAGGAGAACGCCGAGACCACCGACGACGGCAAGGTCTTCTTCGAGCGCCACTACAGCGCCGGCGACCTGTCGGAGCGGCTCCTCGGCCTGCCGTGGGAGGTGCTGGAGCAACGGTACGTCCGCCAGCGCGACCCCCGCATCCACGAGCGCTTCCACCGCGCCGCGCCCGCGTCCTACCTCGCCGGCGGCGCCCTCCGGTTCGTCTGCCCGGGGAACTTCGCCCCGGTGGCGTCGCCGGACGACCTCGACCCCGGCGAGATGGGCGTCGTGCTGCTGGAGCTCAGGAAGCCCCTGGACGCCTGACGGTCCGCGCGGCCGTCACGAGGCCGCGGAGGATCCCGTCCGGTCCCCGGCCGTGGATCACCTCGTGCACGACGAGGGCGACGACCGCGACGATCGCGTCCGCCGCGATCAGCTGGGCGCCGCTGCCGTGCAGCGGGATGAACAGCAGCGGGAGCAGCAGGGCGACGGGCCCCATCGCCCACACGAAGACGTCGGCGGAGCGGCCGGCGTGGTGGTTGACGAGCACGATGATCGCCCCGAGCAGGGTGGAGGCCGCGGCGAGCGGGGCGAGCAGCGACGCCCCGTCGACGTACTCCGCCCCGTAGGTGAGGCGCACGATCGGCTCGGCGAACACCGCCGCGCCGACGGTGGCGAGGCCACCGACGAGCAGCGTGAGCCCGACCGCCGCCGCGAGGAGGGGGCCGGTGTCGCGCCCCTCCGCGTGCCGGGCGGCGATCCGGGGGAGCAGCACGATCGAGACGGCCTGGGGCACGAGCACCACCGACCGCGCGAGGACGGCGATGGCACCGAACTCCCCCGCCTCCCGGTCGGAGAGGGCGATCTTCGCGACGACGACGTCGAGGTTCGTCAGGAGGGCGATCCCGGCGAGGCCGGTGGCGAGCGGCGCGAGGGCGCGCCGGAACGCCCCGATCGCGGCGGGCGTGGCGGCCGGCGCGGTGCGCAGGCGCGCCGCGGTCAACGCCACCGCCGTCACCGCGGCGACGATCACCGCGGCCGCGCTGCCGAGGATGGCGGCGTACACGCTGAGGCCGGCGGCGGTGAGCAGCAGCAGGAACAGGGGGCGGGGCACCCCGAGCAGCGCGATCGGGACGGAGAACGCCCGGAAGCGGCTCTCGGCCTGGATCTGGCCGAGCGAGAGGTAGAGCGCCACCATCGGCGCCACGACGAGCAGCGTCGTGACCATGGGGCCGACGGGGCCGTCCGCCGCCACCCCCGCCACGACGATCACGACCGCGATCACCGCGACGCCGACCGGGACCCAGACGAGGGCCCGCCGGTACGCGTGCCGGTACACCGACCCGGCGGCGGGGTCCCCGAGGCCCGCGAGGGGGCCCTCCTGCCGCGCGATCGCGTACTGGAAGGCGGACGCCGGGACCATCACGACGAGGGTCGCCGCCAGCAGGGCGGCCACCAGGCCGTAGTCCTCGGGGCCGAGGAGGCGCCCGGCGATGACGAAGAACAGGAAGTTGCCGAGGTTCCAGAGCCCGAGGGACACGAGGACCCACGCGCCGCCGCCCGCGATCCGGCGGTGACGGGCGAGGAGGGAGCCGGGTCGCCGCACGACTGGGCATCGTAGTCCCCGGGGGCGCCACGGCGGCCGGGGGGACCGCGCCCGCGGGCGCGGGCCACGCGGGCTCCGACCGCTAGGCTGCGGGGGTCCGACCCCTCCCGAGGAGCCGATCCTGGCCCTGCTCTCGATCGTCGTCCCCGTGTACAACGAGCGGGAAACGCTGCGCGAGCTCCATCGCCAGCTCGGCGCGACGCTCGCGGGGCTCCCCCACGATCACGAGATCGTGCTCGTGGACGACGGCTCCCGGGACGGCTCGACGGAGATGATCCGGGAGCTCGCGGCGATCGACCCGTGCGTGCGCGGGCTGCGCCTGTCGCGCAACTTCGGGCACGAGGCGGCCATCGAGGCCGGGCTGCGGGACGCCCGCGGCGACGCGGTCGTGGTGATGGACGCCGACCTCCAGGACGACCCCGGCGCGCTCCCGCGCCTCGTCGCCGCCTGGGAGGAGGGCGCCGACGTCGCCTACGCGGTCCGCACGAACCGCAAGGAGGGCGTGGTGCTGCGCGCCGCGTTCTCCCTCTTCTACCGCCTCGCCGGGCGCGTGGTCAGCATCAACCTGCCGGCCGACGCCGGCCCCTTCTCGCTGGTGAGCCGCCAGGTCCTCGACATCGTCAACGCGATGCCCGAGTTCAACCGGTACTACCCGGGCCTGCGGGCCTTCGCCGGGTTCCACCAGGTCGCGGTGCCGGTCGAGCGCCACGAGCGCCACGCGGGCGAGACGAAGTACTCGTTCCGGGCGCGCTCCTCCGGCGCGCTCAACGCGATCGTCTCGTTCTCGAAGCTCCCCCTCCGCTTCGCGACGATCCTGGGGATCCTGACCGCCGCCATCTCGATCATGGGTGGCCTGTTCGTCGTCGTCTCGACGATGGTCGGCGCGGACCTCGTCCCCGGCTGGGCCTCGATCATGGTGGTGCTGCTGCTGCTCGCCGGCGTGCAGCTCCTGACGCTCGGGATCGTGGGGGAGTACGTGGGCAAGGTGTACGACGAGGTCCGCCGCCGCCCGACCTTCGTCGTCGCGGAGCGCGTCGAGGGCGAGGACGCCGCCGACGTGGCGGAGGCCGGGCGGGAGCGCGTCACCCGGGGCGGGCTGGGTCCCAGGGCGTGACGCCGGAGGGTCCCGCGGTGGGGCGGTCGCGTCTGCGCGGACCGCTCGCCACGATCCGTGCGGTCCCGTGGACCGAGGTGCTGCTGGTGATCGCGGGCTTCGGTCTGATGAGCATCCTCATCTCCTGGCCGCTGCTGCGCGACATCGACGACGTCATCGCGGGCGGCGGGGGCGGGGGCGACCCCGCCGGGTACGCGTGGGACCTCTGGTACAACGCGACGCACGGCCTGAGCTTCTGGGGGACGACCACCCAGGAGGTGGTGAGCGCCCCCTTCGGACGCGAGAGCCCGAGCGCCGTCAACGCGACCCTCTTCGTGACCGTCGGCCCCGGGTGGGTGGTCGCCTCCCTGTTCGGCCCCGTCGCGGCCTACAACGCGCTGGTCCTGATGGGCCTCACGCTCTCGGCGTCGGCGATGTACCTCCTGATCCGCTGGCTCGGCCTCGGCGTCGCCCCGGCGATCTGGGCGGGGGCCGCGTTCATGGTGTTCCCCTACGAGCAGCTCCGCGCGACGGTGCACATCCCCCTCGCGCAGCTCTGGTGCTTCCCGCTGCTGATCCTGGCGGGGGTCCGCTGGCTCGAGATGCCGGGGTGGCGCCGCGCCGGCTGGGTCACCGTCGCGCTCGGCGCGTGCTGGCTGACGAACCCGTACTACGGGATCATGGGCCTCGTCATCGTCGGGGTGTTCGCGGTCGCCGCCGCGGTGGTCGTCGGCCGCCGGTCCGGCGTCCGGCGGGCCGCGATGCCCCTGCTCCAGGTCGGCGCCTGGACCGCCGGCCTCGTGGCCGTCCCCCTCCTGGTGCTCCAGTCGTCCGCGTCGGGGGCGCTCGACACGAGCCTCGGCCGGTCGCGCATCGAGCTGGAGATCTACGGGGCGCGCCTCACCGACTACCTGCTGCCGAGCGCCGACAACAGCTTCTTCTCGGGGCTCGTCGGCCCGGAGAACTGGGCGTCGATCGGCTCACCGGGCGGCGAGCGGACCGCCTTCGTCGGCTACGTCACCATCGCCCTCGCGCTGATCGGGGTCGCCCTCGGGGTCCGGCGCCGGGAGCGCATCGGCCGGCGCCTGCGCCTGGCGCTCGTCACCGCCGTCCCCCTGATCGCGGTGCTCGTGGTGTTCAGCCTCGCCAGCCCGACGCGGATCCTCGGCACCCAGCTCACGATGCCGTCGTCGCTGGTCTTCGACGTCGCCCCCTACGTGCGGGTGTTCGCCCGGTTCGCGGCCCCGGTGATGGCCGTGCTGCTCGTGCTCGCGGCGCTCGGCCTGCGGGAGCTGATCCGCGACCGGTCGGACCTCGTCCGCGCCTCGGTGATCGCGGTCGTGCTGATCGGCAGCGCGATGGAGCTCCCGAACGGGGCCCCGGCGGCCGCCGTGATCCGCAGCGCTCCGCCCGTCGTCGTCGACGGCCGCACCGCCGAGCAGGTGCCGACGTGGCGGTGGCTCCGCGACAACCGCGACGGGGAGATCGTGTTCGAGCAACCCGGCGGGCCGAACGAGTTCCTCGACCGGTACTTCATGTTCGGGCAGACGGTCCACGGTCACCCGATCGTCAACGGCGGGCTCTCCGTCCGCTCGATCGCGACCGACTTCGCCCGCGCCAACCAGGACGTCCGCTGGCCGGGCATCGCGCCGCGGCTCGCGGGGCTGGGGGTGGACCTCGTGGCGGTCAACCCCTGGTTCTACGGGGCGCTCGGCATGGTCCCGCCCGACGTCGCGGACCCGCCCCCGGGGTTCCGCGTGCTGCGGCGCTTCGGTGACGGCAGCGCCGTCTGGGAGGTGGTCGCGCGCCCCGCCGCCGCCGTGGCGATCCCCCGCGCCGAGGGGTGGTGGGATCCCGAGCTGCGCGACGGCCGCATCCGGCGGTGGATGCACACCCGTGCCCGCGTGACGGTGGTCGCGCCCGAGGCGGGCGACTACGTGCTGCGCACCCGGGCCCGCGGCCTGGAGGGCGACTACACCCTCTCGGTGACGGCCTCCGGGGACACCGTCGGCACCGCGGCGGTGGGGCCGGAGGACGGCGACGTCGCGATCCCCGTCACCCTCCCCGCGGGGGAGTCCGACCTGTGGCTGGTCAGCGACCGGCCGCCGCGCCGCATCGGCGGGGGCGACCTGCGCGTCGTCACGATGCAACTGTCCGACGTCACGTTGACCCGCGCCGGGTCGGGTTAGCGCCGCTCCAGGTCGCGGGCGACGACGCGCGCCAGCCGGTCGCGCTCCACCTCGCGCGAGTACCTCTCCCGCACACGCGACAACCCGGCGGCGGCGAACCCCGCGCGCCGGTCGTGGTCGGTGACGAGGGACCCGAGGGCGGCGGCCAGTGCGGGGACGTCGCCGGGCGGCACCAGCAGGCCCGCCGCCCCCGCGCCCTCGCCGACGACGTCCCGCACCCCCGGCAGGCGCGAGGCGACGACCGCCGTGGAGCACGCCATCGCCTCGATCAGCACCAGGCCGAACGCCTCCTCCGCCGAGGTCGACGGCAGCACCGCCACCGTCGCGGCGCGGTTCAGCCGGACGAGGTCGTCCTCGTCGACCCGCCCGTGGAAGCGGACGGCGTCGCCCAGGCCGAGCGCGCGGGAGCGGGCCGTGAACCCCTCGCGCAGCTCGCCGTCGCCGACGAGCGACAGGCGCGCCCGGCCGGCGAGGCCCGCCGCGGCGAACGCCTCGAGGAGCTGGGGGACGCCCTTGAAGGCGTGCGGGGCGTCCATCCCCCCCACGAACAGGATCAGCGGCGCGTCGCCGGTCAGGCCGAGGCGCTCCCGGTCGGCCGGGTCGACCGCGCCCGGCGAGTAGCGGACGGTGTCGATGCCGTAGGGGGCCGCCTCGGCGCGCCGCACGAACCGCGCCTGCAGCGAGTGCCGGAAGTAGTCCTCGGAGCTCGCGAGCACGGACCGTGCGCCCCGCAGCAGCAGCGGTCCGACGGTGCGCTGGTAGGCGGCGAGGAACATCCCCCGCGCCCCCGTCCCGAAGACGTCCATGTGGAAGAAGGCGGTGTACGGGATCCGGCGGAGCCGGGCTCCGAGCACGGCCCACTCGGCGCCCCCGAAGAAGGGGTAGTGCAGGAACAGGGCGTCGTGGCCGCGCATGCGGCCCGCGAGCTGCGGCAGCAGGGCGGAGTTGCCGTAGGTGAGGAGGGGCTTCAGCCGGCGGACGGGGATCCCGTCGACGACGTCGTCCTCCGCCGGCCGGCCGGGCAGCGCCGGGCAGTAGACGACCACCTCGTGCCCGAGTTCGGCGAGGATCGCCGCCTGGCGCTGCGCCGCGTGCCCGATCCCCCCGCGGTACGGCGGGTAGACGCACACCACCACCGCGATCCTCATGCGCGCGCGGCGGGGATGGTCAGCGGTCCCCGGGGACGCGGTCGGCCGCGCGGGCCGGGGCGGCGGCACGCCGGTAGTCGCCCCGCGACAGCCACCGCTCCAGGAAGCAGTAGAGGACGATGAAGGCGTACCGCGAGCCCATCTCCTGGATCTGGAACGTCGAGGTGCCGTGCGCCCGGTTCGTCCACGAGTTCGGCACGACCGCGAAGCTGTAGCCGCGCACCACGGCCTTCAGGGGGATCTCGACGGTCAGGTTGAAGTGGTGCGACAGCAGCGGCGAGACGCCCTCGATGACCTCGCGGCGGTAGAGCTTGAAGGCGTTCGTCATGTCGTCGTACCGCAGCCCGAACAGCACCCGGATGCCGGTGTTCGCGACGCGGTTCAGCAGCAGCTTGAGGCGCGGGTAGTCGTGCACCTGCCCCCCGGGCGCGAAGCGGGAGCCGAAGACGCAGTCGGTGCCGCGGACCTCCATGGTGCGGATGAACATGACGAGGTCCTCGGGCGAGTCCGAGGCGTCGGCCATGTAGATCGCGACGACGTCGCCGCGGAACGCCTCGAGGCCCCGCCGCACGGCCATCCCGAACCCGCCGGACGCGTGGTTCTGCACCATCCGCACCTCGGCGATGCGCTCCGCCAGTCCCGTGACGACCGCGGCGGTGCGGTCGCTCGAGTGGTCGTCGACGACCACGATCTCGTGGTCGATCCCGGCCGCGGCGAGGGTGTCGTGCAGGGCGGTGACCGTCGGCGTGATGCCGTCGGCCTCGTTGTGCGCGGGGATGACGACCGAGACGAGCATCAGGCCGTGGCGAAGCGCTCGGTGGCGGCGTCGATGATCTCGTCGAGCATCTCCCGCAGGCCGTAGGAGTACTCCCACTCCGGGTGGTCCCGCTGGAAGCGGCGCACGTCGCTGATCCACCAGATGTGGTCACCCGAGCGGTTCTCGTCGCTGAGGGTGTGGTCGATGGAGCGGCCCGTCATCTCCTCGATGAGGGTGATCGCCTCGAGGACCGAGCAGTTCGAGTGCCGGGACCCGCCGATGTTGTAGACGGCCCCGGGGCGCGGGTTCCGGTGGAAGGCCCAGAGGGCGGTCACCAGGTCGTGCGAGTGGATGTTGTCGCGGACCTGCTTCCCCTTGTAGCCGAAGATCGTGTACGGCGTGCCGGTCACGGCGCACCGCACGAGGTAGGCGAGGAACCCGTGGAGCTGGGCGCCCGAGTGCTGGGGGCCGGTGAGACACCCCCCGCGGAACGCGGCGGTGTTCATCCCGAAGTAGCGGCCGTACTCCTGGGTCATGACGTCCGCGGCGACCTTGCTCGCCCCGAAGAGGCTGTGCTTCGACTGGTCGATGCGCAACGTCTCGTCGAACCCGTGCTCGGCGTAGGGGTGGGAGGGGTCGAGCTCCCACCGCGTGTCGGTCTCGATGAGGGGCAGGTCGTTCGGGGCGTCGCCGTAGACCTTGTTGGTCGACAGCAGCGTGAACGTCGCCTCCGGGCAGTGCGCGCGGGTGGCCTCCAGCATGTTGACGGTGCCGGTCGCGTTGACGTGGAAGTCGGTGAGCGGCTCGCGGGCGGCCCAGTCGTGGCTCGGCTGGGCGGCGCAGTGCACCACCAGCTCGATGGCCGTGCCGTAGCGGGCGAACAGGTCGGAGATCGCGACGGGGTCGCGCACGTCGATGTCGGCGGCGGTGAAGCGCGGGAACGCCCCCGTCAGGCGGTCGCGGTTCCACCGCGTCGAGGCCTCCGCGCCGAAGAAGTAGGCGCGCATGTCGTTGTCGACGCCGACGACGTCCAGCCCCTGCTCGTGCAGGAAGCCGACGGCCTCGCTCCCGATGAGCCCCGCGGACCCGGTCACGATCGCTACCGACATGAGTCTCCTCTGCTCGCGTACGTCACGTGAAGACCGGCCGCAGCGAGTCCTCGTTCTCGCGCACCCAGTCGACGATCTCCCGCATCATGTCGCGCGGGCTCCACGACGGGCTCCAGCCGAGCTCCCGGGTCGCGCGGGAATGATCGGAGATGTAGACGGGGATGTCGACCGGCGACGTCCGCGCCTCGTGGGACATCTCGACCTCGGCGCCGGACACGTCGCGGCAGATGTCCGTCAGCTCCCGCAGCGACACCGACCCCGCCCGTCCGCCGCCGGCGTTGAAGACCCGGCCGCCGAGGCGGTCGATGTCGGCCAGCTCGCGGCGCAGCAGGTCGTGGAGGTCGTCGGGGTGCAGGAGGTCGCGCACCTGGCGGCCCCGCCCGTCGAAGCCGATGTAGCGCAGCGGCAGGCCGTAGACGTGGTTCGCCGCCCACATCGCGAACACGCCCTGCTCGGACCGGCCGAACTGGCCGGCGCCGGTGATGACCCCGCAGCGGGTGATGACGGCGGGCAGGCCGTAGGAGTCGGCGTACTCCTGCACGATCAGCTCGGACGCCAGCTTGCTCGACCCGTAGAACGAGCGCGCCGTGTCGGTGGGGAAGTCCTCGGAGATCCCGAGGGGCCCCGCGCCGGGGACGGACTGCTCGGCGGCGAGCTCGTAGCGGGTGTCGGTCTCGACGAGCGCCAGGTCGCGGAGCGGGTGCATCGAGTAGACGCGGCTCGTGGAGAGGAAGAGGAACGCGCCGGCGCGGCCGCGCGCCCAGTCGAGGAGGTTGATGGTTCCGAGCAGGTTCGTCTCGAGGACGTAGGCGGGTGAGCCGTCGAGCCCGGCGAGCACCGACGCCTCGGCGGAGGCGTCGACGACCACGTCCACCGGTCCCGCCACCTGGTCGAGGTCGGACCGCACCCGCACGTCGCCGTGCACGAAGCGCACGCCGGCCGCGGCGAGGCGGCCGAGGTTCGTCTCCGACCCGCGCCGCCGCAGGTTGTCGAACGCGACGACCTCGGCGCCGGGGTGCTCGCGCGCGAACGACGACGCGATGCGCGAGCCGACGAAACCGGCCCCGCCGGTGACGAGGAACCTCACGCGCCAACCCTACCCGCGCGGGGTGACCGCGCCGGACGGCCGGGTCAGGGGCGTCCAATAGGGTCGACGCGGATGGCGGAGCACCCCCCCACGATGCGCGCCGCGTCGGCTCGTGCGCGTCTCACGGCGGCCGGCGGCCGTCTCCGGGACGGCGGGCGGTGGTTCACGGCGCACCCCGCGCGCCTGCTCGGGGTGGTCATCGCCGTCGGCGTGCTGCTGCGCCTCCAGCGGTTCGGCGCCCCGATCCTCGACGCCCACGCCTTCCGCCAGACCCAGACGGCGAGCACCGTGTGGCTCTGGAACCGCGACGGATACGACCTGCTCGACTACCGCGTGCCGATGTTCGGCGGCGGCAACTGGGTGTTCGAGCTCCCCGTCTACCAGACCCTCGTCTGGATGCTGCAGGTCCCCGCGGGGGGGATCGAGCCGGCGGGCCGGCTCGTCTCGATCGCGTCGTACGTGGCGGCGGCGATCCTCATGTACCTCATCGGGGTGCGGTGGTTCGGCAACCGGGTGGCGCCGCTGCTCGGCGTGGCGGTCTTCACCATCCTGCCCGTCACGGTCTTCTTCTTCCGGGCCCTGCTCATCGACACCCTCGGCATCGCGACGACCCTGCTCACCGTGTACGCCGCGATCCGCCTCGCCGAGCGCTTCACGTGGACGTGGTTCGCGGTGTTCGCCGCCGCGCTGGTGGTGTCGGTCCTCGGCAAGGGGACGCTGGTGCTGGCGATCGGCTCGGCGGTCGTGGTGGTGGGGATACGGATCCTCGCCGACCGCCGCGTCACCCTGGTGCAGAAGGGGGCGCTCGTCGCGGCGGGACTGGGCGCCGTGGTCCTCTCGTACCTCTGGACCCGCCACGCCGACGAGCTGAACCTGGCGTCGGACGCGCTCACCTACTCGACGGGGCGCGACTGGTTCTTCGGCTCGACGTTCACCGACCCGGAGCTCTTCCGCACCGTCGGCCAGCGCTTCCTCGACAACTTCGGTCCCGTCGGGCTGATCCTCGTCGCGCTCGGCCTGGCGTCGATCCCGTCGCTGCCGGCCCGCCACCGGCCCGAGGTAGTCGTCACCCTCGTCGGCGCCGTCCTGTCGATCGGGATCTTCGCGAACCTTAACCGGGTCCACGACTACTACCAGCTCTCCTACTACGTGCCGCTGTCGTGGCTCGCCGGCCTCGGGCTCTTCACGATCTACCGCCTCGTGCGGCACGCGAGCCCCACCGGCGCGCGGCAGGTCGTCGCCGGCCTCGTCATCGGCCTCGGCATGCTCTGGTCGATCACGATGTGGAGCGGCTACTTCGCCCCCACCGCGCTGAACGTCGTGTGGGCCGTCCAGGGCGCCGACCTGCGGGCCAACACCCCCGACGCGCGGGTGCTGGTCATCCAGGAGGGGGGCGACAAGAACGAGCCGATGCTCTGGTACGAGGCGCGCCGGGTGGGGTGGCGGGTCCCCACCAGCGACGCCGCCCAGGCGCAGGCGATCGCCCGCGACAACCCCGACATCGGCGCGATCGTCTTCCTCACGGGACCGAGCCCGGAGCCGCCGTTCGTCGCCGAGCTCGCCCGCGCCCGCGGCTTCTCGCCCGCGTTCGACGCGCCGGGGATGAGGGTGTACCTCCGCGCCGGGTCCGAGACGTCCCTCCTCCCGCCGGCCGCCGGGCGGCGCGGGTGAGCGGCGCCCCCGCCGGCGCCACGGCGCCCCCGGCGACCACCGCCGCGACCGGGGACACCCCGCGGAGCCGGTCCGTGGTCCCCCTGCTGGTCCTCGGCATCGCCGTCAGCGTGG
>LNFM01004425.1_pt1 | contig 25885 bp, 20 predicted proteins | sample 596031 | NCBI WGS metagenome assembly LNFM01 (sample SAMN04254537, study PRJNA301005) | activated carbon metagenome | isolation source: dual media filters at the Ann Arbor, Michigan drinking water treatment plant | place: USA: Ann Arbor | reverse complement strand
GCTTGAATCCTTTGGTGTGAGAGCCTGGATTCTACCGGTGGCTGGCCCTCTGCCTATCGTTTCAAGCGTTGCACTTATTCTATGAATTCAGGACTCTTAAATTAGATCACATTTTTTATGAAACCCAGCGCCTCGAATCCCTCTACCAGCAAAAACTCACCGCCCTCGACGACTTGAAGAAATCCCTCCTTCACCAAGCCTTCAGCGGCAATCTGTAAGGACACAGACAATGCTTATTCAGCGATATTCGGTTTTGACGTTGATGCCCAAGACTTGGCTTGAGGTGTTGCCATGAACGAAGCCGAAACCCGCGCTGAACACATCGACCCTGCCCTGCGTGATGCTGGCTGGAGCGTGGTTGAGGGCAGCCGTATTCATCGTGAGTTTCAGATTACCCAGGGCCGCATTCAGGGCGCTGGCAAGCGTGGTAAGGCGGATATCGCTGACTACGTGCTGGTGTACCGCAACACCAAGCTGGCGGTGGTCGAAGCCAAGGCATGGGACAAGCCCTGCACCGAGGGCGTAGCGCAGGCCAAAGGTTATGCGCAGAAGCTGGCCATTCGCTTCACCTATGCCACCAACGGCCAGGCCATCTACGCCATCGACATGCAAACCGGCGCTGAAGGCGATGTGGTGAAGTACCCAACGCCTGAAGAGTTATGGGAGCTGACCTTTGCCGCACAGAACGAATGGCGTGATCGCTTTGCCGCTGTACCGTTTGAGGACAAGGGCGGCACATGGGGCGCACGGTACTATCAGGACATCGCCATCAATCGGGTGCTGGAGGCCATTGCTGCGGATAAGCCGCGCATCCTGCTGACACTGGCAACCGGTACGGGCAAAACCTTTATTGCCTTCCAGTTGGCCTGGAAGCTGTTTAAGAGCCGCTGGAACCTCAAGCGCGACGCGCAACGCCAGCCGCGCATTCTGTTTCTGGCGGATCGCAACATCCTCGCCGATCAGGCGTTCAACTCTTTCTCGGCGTTCCCGGAAGATGCGTTGGTGCGTATCGACCCTGACGAGATTCGCAAGAAGGGCAAAGTGCCGAAGAACGGCAGCATCTTCTTCACCATCTTCCAGACCTTTATGAGCGGGCCAGACGGCACACCCTACTTCGGCGAGTACCCGGCGGATTTCTTCGACTTCATCATCATCGACGAATGCCACCGTGGCGGTGCCAACGATGAAGGCAACTGGCGCGGCATCCTCGATTACTTCGCCCCGGCGGTGCAACTCGGCCTCACCGCTACGCCCAAGCGCAAAGATAACGTCGACACCTATGCCTATTTCGGGGAGCCGGTGTATGCGTACTCGCTCAAGGAAGGCATCAACGATGGCTACCTGACGCCGTTCAAGGTTAGGCAAATCGCCACCACGCTCGATGAGTACGTGCATGTGCCAGGTGATGGCGTGGTGGTAAAGGGCGAGGTAGAACCTAACCGACGCTACCTGGAGGCCGACTTCAACCGCATCATCAAGATCCCGGAGCGCGAGGCGTACCGGGTGAAGTTGTTTATGGACCTGATCAACCAGAACGAGAAGAGCATTGTGTTCTGCGCCACGCAGGTTCATGCGCTTGAGGTGCGTGACCTGATCAACCAGATGAAGGCCAGCTCGGAGCCGGATTACTGCGTGCGCGTGACGGCTGATGACGGTGCCAGAGGCGAGCAGGCCCTGCGGGACTTTCAGGACAACGAGAAGAGCATCCCGACCATCCTGACCACCTCGCAGAAGCTTTCGACCGGGGTGGATGCCCGCAACGTGCGCAACATCGTGCTGATGCGCCCCGTGACCAACATGATTGAGTTCAAGCAGATCATTGGCCGTGGCACACGCCTGTTCGACGGCAAGGATTACTTCACCATCTACGACTTCGTGAAGGCGCATCACCTGTTCAGTGATGCTGAATGGGATGGCGAGCCGGAAGAACCCGCCACGACAACAACCTATGGCACAGGCGAGGACACCGGCGCATACACGCCCGACCCCGAGCCAAAAGCAAAGCCTGAAGCGGAGCCGCGCCCGCAGGTGATTGAGGTACGGCTGAGCAACGGCTCAGTGCGGCGTATCAAAAGCATGATGGCAACCCTGTACCTGAGCGCCGATGGCCGACCCATGTCTGCGGCACAGTTCCTAGAAGGCCTGTTTGGTAGCCTGCCGGCGTTCTTCAAGGACGAGGATGAGCTGCGCACCCTCTGGAGCCTGCCTGCCACCCGCAAAACCCTGCTGGAAGGCTTGGCCGAGCGCGGCTTCAGTAAGGATGTGCTGGTTGAGATGCAGAGCATCATCGACGCCGAGAACAGTGACCTGTTTGATGTGCTGTCCTATGTGGCTTTTGCTGTTGAGCCGCTGCTGCGTGAAGAGCGTGCGGCTAAGGCACGCAGCTCTCTGCATGGTCATTTCAGCGAGAAACAGGAAGCCTTCATTGACTTCGTGCTTTCGCACTACGTGAGGGAAGGTGTCGAGGAACTGGAACCCGAGAAGCTTTCACCGCTGCTCAGGCTCAAATACAACAATTCCCTCAGTGACGCCTTTGATGATCTAGGGCAGCCGGCGCTGGTGCAGAGCATGTTTGTCGGGTTTCAGAGCTACCTGTACCAGAACACCGGGGTGGCAAAACCCGTCCGCGCCAATGATTAAGCGCCAGCGTCGCGGATGAATGCCAAGGCGCTAGTGGCGTCGTCATCCTGCCGCCCTTGCAGCCAGCATTTCCATGCCCTGCCGGGGCTTGGCAGTGGCCCGAACGTTGGCGTAGAGTTTGCGCACTGTGTTTGCATGGGTCGCCGAAATTCGTGACCTGGTGCAGCAGATCGTCTCGATCCGCTACATCCCGCTCGACGTCGCATAAATCCTTGCAACCAGTCCCAGCCCCTCATGCCGAGTAGTGGCTGCCATCAACTCCAGTTACAAGGAAATACAGCATGTCGAATCGTCAGAACGGTACCGTAAAGTGGTTTAACGACGAGAAAGGGTTTGGTTTCATCACGCAAGAAAGCGGCCCGGATCTGTTCGTGCATTTTCGTGCAATCCAAAGCAACGGTTTCAAGAGCCTGAAAGAAGGCCAGAAAGTCAGCTTTATCGCTGTGCAAGGCCAAAAAGGCATGCAGGCTGACGAAGTGCAAATCCAGGAGTAATCCTGTCGATTGAAGAACCCCTGATGGCAGCATCAGGGGTTTTTTTATGGCTTTATTCAAGCATTCCAGCAGGGTTTGATACCCTCTCGCTGCTGCAGCCCCCTAACAGCTTAACCAACGAGACAGCCAACCATGCCGAAACACCTGCTGCGCCCGCAGGGAGACTTCCCCACCGCCGGGCTGAGTCGCCGTCTGGCCGCGATCTTTTATGATTTTCTGCTGTGTATCGCCCTGCTGATTATCGTGACCTTTATCTACAAGCTGATTCTGATGGGCTTTTACGGCCAAGAGCAGCTCAAGCAAATGTCCGACTCGGGCGCACTGGATGGTGACCCGCTGCTGTCAACGGTGCTGTTTATGAGCCTGTTTGGCTTCTTCGCCAAGTTCTGGACCCACAATGGCCAGACCTTGGGGATGCAGGTATGGGGCCTGCGGATTCAAAACAAGGACGGCACAGCGATTACCCTTTGGCAGGCGATGTTGCGCTTCTTGGTGGCCATTGGCTCCTGGCTGCTGCTTGGCCTGGGTTATTTCTGGGTTATCTGGGACAAAGAAAAGCGCACATGGCACGACATGTATTCAGAAAGCCAAGTTGTGCACTTACCCAAAAACGCACACAAGAAATAGCGCGCTAATTAGGCGATTACTACAGGCATAAAAAAGCCGGCGTGCACGCAGTGTGTACGCCGGCTTTTTTGCATTGACTCAACCGGCTCGACGCAGCATCCAGAAGCCTGCCAGCGCACAGATGGCAGCGGGAAGCAGCACGGCAAACAACGGTGAGAAACCAAACACCAAGCTCGACGGGCCGAGCAGGTCCTGGGCGATACGGAAGACAAAACCCACCAGCACACCGGTAAATACTCGTTGCCCGAGCGTTACCGAACGCAGCGGGCCGAAGATAAACGAGATCGCCATCAGCACCAGCGCGGCCGTTACCAGCGGCTGCAGAACCTTGGTCCAGAACGACAACCAGTACTGACTGTTATTCAGGCCCTGCTCGGCCAGGTAGTGGATGTAGCCCCACAACCCGGTAATCGACAGCGCCTCAGGTGCCAGCACCACGGTACCCAGCAGTTGCGGGGTCAGTTCAATATTCCAGCGTTCACTGTCCTGCTTGATCACCTCGCTGCTGCGCTCACGAAAGTGAGTGGTGGCAACATCTTCAAGCAACCAGTGATCGCCTTGGTATTGAGCGCGACGGGCAAAGCTGGCCGATTGCATGCGCCTGTTTTCATCAAACTGATAACGGGTTACACCGAACAGCACGCCATTGGGCTGTACGGCGTTGATGTGGACATATTCCTGCCCCTGACGGTGCCATAGGCCGCGCTTGGCGCTTTGCGCATCACCGCCGCCTTGCGCCATGGCCCGGCTGGCCTGCGCCTGATTCTCGGTGTAGGGCGCGAGGTACTCGCCAATCAATACGCCCGCCAGCATCAGCACCAGCATGGGTTTCATCACCGCCCAGACAATGCGCCCGATGGACACACCGGCTGCACGCATGATGGTCAGTTCGCTGTTACTGGCCAGCGAACCCAAACCGATCAAGCAACCGATCAGGGCGGCCATCGGCAGCATTTCGTAGAGTCGGCGCGGCGCGGTTAGCAGCACGTACCAGAGCGCATCGAACAGGCCGTAGCTGTCCTCTACGTCGCTTAACTCGTCGATAAAGGCAAATAGCAGGGCCAGGCCAACAATGATGCCCAGCACACCCAAGATGGCGACAAACACCTGCGCGCCGATGTAACGATCCAACTTAACCATGAGCCACCTCCAACACCGAACGGCGAGCGGCCCAGCGCAGGCGAATAGGCTCCCAGTACAGCAGCAACAAACCAATCAAGGCGAAAATCCCATGCACCCACCACAAGCCGAGTGCGGCCGGGATTTTCTCTTTATCCAACATGCCACGCGCCGCTATCAACAGCGCCAGATAGGCCATGTACAGCAGGATCGCGGGCAGCAATTTGAGGAAGCGCCCCTGCCGTGGATTGACGCGTGACAGCGGTACGGCCAACAACGTGACCACAAACACCAGCACGGGGATAGACAGACGCCACTGCAACTCAGACTTCAAACGCGGGTGTTCGGCAGTCAGCAACTCACGTGTGGGAATGGCCTCACGCTCGGTAACGTCAATAGCCACCTCAGGCTTGGGCAGCAGCACGCCGTAGGTTTCATAGCGAATGGCACGGTAGTCGGCCTGCCCGGGGTTACCGTCGTAGCGATAGCCGTTTTCCAAAATCAGGTAGCGGCTGCCATCAGGCTGAATTTCCTGGCGACCCGACTCGGCTACCAGCACAGAGATGCCGCGCTCTTTATCACCGCCTCGGGACAGTTGCTTCTCCGAGATAAACACCCCAGCCAGCGCCGTGCGGTCTTCGGAGAGGCTTTCGGTGTAAGTCACCCGCGAACCGTTTTTCATCGATTGAAAGCGCCCCGGCACCAGCGTATCCAGTTCGGTCAAGGCGCTTTGCTGATTCAGAATGCGCTCCATCTGCCCAATGCCTTGCGGGGCCAAGCCTAGGCTCAACCAGCCCACCAGCAACGCGACGACGGTAGCCGGGGCCAGACTATAGACAAACAGCCGACGCTGACTCATGCCGGTCGCGGACAGCACGGTCATTTCGCTGTCCAGGTACATCCGCCCGTAGGCCAGCAAGATGCCCAGAAACAGCCCAAGCGGCAGAATCAGCTGCAGAAAACCCGGAATGCGGTAGGCCATGATCAGCAGCAATACGCCCGGATCAAGCATCCCTTGAGCGGCCTGGGCCAGATATCGAATAAAGCGACCACTCATAATAATGACCAGCAGCACCGCGCTCACGGCACTCAGGGTCAACAACACTTCACGGCACAAATAGCGGAAGACGATCAAACCAGACACTCCAGGGTTGTCAGGCTCAGGCAGCTAAGATCAAACTAGCCGCACTGCTTGCCGGCCCGCCCAACTGGCGAACCATGGAAAAATGACCGGCATTATCCTGCAATACCGCCGCCTTGTCTTGGGGACACCACGCAATGGAATTTATTGTCAAAAGCGCTCGCCCAGAAACACTGAAAACCGCCACGCTGATTATCCCTGTTGGTGAAGGCTGCACACTGGGCGCAACTGCCAACGCTGTAGACCTGGCCAGCGCAGGCGCACTCAGCGCCCTGCTCAAGCGCGGCGACCTAGCCGGCAAGGTCGGCCAGACCCTGCTGGTACACAACCTGCCAAACCTGAAAGCCGAACGCGTACTGCTGGTCGGCACCGGCAAAGACAGCGAACTGTCTGACCGCCAACTGCGCAAAGTGATCAACAGCGTTTACAGCAGCCTGAAGAACCTCGGCGGCAGCGATGCCGTTCTGGCGCTGGATGAATTGCCGGTCAAAGGTCGCGACGTTTACGGCAAAACCCGCCTGATCGTGGAAAGCCTGGCCGATGCGGGCTACTGCTTTGATCGCTTCAAGAGCCAAAAGGCTGAAGCCGGCGCACTGAAAAAAATCACCCTACTGACTGAAAAAGCCCATCTGGCCGACGCCCAGCGCGCCAGCAGCCACGCCCAAGCCATTGCCCTCGGAATGGCACTTACCAAAGACCTGGGCAACCTGCCGCCAAACCTCTGCCACCCAAGCTACCTGGCTGAAGAAGCCAAAGCCTTGGGCAAAGCCTACAAAAACCTCAAGGTCGAGATTCACGACGAGAAGAAACTCAAAGAACTCGGCATGGGCGCATTCCTCGCCGTCGCCCAAGGCAGCGACCAGCCGCCACGCATGATTGTGCTCAACTATCAGGGCGGCAAAAAGTCCGAGAAGCCTTACGTCCTCGTCGGCAAGGGCATCACCTTCGACACCGGCGGCATCAGCATCAAGCCAGCCGCTGGCATGGATGAAATGAAGTACGACATGTGCGGTGCGGCCAGCGTATTCGGCACTCTCAAAGCCGTACTGGAACTGCAACTGCCGATCAACCTGGTGTGCTTGCTGGCCTGCGCGGAAAACATGCCGAGCGGCGGCGCGACTCGCCCGGGCGACATCGTCACCACCATGAGCGGCCAGACCGTGGAAATCCTCAACACCGACGCCGAAGGCCGCCTGGTGCTGTGCGACACCCTGACCTATGCCGAACGCTTCAAGCCGCAAGCCGTGATCGATATCGCCACCCTGACCGGCGCCTGCATTGTGGCCTTGGGCAGCAATGTGTCCGGCTTGATGGGCAACAACGATGAACTGGTGCAGCAGATTCTGACGGCTGGCCTGAGCGCCGACGACCGCGCCTGGCAGTTGCCGCTGTATGACGAGTATCAGGAACAGCTCGACAGCCCGTTCGCTGACATCGCCAATATCGGCGGGCCGAAAGCCGGCACCATCACTGCCGGTTGCTTCCTCTCGCGCTTTGCCAAAAAGTACCACTGGGCGCACTTGGATATCGCCGGCACAGCCTGGATCAGTGGCGGTAAGGACAAAGGCGCAACCGGCCGACCCGTGCCGATGCTGACGCAGTACCTGCTGGATCGCAGCAACGCCTAAAAACCTGCAAACGTAGCGCCTTGTCTCGCTCTAGCCCGCGAGATCCGAAAAGGTTCTACGTTCCAGGCGCATTGCAGGAGCGGTCTTGGCCGCGATTGACTGGTAAGCTGCGCACCTGTCAGCAAGCCGCTCCTGCAATTAACGCCAAACCGTGCCGCCATGCCCCGAATCGAATTCTACGTACTCTCCACCGCCATACCGGGCGACCGCCTGCGGGCTGCTTGTCAGCTGGCGATGAAAGCCTGGCGCGCCGGTGTGCCAGTGTTTTTGCGCGGCAGTGATGCGCAGCAGTGCCACGAAGCGGATGAGCTGCTGTGGCGCTTCAAAGCGGAAAGCTTTGTGCCGCACAACCTCTACGAAGAAGACCCACTGGCCCCGGTCGTCATCGGCATGGATGAACAGCCCGCCAGCCCACAAGGCGTGCTGATCAACCTCGGTAACACGCTGTCACCGCAAGTGGATGGTTTCAGTCGCGTGATTGAAATCGTCAACCAAGAACCGGATTTACTGACCGCCTGCCGGGAGAATTTCCGCGCCTATCGGCAACGCGGGTATGATCCCAAACGAGTCGAACTTTAGTTGCACACCATGGACAACCCAAACCCGCCACAAAAGCCCGCGCAACTGCTCAACGACCTTGAGTCGATTCGCCAGTTGCTGGGCGACGAACAGATCGAGCCACCTCTGCTGGTTGACTCGCTCGACCCGGACAGCATTCCGCTGCTCTCGGAAATCGTCACACCACCGCCAAGGCCCGCCACGCAGGCACCTCGCCCAAGCGTCGCGCCTACTGAACAAACCCTGCGCGAGACAGTTAGCCAGAGCATCAGCCGCGACAGCGAGTTAAATCGCCTGGACAGCGAACTGCGCGCCGCCGCCGAACTGATCCTGCAGGATGTGCTGGACGACTTCGTGCCGAAAATCGAAGCGGAGCTGAAACGCCGCCTGGATGCCCGCCTGACCCGCCTGCTGCCGCCACGCCGTTAGCCGTTAGTAGCCCGGATAAGCCCCAGCGCAATCCGGGAATGCACAGCCCCGGATTACATCCGGGCTACGCGTGATGCTGCCATAGCCATACACCCGCCAGTCAGCCGCTCCACGCTCGGCCTTACGCCACGAGTGCCATCCCCGCTATACTTGCCGGCTTTTCCGTCTAGCCGTCATAAGGGTCCCGCCGCGCATGGACAAGACCTACCAGCCGCACGCCATTGAAACCACCCTGTACCAGAACTGGGAGGCGAATAACTATTTCGCCCCGCAGGGTGCGGGCGAGCCTTACACCATCATGATCCCGCCGCCGAACGTCACCGGCAGCCTGCACATGGGCCACGGCTTCAACAACTCGATCATGGATTGCCTGATCCGTTACCGCCGCATGCAGGGCCGCAACACTCTGTGGCAGCCGGGCACCGACCACGCGGGCATTGCCACGCAAATGGTGGTTGAGCGTCAACTGGCTGCTGATGGCATTGGTCGTCACGACCTGGGCCGCGAGAAATTCCTGGAGAAAGTCTGGGAATGGAAAGAGCAGTCCGGCGGCACCATCACCCGGCAGATCCGTCGCCTGGGCAGCTCGGTAGACTGGTCGCGCGAGCGCTTCACCATGGACGACGGCCTGTCCGAGTCGGTGAAAGAAGCCTTTGTGCGCCTGCACAAAGACGGCCTGATCTACCGCGGCAAGCGCCTGGTCAACTGGGACACCAAGTTCCACACCGCCATTTCCGACCTCGAAGTGGAAAACCACGACGAGAAAGGCAGCCTGTGGAACCTGCGTTACCCGCTGGCCGACGGCAACAAAACCGCTGACGGCAAGGATTACCTGATCGTCGCCACCACTCGCCCGGAAACCATGCTCGGCGACAGCGCCGTTGCGGTAAACCCGAACGACGAGCGTTATCAGGCCCTGATCGGCACCTTCGTTGAACTGCCGCTGGTGGGGCGTCGTATCCCGATCATCGCCGACGATTACTGCGACCCTGAGTTCGGCACCGGCTGCGTGAAAATCACCCCGGCCCACGACTTCAACGACTATGAAGTCGGCAAGCGCCACAACCTGCCGCTGCTGAATATCTTCGACAAAAACGCTGCCGTATTGGCCAAGGCCCAAGTGTTCAATGTCGATGGCAGCGTCAACAGCGACATCGACGGCAGCCTGCCGGCACAATTCGCCGGGTTGGATCGTTTCGAGGCACGCAAGCAAATCGTTGCGGCCTTTGAAGCTGCCGGCCTGCTGGAAAGCATCGACGCCCACGCGCTGAAAGTTCCAAAAGGCGACCGCTCCGGCACCATCATCGAGCCGTGGCTGACGGACCAGTGGTACGTCAGCACCAAGCCGCTGGCCGAAAAAGCCATCGCCGTGGTCGAAAGCGGTGAGATCCAGTTCGTGCCCAAGCAGTACGAGAACATGTACTTCAGCTGGATGCGTGACATTCAGGACTGGTGCATCAGCCGTCAGCTCTGGTGGGGCCATCGCATTCCGGCCTGGTACGACGAGGCCGGCAACGTCTATGTCGGCCGCGACGAGGCGGAAGTGCGCGCCCAGCACAACCTGGGTGACATCGCCCTGCGTCAGGACGAAGACGTGCTCGACACCTGGTTCAGCTCCGGCCTGTGGACCTTCTCCACCCTCGGTTGGCCGCAACAAACCGACGAGTTGAAGACCTTCCACCCGACCGACGTGCTGGTCACCGGCTTCGACATCATCTTCTTCTGGGTCGCGCGGATGATCATGCTGTCCACCCACCTGACCGGGCAGATCCCGTTCAAGACTGTGTACGTACACGGCCTGGTGCGCGACGGCCAAGGCCAGAAGATGTCCAAGTCCAAGGGCAACGTGCTCGACCCATTGGATATCGTCGACGGCATCACCCTCGATGAGCTGCTGGAAAAACGCACCAGCGGCATGATGCAGCCCAAGCTGGCCGAGAAGATCGCCAAGCAGACCCGCGCCGAGTTCCCCGAAGGCATCGCCGCCTACGGCACTGACGCCCTGCGTTTCACCAACCTGGCGCTAGCCTCCACCGGCCGTGACATCAAGTTCGACATGGGTCGCGTCGAGGGTTACCGCAACTTCTGCAACAAGATCTGGAACGCCGCCAACTTCGTGCTGGAGAACACCGACGGCCAGGACACCGGCGTGAACGGTGAGCCGGTCGAACTGTCCTCGGTGGACCGCTGGATCATCTCGGCCCTGCAGCGCACCGAGGCCGACGTTACCCGTCACCTCGACGCCTTCCGCTTCGACCTGGCCGCGCAGACGCTGTACGAGTTTATCTGGGACGAGTACTGCGCCTGGTACCTGGAGCTTGTCAAGCCAGTGCTGTGGGACGAAACCGCGCCGATCGAGCGTCAGCGCGGCACCCGTCGCACGCTGATTCGCGTACTGGAAGTGGCGCTGCGTCTGGCCCACCCGTTTATGCCGTTTATCACCGAAGAAATCTGGCAGCGCATCAAGGCCCAGGCTGGCGTCCCTCAAGATGGAAAGCAGGGCGACACCATCATGCTGCAGACCTGGCCGGTGGCCAATGAAAGCCGCATTGATGCCGCCGCCGAAGGCGACATTGAGTGGGTGAAGCAACTGATGCTCGGCCTGCGCCAGATCCGTGGCGAGATGAAAATTTCCATGGCCAAGCGCATAGACATCATCTTGCAGAACGCCAGCGCAGAAGACCTGCGCCGCCTGGCCGACAATGCGCCGCTGCTGAACAAGCTGGCCAAGCTGGAGTCGGTACGCGTGCTGGAAACGGGTGAAGAAGCGCCGATGTCCGCCACCGCTCTGGTCGGCGAGATGCAGGTGCTGGTGCCGATGGCCGGGCTGATCGACAAGGATGCCGAACTGGCGCGCCTCGATAAAGAGATCGCCCGTCTTTCCGGTGAAGTGCAGCGCGTCGGTGGCAAGCTCGCCAACGAAGGTTTCGTCGCCAAGGCTCCAGCCGACGTGCTCGATAAAGAGCGCGCCAAGCTGGCTGAGGCCGAACAAGCCCTGAGCAAGATGGTTGAGCAGCGCGGCAAGATCGCCGCACTCTGATCCACTGGCAACACCCGCAGCCCGCGCCCTAATCGGCGCGGGTTTCTTTTTTTGTAGGAGGGGCTTCTGCCGCGAGCTTTCACTGCAAAGTAGCGGCTACGACTGCATGGATGCAGGAGGTAGAGCGAAGCAGGATGCCAGAGCCGAAAGCCCCTCCCACGGTTCACCTGATCGACCGGTACACCCATGACTGATGCACGCTCCCCTTCCCTGCTCGATGCCCTGCTGCCGATTGGCGTGCTGGTTTTGCTGCTGGGCCTCTCCGTCTACCTTTACGGCGACAGCTCCTCCAGCGGGCCGAACCAGATCGCGCTGATGAGCGCCGCCTTTGTCGCCGGCTTGGTCGGCCTGAAGAATGGCCTGCAGTGGGCGCAGATTGAGGAAGGCATCCTCGCCGGTATCCACATGGCGATGAAGGCCAACCTGATTCTGCTGGCAGTCGGCGCGCTGATCGGCACCTGGATTCTCGCCGGCACCGTGCCGACCATGATCTGGCTCGGCCTCAAGCTGATTTCCGCAGAGTATTTCTACGTCACAAGTTGCCTGATTTGCGCCCTCACCGCGCTGTCCATCGGCAGTTCGTGGACCGTGGCCGGCACGCTTGGCATTGGTTTGATGGGCGTAGCCGCCGGTTTGGGCCTGGATCCGGCGATTACCGCCGGCGCGATCATTTCCGGTGCCTACTTTGGCGACAAGCTCTCGCCGCTCTCCGACACCACCAACCTGGCCCCGGCCGCTGCCGGGGCCGAGCTGTTTGCGCATATCCGCCTGATGCTGCGCACCACGGTGCCGGCCCTGATGATCGCCCTGGTGCTGTTCTTTATCCTCGGTCAGCAGGCTGACGGTAGCCATGACACCGCGCGCATCGCCGAAGTGCTGCAGGCGCTGGAAAGCCAGTTCAGCCTCGGCTGGCACCTGCTGCTGCCAGTGGTGGTGCTGCTGTTTCTCGCGGTGCGTCAATGGGCGGCTTTTCCGGCAGTGTTTGTCGCCGCGTTACTCGGCGGAGTGTTTGCGGTGGTGTTTCAACCCGAGGTCATGGCGCGTCTGGCCGACCCGGCGGCCGGCAGCCTGGCACCGCTGAAAACCGTGTGGAGCGCGTTGTTCGCCGGTTATGAATCCAGCAGCGGCAACCCTGCTTTAGACGGCCTGCTGTCCAAAGGCGGCATGGCCAGCATGCTCACCACCGTGTGGCTGATCATCTGCGCCATGTGCTTTGGCGGCGTGCTGGAAAAACTCGGCCTGCTGCAACGCCTGCTGCAAAGCACCCTGCACTTGGCAAAAAGCACCAGCAGCCTGATCGCCAGCACCATTACTGCCACCATTGGCACCAATATCATCACCGCCGACCAATACATCGCTCTGGTGCTGCCGGGCCGTATGTACCGCGCCGAATACGAGAAACGCGGGCTGGCCCCGGTCAACCTCTCGCGCGCGCTGGAAGACGGCGGCACCCTGACCTCGGTGCTGGTGCCGTGGAACACCTGCGGCGCGTACATGGCTGCGACGCTGGGCGTGGCGACCCTGAGCTACCTGCCGTATTGCTTCTTTAATCTGCTGATGCCACTGCTGGCGATCTGCCTGGCCTTTATCTTCCCGCCGCAGCCCGTCATACCGGCTCACACCGATCGCGACGACCTGTCGCAGGCTTGAGCAACAAACCACCCAGCCCGTGTAGAGCCACGCGGCTGGGGCGTTTGGCTTAAGTGAGTTGGCCTGAAACACCCTGCGCTGCCCGCAAATAGCAAGGCTGAAGAATAAATCTGCTGCCAATTTCTGCTTAATTCAGGCATCTTCGTCGCGCATCAAAAATGCCCCAGGCACTTCCAATCCATAAAAAAGCCCTGCAACTGGAAATTTGATCATGTATGCGTTGATGGCACTGACCTTCGTCTTCGGCTACCTGTGTATCGCCCTCGAACACCCGCTGAAAATCGACAAAGCCGCTTCGGCGATTCTTACCGCCGTTATCTGCTGGACCCTGCTGGTGTTCGGCGCAGATAGCATCCTGCCAATGATCGACTCAGCAACCGCCAGCAGTGCCAGCGGCCATGGCATTAGTGGCGAGCTGCGCCATCACCTGGGCGAGATCTCCGAGATCCTGTTCTTCCTGATGGGCGCCATGACCATCGTCGAGCTGATCGATGCCCATGAAGGCTTTAAGGTCATCACCGACCGTATTCGCACTAACAAGCGCGTCACCCTGCTCTGGGTGGTGGCACTGATCACTTTCCTCCTGTCTTCTGTACTGGATAACCTGACTACCACCATCGTGATGGTTTCATTGCTGCGCAAATTGGTCGCTGATCAGAAGGAGCGCTGGTTCTACGTGGGTATTGTGGTCATTGCAGCCAATGCTGGGGGGGCCTGGTCGCCTATCGGCGACGTCACAACCACCATGCTCTGGATAGGCGATAGGGTCACATCAAGCGGCATTATCACCAGCCTCTTTATTCCAAGTGTGGTCTGCCTGTTGGTGCCGCTGCTGGTGCTTAGCATGACCATGAAGGGCGAAATCCAACGCCCACAGGTCAGCGAATCGGATGAAGAACGCCGTGACCCGACTACACCCTTCGAACGCAATCTGGTGTTTATCCTGGGTATCGGCGCCCTGGTATTTGTCCCGGTGTTCAAGACCGTGACCCACCTGCCGCCGTATATGGGCATCCTGTTCGGCCTGGGCGTGCTCTGGGTGGTCACCGAAGTGATTCACCGCGGCAAAAACGATGAAGATAAACACCCGCTGTCAGTGGTTGGCGTACTGCGTCGCATCGACACCACCAGCGTGTTGTTCTTCCTCGGCATTCTGCTCGCTGTTTCAAGCCTGGCCACTGCCGGCCATCTGACTCAGGTCGCCACGCTGCTGCGTGAAAGCCTGGGCAATGTGTATGCAATCAATATCGCAATTGGCCTGCTGTCCTCAGTAGTGGACAACGTGCCGCTGGTAGCCGGTGCCATGAAGATGTACCCCTTGGTAACCGCTGAAGCGCTGGCTGTTGCTGGGGCGGATGCCACCTGGCTGAGTAACTTCCAGGTCAACGGCACCTTCTGGGAAATGCTCGCATATTGCGCCGGTACCGGCGGCAGCTGCCTCATCATCGGCTCGGCTGCAGGTGTGGCTGCAATGGGCATGGAAAGGATCAACTTCATCTGGTATCTGAAGAAAATAAGCCTGCTGGCTTTCCTCGGCTATATCTCTGGCGCCGCGACCTACATTGCGATTTCTACGCTGAGCTAAATGACCAACCTGTCGGGGCGTCTCACTGCGCCCCGACACTGCCTAGAAGGGTCACTGCATGGATGTGAGCAAAACCCGCAGCAGTTTTTACCGCCGCCTCTATGTGGCCTGGCTGATTGATAGCGGCACGGCGTGCAATGTGCCGGCGCTGATGAGTGCCACTGGCATGCCCCGCCGCACGGCACAAGACACCCTGACCGCGCTAGCTGATCTGGATATCGACTGTTTCTTCAGCCAGCAAAGTGGCGAGCGCAACAACGCGGGCCACTATCTGATTCGCAGTTGGGGCCCCATCGACCCGCACTGGGTCACGGCCAACCTGCAGCAGATCAAAAACACGCTCGGCTATCCCTGACATACTCGCAGCCTTCTCAACATGGATGCTGCGATGAATCCTGAGCTGCTTTGGGTCCTAGGTCTGCTGGCCGCTGCTGTCACCCTGTTTGTCATCGGCAAACCACGCATGGACGTGGTCGCCCTGCTGATGATTCTCGCCCTGCCCTTAACCGGCATACTGGACATTCAACAAACCCTCGCCGGTTTCAGCGACCCCAGCGTGGTGCTGATTGCGGCGCTGTTTGTCATCGGTAACGGGCTGGTGCGCACCGGCATCGCCTACCGTCTGGGCGACTGGCTGGTGGCCAAGGCCGGTAACAGCGAAACCCGCCTGCTGATTTTGCTGATGCTCACCGTGGCCGGGCTTGGCTCCGTGATGAGTTCAACCGGCGTGGTAGCGATTTTTATCCCCGTGGTTCTCGGCGTAGCAGCGCGTCTGCGGGTCGCACCGGGGCGGTTGATGATGCCTTTGGCCTTTGCCGGCCTGATCAGCGGCATGCTCACCCTGGTGGCCACGCCACCCAATATGGTGGTGCATGCCGAACTGCGCCGCGCCGGCCTGGACGGCTTCAGCTTCTTCGGCTTTACCGCCATTGGTTTGACCGTGCTCGGGCTGGGCATTGTCTACATGCTGCTGACCCGCAACTGGCTAAGCCCCGCCAACGCCACGGATGACACCGGCGCCCCGCGCCTGACGCTGGTTGATCTGGCACAAGCCTACCGCCTGGATGAGCGCGAACGCCGCCTGCGTGTTCGCGCGGATTCGCCCTTGGCCAACCAAGCGCTCAATGAACTGGAGTTGCGCCAGCAGCACGGCATCAACGTGATAGCCGTAGAGCGGCAGCGCAAGTTTCGCACCCTGTTACTGATGGCCACCGGTAACACCCAGCTGGAACCAGGCGATGTACTGCTGGCTGACTTGGTCAGTCCGGCCATTGGCCTGTTTGATACCTACCACGCGCTGGGCCTCGAACCCATGCCGCTGGCGCACTCGTATTTCAGCCTGCACGCGCATGAGCTGGGATTGGCTGAAGTCGCCCTGCCACCGGAATCACAACTACCGGGTAAAAGCATTCAGGAACTGGCTTTCCGCAGCCGCCACAAGCTCAACGTAGTGGGCCTGCGCCGCCACGGCCAAGCTCTGCAAGGCGTTTTGGTCGATGAAAAACTGAAACCCTCAGACACCTTGCTGGTGGCGGGTAATTGGAAAGACATTCACCATCTGCAAAGCCAGAATCGTGACTTCCTAGTGCTCAGCCTTCCAGCAGAAGTGGACGAAGTCGCGCCCGCAGCGCGCAAAGCGCCTTATGCCCTGCTCAGCTTGCTGGTCATGGTGGGGCTGATGGTCAGCGGCTTAGTGCCAAATGTGATGGCCGCGCTGATCGGCTGTCTGCTGATGGGTGCCTTCCGCTGCATCGACATGGACAGCGCTTACCGGGCCATTCATTGGCCCACCCTGCTGCTGATCGTCGGCATGCTGCCCTTTGCTCACGCCTTGCAGCAAACCGGCGGCGTGGACTTAGCAGTCGGTGGGCTGGTCAACCTACTGGGCGAGGCTCACCCACGGGTTATTCTGGCCAGCCTGTTTGTGCTCACAGCGCTGATTGGCCTGTTTATCTCCAACACCGCGACAGCCGTTTTGATGGCCCCCGTTGCAATTGCTACAGCGCAGGCACTGGGTGCCTCGCCCTACCCATTTGCAATGACCGTTGCGCTGGCAGCTTCAGCGGCATTTATGACACCCATCTCATCGCCGGTGAACACCCTGGTTCTGGGGCCAGGCCAATACAGCTTCAGCGACTTTGTGCGCATCGGCGTGCCATTTACCCTGCTGGTGATGCTGGTCAGCATCCTTATGGTGCCGTGGTTGTTTCCGCTCTAAGGCCTACGGACTGCACAGCGGGATACCGGGGAGTGGTGACAAACGCTTGGGCCAGAGGTTCCCCGGCTTGTTACCCAGTTCAACACCTCGTAACAAAAGCCGGGTCTTATGGTAACGGGATCTCCGCTTAAAACCGCTAAAAGCCACCACGCAAAATCAGCAAATCCTTGTTTTTAAAGGGTTTTCAAAAACTGGCACGGGATCTGCTTTATTGCTGGTACAACAACAATAACAAGCACCACCCCTAATAATAAAAATAAGACTTATCGACTCCAGCACAATAAAAACAACAACGCGGAGGCGCAGCTAACTGATTCTTTTGGAAAGGAATTGCCTTTGGGGTTCGCCCCAATACCAGGCCGAGAATAATAAAACTGCCCTAAGGCAGCGCCCGAACTGGTTAGGTCACTGTGTGATCATGGCAGCGTCAGCGTCCAAAGTAATCCGTTTGCTCTTAGTTCCCAACCTGGGAATAAATCCAAAAGTCTCTGACTGGATGGAACGGGTAAATAAACAAAAACAACAAGCCCGCAATAATAATAAAAAAGCACGCACTAATTTGGGGGGGAGCCTCGGCTCCCCCAGTAGCTTCAAACGCTTGAAATCCCCAGCCTGCCGCCCTTCCCCATCGAATCCTGCATTAACTGTCAACTCAATGCTAAAATCCGCGCCATTCCTGCGGCCGGCATATACTCTGGTCAGTCATTTCGTCAAACAGTGCCTCCCATGCTGAAAAAGCTGTTCAAGTCCTTCCGTACCCCCATCCGCCGTGGCAACACATCGCACAGCACCCCACAGGTGTTGAATAGCAGCCAGCACCCCATTGAGCGCGGTGAAATCAGCCGCTATGCCATCAGTGTGGTCGAGCGCCTGCAACAGGCAGGCTATCAGGCCTATCTGGTAGGCGGTTGCGTACGCGACTTGCTCTTGGACCTCGACCCCAAAGACTTTGATGTCGCCACCAGCGCGACGCCGGAGCAGGTGCGTGCCGAGTTCCGTAACGCGCGAGTCATTGGCCGTCGCTTTAAGCTGGTTCATGTGCATTTCGGCCGGGAAATTATCGAAGTAGCCACTTTCCGCGCCAATCACCCTGAAGGCGAAGAAGACGAAAACAGCAACCTGTCGTCGCGCAATGAAAGCGGTCGCATCCTGCGTGACAACGTCTATGGCAGCCTGGAAGACGACGCCCAGCGCCGCGATTTCACCATCAATGCTCTGTATTACGACCCTGCCACCGAGCGCATTCTGGATTACGCCAATGGCGTGCACGACATTCGCAACCACCTGATTCGCCTGATCGGCGACCCCACGCAGCGCTACCAGGAAGACCCGGTGCGCATGCTGCGAGCGGTGCGTTTTGCCGCCAAGCTGGATTTCGACATCGAAAAACACAGCGCCGCGCCGATCTACAAGCTTGCGCCATTACTCGGTGAAATCCCGGCGGCGCGTTTGTTTGATGAAGTGCTCAAGCTGTTTTTAGCCGGCTATGCGATTTACACCTATGAACTGCTGGTTGATTACGGCCTGTTCGGCCAACTCTTCCCGGCCAGCGCTGAAGCCCTAAAAAACAACCCGGACTACACCGACCTGCTCATTCGCAATGCGCTGGACAACACCGACCAGCGCATTCACCAAGGCAAAACCGTAACGCCAGCGTTCCTCCTGGCAGCGTTGCTTTGGCCTGCGTTGCCAGCGCGGGTGATCAAGCTGCAAGACCGTGGCATGCCGCCGATCCCGGCCATGCAGGAAGCGGCACACGAGTTGATCAGCGAACAATGCCAACGCATTGCTGTGCCCAAACGCTTCACCATGCCCATTCGCGAAATCTGGGATATGCAAGAGCGTTTGCCAAGGCGTAGCGGCAAGCGCGCGGACACGCTGCTGGAAAACCCACGCTTCCGTGCTGGTTACGATTTCCTCCTGCTGCGCGAGAGTGCCGGCGAAGAAACCGGTGGTTTGGGCGACTGGTGGACGCGTTATCAGGACGTCAGCGACAGCGAGCGGCGCAACATGATCCGTGACCTGAGCAACAAAGATGAAGTCCCTGGCGCGCCGCGCAAGCGTAAACGTAGCAACAGCAAACGCAAACGCGGCCCGGCCAGCGAAACAACCGGTTCTGCTGCTGACGAATGATGCAACGCGCCTACATTGGCCTGGGCAGCAACTTGGCCACACCGCTGCTGCAACTGCGCAGCGCTTTAGACGCACTCAGTGCTCTGCCGCAGAGCAGCGTGGTCGCGCATTCCTCGTTCTATACAAGTGACCCTCTCGGCCCTGCGGATCAGCCTCGCTACGTCAATGCAGTGGCGGCGCTGGACACGGGCTTAAGCCCACTGGCGTTGCTTGATGCCCTGCAGGCCATTGAGCTAGAGCAAGGCCGTACACGCAAGGCCGAGCGCTGGGGGCCGCGCACCCTTGATTTAGACATCCTGCTGTTTGGCAACCTACACATGGATGAACCACGCCTGACGGTGCCGCATTACCACATGCACGCGCGCGCCTTTGTGCTGTATCCCTTGGCAGAGATCGCCCCTGACCTGCGCCTGCCCGATGGCCGCCCGATCAGTGAACTGCTTGAAGCATGCCCCTATGTAGGGTTGGAACGCCTGCCTTGAGCAATATAAGCAGCCAGAACAGTACCCACAGCCTGCATTCGCCTGATTGATCACAGCCTATCTCGACTCACAGGTCACCTTGCCGTGGCAGACGCTCGCCAGACAAATTGGCGGTAACGACAGTAACAAGGCGGTAACACCTGCAATTGACTTCGTGCCGCCCCATCAGGACTATAGGCATCCCGTTGCCCCGCACCGGTGCAATCCGAGGCCAATGCAGGCCAACTTGAAGCAGCACAACTGCTGACTGAACGCCTGAGTGAGGACAGTTTTCATGCCTGATGTAACCCTGACCACCTTGCAGAGCCTCAAGCAGAGCGGCGAGAAAATCGCCATGCTGACCTGCTATGACGCCACATTTGCTCACGCGGCCTGTCAGGCCGGTGTCGATGTGTTGCTGGTGGGCGATTCCCTCGGCATGGTCTTGCAAGGCCATGACAGCACCCTGCCCGTTTCCGTCGCCGACATGGCCTATCACACCGCCTGCGTTAAACGTGGCAATCAGGGCGCGCTGATTCTCGCCGACCTGCCTTTTATGGCCTACGCAACCCTTGAGCAGACCTTCAACAACTGCGCGGCACTGATGCAAGCCGGCGCTCACATGGTCAAGCTCGAAGGCGCCGCTTGGCTGGCTGAACCTATCCGCCAACTGGCTGAACGCGGCGTGCCGGTATGCGCCCACCTGGGTCTCACGCCACAAGCGGTGAATATCCTTGGCGGCTATAAAGTGCAGGGCCGTCAAGAAGCCCAAGCACGGCAGATGCGCGCCGATGCCATGCTGCTTGAGCAAGCAGGCGCGGCCATGCTGCTGCTTGAGTGCGTGCCCAGTGAACTGGCGACCGAAATCAGCCAGGCCGTAAAAATCCCGGTGATCGGTATCGGCGCTGGCAATGCCACAGACGGCCAGGTGTTGGTGCTACATGACATGCTTGGTTTATCGCTGAGTGGTCGCTCACCCAAGTTCGTAAAAAACTTTATGGCCGGTCAGAGCAGCATCCAGAACGCCATCAGCGCGTACGTCAACGCTGTAAAAGACCAGAGCTTCCCAGCCGCCGAACACGGATTTTCTGCATGAACACAGTAAAAAGCGTGCGCGAACTACGCGCCGCTGTCGCCCAAGCGCGTGCTGAAGGCAAACAAATCGCCTTCGTACCGACCATGGGCAACCTTCACGCCGGTCACGCCGCGCTGGTGGAAAAAGCCGCCCAGCGTGCCGACTTCGTGGTCGCCAGCATCTTCGTCAACCCACTGCAATTTGGTCCCAGCGAAGACCTCGACAAATACCCACGCACCCTGATTGCCGACCAAGAGAAGCTGGTCGAAGCCGGTTGCCATTTATTGTTCACCCCCGACGTGGATGAAATGTATCCGCACGGCATGCACGGGCAAACCCGCGTCAGCGTTCCGGTCATCTCCGAAGGCCTGTGTGGTGCAAGCCGTCCTGGGCACTTTGAAGGCGTTGCCACCGTGGTCAGCAAGCTGTTCAACATGGTGCAGCCGGATTTGGCGATTTTTGGCCAAAAGGACTTCCAGCAACTGGCCGTGATCCGCACCCTGGTGCGCGACCTGAACATGCCGATTCAGATCATCGGCGAACCCACCGTGCGCGCCGATGATGGCCTGGCACTGTCCTCGCGCAATGGCTACCTGAGCGCCGAGCAACGTGCGAGCGCCCCTGTGCTGTACCAAAGCTTGCGTGACATGGCAGACGCCATTCGGGCTGGCGAGTATGACTTTGCCAAGCTGATCAGCGCGGCGCAGGCGCAACACAGTGCCGCCGGGTTTCGCCCCGACTACCTTGAAGTGCGTGAAGCCAACAGCCTGCGCCCAGCCACTGGCGACGATCGCCAGTTGGTGATCTTGGTAGCCGCGTTTAGTGGCAGCACCCGTTTGATCGATAACCTGGCGTTTGAACTCGATAAGCCCGTGTGAGTCTTCATATAAGTGCTTGCCCAGCGCCAGCCAGTTAAACTCGAAGCCCGGATCACTCCGGGCTTTTTTACAAGAATCTACAGCCGCACCCAGAGCAAGGAACACGCACCGATGGCCTACTTCAACCAACCGCATGACGTCACCCACTTGCCAGCCTGGCAGGCGCTGCGCGACCAGCGCGAGCAGATGAGCGACTTCAACATGCGCGAGGCCTTCGAGCATGACCCACAACGCTTCAACCGTTTCTCTCTGAGCAGTTGTGGCCTGCTGCTGGATTACTCGAAAAACCTGATTGACGAAAAAACCCTGAGCCTGCTCGTGCAATTGGCCGAGCAAGCCAACCTGCAAACGTCTATTCAAGCGCTGCTCAGCGGTGAACACGTTAATGGATCAGAAAATCGCGCTGCGCTGCACACGGCCCTGCGCAGCCCAATTGGCCGCAGCCTGAAACTGGACGGCGAAGACCTCATCCCGCAGGTACACCGTGTGCTCAACCAGATGACCGGACTGGTCAGCCGCATCCACAGCGGCCTGTGGCGCGGTTACACCGACAAACCGATCACCGAAGTGGTGAATATCGGCATCGGCGGCTCATTCCTGGGGCCGCAACTGGTCTCTGAGGCGCTGCGTCCCTTTACCCAGCGCGGCGTGCGCTGCCATTACCTGGCCAATATCGACGGCAGCGAATTTCGCGAACTAACCGCACGTCTGAACCCGCAAACCACTCTGTTTATCGTTTCCTCGAAGTCCTTCAGCACCCTGGAAACCCTGAAAAACGCATTGGCGGCGCGCGACTGGTACCTGGCGTTGGGCGGCCCGGAAGCCGAACTGCACAAACACTTTATTGCGGTGACCAGCAACCCAACCGCCGCCATCGAGTTCGGCATCAAGGAGGAAAACATCTTCCCGATGTGGGACTGGGTCGGCGGACGCTACTCGCTGTGGTCGGCCATTGGCCTGCCGATTGCCCTGGCCATTGGTATTTCCAACTTCAAGGAACTGCTGGCCGGTGCCTACGCCATGGACCAGCACTTCACCGAAGCGCCGCTGGCCGAGAACATGCCCGTGCTGATGGCCTTGCTGGGCATCTGGTATGGCAACTTCTGGGACGCGAAAAGCCAGGCCATTCTGCCGTATGACCATTACCTGCGTAATTTCACCAAGCACTTGCAGCAACTGGACATGGAGTCCAACGGCAAAAGCGTGCGCCAAGACGGCAGCCCAGTGGACTTCAGCACCGGCCCAGTGATCTGGGGCGGCGTCGGCTGTAACGGCCAGCACGCCTACCACCAGTTACTTCACCAGGGCACCGAGCTGATCCCGGCGGACTTTATCGTGCCTGTTAACAGTTTCAGCCCGCTGGCCGACCATCACCAATGGCTATTCGCCAACTGCTTGTCGCAGAGCCAGGCCTTGATGCACGGCAAGACCCGCGCCGAAGCCGAGGCCGAGTTACGCGCCAAAGGCCTGGATGAGGCCGAAGTGCAACGCTTGGCACCGCACAAGGTGATTCCCGGTAACCGCCCGAGCAATATCCTCGCGCTCAACCGGGTAGCCCCCTTCAACCTCGGCGCACTGGTGGCCTTGTATGAACACAAGGTATTTGTGCAAAGCGCTATCTGGGGCACAAATGCCTTCGATCAGTGGGGTGTAGAACTGGGCAAAGAGCTGGGCAAGGGCGTTTACCAACGACTGACCGGCCAACTGGATGAGCCCGCCAGCGACAGCTCCACGCAAGGTTTGATCCAGCACTTCCGCGAACGGCATCGCGGCTGAGCCGCTTGGACTGAGCACAAGGCCAGCACTTGAACCAAGCACCTGCTTGGTTCAACCTAGTGAACATCGCGGAATAACAACAAGGACCCGCCATGTTCGAGATCAGCTACCACCCCGTACCCGATGCCGTGCGCCAACGCGCTCACCTGGACAACGACGACTACCTGCGCCTTTACCAGCAGTCGATCAAACAGCCAGAAATTTTCTGGGCCGAGCAGGCCAAGGCCTTTCTCGACTGGAGCAAACCCTGGACCAGCGTGCAACAGGGCGACCTGCTCAGCGGTTCCGGCTCTTGGTTCAAGGGCGGGCAACTGAACGTCAGCTTCAACTGCATTGATCGCCATCTGGCAAAACGAGGCGAACAGATTGCCTTGATCTGGGAAGGCGACAACCCCAGCGAATCGGCGCACATCACCTACAAAAAACTGCACCACAACGTCTGCCGCCTGGCCAACGTACTGAAAAGCCGTGGGGTGAAAAAGGGCGACCGGTATGCATCTACATGCCGATGATCCCCGAGGCCACCTATGCCATGCTCGCCTGCGCGCGCATCGGCGCGGTGCATTCAGTGGTGTTTGGCGGCTTCTCGCCTGACGCATTGCGTGACCGCATTCTGGATGCCGACTGTCACACGGTGATTACCGCCGATGAAGGCGTGCGCGGTGGCAAATACGTGGCGCTCAAGGCCAACGTCGACAAAGCGCTGCAAAGCTGCCCGGCGGTCACTACGGTGCTGGTGGTCGAGCGCACACAGGGTGAGATCGATTGGCTGGAAGGCCGCGACATCTGGTACCACAAGGCCCTGAGCGAAGCCGACAGCGACTGTCCACCCGAACCGATGGACGCCGAAGACCCGCTGTTCATCCTCTACACCTCCGGCTCCACCGGCAAACCCAAGGGCGTTCTGCACAGCACCGGTGGCTACCTGCTGATGGCGGCCATGACCCACAAGTACGTGTTCGACTACCACGAAGGCGATGTCTACTGGTGTACCGCCGACGTCGGCTGGGTCACCGGCCACAGCTACATCGTCTACGGTCCATTGGCCAATGGCGCGACCAGCCTGATCTTCGAAGGTGTGCCCAATTACCCGACGGCTTCGCGCTTCTGGCAGGTCATCGATAAGCATCAGGTAAACATCTTCTACACCGCCCCCACAGCCCTACGCGCCTTGATGCGAGAGGGTGAAGACCCGGTCAAAGCCACCTCGCGCAGCAGCCTGCGCCTGCTCGGCTCGGTGGGCGAACCGATCAACCCGGAAGCCTGGGAGTGGTACTTCAATGTGGTGGGCGAGCGCCGCTGCCCGATCGTCGACACCTGGTGGCAGACCGAAACCGGGGCCATTCTCATCACCCCGTTGCCCGGTGCCACCGATCTCAAGCCCGGTTCTGCCACCCGACCGTTCTTCGGCGTGCAACCCGTGCTGCTTGATGAGCAAGGCAATGAGATACCAGGCGCAGGCAGCGGAGTACTGGCGATCAAGGAGAGTTGGCCGAGCCAGATTCGCAGCATCTATGGCGACCATCAGCGCATGATCGACACTTATCTGAAGCCCTATCCCGGCTACTACTTCAGCGGCGATGGCGCACGCCGCGACGAAGACGGTTACTACTGGATTACCGGCCGAGTGGATGACGTGATCAATGTCTCCGGGCACCGCATTGGCACTGCCGAAGTAGAAAGCGCCCTGGTGCTGCACGATGCCGTCGCTGAAGCGGCGGTGGTCGGCTATCCGCATGACATCAAGGGCCAGGGCATCTATGCCTTTGTCACGCCCATGAACGGAGCGGAACTCAACGACGCGCTGAAAAAGGAACTGTTGGCGCTGGTCGGCAAAGAGATCGGCAGCTTCGCTAAACCTGAGCTGATCCAGTGGGCACCTGGCCTGCCGAAAACCCGCTCAGGCAAGATCATGCGGCGTATTCTGCGCAAGATCGCCTGCAACGAACTGGAAAACATGGGCGACACCTCAACCCTGGCCGACCCCAGCGTGATCAATGGCCTGATCGAGCAGCGCCTGAACCGATAACCGCACGCTCGGATGTAGGGGGATGACGCTCTGCTCATCCACCAATGGCCCCACCCGGTGGAGCAATGCAGCGCAATCCACCCTACATCAGTAAGCGAACCGCCTATTTCATGGAATTTCTTCGCCGCCGTATCGAAGCGCAAGTCCTCAGCCTGAGCGGTATCGCCCTGGGCCAGATTGACTTTGAGAACCCCAAAGGCGATCCGGGTCTGTTCGGCCCGGACTCCGTGAGCTGGCAGGTGCATGGCGACTTCACCAGCATGCTGATTGGCGGCATCAGCGCACTGCTGCTTCAAGCTCTGCACCCGCTGGTGTGGGATGCAAATAAAGTTTCATCCGTACAAATAAAGTATCATCCTTACAAATAAAGTTTCATCCTAAGCCTGTATCCGCTATGTTGAGGT
>LNFM01004423.1_pt1 | contig 25887 bp, 24 predicted proteins | sample 596031 | NCBI WGS metagenome assembly LNFM01 (sample SAMN04254537, study PRJNA301005) | activated carbon metagenome | isolation source: dual media filters at the Ann Arbor, Michigan drinking water treatment plant | place: USA: Ann Arbor | reverse complement strand
TGAACCGCCCCGGGTTTGCCGGAGGCCTTCTGGTTTAAGTTATGCCGCCATGGCGGGTTCTTCCAGCATGGCGTAGTAGCGTTCCTCAGCTTCGGCCGGCGGGATGTTGCCGATGGGCTCCAGCAGCCGGCGATTGTTGAACCAGTCGACCCAGGTCAGCGTGGCGAACTCGACGGCCTCGAAGCTTCGCCATGGTCCGCGCCGATGGATGACCTCGGCCTTGTAGAGGCCGTTGATCGTCTCGGCCAGCGCGTTGTCGTAGCTGTCGCCGACACTGCCCACAGACGGTTCGATGCCGGCTTCGGCGAGGCGTTCGGTGTAGCGGATGCTGACATATTGCGATCCGCGGTCGGAATGATGAACCAGACCGCCGCGATGAACGGGCCGGCGTTCGTGCAGGGCCTGTTCGAGAGCGTCGAGCACAAAGCTCGCGTGGGCGGTCCTGCTCACCCGCCAGCCGACGATACGGCGCGCATAGGCGTCGATGACGAAGGCCACGTAGACGAAGCCCGACCAGGTGCTGACGTAGGTGAAATCCGAGAGCCAGAGCTTGTTCGGAGCCGGCGCGTGGAAGACCCGATTCACATGGTCAAGCGGGCACGGCGCGGCCTTGTCCTGCACCGTCGTGCGGATCGGCTTGCCACGAACAACACCGTGAAGGCCGAGATCGGCCATCAGCCGCTCGACCGTGCAGCGCGCGACATTGAAGCCCTCCCGCACCATCTGCCGCCAGACCTTCCTCGCGCCATAGACCTCGAAGTTCTCGGCGAAGACGCGTTCGATCGCCGGTTTGAGCTCCAGGTCCCGCTTCGCCCGCGCCGACAGCTTCGCGGGATCAGTGCGCTTGGCGACATGATCGTGGTACGTCGATGGGGCGATCGGCAGCACCTTGCAGATCGGCTCGACCCCATGCGCCTCGCGGTGATCGTCAATGAACGCAATCATCGTTTGAATGGGCGGTCGAGCTCCGCCTGGGCAAAATAAGCGCTCGCCTTGCGCAGGATCTCATTGGCCTGCCGGAGCTCGCGGTTCTCCCGCTCAAGAGCCTTTATCTTCTCGGCCGTGTCCGTCGGCAAGCCGGCCCTCCTGCCGGCATCGATCTCGGCCCTCTTTACCCAATCCAGTAGAGTGTGCGCCGAACAGCCGATCTTGGCGGAGATCGACTGGCAGGCAGTCCAGCGGGAGGAATGATCAGCTTCGTGATCCAACACCATCCGCACGGCACGCTCGCGCACCTCAGGGGAAAACTTGTTCGTCGTTTTGCTCGTCATGGCTCCATCCTATTTGGAAGTTGGAGCCTCCGGCAAACCCGGGGCGGTTCATGACCACCCAGCGAGCAGGATGCGGGTGCCCGCGAGCTCGGCTGCCTTCTCCTTAACGGTGATGTCCCAACTCCCTATCAGATTGTTTAGAACCTGACCCACTAGACCTGAAAGACGGGTAATGTCCTCGGCGCGGGTTCGCGTCTTGATGAAGTTGTTGAGGGTCGTCGCTACTTGAATAAAGAGGGGATACGCGACCTGTGCGTCACCACAGAATGCCAGGCAGCAGTCTCCACGATCCAGACGGAATAGCTTTTGGGCTTGGTCTAGCGCGCCGCGACTTCGGAGCCGACTATCAGACGCAACGACAAGCTCCACCGTGGCCTTTTTCCTTCGCAGCCATGCAATCGCTATTGTCATCAAATTACCCCCTTGTCCAATCGACCTGATACATCTGTGCCTATCACCTTGAAGCGTTCAATGTATTGCCCGCGTTACAGCGCTTTGTAGGGAGTCTCCTTAGTCGGCTCGCTAGCAATCCGTGGTTTGGGGCGCTTTCAAAAGCCGAATGGCATGGCTGCGTTAGGGCAGAATTTTTATCGGATAATGGGAATGAAGGCGCTTCCAGGCAGAAGTGTCGTCGGCCAGGTGAAAGGCAGCTTTTCCGAGTAAGTGCCAAAAACCTGCCATTCCGCTTCCCACCCAATTCCCGGCCACAACTAGGGCTCGATCGGTGTCAGTTTGGCCCCAGCCATTTGCGCGCCAGCGACGTATCGGTGGAGGTCAACTCGTGCCCCGCATCGATCATGTACGTCTGGAGGTCGGAGCCGCGTTCGCGAAGCCATGCTTCGAGCGTCGGCCCAGTGCGGGCGAAGGGATCGCTCGCGCCGTTCACCATCAGCGTGCTTGTGCCGGTCAGGTCGGCTTCCGGCAGCTTCTCCAGCACCGGCATGGCTCGCAGCAGGATCGCACGCCGTATCACGCCTGGATGAAGGCCCATGACGGCCGCGATGAAGTTGGCGCCGTTGGAGAATCCCAGGTAGGTTGTGCGTGAGGCTTCGAGACCATAGCCGGACGACGCACCCTCCACGAATGCGGCGAAGGCTTCGGCTTCGAAGCGGATGTCGGCCTGGTCGAAGCTGGTCATTGTGATGCGGCGGAACCAGCGCGCCACGCCCTCCTCATGGGCACGACCGCGCACCCCCAGAAGCGTGGCGCGCGGCGCGATTGCGCGGGCGAGTGGCATCAGGTCGGCCTCGTCGCCGCTCGTGCCGTGCAACAGCACGATCGTGCTGCCGTCGGGATCGTCAGGCGTATGGAAGCGATGCACGAAGGGCAGGTCCCGCCGGGGCATCCGCGGCTCGCCGGGCAGGGCGAATTGCGGCAGCATCACCCTGATGTCGTCGGCCCTTTCGCTGTCCTGCGGCGGTACGAACAGCGTCTCGCCCAGCCTGTCTTCCTCCTCGTCGATTACGAAGCCAGGCCCGTCGGTCGCAAGCTCGAGCAGCGTGCCCCCCGGCTCGCGCACATAGAGCGAGGTGAAGTACTTGCGGTCGTGGAAATTGGTCGGTGACGAGTTCAGCCGGGAAAGCTCGGCTTCCATTGCGCGCACTGCCTCCACGTCGGCAGCGCGAAAGGCGACATGGTCGGCGGTGCCCGTTCCGGGAATGCCCGGCACATAGCCCGAGGCGTCGCGGATATCGACGGCGTCGTTGTCCGAAAGCATCCGCGTCACCGCGCCTGCCCGTGGCCCCGGTCGATAGCCGAACCGTGCTACGAAGGCAGCCGTCTCTTCCGGGGCTTCGGTCAGGATCGTCACGGCGTGCAACCGCCGCACGGCGATCGCTTCATCACCCCATGGATGCGTGGCGGGAAGGTCAGCTCCCATCAGTTTGACGATGATGCCGTCCGGGTCCTTCAGCCGCAACACCGTCTCGCCGAATTCATGGCTCGGTCCCTCGACCGGCACACCGTACTTCAGCGCGCGCGTCATCCATTCTCCGATGGCAGCCTGCGGCACGGCGAAGGCGATCTCAGAAATCTGTCCGTTGCCGACGCGTCCCGGCGCGCCGTCCTCCCAGGCGAAAAAGGTGACGAGCGTGCCGGGAGAGCCAAGCCGGTCGCCATAGAAGAGGTGGAGCTGGGTCGCGTCCTCGTAGCCGCCGGTGCGCTTGACGAGGCGCAGGCCGAGGAAGCCGGCATAGAAGTCTACATTGGCCTGCACTCGCCGCGTGATCAGGGTGACATGATGAAGGCCAGTGGCAGAGGCAGGTTTAAGGTGGGTGTCGGTCATTGTCAGGCTCTCCGGGCTGCTTGGCTTTTGCAACACGTCCCGACGCTATCCGCACGCAAGGCCGCCTCCGTTTCTCCAAGCACCTCGAAGAGCCATGCCAGGCCTGAGTCCATCATCGCGACTTTCGGCGCGACGGCATTGAGCCGGAAGTCGGGCAGCGGCAGCGGGGCGTCCAGGGCCCGGACTCCGAAGCGAGCCGCATGCATGGCGACGAACTGCCTCGGCAGGGCCGAGACGAGGTCAGTCTCGGCGACGACGGCAAGGGCGAACATGAAGTTCGGGACGGTCAGCGCTACCCGCCGCGCCCGGCCTTGCGCCGCAAGATGCTCGTCGACAAATCCGTGGGGATCGCCGCTCTCCGAAACGACCAGGTGGCGCATCTCGCAGTATCGCTCGATGGTCGGGTCGTCCGCGAAGGGATGTCCCGCCCGCATGGCGATGACGAAATTCTCCTCGTAGATAAGGCGCTTCTCGAAGCGCGCCGGAATATCGTCGGTGGGAACGATCGCGATGTCCATGGCGCGCGCCTCAAGATCGGCGATGGCAGAGTGCCAGACGCGGGATGGAGAGGGCAGAATTTGGCGCACGCCAATGTCGACCCTCGGCGCGGTCCGGCCGAGTTCGGCAAGAAGCGGGTGCAGGACGACGGCCGAGATCCCGTCCGGCGCGCCGATCGTGAAGCGGCGCGTGGACGTCGCCGGATCGAACGGTTCGGCGGTGGATATGACGTTCCTTACCCGGGCGAGAATGTCGGCGACCGGTTCACTGAGTTCCATCGCCCGTGCAGTCGGCACGACGCCCTTCGGGGTCCTCAGGAAGAGCGGATCGTTGAGAAGCTGCCTCAGCCGGCCCAAGCCGTGGCTGACGGCAGACGGCGACAGGTTCAGCCGCGTCGCCGCGCGGCCGACATGACGCTCCTCCAGCACGGTCTCGAAGAGGACCAGCAGGTTGAGGTCGGCACGAGAGAGGTCGATTTCATTCAGCATATTGCTGAAATCATACCACTGGCTTCATCGAACTCAAAGTGCGATCCCCGAAGCACACACGGCGACCCGCCGCGACGACTGCGCCCTTCAATGGAGAAAGACATGCCCGTGATGATGATTTCCGAAGTCGGCGGCCAGTCGCCGCAAGGCTATGACGCCATGCTGGCTTTCGTGGGCGACGCGCTGCGGCAGGCGCCGGGCTTCGTGATGCACATGTCGCATCCGGCGGAAACCGGCTGGCGCGTCATGGAAGTGTGGAACTCCCGCGAGGACGCGACGCGGTTCTTCGCCGCCCATATCGCACCGAACCTGCCGGGAGGCATCCGCCCGAAGCTGACCTTCCAGCCGCTGCACAGCCTTTTGCAGCCATGAACGAAACGCGGGCTTCGTGCCCTTGTGATCACGACAGGAACAAGACCCATGCCAACATCACGACGCTCCCTGCTCGCGGCGGCCGGCGCCGCAGGCATCACATCGCTTGCCACCGGTACTCCAGCCGGGTCGCACGAGAACCGCGCCATCGCCCGGACGATCGCCGAACTCGTCCGGCGGTCCGAGGAGGCGAACGACGCGCTGATGCGGGGCGACGTCGACCGGTATCGTGCCCTGGTCCCGCTCACTGACGACTTCACGCTGATGTCACCGTTCGGCGGCACGCCCTCGCGCAGTGCGCGCCTGACGGACGAGGAATGGGCGGCGATCGGGCGGTTCTTCCGGAATGGCATGCTGAAGCAGGAACTGGTCGAGGCCTATGGCTCGGCCGATATGATCGTCCTGGCGGTCATGGAACACGCGCGGCATGTCGAGGTCGGCGGCCTGCCGGCACAGGATTGGTCGCTGCGCGTCACTCTCGTCTATCGCCGCGAAGGGTCCGAATGGCGGCTGGCCCATCGCCACGCCGACTCCCTCGCCAACGGAATCACCGTGGAGCAGGCGGCCGCGCTCGCCCGGGGTTGACAGCGGCGCGGTCACCTCGGTGCTGGATCCGGAGGCGCCGCCATAGGAGATTTTTCGTCATCATGATCCACCATATGTCCTTCGGCGTCAGCGATCCGAAGCGCGTGGCGCGGGTGCTGGCCGAACTCACCGGCGCAACCGCGATGCAGGCGCCGACGCCGCCATTCCCGCACGGAGCCTGGTTCGTGCTGGCCGGCGACGACCGCGGCTCGTTCCTGGAAATCCTTCCGGCGACGGCCGTGTTCGACCCCGACGCGCCGCTCGGCCTCAGGCAGCGGCCGGCAAGTTTTGCCCCGGGAAGCGGCCATGTGCTGGTGAGCACCGTGAAGAGCAGCGAGGAGATCGAGGCGATCGCCAGGCGTGAGGGCTGGCGTTCGCAGGAGGTGGAGACCGGCCTGTTCAAGATCGTGAAGCTCTGGATCGACGACACGGTGCTGGTCGAACTCTTCGCCAGGGGTGAGGAGCAACGCTACATCGAGGCGTTCGGCGCACCAGGCATGGCCACGCTCGACGCCAGGCTGCGCGATCTGGAGACGAAGCTCGCCGGCGCGCTGGCGCAGAAACTGCCGCCGCAGGTGCTGGCCGAGGCGCTCGGCCGGCCTGCGTAGCAAGCTCGCGCTCCCGCTTAGGCGGGGCGCTCCTGAACAATTGAGAGATCATCGACGGACGCGCATGAGCGCGTGTGGCCGCCTGATGCTGCCGGCTCGATCTCCGAGCCCGCAGCCCGCATGGAACACAAAGGAACGAAGCCGTGGAACTGCCCCAACTCTTGCTCCTCCTGTGGTCGGCGCTCGTCTACTGGGTGCTCGGCCAGATATGGCTCGTGCAGATCGTCATCTATCCGCTCTTCGCCAAGGTTGGAGAAGCGGAATATGTCGCCTACCACCGCTTCTATTCACGACGCATCCCGTTGCCGATCATCATCCCCGGCTTCGCCAGCTTCCTGCTGCCGGCCGCGCTGGCGTATTTCGGCCCGGCTATCCCCGGCTGGATGAGCGCGGCGAACATCGCCGCCGGCATCGTCGGCCTGTTGGTCACCGTGCTGCTGGAGATCCCGCGCCACAACCGGCTGGAGAAGGGCGGCAGGAACGAAACGACGATCGCCGAACTGATCCGCTACAACTGGCCGCGCACCGCGTCGATCACTGCCCAGGCGGTCGTGACTTTGCTGATGCTGATCCATGTGTTCGGCGAAGCCTGACGGATGCGAATCCCATGACCCTTTGGATCGAGGCAATCGGTTTCGCCGGCAGCTTCTTTGCCGTCGTCACCTACTGGATGAAGGACATGCGCCCGCTCAGGATCGCGGCAGTGCTGAGCTGCATGTTCTTCATCGTCTACGCGGCCATGATCGGCAGCTATCCTGTGCTCGCCATGGAACTGGTGCTGCTGCCGATCAACGCCTGGCGTCTGCTGGAATTGCGGAACCGGCTGCGGAATCGCCCACCAACCGTTGGCATAGATGTAAGCCATGACACCAGCTTATGACCCGCATGGCGCGGCACAGATCGACTGCTTCCGTGGCGACACGTCTTCAATGCTGATCTGCCATCAGGACGGAATGCGCGATAACGTGCCGGCCGCCTCCGGAGCTCCCTGAGACGTACCGGCCAGTAGATGGATCATGCGGCGATTGCGGCGGGCTCATGAATGCCGTCGATGTCCTTCGCCAGCGCAGCCTCGACCTCCGCGAGCTGCCGACGCTTTTCGGCCAGCTCGCCAGCGAATGCGAACTCGTCGCCATCGCCATGCGCCTTGTAGGATGCAAGCCGGCGCTGCGCGTCGGCCAGGTGCTTCCGATAGCGCTCCCGCTCACTCTCAAAACCATCGATGGCGTGCTCGAGGCGCGAAACCGCCCCGAGCGGCGTCACCGTGATCGGCAGATCGATCTCGTCGGCGCCGCCGATGCGCAACAAGACGGTGGAGTAGCGATATCCGTCCCTTCCGGCGCGCTCGCCGGCATATTCGAGATCGAAGCCGCCGATCGAGGCAATGACGGTCTCACCTTCCTGCTGGAGCTGCACCAGGGTCAGGATTTCCCTCATGAGCGCCCTGCCCGCCTCCTTGCGCTCTGAAAAGGCCCTGCCGGTTACGGTCATGGCGAAGGCCTCGCCGGCAGTCGGAACCAGGCGCGCGATGTCCTGGCCGATGTCACCAATGCGGCGGGTGCAGCGCTCGATTTCGCGCTCCGCATCGCGAAGCTGGCGGCGAACCGCGTGCTGGTCGTCGGTATGGGCGGCGCGCAGGCGCTCCAGCCGGGCGATGTCGGCCTCGAGTCCCGCTTTCTGCATCAGACGCTGGTCGCCGCTGGCGATGGCCTTGGCCATGGCGAACTGGTTCGCCTGCCCTTCGCCGAGGTCCTCCAGCTTGCGGATCGACGTGTCGCCGGAGAGTGCGGCGGCAATGAACCGGGCCTTGCGCTCGTTGTTCTGCCACATGGTCGCGTCGAGCGAGCCTTCGGTGGCATAGGCGTAGATGTCGATCTCGTCATGCTGGTTGCCCTGTCGCCCGATACGCCCCTCGCGCTGCTCGATCTGCGACGGCAGCCACGGAACGTCGAGATGATGGAGGGCTTTCAGCCGCAGCTGGGCATTGACGCCGGTGCCCATGGTTTCGGACGATCCGATCAGGAATCGCACCTTGCCGGCGCGTGTGTCGCCGAACAGGCGCTGTTTCGCCTCCGACTTCTTGTAGTCCTGCATGAAGGCAATTTCCGACGCCGGCACGCCGAGCCGGAGCAGCTCGTCGCGGATCCAGCGATAGGCCGAGAAGCCACGCGTCTTCTCCACGCTGATCGTCCCGAGGTCGGAGAAGATCATCTGCGCGGCGCCGGGAAGCTCGTAGGGCTTGCCGTCGGCGCGGACATAGGTGTTCTCGGCCGTCTCCAGCCAGATGCGGAAGGCATTGGCGATCAGCTTGTTGAGCTTGTTGTCTGGCTCATTGTCATTGTCGGGATCGACCAGACGCAGGTCGATCGCGGCATGCCGGCCATCGGTGATGACCGAGAGCAGTATGTCGTCGCCGGGCTCCGGCGGACGGTTGCGCTCCTCGATCGCCTTGATGCGCGCCGCGAGCACCATCTGGTAGTTCTTGAAATCCTGTGTGGGCTTCGACGTCACGATCTGGCGCTTGCCGGTCGAGATCGCCGGCACCTTCACGTATTGGCGCAGGTCGTCCGGCATCACCACGTCGGCGAAGGAGCGGAACATGGCGATCAGTTCGGGCACGTTGACGAAGCTGGCGAAGCGCGAGACGGGCTTGTACTTGCCGGACGGCTGCAGCTCTAGCTCGGTCACCGTATCGCCGAATGTGCTTGCCCAGGCGTCGAACTCGTGCAGGCCGCGCTCCATCAGGGCGGCAAAGTCCATCAGGCGCTGGACGGTGAACATCTCGCCGAGCGTGTTGGTGATCGGCGTGCCGGAAGCAAGCACGAGCGCCCGACGAGGATTCCTGGTCTCGACGAAGCGGGACTTCACATAGAGGTCCCAAGCGCGCTGCGAGCCGTTCGGGTCGACGCCCTTGAGCGTCGACATGTTGGTGGCGAAGCTGAGCTTCCTGAACTCCTGCGCCTCGTCGACGATGATCTGGTCGACGCCGAGCTCGCCGATGGTCAGGAGATCGTCCTTGGGCGTGGCGAGCGACTCCAGACGCTCCTGCAGGCCCTCCTTCAGGCGCTCGAGGCGCTTGCGGGAGACGCGGTCCTCGTCGTCGACGTCGAGAAGAAGCTTCTCATAGAGCTCCAGCTCGTCGTGGATCATCTTCTGCTCGAAGACGGCCGGCACGCCGATGAACCGGAACGCGGAATGCGTGATGATGATGGCGTCCCAGTTCGCCGTCGCCGCGCGCGACAGGAACCGGGCGCGCTTTTCCTTTGTGAAATTGGTCTCGTCCGCAACGAGGATGCGCGCCATCGGATAGAGCGCCAGGAACTCGCGCGCGACCTGTGCGAGGCAATGGCCGGGGACGGTTACCATCGCCTTGTTGATGAGGCCGAGCCGCCGCTGCTCCATGATCGCCGCCGAGTAGGTCATCGTCTTGCCGGCGCCGACGGCATGAGCGAGATAGGTCGAACCCGACGCGATGATCCTCCAGATGCCGCGCTTCTGGTGAGGATAGAGCGTGAACGCTCCGCTGGCGCCCGGCAGATGAAGATGGGAACCGTCGAAACGCCGCGGCGCGATGTTGTTGAAGCGGTCGTTGTAGACGCGCGCCAGCCTGTCGGTCCGGTCCGGATCGGACCAGATCCAGCGCTGGAAGGCATCCTTGATCTTCTGCAGCTTCTCCTTGGCCGCTTCGGTATCGACAACGTTGAGGACGCGGCGTTCCTTGCCGCCCTCGTCGATTGTGTCGAAGATCTGCGGCACCCGACTGTTGAGCGCGTCCGTCAGCAACTCGCCGGCGTGACGCCGGCTCGTGCCCCATTCGGAGGTGCCGACCGCGAGATAGGCGAGTTGGCCGGCCCGCACCGTCCACGACGCCAGTTCCGGCATGTGGTGGATCTTGATGTCGGCGCTCATGGTCTCCTTGACGAAGGCGACGACGTCGGCGGCAGGAATCCACGGCGCGCCAAGACGGGCAGTGATGTCGGAGGGACGCAGATCGGCCGGTTGCACGGCCTGAAGGGCCGCGACGTTGCGCTCATAGGCCGGATCGAGCGCGGCGGCCGCTTCCGCGGCCTTCAACTTGTCGCGGACATGGGCTGAGAGATAGGCGTCGGCCATCTGCCAGGAGCCATCGGCGGGGTCGCGGAAGATGGCGCTGCCAAGTTCCGCGACGACGTCGTCCGGATCGCGATGCAGCAACTCGGCGATATGGTCGAGATCGACACGGCCGCGCTCGTTCAGCACGACGGCGAGCGCGTCGGCAGCACTTGCGATCGCCGGTGGCGCCGGCGGCGAGATTACTCGTTCCGAGAAGATCGGACCGGGCCTCGCCGTGTCGTTTTCGAGGTCGTAGTCTTCAATTGCAGCGACTAGCCAGCAATCGGGATCGTCGAGGAAGGGAGCGAGGTTGGGCCGGCGGTGCGTCTCGCGCACCTCGCCGCTCTCTTCGTCTTCCGCTATCGACACGGTAGTATGATTGATCGGCCCGAAGTCGCGCACGAAGCTCGACCAGGCGATGCGGAGCTTGACCTGAAGCTCCTTCCAGGGCTGGTCGAGCTCCTGAGCCTTCAAAACCTCGCGCACCGCGTCGCGCACCGGAATGAGCTTCTGGACGATGCGGACATGCTTCTCCGGCATGCCGTCGGCGCAACGTCCTTTGCGGACCTTCACGGCAACGGGTTCGCCGTCGATGACCTGCATCAGGCCCTGGACGTTGTCGAAGAAGAAGCTGCCCTCGCGGACATGGCGCTCGGAAGGAAGATTGACCGGGGCCTTGTCGACGGCCGCCTCCAGATCGAAATCGATCTCGGTGGGCTCTCCGTCATAGTGGTCTTCCGGTAGCAGCGAGATGACTGCATCGAGCGCGGCCGCGAGGTCCTCGCCCTTACGCGGCAAGCATGTGTAGGTCTCGCCGAACGGACCCGAGGTCAGCGCGTGCGTGCCGAGCACGAAATCCGGGTGCCGCGCGAACCATCGGTTGACCCGGATCGCGCCCTCGTCCTCCGTCGCCGGCCGAACTTCCTCTGTATCGAGCCAGGATTGGTCGCCTTCAGGCTCGGCGACCTTGCGCTTGCGGAAGAAGAGGATGTCCACCACGACATCGGTGCCGGCGTCGGCGCGGAAACTGCCCTCGGGAAGACGAATGGCGGCGGCCAGGTCCGCGGATTTCGCGATGTGCTCGCGCGCCGAGCAATCGGCCTTGTCAAAAGTCCCCGAGATGGTGACGAAGGCGGCGAATGCGCCCGGCTTCAACAGGTCGATCGCACGCGCGATGAAATAGTCGTGGAGGCGCAAGTTCAGTGAACGATAGGCCCGGTCCGAGCGCACGGTGCGGTCGGAGAATGGCGGATTGCCGATGGCGAGATCGAAGCTCGCCGGCAGCTCGGTGCGGGCGAAATCGCCGGTGAGAATCCTGGCGCGCGGCTGCAGCAGCCGGGCAATGCGCGCCGTGACCGGATCGAGCTCGATCCCGGTGAAATGCGTGACGTCACGCAAATCCTCCGGCATCAGCGCCGGGAACAAGCCGGTGCCGATTCCCGGTTCGAGCACGCGGCCGCCTCGCCAACCAAGCCGCTGCAGGCCCGACCAGATCGCCCGCACGATCAATTCCGGCGTGAAGTGGGCATATTGCGTGCAGCGCGCGAGCGAGGCGTAGTCGATCTCGCCGACGGCATCTTCGAGCGCCAAGCCGATTTCGTCCCAGCCCTTACGGAACTCGATCTCGCCGGGCCGGCGGAAGACGCCGTTCGCAAGATCGGATGCGCCGAAGCCGGTGAAGCGGATCAGCCTCTCCTGCTCGTCGCGTGTGGCAGGACGCTCGGCCGCCTCGATCTCGATCGCGAGCCGGATGGCGGCGATGTTGTCGCGCGCCCGCGCCTTCCAGCCGCGCGCCAGTCCACGGTTGCCGGCAAGAAAGAAATTCGAGCCGCGGGGGAGGCTCACTGCCGGAGATGGCTTCGCGGCCGTCGGGATCGGCATGACGGGCGCCGGCGTCGTGGGATCGGGATCGTCAGGATCGAAATCGCCCGCGAAGGCGGTAACGCCGAGTCCGAGCCCGGACGAGAGGGCGGTGTTGCCGAACAGGTCGATGGTGAAGGGATCGTCGTTGGACATTGGTATGTCTCCTGTAATGAGGGCGCACGACGCCGGTCCGTCGAGTTGCCTCGACGGATTCGGGTGGTCGCGGTGATGGGGAAGGTTCGGGTCGGTCGGCGGTCAGCCGCCGTCGGCGTCGACCAGTCGATCAAGGTGATCGATCAGGGTCCCGGCATGTCGGTTCCAATTCAGCCATCGCGCGATCAGGAGCAGCAGGGTAGAGCTGTCCCAGCCGGCAACGGCGGCCACTTCCTCGAGGCGGCCGCGGGTCTCGTGTCCGCTGGCATCCTCCTGGCCCGGCGGTTGCGGTTGCTCGCGCATCTCCTCGAGCATGTCGGCAGTCGAGCGATAGAGGACCGCCTCCGCCGTAATCAGCATGACGCTGCCGCCGAAGCCGTCCGGCCGCATTTTCGAGCAGGTCCAGGCCGTGGTGACGACGATCTCCTCAATCGTGGCCGAGCGACGAACGATGTCCTGAAACATCCGGTCCCAGCCGCTATCGGCCTCGGTGAGATCGACGTCGACATCATCCGGCGGGTCCTCCTCCTGCTCGGCATCGATCCGGGCAAGCTGTGCCGAGACGTGTCTGGCGATGCTGCTGTCGCCAGGTTCGCGCGATGCCTCGCAGGCTGCGCGAAGGTCGTCGACGAGCAAGGTCACGAGGTCGCTCGGCCCGCACCAAGAGTGGAAATAGACACGGCCGTCGGGTTCGGTCTCCGTGTCGAAGGCGAGGCCGAGTAGCAGGCGCTCCAGCGGCGTCATCTCGTCCTGTGGGATAAAGGGTTCGACAACGGTCGGGGAATGGTAGTCTGCCATGACGCCCTCCATCACGCCGCGATCGCGTCGGGGAGGTGGCGCAGATGCACCGGCAACTTGGCAGCGATCTCGTCATCCGTGAGCTGGTCGAGCAGTTTGAAGGGATGACCCAATCCGGAGCGATAGACGACAACGACGCGCTTTCCACGCATCTCGTGCGGAAAGCGCCAGTCGGAATAGCCGCGATATTCGTCGTGGGTGCTCGACCAGATATGCTCGATGCGCTCCTCGCGCGTCATCGCACGCACCGGGCGGGATTCGCGCTCGACGATGGCGTCGCGCATCCGCTCGGTCGAGCCCTTGTCGGACAAGTCGCAATAGCCGTGGAAAAAGCGGGAGCGGCCGTCGATTTTCAGCGTGAAGAAGATGCTGGTGACGTTGCCGGTCAGGAATTCGCAGAGCGCGAACATATCCCACTCCATCCAGAGCGGCGGCAGGATGTCGAACATGTACTGATAGCCGGCCTGGTCGATCTCGAACCACTCGCCCGTGTAAAGAGCCGCGCTGTCGCTCTCGGAACGGTTGGGGCGCTGTTCGTGACGATCGAACATGCGAAACATCTGCCGGCGGTCGGCGATGCCCTGGTAGACCTTTCGGATTGAAGAGGGGGTCATGGGCGGGCTCCTTTCAGCCTCGTCGGGCCGGAGCGCGGCTCATCCGTGCGATGTCGCCATCCTCTTCGACCCTTCCTGACCCCTTCCCGCGGCCGCCTCTCCGTCCGGCCGGGTCAAGGGCCGGCGCAGCCGGGCGAAGCTTTACCCTTGACGCGGCCGGCGGGCATGCGGCAGTCGGGTTTCCCTTCCCTCCTTCATACCCTCCCCCTGTTCCGCCAGCCTTGCATTGAGATCGGCGTTCCAATCGATCGTACCGGGCCGAACACGCGCGAAGGCGCAGCCGATCTCCGCCGCATCGCGCTCCAGACGATCGGCGTATCTGTCGCCCTGGGCGTTGTTGTCGGTTGCGGCGACCAGCACCGCGCCGTCGCGCGCCGCGAGTGCGCGGATCGCGGCATCGGTGGCCGGCGACCAGCCGCCGCCGGTACTAAGATAAAGACTGTCTGGACGAACCCGCTCGAGCACGGCGAGGCTCATGGCGTCGATCGCCGCTTCGGTGACGCAAAGGCGCAAGGCGTGAAACGAACCGAAGCGGAAGAGCACCTTCGCGCCTCCGGTCGAGAACCCGCGCCATTCCGGGCCGCGCTCCTCCCAGCCGGTGACAATGCCCTCGCCATCACTATGCGCAGCCCACATGCTGCCGCGCGGGCCTTCGCGCAGAAGATCGTGCCGGATCGCGGCGCGGACGACGGCATCCGGCAAGGAACGCTCAGAGCGGAGGTAGCGCCAGGTCATCGAGCCGGGCCACGGCTTGCGACGTCTCGACCACCGCACCGGGAGGGTGGCTACGGGATCGGAGCTGCGGTCTGGTCGCTGCCAGGCCGGCGCCTTCGGGACGAACCCGACCAATGACGCGACGCGGTCAAGCGCCTCGACGAAACGCACACGATCCAGGTGCTCGACGAGGTTGAACACATCGCCCTTGGCGTCTGACAAGGGATCGAACCACCCCCTGCCCTCGTGAATCACGATCACGATCTCGGTGCCGCGCCGATATTTGATCGCCCTGCGCGTGCTCTCCTTCATGTCGATGGCGAAGCCTGCTTTCTCCAGCACGGCGGCGCAGGGCACGCGGTCGCGCAGCTCTTCCAGTTCATTCTTTTCCATGTCCTTGCCGGCACCCCCTTGCGTGCGCCTTTCCTTCTTTTCCTTTCCCCGCACCTCGCGGAGCCCCTTCCGGACGCCGCGAAGAGCAAAGGGGGCAAGGGCGCGGCTGGCACAAGCTGAGGGAATCATGAGCTCGCGCTGGCCGATTCCGTGCCAGCCGCGGCGCAGCTTCCCTTGCCGCCGCAGCTCGCAAGCGGCACCGCCGGAAGGAAAACGGCCGGCTCAACGCGCCGGCCCGCCGTCGAAAGGATCGAATTCGACGACGGTCTCGACCCCGCCGTAGGCGAGTTCCGCGCTTAGCAATCGGAGGGGAATTGGGGGTTAGGTCAGGAATTCTACTTTATGTCGTGGCTGCAAGGCATCGGAACAACGGCTCGATCTCCCGCTGATCGCGTAGGAAAACAAGTGCCTCCTCAAGGCGCGACAATCCACGCTCATCCAATACTTCTGCACCGCACTTTCGCAGCTTGCGAAGACGCTCATCGTAGCTCATCGGGTTGCGCGAGTCGCCCTTTGCTATCTCGACATAGACAGGTTCAGGGGAAGCGTGATCGGACATGACAATGCTGACCCGGCCGGATGTTTCGTCAGGATAAACCGATTCCAGATCCTCATCGACCTTGACGACAACCTTTTCGGCGAGCGCGAGCACTTTGGCATCGCCGAGGAGCCCGGGCGTTATCGGCTGGAGGCATCCGGCGCCATAGAGCGCTGCCGACGCCACACAGAAGGGTACGCTGTACTGTGCAGACTGAAGCGTGCTTGGCTTCTTCTGATTGTTGAGCGTGAGTGTGCGTTCGAACGTTCCGACAACGATTTCCTTGACTGCGTCCCAATCCATCACGCTGTCCCGTTGCTGTAGAACAGCATCTATCGGTGCGTGAATCCACCTGCAGCAGCTGTAGGGTTTGAAGTAGGTCGTCTCGATGTACCACCCATCCGCGAGGTCTCGCGTCAATACGCTACTGTCGAACCGTTCACGATCCAGAAAGTCGATGGGACCTAGCATGCCCTTCCTGGCGGCGGCGAGCTTTTCCAGCCCGTTCTTCGTTCCATCCGGAATGGCCTCTTTCACATGGTTTCCAACCTGCGTGTCCTCCGTCGCCATGGCATAAGGAGCAATCGTGTCGGCGAGCGACATCGCGTGAGCGATGGTTATCGCGTCGTCCTGCCTCAGCCAGCCGATGGCTGCGGCTACGCCCTGTCCGCACCAACGGCCCGATGCGCCAGTCAAGACCGTCTCAGGATCACGAGACTTCGCAATGCGTGTGGCCACCTCGTAACCAATCGCGATGGCGGTCAGGACACGTTTGGCATTCGCCCTGATGACCTCGGCTTCTGCCAAGACGGCTGGCACCATTGCCGCCCCAAGATGGCCTTCCGCCATGCGATGACCGTCATCGTAGTCGAGAATGGAGACGGCCATGGAATTCGCAAATGCTGCTCCGTGAGGAGATGTCTTCTCTCCGGTAAACCAAACGGAAGAAGGACCGGCTCCCCACAGCTCCCTGGTGACGGCCCTCGCTGCGGCCGGGCCCTCCAATTTCAAACCTGCCAGCGAACACGCCAATGCGTCCAGAACCACCAGCACCGCCGACCGCTTCACCTCGGTTGGAGCGTCAGCAATTGACACCACCCATTCCGCCAATTTAACAGCGCGCATGTTTCTGCCTCATCCTCCGGTACATTGAGCAGCCACGGCCATCCATTTCGGTTAACTTGCTGAACGCGATCTATGCTTCGCTGGCTTTCGGCCTGAAAATTTGAGCCAGCACGAGCAGGGTTATTGCGACGGCGACCAAGCACGTCGAAATAGCAGCGATCGTAGGATCGACCTGGTCACGGAGTGCGTTGAACATCTTGCGGTTTAACGTTCCGCCGGTTCCGGCTGAAATAAAGATCGCAACGATGACCTCATCGAACGAGACATAGAAAGCAAAGAGCGCCGATGTGATGACAGAAAATTTGATCTGAGGGAGCGTCACCGTAAAGAACGCCCTGGCTCGCGTCGCACCGAGACTTCGCGCAACCATCTCCTGATTCATGTCATACGACAGCAGGCCGGATGTGATCACGATCACGACGAACGGCAGGGCGAGCATGGTATGGGCGACGACCAGGCCCTCCGTCGTGTTGACGAGCCCCAGCGGGGCGAACACGAACAGCGATCCAATGGCAATCAGAATGCTCGGGACTGCCATTGGAAGGATGAAGAGGCCGGTCAAGGGGACCGCAAGCCGTGCGCTGCCCACCCTGATGCCATAGGCCGCCGCCGTACCGATCACCGTCGCGAGGAAGGATGAGAGGAGCGCGGCTCGAACCGAAACGGTCGTCGCGCGCATCCACTCTGCCGACCCGAAGTAGTTCTCGTACCATCGCAGCGAAAACTCCCTCGGCGGGAACTCGAGATACTGCGACGCCGAGAAGGACATCGGGATGACGATCAGTGTCGGAATCACCAGGAATAGGAGCGCCACCACGCCGAAAACATAAAGCCACAGGCGACCAAGATTCGTAATCTGGGTCGGAGTAGCTGAGCGCATCAGCCAGTTTCTCATCTGAGACTCCCCCCGTTACGTTTCGACAACCAGTAGGCAAGTGCCAGCAAGACGGCCGTCATAACTACGAGTGCGACACCCAGTGCGCTCGCGGCGCCCCAACTGGAGTAGATTTTGACGTTCGCTTCGATCCGCATCGCAACCATTATGACTCGCCCGCCTCCAAGGACGGCTGGTGTCACGTAGAAGCCAAGACAGATTACAAACACGATAAGTGCGCCGGACAAGAGACCTGGCAGCGATAACGGAAAGAACACATCCCAGAACGCTTTCGTCGGTCTAGCGCCAAGGTTAGAAGCCGCCAACATGAGATTAGGATCTACAGCTTTCATCGATGCGTAGAGCGGCAGGACGAAGAAGGGCATCACGACGTGGACCATACCAATCAAGGTCCCCGTGAGATTGTTCGCCAACGGCAACGGATCGTTGATTGCGCCCAGGTGCATGAGCGTGTTGTTGATGATGCCCCGGCTCTGAAGAAGGATCAGCCAAGCATAGGTCCTCACTAGCACCGAAGTCCAGAACGGCATCAGCACACCGAACATCGCGATATTTGCCGCCCGCCCTGGCAATTGAGAAAGAAAATAAGCCAAGGGGTAGCCGACCAGTACCACGATGCCGGTGGTCAGGGCCGCCACCAGGAACGTGACGCCAAATATCTTCCCGTAGACCGGGCTTTCCCAGATTCGTTGATAGTTCTCGAGACTGATTGACCCATTCTCGCCAACGAAGGAGAGCAGAGTCATCATGCCGACGGGAACGATGAGGCCCAGCGACAGCAGGACGAGCCCGGGCACCGTCAGCCCAAACAGTCTGCTCGTTTCCTTCTGCTGCTCCCGCTTCAGGGCACGACGATTGAGTTCGTTTGAGAGGGCTTCGGAATGCCCGATGGCGGCCGCGGACATCTCCTTCACCCACCCGTCACGATGCGCGTTTCGCTAGGATGCAGCCCGAGGACGACATGGTCGCCGACCCTCGGCAGAGTCGACTTGGCGCTCTCCCGGAGTCCCCGGCGCACTGGGACTAGATCCCCAGACGTGAGCCGCACATGTCCGAGGCAAGTGTCGCCCTGGAACAGCATCCTCTCAACGGTTCCCTCGAAGCAATTGTACCTGCCTCGCTCGCCTGCCTGTACGAATTCCAGCTTTTCCGGGCGAATGACGACGAGGTGCCGCGGGGCATCGGGTTCCGCCACGCTTTCGGTTATGAGTTTCTTGCCGCTGAAGTAAAGCTCGCCGCCTCTGTGCTCAACGGGCAGAAAGGCCGACTCGCCCATGAAGGCCGCGACAAACTCAGAATTTGGTGCGGCGTACAGATCCTCTGACGTGTCCACCTGAACCACTCTTCCGTCGCGGAGCACGGCGATGCGATCAGACATCGTCAGCGCTTCCCGCTGGTCGTGGGTGACAAGCACGGTTGTCATCCCCAAGCGCTCGTGCATAGCCCGCAACTCGATCTGCATGAGCTCGCGCAAATTCTTGTCGAGCGCCGAAAGCGGCTCGTCCATAAGCAGGATCTTTGGCTTGAACACGATCGCTCTTGCCAGTGCGATGCGCTGCCTTTGACCGCCGGACAACTCCGATATGCGTCGGCGTCCGAAGCCAGCCAACTGAACAGTTTCCAGAACCTCGGCAACCTTGGCGCTGATGCTATTCCTGCTCTCACCTCGAATCTTCAAGGGGTAGCCTATGTTGGCCTCTACACTCATATGGGGAAATAGCGCATAGTTTTGGAACATCATTCCGACCCCGCGAAGATGTGGAGCCTTGAGGATGACCTCTTCCTCGCCGAATCTCACCGAGCCGTAGTCGGGCCTGATAAAGCCGGCCAGGACCATTAGCAGCGTCGTCTTCCCCGAGCCCGAAGGCCCGAGCAGCGTCATGAACTCACCACTCTTGATCTGCAGGCCCACATCCGACAACGCGGCCACAGCTCCGTACTTCTTCGTGACTCCGCTGATACTGATCGGAAGCGAGGATGGCTGGCTACTTGCTGCAATCGTCATTGTCGGATCTTTTTCGTTCTACGGATTTTCGAGATACGATATTGCCTTCTCGTCTTGCCGTCGCAACTACCCGTTGCGCCGGTTGTTCGATCCTCAAGAAGGCCCTGCCCGGAGGTTTCCACGGGCAGGACGTATGTTGATGTCTAGTTTCCGAGGCGGACGCCGTCGTATGCCTCAGACGCCCAAGCCCCGTACTGAGCCGTCCAGTTCGGATCGACCGGGTACTCGACGGCAACGTTTTCCGGCGCCGATGCCATCGTGGCCAGCTTCTCCGGGGAATAGTTGGCGACCGCGAATGCCTTCAGGTTAGCCGGCGCGGTTGCGTAGTAGTCCGGCAGATGCGCCTGGTACTCGGCCTTGGACATCTCTCTGAGGAAGGCCATCGCCGCGTCACGGTTCGGCGCGCCCTTCACGACGGCATAACCGTCGGTCGCGAGCTGAGCATCATTGAATGTGTACGCCCAGTTCGCACCATCAGCGATGGCGCCCTGGACGCGCCCACCCCATGTGATAATCATGTCGACCTCGCCGTCCTTGACGAGCTGGGCCGCCTGAGCACCGCTCTCCCACCACACAGCTACGTTCGGAGCCAGCTCCGCAAGTTTGGCAATCGCCGCAGTCCGACCCTCCTCCGTGGACAGGAAGTCATAGACCTTGTCGCGCGGCGTCCCCAACGCCAGCGCCGCGACCTCAATCATGCCGCCCGGCTGGTTCCAGAGTGCGCGCTTCCCCGGGAACTTCACGACATCGAAGAAGTCGGCGGCCGACTGCGGGCCGTTCTCGCCATAGGTGTTCTTGTTCCAGGCGATCAGCGTCGCGAAGTTGCTGTTGGCGACGAAATGGTCCGTGGACGAACCCGCCACGAAGTCCGCCTTGTCGTACACATCGGCATCCAGCTGTTCGAGGACGCCTGCGGCCTTGGCCAGAGGTTCGTCGGCGAGCGAAATCTGGATGATGTCCCAGGTGACTTTGCCAGATTCCACTTGCGCGCGCGCCTCCGCCCAGTTCTGGAAGGTATCCTGAGCGTACGTGATGCCGAGCGCTTTCGCGGCAGGCGCCCACAGCGCTTTGTCTTGGGCCTCTTGCCAGGCGCCGCCGGAAGAAGCGATAACGACGTCCTGAGCGTGAGCGACAGAAGTCGCTCCGACAATCAAGGCGATCGCGGTCGCGATGGCCTTGAACTGACTTAGTGTCTTGTAGGTCATTCCAAACTCCCTTTTGTTTGGCAGTCGGCCCCTGCCTCCCGCCGGTTATCGGATCGCCCCGAGACCCCTTTTTTGTTCGCTTAGTGCGTGAGACTTGGGGGCGCTCGATCTCAGTATTCGATCTGCCACATGTATCGGCGCACGGTGAGCGGGTGCCCACGCGTGAAGGAAAGTCGCTGTGCGTAGTTGCGGAGGACGGCGCTGAACATCAGGTGCTCGACGTATTCCACGATCTCGGGCTTGATCACGCCCAAGCCAAGCTCCTCGGCATCCAGCACCGTCACCTTTGTGCTGAACCTCTTGGCGAAAGTGATCGCCCGGTCGTCAACCTCTTTGGTTGTGCCGATGCTTCTTAGGACGAGGAACGGAACATCGGAGTCAGTGATCTCGAACGGTCCATGGAAGTATTCCCCAGCATGGATCGCCGCTGAGTGCATCCACTGCATCTCCTGGAGAATGCAGATGGAATACGAATACGCGGCGCCAAAATTCGAGCCCGAGGCCATTGTGTAGACCACGGTTTCACGCCTTCGGGCTTCTCCAAACTCGCGAATGCGAGCACTATGGGAGGCGACAGCCTTGTCGACCAGTTCCGGCATACGGGAAACCGCCGCCAAGATCTCGAGGCTTTCCTTACTCCCCTCGCGTTGCGCGAGGATGCCGAATGTCAGCTGAGCAAGGACGGCACCGGCATGGTCCAGTTTGAACGTGAGCGGCTCGTGCTTGTAGAAAACGCTGTGTTCGGATGCCTCATCCAATGGACTTCCAACACCGCTGGTGAGGGAGATTGTGAGAGCACCAGCGGCGCGCGCGAACTTCGCGGCCTCGACAGTTTCCGGTGTCGTTCCTGAAAGCGAGCAGAGAATTACAATGGAGCTTTTGCCAAGCCGGGCCGGGCTTCGAGCCTTGAACTCGGCAGCATTCAGTGCGTGGCCTGTAATTCCTTTCCCCAGCCGGTCAACGGCATACTGGTTCGGAAGCATCAGTGCATACGAGCCGCCACAGGCGACGAAGTAGATATCGGTGACGCTCTCGCGCGTTTTCGCGGCAGCCACCGCCTCTATCACAAGTTGCTCAGTCGAAACTCTATTTTCGGGCATGCTGTCTCTCATTGGGTACCATTGGATTTACCTATCGTCGTTGCGCGAGCGGCGATGCGTCGTGATCACTCGAGGTCGTCAGTTGCCCTGGAAGCTCGAGTCGGGCGTGCGGCGATAGCTGTTCGCTCCCCGACCTTTCGAGCTCGCCCCTTTGAATCCCCCTGCGGTCAATTTCGCTTGGTCTATTTGGTATATGCCAAATAGACCAGTTTGGAGTCAAGCACTCAATCGCTGGAAGACAGGAAGCTCTACAAGCACGCGCTCTCCGTCTCGACATCCTAGGAGTGAAACACGGTCGGGCACGGCGCTCATGCTGCGCTGACAGGATCAGTTTTTGTAGGCTCGGTGCCTATCGGCATCCCGTGACCAAATGCGCCATCTTCTGCACAGACAGTTGCAGCATGTTCAGCGCCTAGCTGGAGCGACTGTGAGAACGCTGTTCCAGAATGGTGAGCCACCACGAAACCGGCAATGAACCCGTCCCCTGCCCCTAAGGTGTCCTTGATGGTTCCATTCGCGGGCTTCGAAGAAGCGACCTCACCCCTATGAGTCCCAAGCGCACCGGCTGCACCCCGCGTGACAATCGTTGTCCCACAACCACTCGAACCAAGTAGGGCGAACAAGCTGGAACATTCCTCCAGGGTGAGCTTCGCACCCGACACGAACGCAATGTCGATATACGGGGCGATGCGGCCGATGTACTCATGGGTAGAGATGTCGGAGAAGTCGAAAGACAAACATCGCGCGACCTGCCGAATCCTCGGAAGGTCCGCTTCCAGTCCGCTATACACGCTGGAATGACAGTGATCGTGGCCGGCAATGAAGTCCAGGTCCTCGTCACTCAGGTTGCACCTGTCCCACGTCAAACGGTAGCTCGTGTCGAACACCCGCTCATTTCCCCTGTGCTTGGTGCGCGACCAGGAGTTTGGCTCATCCAGTCTCTTGATATGGCTTAAATCGACGCCTTCCGCCGCCAAGGCGCTTTCCACGAGACGCGCGTGATCGTCGTTGCCGATGCAGCCAAGGTACGATGCGTCGAATCCCAATCTCTTGGCAAAGACCGCCACATTCACTGCGTTGCCGCCCGGGAACTGCACCCGCCTGTCAATGTAGATGTCGACCGTGTTGTCGCCCAAACCCAGTAGCCTCATTGTCCGCCTTTAACATGTCGTTCGGCCTGAACTGTTGCGAGAGCTCGCTGCGCAGTTACAGAAACCAGTTGCGGCATCATATTGCATGTTTTGGTCGATTTGGTATATACCAAATGTGCGCGGCCCGCTTTTTCCGGAGTCGACCCAAACGCAGCGTGCTGATGCGACGAAGGTGGCCACGGATCGGTGGCGAAAATATCGAAAGGCTCGTGAGCAATGGCGACTGAACGACCTGTAGTCCTCGTCTCCGGAAGCGATGGCGGCATATGGCACGACGAAATTCGCCGCCATGGGATTGACGCATGCGACCCGAACATATGGCTGGGACAAAGGAATCCGAGCAACGGCAATCTGTCCGGGTTGGGTGGCAACGGAGAGGAACCGCAACTCGCCAAATTTGGCGCTGCCGCCAGACGAGATGATACAACCATCCTCGATTGCGCATCTGGTACGAACCGCAATCGAGCTCCCCAATAATGCGGCAATCGCCGAAATGGTCGTCAACTGCGAGTTTGAAGACCTGTTCTAGTCGATAGTCGGAACAGGGGCGGCACCATAAGACCAATAGCCTACATAGTTCATCTGGTTGGACCCCTTCTGCTGGGGGCTCGTGACCACTAAGGCGGATCCTGGAAGGAACCCCCGCACGACTTCGCAGCTCTCCATTGAAAATGTCTACTTGCAATCCTGGCTGAGCGGCGGCCGGCCAGGACGCCGGTGAGCAACCCATCTCCTCCCAGGGGCTCACCGGCACCCTTTCGCCCGGACCGAGTTCCTCGTGCCCTCGACGCTGTTGCTTCAGCTGTGCAGCATCCAGCGGACCGGTCTTCCCTCATCCGTACTCGATTCCCCTGGAGATTGCTGGATCGTGAAGCTTACACGATCCGGATGGTTCAACGAACGCAAATGCTCAAAGGGCTGGCCATCGCTCGTTACGGACAATCCTTCAAAACGCAGCACGGATGAGCCAGGTCGTATGTCGAGAAGTGCTGCCTCGCTTTTCGTCACTCGATGGATGCTTATAATCGAGACCTTATTGCTCAAATCCAGCTGATAATTGTCCCTGAAGAGTTTGTAGAGAGATTTGTTCTCGATCACGTCGCTCGCGGACAAACCGGGCACGAGACGTGCCGGAATATGGCTGAACTCCAGGCAAACGGGCACGCCGTCGACCGTTCGCTGCCGTTCTATTGATATGACCGGATCGCCGGGCGACAGGGCAAGTTTTGACGCAATTAGTTCATCTGCCTCCTTTCGCTCGAAGAAGAGGAGCTTCGATCCAGGAGTATGCCCAGCCTTCTCGACCACCTCGGAAATACTATAGGGGATGTGGTCACTCAGTGGCCTGTCGAAGAGGCGATCCGGAACGTAGGTCCCGCTGGTGCTTCGCCGTTCCAGAACACCCTCCTGGACCAAATGGTCTACGGCCTTGCGCATCGTCATCCGGCTTGCACCGAATCTGAGCGAAAGCTCTCGCTCCGAAGGAAAGCGACCACCCGGCTGAACCTGTCGGTCACGAATGAGTTTGAGCAGGTCCTTCTGAACGCTGATATAGATCGGAACGTTGTTCGACCCGTTGTCTTTCTCTGGCATTAGGCTGGCTTCCCTTAGGCGTCGCGAATTTCGCGGAACGTCAAACATCTGTCCGATTCATGAAAATTTCGAAGTGATCTATTCGCACGAACCACGCTGCGCTCAAAGTACCAGCGCTGCGCTTGACAATTTGGTATATACCAATAAGCATGCAAAAAGGCTCGCTTGAATTGCGTTGATCCCGTTCGAAAGAACGACACCGCTGTTCACGGTGATACCAAGAACAAACCCTCAATGATCCCACCTGCGCTATGGCCCGGAACAGGGATCTTAATGTTAAAGGTGATCTTTCGTGAAATTGGAAGGCAAAACCGCCGTCATCACGGGCGCTGGCCGAGGTATCGGACGCGCCACTGCTCACGCATTGGCTAGGGAAGGATGTCACATCGTTCTCGCCGCGCCTGAACTAGACCAGATCGAAGCTGTCGCAGCAGAGGTGCGTGCGATTGGTCCTGAGGCGCTGGCCGTCCAGACCGACATCCAACATAAATCTCAGGTCGCGGCCTTGGCCCAAGCCGCATTCGATCGATTCAGTGCGGTCGACATCTTGGTGAACAACGCTGGTGTGGCTATCCACAATGCCATTCCCAATATCAAGGAGGAGGATTGGGATTGGATGATGGCAATCAATCTCAAGGGCACATTCCTATGCACCCAAGCCTTCTTCCAGCATATGTGTGACCGGCAGACTGGGCATATCGTCAATATCGTCTCGCGCGCCGGCAAGATGGGATCGGCGAAATTCGGCGCCTACGCTGCGTCAAAGTTTGGCATGCTTGGCTTCACCCAGACGACGGATTCGGAAGGCATCCAGTTCGGCGTCAAGGCTACTGCGCTCTGTCCGGGGGCGGTCGACACCCAGCAACGAGCCGAGAACCACGTCGATGATCATTCGAAGTTGCTCCTTCCCGAGGACGTCGCAGACTATGTCGCGTTCATCGTGACACGGCCTGCTCGCGTTTATATTGGCGAGGCCACTCCGGTGCCCCAGTTCATGAAACCACTTCCGGGCGGCAGCTATTTGAAACCTGGTATCTGACTACAAATTCGGTGGCCTGGGCCTTCAGATCTCTGCCAGCGGAGCAAACAGGTCGCAGGCCATCGGATCGCGGCCCCCAGCCGCGACGCAAACCGCTACTATCCCGACAACCTCATGCGGCACGGGATAGCGGCGGCCGGCGGCACCAGGCTGAGACACAGTGACCTAAGGCGTCGGACCACGCTAGTCTTTGCCACGGCAGCGGAGACAACGCGTGTTCGGATCTCGCTAGCGAGATCGATCGCCAGAAGGACCGAGAATGCAAACGTGGTTCCAGAGATTGATCGACGTTTCGTCGGTCGCTTCGACCGAGGCTTCGCTGAAGGAGGCGCTGCCCGGACTGGTGCGCGAACTCGGCTTCGACTGCTACGCCTACCTCAACGTCCAGCCCGTTCGTTCCTTTGCGGTCTCCAACTATCCGGCCGAGTGGCAGTCACGCTATTTCGCTCGCGACTACACGCGCGTCGACCCCGTCGTTTCGATGGCGCGGGCGAAGATGCAGG
>LNFM01007940.1_pt1 | contig 25890 bp, 21 predicted proteins | sample 596031 | NCBI WGS metagenome assembly LNFM01 (sample SAMN04254537, study PRJNA301005) | activated carbon metagenome | isolation source: dual media filters at the Ann Arbor, Michigan drinking water treatment plant | place: USA: Ann Arbor | reverse complement strand
GGCTCGACCCGCTTTGGGAGCACCTGTTTCCTGCAGAGCAGGCGAGAATTGTGAGGTCGCTGGTGGAGCGGGTGGTCGTGGGCCCGGCCGGCGCCGACATTCGGCTGCGGCTGGATGGGCTCGGCGGCCTCGTCCGCGACCTCGGGGCCATCGCCCCGTCTGCCCTGAGGGCGGCAGCATGACGACCGCCACCAGCATCACGGTTCGGGTGCCGCTGGCCATCCGCCATAGGCCGGGCAGGAAGACCGTCGTGACACCGATGACCGATGGCGTGGCGCCGGTCACCACGCGGGCCGACCCGGCCTTGTTGAAGGCGCTGGCACGGGCGTTTCGGTACCAGCGGATGCTGGACGAGGGGCGCTACGCCTCGATCACCGAGATGGCGGCAGCGGAGAGGATCGAGCGGGGTTACCTGGGTAGCCTCCTTCGGTTGACCCTCTTGGCGCCGGACATCGTGTCGGCCATCCTGGACAGGCGGCAGCCGGAAGAGATTACCCTGCCGGCACTTACGGAACGGTTACCGCTAGAATGGGAACAGCAGCGAGCCGGCGAAAGGACTAACGGGCGGGCAAAAAGCAGGTTCGGGATTCCGCCCAGTCCCATGGTAGGCTATCTTTAGAGTTACGTTTGAAGTGCGGCGTGTTGGAGGCAGAATGGCGCAGCCCAAAGTGCAGAGGCAGGCGACCAAGGCTCCGTGCGACGGCGCCCCCGATGTGCCCGTCGCACAGCGGACTAAAGCCTTGGTATCCCTAGCGTGCGCCACCTCGGTCGACGTCGCCCGCGCCATTGCCTACGCGGCTGCCACTGAGCTGTGGGCCGCGCTGCTCAAGCGCCAGGGCGCAGAGGTCGGCGCGTTCCCGTTAGCCCAAGCGCCGGTCAATCTTGGGGCCATCCCAACCGAAGTCCACCGCCAAGCCTCCATCTTCGGCGCGGACCTCGCCGATCTCGCCTTGCCGGACGCCGTGGCCGAGCTGGGGCGTCTCTACACCCACGCACTGCCTGGTGCCCACCGCAGCGAGAACGGCATCTTCTACACGCCTCCCGCCTTAGTCGTGCGCCTCCTCGATAAGGCAACCGCCGCCGGAATGGACTGGCTGCGTGGCAAGGCGATCTCCCCCGGTTGTGGCGGCGGCCAGTTTCTTGTCGAGGACGCCCGCCGGATGGCGGTCGCCATGGGCGACGCCGCCCCCGCGATAGTCGTGGCCTCCGTCGGCGCGCGGCTGCGTGGCTGGGACATCGATCCCTTCGCCTGCTGGCTGTCGCAGCTCGCCGCCGAGGCCGCCCTGCTGTCGCAGGTCGTCGCCTCTGGCAAGCGCCTGCCGCTGATCACCGAGTGCCGCGACAGCCTGATGGACAGCTGGTACGGGCATGAGGGCACCTACGACCTTGTCAACGAGAACCCTGTTTTTGGTAGGATTAAGGACACCCCGGAGATCCGCGAGCGCTTCACCCGGACTCTCTACGGGCACCCGAATGCCTACGGTCTGTTCGCCGACGTCAGCCTCCGGCTGGCGAAACCCGCAGGCGGCATCGTCGCGCTTCTTACTCCCACGTCCTACCTAAGCGGCCAGTACTTCAAGGCGTTGCGCCGGACGCTGGCCGAGAATGCCCGCCCGGTGTCCATCGATATCGTGGAGAGCCGCACGGACGTTTTCCCGGACGTGCTCCAGGAAGTTGCGCTTTCGGCTTTCGTTCAGGGGCGGATGGAGAGCCGAGCCACCTGCTCCATCGTCCACGTCGAACCGGACGAGCTACGGATTGAGAACGCGGGCGAGCTGCTGCTGCCGAACAATCCTGAGGATCCCTGGATAGTCGCCCGCGACCCCGCCGACGTCGCTCTGGTGGCGGCCATGCAGTCCATGCCCACGCGGCTTTCTGACTGGGGATACCAGGTTTCGACGGGTCCGCTTGTCTGGAACCGCGCCAACAAGCTCGGGCGCCTCCACAATGAGCCGGGCCCGGATCGCTATCCGGTGGTCTGGGCCGAGGCGGTCAGCCCGGATGGCCGGTTCGCACTCCGCTATGAGCAGCGTGACCACAAGGCGTTCTACGAAGCCAAACCGGACAAGGAGGGCAAGAACAGAAAGAACGGCAAACCGCGGCAACCCAAGCCGGACTCCAACTTGGTGCGGACCTCGTGCCTGCTGCTCCAGCGTACGACCGCGAAGGAGCAGGCGCGCCGCCTGATCGGCGCCGTGATGCCAAAGAGCCTAGTGAAGGCGCACGGGGCGGTGGCCGTCGAGAATCACCTGAACATGGTCCGACCAACGACGCAGCACCCGCTGGTATCCCTCACGATCCTGGCGGCCTTCTTCGCCTCGGAGCTGGCTGATCGTGTGATGAGGTGCATCAACGGCTCGGTCGCGGTGTCCGCGACTGAGCTAGAGGCTATGCCGCTCCCCACAGTTGATGATCTAAAGACGGCCATGGCCGCTCGTGACCCTGAGACGGCCCTACGCCGACTTTACGGGATCACCGATGACAAACGCCGCTCAGCCGAAAAGGCAGAGAAATCTTCCGCTGCCGTTGCCCACCAGCCTTCCGCCGCTCCTGCCGGTTGAGGAGATCCGAGAGCGTCTAAAGGCCATCTTCCCCGAGGGAACGCCGCAGCGAGAGCACATCGTCAAGCCGGTCACCGCGAAGGTGGTCTTTTCGACACTCTATATCGGCGCAGTCGCGCCGCCAGAGGTGGCTGCGGCAGGGGGCGAAGGCGAGGAAGGTAAGGACGGCGCTAAGGTCTTTGGCGCCTCCCCGGACACCTCAACGAGCCGCTGGCTGGCGCCTCGGCATCTCTACCGGATGCGGAACTCCATCGCTAAGCAGCATGACATACCCACCCGCATCGGGTTTTACCGCAAGGTTCCGAAGTCTTCTGAAGAGTCCTGGTACGCAGATAACAGCCGTGAGGGCGGCCGCGACGAAGGGGTGCGTCAGGGGCTGATACCTCTGAACGCCATGGTCAAGCGGACGGACGTGTCGACTACGTCAATGGAAGGCCGCTACGCGCTGCATCCCGACTTCGCCGACCTGCTCGACCCCGGCCTCACGGGCGATGCGCTCGCCGAGGCAATCGGAAAGTGGCGAGCGATCTACCTCACCACGGCTGCGCTGATGCGCGCTGCGCTGGCAGACCAAGTCGAAGGCAAAACGGTCACCGTGAACCACCCGCAGGGCGGCTCGACGGTGCTGCCGTACGGCGAAAGCCCGGAGATCACCAAGGCGGTCGTCGAGGAGTTCGGTCGGCGCTTCCTCAGGCAGCCTGCCGTCGTGTGGATCAGTGACTCGTCGAAGAAAGTCTTCAGCGACGACGTGCTCAACAAGACCCTTAAGATCAGCCTCGACGTGGCAACGCTACTCCCCGACATAGTCATGGTTGATATGGCACCACCGAAGGTGAAGCTGGTCTTCATCGAGGTCGTGTCCTCCGATGGGGCCGTCACGGAGCAGCGTAAGCAGCAGTTCCTCGATCTGGTGGCAAAGAGCCCTGCTGGCTGGAAGCCGGAGGACGCGACGTTCGTGACAGCCTACAACGACAGACAGTCGCGGCCCGTTGCGAAGGCCCTCCGCGAACTCGCTTGGGGCAGCTTTGCATGGTTCAAGTCGGAGCCAGACCACCTTGTGCAGATGCACGCCGCCCCGCCCCGGAAGCTCTCCTCCTAAGGCGGCCCGCGCCGGTCGTGAGGCTAGAACTTGCGGAGGATGGGGAAGCATCTTGTTTGCCGATTTGCCTCCGAAGATGTCACAGCCGACGTCGTCGCGATTCGCCCGGAACCAGTTCCGCGAACAGTGTGCGCCGCTCGGTCAACAGCCGCGAAGCGACGCTTCTACTCGTAGATGTCCACTTGTCGGCAAGAAGCAGGCTTTCGATGGCAAGCCGCCGGGAAATCGGACCTGCGCACGGTCACGCTAAGGGCGCAAGGAAGATTGCATTCGTGCAGCGCGATCTGTCGATCGAATCGGGCAACGTGATCTCAGGGAGAATCACAATCTTCGGCAACCTCTTGTACTTCGCTTTCCCTTCCAGGACCGCCCGCATCCCTTCCGTCCGCCGGAGCAGCAGGCACTGCACGACCACGCCAAACGGTGAGAGGGTCTCGACCAGCGGGCCGCGGCCCACGGCTCGCTCGGCGAGCAGATCATCCCGCAGGGCGGCCGGGTCGATGCCGACCGCCTCAGTTAGGGCCAGGACGTTCTCGGCGAGACGCCGGATATCGTCCGGAAGACGCTCCGGCTCCGCCTCCCACACCTCGCGCAGGGCGTCGATGATCCCTCGAAGGCCGTCGAATTGCTCACTCGTCCTCTGCAGCTCGCCCGCCGCCGCGAGCGTGCCGGCGTGCGCGATGGTAAGCTCTGCATGCTCAAGCATCGCCTTCACCTGTGCGGCGATGCGCGCCTTGCCCCAACTCACCTCATCCGTCTTGTAGATGAGGTCGTGGGTTGCGATGGCCCACGCGTGCTGAAGATAGGTCTTCACCTGCACCTCGAACGTGATCCCGCCGTAGCCCGATGGGGGCAAGCGGTCGTCGTCGCGCCAGGCAACGTACAGGCGGACGTGGTCGAAGTCGAACGTGTCGGGCCGAGCTCGCTTGTTGCCTCCGGTCGGCGGGCGTCGCTCAGACATCTCGAAGAGCGAGGAGATGATCGCCTCGGCCTGAGAGACCTCGGCAACGTTGCGCACCACCACGGTGCAGGCGAAGAGGTCCTCCATCTCTTCGGGCTTTGGGAAACGCCCCGTCTCGACTTTCAGGGCGAAGCTCTCCCTGCTCTTCACGCGGCTGATGAAGTGCCACTCTCGTGGGATGTGGCCGCGAACTAGGTTGTCGACATCCCCACTAAGCTTCTCGAGTAAGGGCCTGCGCTGGTCGTACATGTCGCCGACCGATTGCGGGACCTTCATTCGGCGCCGACCCGTAGCACCTGCACCAGAGACTCGTGACGCGCCCGCCGCGGTCCAAGGTCAGTGTTCGCCCCCTTCAGGTTCTCGGCGTAGCGCAAGACGGCCTTGGCGTACTCACCCTCGCCGTCGGCCGATTTCTGCTCGACCCTCGACAGGAAATCGACCAGCCGGGACGCCAGGACATCGGGGGCGGGAAGATCCGGCTCGAGCGCGAGCACCGCCCAGACGCTATAGAAGTTGTTTAGCGTCCTACAGTGCTTGGTAATCGCCTCTGAGCACTCCTCGATGTCGAGCATCATGCGCTTGGTGCGCCCGAAGTCTTCGAAGAAGGCATCCTCGACCACTGATGAGTCCGACGCGGTTATGTCGTCGTAGTCAGCGTAGGCCTGGTCAAGATCGTCCTGGTCGAAGCCGTGCAGGCGATCCGTCAGGACCACGAGGATGATCTCGCTCAGAAACTGGGTGTCGGCCATGCGCTTTTCGCGGGCAGTGGTGACGAGCCCGAGACGCCTCCAGTCCGGGTGCTGGGCTTCGGTCTCAACCTGAGTAATGAACCAGCCGTCGTACTTTGCGTGCCTGAGCTCCTGCCTGGTTAGCTTCCTGGCATTGCGGTTGATCCGATCGAATACATCGTTCACGACCTTCGCATCCAGGAAGTCGAGCTCTTCCACCACGAATTTATAGTTCCAAAAATTGTTCCGAAGCTCGGCTTCGCCCCGCAGATCGGGCCAGCGCTTGGAATTAAGGCGCACGTCGCCGAAATCATCAGCGATCTTCACCTTGCCGTTCACGAAATCCAAGATTGTTTGGATACGCTGCTTCCCGTCGACTACATGGTAGGTAGAGCGCCCGTTCTCATCGATCGTCTTGTGCAGGAAAATTGCCGGGCTCGGGTAATTGCGGAACACCGTGTCGAGGAAGAACTGGCGGTCCTTCCGGGTCCAGACGCTCCGACGCTGGTAGGGCGGGTCAAGGTTGAGCTGATTGTTACGATCGGCCTCGATGAACCAGGAGATGTCGTGGGTGGTGAGGTGTCTGTTCATCTGCGAACCCAGTGTCAGGAGTTGCGTGGATGTGCCGTATCTCTTACGAGCAGCCGCTCATTTCTACTAACGTCCAAGATGGGCGAGTTGCCCAGAGTGCGCAACATTCTGGCGCGTCCAGCGAACGCAACCTGCATGCTCCATTCGGCGGATCGGGGCGTGCGTGGGTCCGGGCAGTGCGCCAGTATGACCGAGCCGGATCATGCGCAGCCGGTCAAGGCAGATCGAACCGAACCGCAATGGCCGCGGAAGCGATCACGGCAAGGTCGTGGTTCTCCTCCGGCGGCACGTCCAGGCCTCCCTTGACCGCCTTGGCGGTGACGATGCCATAGGGCAGAGACTTGCGGACGGCTTCGATATCGACCTGGTCCGGCTGCTGCACGCCGATGGTGACCTCCACCTGCATGGTCCTGATATCGAGGCCCAGCGTGCGGATGAACGCCAGGGAGGAATGGTGCAGGGCATCCTGCACCGCGCGCAGCGCGGCCTTGGTATAGTCGCCGCCATGCAGATCGTTGCCGGTGCCCATTTCCAGGATGATGCGCTTCATTGCCATGGTCCGGGCGTCCTAGATCTCGAGCCGCACGATGGCGCAGCAATTGGCGATGACGGTCACGCCGGTGCCTTCGTCGTTCGGGATTTCGAGCCCCCCTTCCACGACGGTCACGACGCCCGTGCCATGGGGCAGGATGGCGAGCACCTCGGCCTTGTCGACCTGGGCCGGATTCGGAACCCCGATCAGGACTTCCACCTGCATCGCATCGACGGGCTGGTTCACGATAGCACCGATCGAGAGCGAGTTATGCCACAGCGCGTCGCGTAGCGCGCGAACCGCTGCCTTGGTGTAGTCTGCGTCACGGAGATCGGTACCCATGCCGATCTCGAGCACCATGCGCTTCAACGCCATGACCGCGTCATCCCCAAAGGCCTCCGGATTCGCTCCCTACGGGCGGTCCGGCGGCGACGCTAGCGGATGGCGGCGTGCCCGAACATGCCGAACGCGACGATGCAGGCGGCGCTGCAAGGCGGACAGGTCGCTCCTGGGTGGTATGGGACGGACCGCCCTAGCCGCAGCCAGCACAGGTCATCAGCCCGCGCTTCTCGCGCGCCGGCTCCATGACATAACCGCAGCGCAGGCAGTTGGCGCCATCGTCATCTGCGTCGAACGGGTCTGCGACATGCCTGGCCGGCGGAGTCGGTGAGACCTCCTTGCGCGGCTGCCCTCGGCCGCGGCGTGCCGCGGCATCAGGCACTTCACCCACGGCCAGATATCCGGGCGCCGAGAATACAGCGTCGGTCACCGCGGGACCCCACGCCGGCATCGCGTGCGTCGTGGGCGCTATCAGAGGGACGCTGATGGGTGCAGGGCGAACAGGCGTCGCAATGGCCCGCTTTGCTTGAAAGCCGCCGTCCCAGGACGCCGCGCGAACATGCGTGCCGACGTGCCGTGGCCGGTCCTTCATCGTTGCGCTGGACCGAACATGCACAACCTCCACGACCCTGCTGCCCGACACCCCGGCGCGACCTGGTATCGTCAGTTGCTCGCGCCGGCCTGAAGCCTCCGGCTTGTTGCCTTTGAAGCGGGCGAAGACGCGATCTTCTTCGTTCATGTAGGTTGTGTTCCGAGGGGAGGCGGCGCGCTGGCGACGGTCGACAAACCTATTCTGCGAGCACGGATTCGCCTCAATTGAAGTTCGCTACGGCGGCCCGATTTCTCCGCCACGGCAAGGTCCCCAACGCGAAGCATCGGCGCAATACCTTGGGTGGAGAGCGCTGCTTTGCGGTCCCAGACTCGACCGGTTGCCGGTCGCAATGCACAACCGTCCCGCGTATATCGACAAAGAATTATCAATATTTCAGTGACTTAAGGCTTGTAGACTAAATCGTCCAAGTCCCGAGCTTCGGAGACTTTCGGGCCTCCGGAGAGCAATTTTCGGGGTCGTTGCGTTCTCCAACCCTCAAGCCGCCGCGGCAAAACCCCGGGAAACCTGCGGTTCACGGCGCTATCGGCGCGTGGGAAATGTGAGGTTGGGAAACCGACTGGAGCAGCGGTGGGAACCCGAATCCAACCTGCTCTGGTTTTCGTGAGACGCGTATCACCGGCTGAGTCGGCAGACGAGCGCATCGGCACCGTCCCCGCCGGCGGCTCTACACCTTTTTCCAGAAACGCATGTCCAATTCAGTCTTCAGCCGACCGATTGACGAAAGCCAAAACCAACGCCGTGTCACGGATGCTTGCCTGATTGCCTGTTACCTCGACACCCAGGTCTCTGATTCGCGCGATGGCGCGCGAGAACGTCGCGGGCTTCATCCCCAGGCGGTTGGCGATGAGGCTCTTCTCATGCGGCAGGCTCAGCGTGACGGCACCGGTCTTCTCGCCACAGAGGCCGAGCAGAAACTCGGCCACGCGCTGGTCGGCGGAAAGCAGCTTCATCTTCTCGATCTGATCAACCAGCACCTTCAGGTGCCGGGACATCGAGGCCATCATCGCGAAGGCGATCTCCGGTCGCTCGGCCACCTTGCGGCGCAAGGCATCGCTTTCGATGTGCATGACGCGCGAGGGCACCACCGCCTCGGCCGCGACCGGATAGCGGCCGCCCAGGAACATCGCCGCTTCGGCGAAGCTCTCCCCCGCGCCGTAAATGTGGACGACCGCCTCATCGCCCCCAGGGTTCACGCGGCTCAGCTTGACCTGGCCACCCAGCACCAGAAAGAACGCACGGGCCGGATCGCCTTGCTGAAACAGAACCTGGCCGCGCTCGATCGATCGTACCGAGCGTTCATCCACCAGTGCCGCCAGATCTGCCGGAGGCAGATCGCGCAGGATCGCACTCGTTCGCAGGATCGCCCAATCTTCTGCCGTCAGCATCGGCGATGCATCACAGGCTTGTCCCGTCGATGGTGGAGCAGGGATGCGCCAGCTTGCGCAGCGCGGCCACGTCCTGGATCACGACGGAGGGACCGTGCACCACGACGTGGTAGGCACCAAGCGCCGCGAAGGACCGCGATAGTACTTCCGGCGCCATGCCCAGACGTGCCGCGAGTACCTTCTTGTCGAAGGGGAAGTCGAAGTGCCCAGTAGAGCCATTCTCCGCATCATGCGTGAGCAACCAGTTGGCCAACCGCTCCAGACCGGAACGCAGCTTCTGGTTCTTCAACTCCTTGATAACGCCGCGATAGGCCAAAGCCAAGTCTTCAGCGACCGCCCGTGCGAAGCCAGCATCGGCAGCAAAAGCCTGCCGCACGGCGTCCGCCGGCACCATCAGGATCCGCGAAGCGAGCAAGGCGCGTGCCGATTGGAGATAGGGGCGGTCGAACAGCACAGCGGCGAGAATAAAGCTGTCTCCAGGCCCCGAAACGCCAAGCGTCGTTTCACGGTCGCGGTGGACCGAGAACATCTCGACCGTGCCCTCAACCACGACGTGCAGGAAGTCGGCCGGCTCCCCGGTATGGATGAGTTCCACATGGGCGGGGAACCGCTGCAGAAAGGCGCCGCGCAGCATGGCCTCGACCTGGCCAGGCTCGACACTCTTGAAGAAGGGGATGCGTCGCATCTCCTCTAGATCTTGGCTTCGCATGGCTCGCCTCCCGCACCACACCTTACTCCGTCGCGGCGCCGTCTGCTTGACTATTGTCAAGTGAGGAGCAGCCTTCATGCATCCAGGCCCCATGCCCCGCGTCGGCAGTGGTCTTGAATCGCTCCCGGACTAACCTGAGCTTGACTTAAATCAAGCAGGATTCCGCCGCCGCTACGTTCACTTCGCCCCGACCAGACGCCGCGCGTCGTGAGGAAGGGGGCATGAATGTCCAGCGCAACTGCACCATCCGCCGTACAGGGCGGGCCTGAACAGGGCCGGGCGCTTTGGCTCTCGACCATTGCCTTCACGGTGTGCTTCGCGGTCTGGACGATCTTCGCCATCATCGGCGTTCAGATCAAACGCGACCTGGGCTTGAGCGAAACGCAGTTCGGACTGCTGGTCGGCACGCCCATCCTCACCGGCTCACTGATCCGCCTGATCCTCGGCATCTGGGCGGACCAGTATGGCGGCCGGATGGTGTTCACCTTCACCATGCTGTCGGCCGCGGTGATGACCGCCCTGCTGACCCAGGCCTATGACTACCCGACCTTCCTGCTCGCAGCGCTGGGCGTCGGCATCGCCGGCGGCTCCTTCTCCGTGGGCGTGGCCTATGTGGCCAAATGGTATCCGAAGGAAAAGCAGGGCACCGCGCTGGGCATCTTCGGCGCCGGCAACGTGGGCGCCGCGGTCACCAAATTCGCCGCACCCGTCATCATGGTCGCCTATGGGTGGAAGACCGTCGCGCTGATCTGGGCGGGGGCGCTGCTGGTCATGGCGATCGTCTTCTTTCTGATGACCAAGGACGATCCCGACCTGGCCCGCCGCCGAGCGACTGGGGCAAAGCCCGAGCCGCTCTCGGCCATGATGGAGCCGCTGAAAAACATCCAGGTCTGGCGGTTTTCGCTCTACTACTTCTTCGTCTTCGGTGCCTTCGTGGCGCTGGCGCTGTGGCTGCCGCGCTACCTGATCGGCGTCTACGGGCTCGATATCGTCACCGCGGGTATGGTGGGCGCGGCCTATTCCATCCCGGCTTCGATCTTCCGCGCCTATGGCGGCCACCTGTCCGACAAGTTCGGTGCCCGGCGCATCATGTACTGGACCTTCCTCGTCTCGGTAGTCTGCACCTTCATCCTCTCCTACCCGCCGACCGATTACGTGGTGCAGGGCATTCGCGGGCCGGTGAGCTTCAGCATGTCCATGGGGCTGATCGGCTTCATCGTCGTGACTTTCGTGCTCGGCTTTTTCATGAGCCTCGGCAAGGCGGCTGTCTTCAAGCACATCCCGGTCTACTACCCTGATCGCGTCGGCGCCGTGGGCGGGATCGTGGGCCTGGTCGGTGGCCTGGGCGGCTTCGTGCTGCCGATCGCATTCGGCGCGCTGAATGACCTGACCGGCGTGTGGCAGAGCTGCTTCTGGCTGCTGTTCGTGTTGGTCGCCGTGGCGACTGTCTGGATGCATGTCGCAATCCGGCAGATGGAACGCCAGGCCGCCGAGCAGGGTATCGCGGCCCGCAGCCTGCCCGAACTGCCGGAAATGCAGCCAATCCATGGTGCCGCCCAGCAGGGCGCGCTGGCCGCTACCGGCCCGATCCAGGATTGGCGGCCCGAGGACAAGACCTTCTGGGACGGTGGCGGCCGCGCCATCGCGCGCCGCAACCTGTGGATTTCGGTGCCCTGCCTGCTGCTGTCCTTCTCCGTCTGGATGGTGTGGTCCGTCGTCGTGGCGAAGCTGCCGAGCGTGGGCTTCGCCTTCACCAACGAACAGCTGTTCTGGCTGGCATCGCTGCCCGGCCTGTCGGGTGCGACACTGCGCATCGCCTACAGCTTCATGCCCGCCATCTTCGGTGGCCGGCTGTGGACCACGCTGGCCACCTGGTCGCTGTTGATCCCGGCCCTCGGCATGGGCTTTGCGGTGCAGGACCCGGCCACGCCCTACTGGATCTTCCTTGTCCTGGCGCTGCTGTGCGGCCTTGGCGGCGGCAACTTCGCCTCCTCCATGGCCAACATCTCGTTCTTCTTTCCCAAGAGCGAGAAGGGCAACGCGCTGGCGATCAACGCTGGCCTGGGCAACCTGGGCGTCAGCGTGGTGCAGTTCGTCGTCCCGTTGGCCATAACGGCGGGCGTCTTTGGTTGGTTGGGTGGTGCGCCACAGACTGCGACCGTCGCCGGCGTCACCACGACACTCTGGCTGCAAAATGCCGGCTTCGTTTTCGTGCCCTTCATCATCGCCTCGGCCTTCGCAGCCTGGTTCGGGATGAACGACATCGCGACCATGAAGGCCTCCTTCTCCGACCAAGCGGTGATCTTCCGGCGCACGCACAACTGGATCATGTGCTGGCTCTACACCGGCACCTTCGGCTCCTTCATCGGCTTCTCGGCGGCCTTCCCGCTGCTGTCGCGGATCCTCTACCCCGAGGTCAACGCGCTGCAACTCGCCTTCCTCGGCCCGCTGGTGGGCGCGTTGTCGCGGGCGGTCGCCGGCAAGGCCTGCGACCGGATCGGTGGCGGGCGCATCACCTTCTGGGTCTTCATCGCGATGTCCTTCGGCGTGATGGGCATCCTCTACGCCATCGGGATGAAGGGCGACCCGACCTCCTTCCCGGTCTTCTTCGCGAGCTTCCTGTTCCTGTTCGCCGCGACCGGCGTGGGCAATGCCTCCACCTTCCAGATGATCCCCGCGATCATGCGGAAGGAAGTGGCACGGCTCGAGCCGGGGCTGAACGCCGCGGAACGCGTCAAGCAATCCGACAAGGAGGCGGCGGCCATCATCGGCTTCACCTCCGCCATCGCCGCCTATGGCGCCTTCTTCATCCCCAAGAGCTTCGGCACATCCATCGCCGTGACCGGCAGCGCAGAGACCGCGCTCTACGCCTTCCTGGGATTCTACGTGAGCTGCGTACTGGCCACCTGGTGGTTCTACACGCGCCGCGGCGGCCTTCTCCACGACATCGAGCATGGCGGTCGCGCAAGCCCCGCCATCACCCCCGCCCAATGATCAAGCGCGACAGCCAAGGCATCACAACATGAGCCACTTCCTCGACCGTCTGACCTTCTTCAAGAAGCTGCAGGAGCCGTTCTCCAACGGGCATGGCATCACCACGAACGAGGATCGCCGCTGGGAAGACGGCTATCGGAAGCGCTGGCAGCACGACAAGGTCGTGCGGTCCACGCATGGCGTGAACTGCACCGGTTCCTGCTCGTGGAAGATCTACGTGAAGGGCGGCATCGTCACCTGGGAAACCCAGCAGACGGATTACCCACGCACCCGACCGGACCTGCCCAACCACGAACCGCGAGGCTGTTCGCGCGGCGCCTCCTACAGCTGGTATCTCTATTCGGGCAATCGCGTGAAATATCCGCTGGTGCGCTCGCGCCTGATCAAGCTGTGGCGCGAGGCGCGGGCAATGATGACGCCGGTGGCGGCCTGGGCCTCCATCGTCGAGAACCCGGAGAAGCGCGCCGCCTATGTCACGAAGCGTGGCCATGGCGGCTTCGTCCGTGCGCCGTGGGATGAGGTGCAGGAGATCATCGCCGCGGCCAACGCCTATACTGCGAAGACCTATGGCCCCGATCGCATCTTCGGCTTCTCGCCGATCCCGGCCATGTCGATGATTTCCTACGCGGCTGGGTCGCGCTATCTGTCGCTGATCGGCGGCGTCAGCATGTCGTTCTACGATTGGTATTGCGACCTGCCGCCGGCCTCACCGCAGACCTGGGGCGAGCAGACCGACGTGCCGGAATCGGCCGATTGGTACAATGCGGGCTTCATAATCCTGTGGGGCTCCAATGTGCCGCAGACGCGCACGCCCGATGCCCATTTCTACACCGAGGCGCGCTATCGCGGCATGAAAAGCGCCGTGATCTGCCCGGACTATTCGGAAGCCGCGAAGTTCGGCGACATCTGGCTCTCCGTGAAGCAGGGCACGGATTCCGCGCTCGCGATGGCGATGGGCCATGTGATCCTGAAGGAATATCATGTCGCGCGGCAGGTGCCGTATTTCCGCGACTATCTGCGCCAGTACACCGACATGCCGATGTTGGTGAAGCTGGTGCAGCAATGCGACCAGCTGGTTCCTGAGCGCTTCCTCCGCGCAAGCGATTTTGATGCCTCGCTGGGTGAGGCGAATAATCCCGAGTGGAAGACCGTCGCCTTCGACGAGAGCACGGGCAACATCGTCGCCCCGCGCGGCACCATCGGCTTCCGTTGGGGCGAGACGGGCAAGTGGAACCTGGAGGAGAAGGCCTCCGACGGCACGGCGACGAAGCTGCGGCTGACGCTTGATGGTATCCAGGATGAGATGGCCGAGGTCGCTTTCCCGTACTTCGGCAATATCGAGCACGAGCACTTCACCTCGACCACGCACGCGAGCGTGCTGAACCGCCGCCTGCCGGTGAAGCGCCTGGCCCTGGCGGATGGCGAGACGCTGGTAGCCAGCGTGCACGACCTCTTCCTTGCAAATTACGGCGTCGATCGCGGCTTCGGCGGCGACAACATCGCAGCCAGCTACGACGAAGTGGCGCCCTACACCCCCGCCTGGGCCGAGAAGATCACCGGCGTCTCACGCGACAAAATCATCCAGGTGGCGCGCGAATTCGCCACCAACGCCGAGAAGACCAAGGGCCGCTCGATGATCATCATCGGGGCGGCGATGAACCACTGGTTCCACGCCGACATGAACTATCGCGGCGTCATCAACATGTTGGTGCTGTGCGGCTGCGTGGGTCAGTCGGGCGGCGGCTGGGCGCATTATGTGGGGCAGGAGAAGCTGCGCCCGCAGGCCGGTTGGGCGCCGCTCGCCTTTGCGCTGGATTGGGGCCGCCCGCCGCGCCAGCAGAATTCCACCTCGGCCTTCTACGCGCACACCGACCAGTGGCGCTACGAGACGATGAATGTGGGTGACATTGTCTCCCCCACCGCGCCGAAGGGCCCGTGGGATGGCACGATCATCGACTACAATATCCGCGCCGAGCGTATGGGCTGGCTGCCCTCTGCGCCGCAGCTCGAAACCAACCCACTGCAGGTCGCAAAGGATGCGGCGGCGGCTGGTCTGTCCGCCAAAGATTATGTGGCGAAGGGGCTGAAGGACGGCACGCTGAAGCTTTCCTGCGAAGACCCTGACAATCCGAAGAACTGGCCGCGCAACATGTTCGTCTGGCGGTCGAACCTGCTCGGCTCCTCCGGCAAGGGGCACGAGTACTTCCTCAAGCACCTGCTGGGCACCACGCATGGTGTGCTGGGTAAGGACCTCGGCCCCGAGGGCCGTGCCAAGGCGACCGAGGCGGTCTGGCATGAGCATGCGCCGGAGGGGAAGCTGGACCTGCTGGTGACGTTGGATTTCCGCATGTCCACCACCTGCGTCTATTCCGATATCGTGCTGCCGACGGCCACCTGGTACGAAAAGAACGACCTCAACACCTCCGACATGCATCCCTTCATCCACCCGCTGACTAGCGCGGTGGATCCGGCCTGGGAAGCGCGCAGCGACTGGGACATCTACAAGGGGATCGCCGAGGCCTTCTCACGCGTGGCGCCAGAGGTGCTAGGCGTCGAGACCGATGTGGTGCTCAACCCTATCAAGCACGATAGCGCCAACGAGATCGCGCAGCCCTTCGATCCACGCGACTGGAAGCGCGGCGAATGTGAGCCCATCCCTGGCAAGACCATGCCCAATGTCTTCGAGGTGAAGCGAGACTATCCGGCCACCTACGCACGCTTCACGGCACTTGGCCCGCTGATGGAGAGCATCGGCAACGGCATCAAGGGCATGGCCTGGAAGACCGGGCACGAGGTGGATCACCTCAAGGCCCTGAACGGCGTGCACGCCGAAGGCGCCAACAAGGGTCTCGCCCGCATCGTCAGCGACATCGATGCGACCGAAGTGATCCTAATGCTGGCGCCCGAGACCAACGGGGAAGTCGCGGTTCATGCCTGGGAGGCGCTGGGCAAGGCGACAGGCCTCGATCACACGCATCTGGCGCTGCCGAAGGAGGATGAGAAGATCCGCTTCCGCGACGTTGTGGCGCAGCCGCGCAAGATCATCTCGGCGCCCACCTGGTCCGGGCTGGAGAGCGAAAAGGTCTGCTACAACGCTGGCTACACCAACGTGCATGAGCTGATCCCATGGCGCACGCTGACCGGGCGCCAACAGCTCTACCAGGATCACCTGTGGATGCGGGCGTTCGGTGCGGCGCTGTGCGTCTACCGACCGCCAGTGGATATGCGGGCTGTGAAGCCGGTGATCGATTTGAAGCCGAATGGCGAGAAGCAGATCGTGCTGAACTTCATCACGCCGCATCAGAAATGGGGCATCCACTCCACCTATACCGACAACCTGCTGATGCTCACGCTCTCTCGCGGCGGTCCCTGCATCTGGATCAGCGAGCCGGACGCGAAACGCGCCGGCATCGTGGACAATGACTGGGTGGAGGCCTTCAACAGCAATGGTGCGCTGGTCGCGCGCGCCGTCGTCTCCCAGCGCGTCAAGGACGGCATGGTCATGATGTACCATGCGCAGGAGAAGATCGTGAACATGCCGGGCTCGCAGATGACGGGCAATCGCGGCGGCATCCACAACTCGGTGACGCGCATCGTGCTGAACCCGACGCACATGATCGGCGGCTACGCGCAACAATCCTACGACTTCAACTACTACGGCACGATCGGCACCAATCGCGACGAGTTCGTCATTATCCGCAAGATGACGGAAATCGACTGGCTGGAACGCCCGCATAAAGACGCAACGCTGGTCACGGGAGAAGTGGCATGAAAATCCGCGCGCAGATCGCCATGGTGCTCAACCTCGACAAGTGCATCGGCTGCCACACCTGCTCCGTCACCTGCAAGAACGTGTGGACCAATCGCGAGGGTATGGAATACGCCTGGTTCAATAACGTCGAAACCAAGCCTGGGATTGGCTATCCCAAAAATTGGGAAGATCAGAACAAGTGGAAGGGTGGCTGGAAGCGTCTTCGCAGTGGCAAGATCCAGCCGCGGATCGGCGGCAAGTGGCGTGTGCTGGCGAATATCTTCGCCAACCCGAATATGCCTGAGATCGACGACTACTACGAGCCCTTCACCTTCGATTACGAGCACCTGCAGAAGGCCCCCGAGTTGGAGGCCTTCCCGACCGCGCGCCCACGCAGCCTCATCACCGGCGAGCGGATGGAGAAAATCGAATGGGGTCCGAACTGGGAGGAAATCCTGGGTGGCGAATTCGCCAAGCGCTCGAAGGATGTGAACTTCGAAGGCATCCAGAAGGAGATGTATGGCCAGTTCGAAAACACCTTCATGATGTATCTGCCGCGGCTGTGCGAACACTGTCTGAATCCGACCTGCGCTGCGGCCTGTCCCTCTGGCGCCATCTACAAGCGTGAGGAGGATGGCATTGTCCTGATCGACCAGGACAAGTGCCGCGGCTGGCGCATGTGCGTCTCGGGCTGCCCCTACAAGAAGATCTACTACAACTGGTCCTCGGGGAAATCCGAGAAGTGCATCTTCTGCTACCCGCGCATCGAAGCCGGCCAGCCGACGGTGTGTTCGGAAACCTGCGTGGGACGCATCCGCTACCTGGGCGTCGTGCTCTATGACGCCGACCGCATCGAGGCTGCGGCCAGCGTCCCGGATGAGAAGGATCTCTACCACTCGCAGATGGATATCTTCTGCGATCCGAACGACCCCGCGGTGATCGCGCAAGCGCGCGCCGATGGTATCAGCGACTCTTGGCTGGAAGCCGCGCGCCACTCGCCGGTGTGGAAGATGGCGATGGAGTGGAAGGTCGCTTTCCCGCTGCACCCGGAATACCGCACGCTGCCGATGGTCTGGTACGTGCCGCCGCTCTCGCCCATCACGGCCGCCGCGGAAGCGGGGCAGATGGGCACAGATGGCGGCATGCCCGATGTCCGCTCGCTGCGCATTCCGCTCAAATATCTCGCGAACCTGCTGACGGCAGGCGACGAGGCGCCGGTGGCCAGCGGCCTCGAACGCATGCTCGCCATGCGCGCCTACATGCGCGCCAAGACCGTGGATGGCGTCATCGACGAGACGATTGCGCGCAAGGTCGGCCTGACCGGCGCGCAGATCGAGGAGATGTACCACATCATGGCGATCGCGAATTACGAGGACCGCTTCGTGATCCCGACCGCGCATCGCGAGGTGACGGAAGACGCCTACGAAATGCGCGGCCATTGCGGCTTCTCCTTCGGCGATGGCTGCGCGCCGAGCGAGCAGTCGGGCAATTTGTTCGGTGGCATCAAGCTGAAGAACGACAAGCCGAAGATGGGGGTGCTGTGATGCGCACGCTCAAGGTTCTCTCGGCGCTGCTGACCTATCCGACGCCGGAGTTGGTGGCTGCCGCCCCTGAACTCCGCGCTGTGCTGGACCGGGAGGCAGTGCTGCCGAAGCGCGAGCGCGCGGCGGTGGATGCGCTGATTGCCGATCTTGCCGCGCATGACATGTACGACGCGCAGGAGCGCTACATCCTGTTGTTCGACCGCACGCGTTCGCTCTCGCTGCACCTGTTCGAGCATGTGCATGGCGAAAGCCGGGACCGCGGCCAAGCGATGGTGGACCTCATCAAGGTGTATGAGGAGGGGGGCTTCACGCCCACCACGACCGAGCTGCCGGACTTCCTGCCGCTTTTCCTCGAATACGCGGCAACGCGCGCGCCGGCCGAGGCGATCGAGCTGATCGGCCAGCCCGGCCATGTCTTCGCCGCGATCCGAGAGCGCCTGGCCAAGCGCTCCTCACCCTATGAGGCGATCTTCTCTGCCCTCACGGCGCTGTCGCGGACGAAGCTCAACGCGGCGGCGCTAGCGGCCCTTCGCGCCGAGCCCGATCCAGAACCCGATGATCTGGCGGCGCTCGACGCTGCCTGGGAGGAGGAGGAAGTCACCTTCGGTCCTGGCTCCGCTGCTGCGGCTGCTGCCTGCGGCACGGATGTACTGGCAGCCAAGCTGCGCCAGGCCGGCCGCCCCGCACCGGGTTTGGAGCCCCCGCCGGGCCAACGCCCGCGCACCGTTGTTACCCATCGTACGGCCGGCTGAGGAGCATCCATCATGCGCGACGCCATCTTCCATATTCTGTTCGTCTGGTACCCCTATGTCTGCCTGACGGCTTTCCTGCTCGGCAGCCTGATTCGCTACGACCGGGAGCAATACAGCTGGCGGGCTAGCTCCAGCCAGATGCTGCGTAAGCGGCAGCTCATGTGGGGTTCGAACCTGTTCCACTTCGGCATCCTGTTCCTGTTCCTCGGTCATGCTGCCGGCCTGCTGACGCCGAAATTCATCTACACGCTTTTCATCACGGTCGAGCAGAAGCAGCTGATCGCGGTGATCGCCGGCGGCCTAGCGGGGTTGATCTGCTTCATCGGGCTGTCGCTGCTGCTGCATCGTCGGCTGTACGATGCGCGCATCCGCGTGACGTCCACCTACATGGACCTCGCGGTGCTGATCATCCTGTGGGTGCAGTTGTCCCTCGGGCTGATCACGCTGCCCTTTTCGCTCGCGCATTCCGACGGATCGGTGATGCTCATCCTGGCGCATTGGGCACAGGGCATCCTCACCTTGCAGCCGGTCGACGCGAAGACGCTGCAGGGGCTGGCCTTCCCCTATTTGGCGCACCTGGTGCTGGGGATGACGATCTTCCTGGTCTTCCCGTTCTCGCGCCTCGTGCATGTTTGGTCCGCACCGGTCTGGTATCTCGGGCGGCGCGGCTACCAGGTCGTGCGAAGCCGTCGTCCGCTCGGCGGCCCCGGCGTGAAGCCCAGCGCAACCCCGGCGGCGGAGTGACGCCCATGAGCAGCACCTCCCCCACCGCATCCGGCTGCGCGGCCAAGCCCGCGCTGCCGACCGGCCGCAAGATGATCAGTGTGAACGGCGTGGTAATCCCGCGCGCTGCCATTGCGCAGGAAACGCAGCACCACCCGGCGAGCAAGCCTCTTGATGCCATGAAGGCGGCCACCGCTGCGCTCGTGGTGCGCGAACTGCTGTTGCAGGAAGCGCGGCGCCTCGCCATCCCCGCGGAACCCGCCAGTGATGGCGAGGGCCGCCGCGAGACGGATGAGGAGGCGCTGGTGCGCGGCCTGGTCGAGCGGGAGGTCCGCACGCCCGACGCCGACGAAGCCTCCTGCCGTCGCTTCTACGAACAAAACCGGCGCCGGTTCCGCACGCCGGATATCTATGAGGCCCGGCACATCCTGCTCCCGGCTAACAAGGCTGACAGCGAGGAGATCGCGCAGGCCATCCTGGCCCAGCTCGCCGTGGCACCCGCCGAGTTCGCCACATTGGCGCTGGCCCATTCCGCCTGTCCCTCGGGACAGACGCAGGGCAATCTCGGCCAGATCGGCCCAGGGCAGACCGTGCCAGAGTTTGAGGAAGCTCTGGCCCGCCTCGAGGTCGGCGCCATCCACCCGGAACCCGTGTACACCCGGTTTGGTTGGCACATTGTCGCACTCGACCGGCGCATCGAGGGACGGGACCTACCCTTCGAATTGGTCCAGGAGCGGATAGCCGGCTGGTTGGCCGAGAAGGTGCGCCGCGTCGCCATCCAGCAATATGTCTCGATCCTTGCCGGCAAGGCCGACATCCAGGGCATAGACCTGGCCGCCGCCACCTCGCCGCTGGTCCAGTGAGGTGATGCGATGTTGCTCGGCACCCTCCTAAAGCGCCTGGGCGATGAGGCCGATGCGGCCGAAGCCCTTGATGCGCTGAACGATATCGTCCTGCTGGCCGAGGTCCAGGCCATGGGGGAACTGCATGATGAGACCCCCGCGGAGTATGTCTGTGGCGCCACCAGGCGCTTTGCGGCGGATGCCTCCAGCGAGGATTGGCTGGCACTGATGACAGCCATCGAGCGCAGCGACGATCCGGCCCGCACCACACTGGACCGCATGCTGCGCTGGTCATTGAAGCGGGACACCGCCGTGCCGGCTGTGTCGGGCTGTGGCTGCGGCAAGGGTGGGTCGGGTGATGCTGCGCGATGACACAGCCCCACCGCCCTTCGCGCTGCTCAATGATCCGCTGGCCTATATCCTCGCCGCGCATCTTCGGCAGCGTGCGGTCTGTGCCGTACTGCGGCGCTTCGCGACGGATCATGTCGCCAGCCGCGACGAAGCCGATCGGGTGACCGCCTTTCTGACCGGCGACCTGCGCCTGCACCATGAGGATGAGGACCTGGACCTGTATCCGATCCTTCGCCGCCGCGCGCTGCCTGCGGATGGGCTGGGCGTCACCCTTGCGCGCCTGGGCGAGGAGCACCGCCAGGGTGCCGCGCTGGCTGAACTGATCGTGGAAGCGCTTTCCGCGCGGCCGGCCGATGACCCGGTGCACATCCAAGCCGCGACGGCCGAGGCGATGCAGGCCTTCGCCGCAAGTGAGATGCGGCACCTCGCCTTGGAGAATGGCGTGGTCTTGGCGCTGGCGCGCATCCGGCTGACGCGGCCCGATCTCAAGGCCATCAGCCAAGGCATGAAGGCGCGGCGCGGGGTAGAGAGCGCATGATCAGCCTCAACCACCTGTTCGACCGCAACGTCGCCTGGGCGAATCGCAAGAGCGAACAGGACCCCACCTTCTTCCGTCGCCTGTCTGAGCAGCAGGCTCCTCAATATTTATGGATCGGATGTTCCGATAGTCGGATCACGGCGAATGACGTGCTCGGCCTCGATCCAGGCGAGGTCTTCGTGCATCGGAATATCGCCAACATCGTCCACACCAGCGACATGAACATTCTCGCGGTGCTGGAATACGCGATTGATGTGCTGCATGTGCGGCACATCATCGTCTCGGGCCACTATGGCTGCGGCGGGGTGCAGCGCGCCATGGCGGACGAACGCGGCGCGCTGGTGGATCACTGGCTGCAGCCGCTCTCGATGTTCTACCGCAAGCATCGCCCGCTGTTCGACGCGATGGGCAGCACGCAGCAACAGCTCAATCGGCTCTGCGAACTCAATGTCGAGATGCAGATCAGGCGTGTGGCGGCCACACCGATCGTCGAGGGTGCGTGGACCCGGAATGTGGACTTGCATCTGCATGGCTGGATCTACGGCATGCATGACGGGTTGCTGCGCGATCTTGGTGCAACAGTCGCCTCGATCGCGGAACGCGACGCGCTGCCCTCGATAGACCAGCGGGTCACGTCGCGATCCGAACCCCTCAGCCCGCGGCGGCGCCATGCGCAGGAAGCCTTCTCGCCGATCGGGTTGGAGGACATGGCGTCGCCGCCCTGCTGCATGCCATCCCTGGAGAGCCCACCATGATGACCGCTGACGCGCCAATGATCACGGCGCTGGTCTACGCTGATAATGCGGTGGCGGACCATGCGCTGCGCCGGGTTGTGCGCCAGTTCGAGGATGCAGGTCTTCGCCTCGCGGGTGTGGTCCAACGCGACACGCCTCGAGCCGGACGGACCAGCTGCGACATGACGCTGGAAGAACTCTCGACCGGCGTTGCCATCGCGATTTCGCAAGATCGTGGTCCCCTTGCGCGGGGTTGTCGGCTCGATCTGAGCGAGATGGCGCGGGCGATTCAGTTGGCGTCGGCTGCACTTCAGACCGCGCCAGATCTGCTGGTGCTGAACAAATTTGGCAAGACAGAGGTCGAGGGCGGTGGCTTTCGCCCGCTGATTGCCGAGGCAGTTCAGTACGGTGTGCCGGTCCTGATCGCTGTACCCTATCGCAACATCGACCCGTGGCGCGCCTTCGCGGGCGAATTGGCACGTGAGGTTCACCTGTCCGGCCCGGACGCCAATCTGGTGTTGGACCTGCTCTGCCCGGCACAGGCGCTACGGACGCCGCCATCGGCCGGGCCGGTCGGCCCATGACGGTGGTGATGCCGCCACCACGAAGTTCGTGGGCAATCCCGGGCGTCGGCGGATGAACGACGTGCCAATCAGGATTGGCGTGGTCACTGTCTCCGACCGCGCCTTCCGCGGAATCTACGCCGACCAGGGTGGGCCGGGGATCGAGGCGGCGCTGTCGCGGATCCTGGCCTCAGCCTGGGAGCCGGTGCGGCGCATCGTCCCAGACGAACGCCCATCCATCGAGGCCGCCCTGTGCGAATTGGCGGACACCGAGGCCTGTGCACTGATCGTCACCACAGGCGGCACAGGCCCTGCGCCTCGGGACGTGACGCCCGAAGCCACGGAGGCAGTCTGCGACCGTGTTCTGCCAGGCTTCGGGGAGATGATGCGGGCGGTCTCGCTGCATGCCGTGCCGACCGCCATCCTGTCTCGCCAATTGGCCGGCACCCGCGGCCGCAGCCTGATCGTAAACCTGCCGGGCAAGCCCTCCGCGATTGCCGAGTGTTTGGCGGCGGTCTTCCCGGCCATTCCCTATTGCATTGACCTGATCGGCGGGCCGCGCTTCGAGACGGACCCTGCGGTCTGCGTCGCCTTCCGACCCAAGGGGGCGTAATGGCGCTGTTCGCGCATGGTTTTCGGCCGTTCTTCCTGATGGCCGGGTTTGTGGCGCCGGTGGCGATTGGCCTCTGGGCCCTGACGCTGGCCGGCATCACACTACCCGAGGGGCCGTTGCCGCCCATGCGCTGGCACGCGCATGAGGCACTGGGCGGCTTCGTGGCTGCGGCCATGATCGGCTTCCTGATGACGGCCATTCCGAACTGGACGGGTCGGCGTGGCTATTCCGGCGCGCCGTTGGTCATTGTGGCGGCGTTGTTCCTGGCGGCGCGCTTCGCGATGCTGCCGGGCTCGCCGCTGCCGATCGAGATTGCGGCGGTTCTGGCACTCGCACCATTGCCGGCTACGCTGCTGCTGGTCCTGCCGGCGCTGGTCAAGGCCAAGGCAGCCCGGCTGTTTGGCCCGCCCGCACTCGTCCTGATTTTCTGGTCCGGGCAGGTGATGATGCTCGCGGACGGAGCCGGATGGTGGACGACGCCAGGCTGGGCGACCGGGCAATTATTGATGGCGGACATGGCGCTGTTGCTGGTCGTTTTGATCGGCGGTCGGATCGTGCCTTCCTTCACCCTGAACGCGCTGCGCAAGACCGCGCGGCCGGCGGAGGCGCAGCCGCTGCCGGGAGTAGACCGCGGCGCGATCCTCGCCGTGGCGGCAGTGGCTGTGGTGGATCTGGTGGCACCCGGCAGCCTGCTGGCCGGGATAGTCGCAGCGCTGGCAGCGGTGCTGGTGGCGCTGCGCCTGTCACGCTGGCACGGCTTGCGCACGCTGCATTCGCCCATCCTGTGGGTGCTGCACCTGGCCTATGCACTGATCCCGGCGGCGCTCGCGCTGAAAGCCGTGTCGCTGTTGGTGGGTGTTCCGTGGGCCGCTGCGTGGTTGCACCTCCAATTGGCGGGAGCGGTAGCGTTGATGATCGTGGCGGTGATGACGCGCGCTACACTGGGGCATACCGGGAATACATTGGTGGCAAAGCCTGCGACGGTGGCCGCTTATGTTCTATTGCTGGCCGCGGCTCTGCTGCGTGTCTTCAGCGGCGTGGCGGGCGCTGATGCGCTGGGTGTGCAGATCGCGGCGGCACTCTGCTGGGTTACGGCCTTCCTGCTGTTTCTGATGGTTTTTGCGCCGACGCTCGTGCTCCCGCGCGCCGATGGAAAGCCCGGGTGAGCAGCGCCTGGGGAAGATACGCGAGTCGGTGGGTCATCTTCCTGCTCAGTGATGTGATGCCCGCGCCCCCAATCGTGCGGAGCTTTTTCACCCACACGGATCACCGGGGCTTTCTCGGTGCATAGTGCTTGGCCTCACAAACATGCCGGGTGCAACTTGTTGCCCTTCGAGTGCAACAAGTTGCCCGTTTTCATCGGCGCCAGCTCACGGTGATGCTGCTATCGTAGCCTCGATGGAGTTGGGGACCCGGACCCGAAAGCGCGGGGACCGCCGGAGACGCTGCACGAGGGGCAGATCGAGGGCGGTGGTGGGGATGGCGGCGATCCCGCTGGTGCCCACCAGGCCGGCCGTCATAGGGCCGGCCGCATGATCGGAGGCGGGTGCGGAGGCAATAGCGCCGCACCCGCTATCCGACTCACGGCACCCGCCGCTTCGCTACCCCCACCGACAGCGTCGCAGCCGCCAGATCAAACGTCGCCGCGGAGATGTTCCGCGCCATCACCCGCACGGTGTTGTTCGACCACACGGCGGCGTCGAGCTCGATGAACCGCGTGGACGAGACCAGCGACGCCGTTGCCAGGTCGCCAGCTCGTGCCCCGTTTACCGTGACGTCGAGCAGCGAAGTCGCCCCCGGCGCCAGGCTGGGCAGATCCCAGGACACCTCGGCGGCGAACTCCCGCCGCCCCGAGCCGAACAGCGCGCCCGTCAGCAACGGTGTGCCGTTCAGCACGGCGGGCGCCGCCTCCGGCAGCCCGTAGAGCCGGAGCGATTGCAGGTCGATCGACCCATCGAAGCCGATCACTCCCACCTGCGCATAGGCCACGGACGCACCCACGCGGATCGTCTGCCGCCGATTGAAGTTTGCATCATCCATCGGCGCGCCGGCATTCCACCCCTTGGCCGGCCCGTTCCACTGCATGGTGGTGATGGAGGCCAGCACATCGCCCGCAATGTCCTCGCGGACATTCCCCGCGCCATCGAACACCCGCACGAAGATCCGTCCCCCCGACGCCCCGCTCGTCAGCCAATGCGCCAGTGCGAATTCCTTTGCCTGGGAGGTATCGAGCATCCAGCCGAGCCCACGGTTCGCCGCGAGCGTCACCGCCCGATCCGTCGGCGTCACATCCGTCAGCCCGTTGAAGCAGAAATCCGCCATGAAGGTCGCGGTGGTGGTCGAGGTCGCGATGGTGATCAGCCCCTCCACACCTACCTCCGTCGCCGACTGCCGGAACGCCGCGGCGCGGGTGTTGGGCACGCCGGCCAAAAACCGCTGAAACCGCGACGCCGGCGCGCGGTGCCGGTTGATCACCGCATTGCCGCAGCGGTTGGCTGTGGCCGTATAGTCGATGCCGACCAGGTAGGTGTTGGTCCAGGCGATGTCGTACTCGCAATCCTGCGCCCCGGCGGTGTGGCGCGCGGCCATCGGCGAGCAGGCCTCCATGCGCATGTTGCGGGCGATGATGGCAGAGCCCGAGGTCTGGTTCAGGAAGGGGATGGCGATGTTGCTGCCGGCCTGGCGCAGCTCGAAGTTCGGCGCATCAAAGACGTGGCGGTTGTGGTTGGAGTAGGCTCCGGGCTCATTCCCGAAGCGCACGCCAAAGCGATCCAGCGCGGCGTTCACCCCGGTCGCCTGGGCGAAGTGGCCACCATAGTAGCGGATCGAGGTGTTCCAGGCGGTGGCCGTCGCGCACCAGATATCGAGCCCGATGCGGTTGTTGACGATGCGCCCCAGCGTGAAGGTGCTGTCCTCCACGCCGCGGCCATCGCCCAGCGTGCGCATGCCGATGGTGAAGCCCTCGAC
>LNFM01004712.1_pt1 | contig 25894 bp, 23 predicted proteins | sample 596031 | NCBI WGS metagenome assembly LNFM01 (sample SAMN04254537, study PRJNA301005) | activated carbon metagenome | isolation source: dual media filters at the Ann Arbor, Michigan drinking water treatment plant | place: USA: Ann Arbor | reverse complement strand
GATGCCCCAGGCGAGGCACGCGCCCCCGATCGCGACCGCTCCCATGTTCCAGCTTCCGAAGCTGCCTTGCCAGGACAGGACGAGGGCGCCTATCAGTATTGCGAAGGCCCCAGCAGCAGACGTCGGTCAACGCTCTCGCGAAAGACCAGCCCGGCAATGCCCATGGTAGCGAGACTTTCGAGGTTCAGGAGCAGCGCGGCCGTCGATGCCTTCGTTGCTGCCAGGCCAAGCATCAGGAGGAGGGGCCCGATGACGCCGCCGGTAACGACCGCACCGCACAGCCAGGGCAGATCGGAAACGCTGAGCGAAGCCTCGCTAGTTCTGTGTTGCACAATGCGCTGCCAGGCGAGCAGCAAGGTCAGGCCCAGGCCCGAGCCGAGATAGAGCATACCCGCCAGCAGCCAGGGGTCGATGCCACCGATCAGCAGTTTGGCTAGCGGAGTACTTGCGCCGAACAGCGCGGCGGAACCCAGCGCCATGACGACGCCACGCCTTCCACTCGTGATGACACTGCTCCTCGATGAATTGACGTTGACCAGTTGCCGACCGATCGGCCATCGACAGTCTGGCATAACAGACGGTGCGCTTGGCAGTTGTTTGACATGCCACGAGATTGTGCTCACCGAACTTGCACCGGTTACGGTCTGACCGATGGTGCGGCCCTACCGCGCAGACTTGGGGAGCCTCTATGGTGCCAAGGCCCATGTGAGGTAGAGGTTCACCGTCGGCAGCTTCGACCTCGTGCGAAGCGGCGCCAAGATGTGCCGAGGACTAGTCTCCTCATTGGAGTTCGATAAAAATGACTGTGCAGTTTTAGAGCTCGCTGAGACATCGCTGCGCTTTGCGCTACTCGCTCACGTCGAAACCCCGCCTACGCACTCAGCGCGCTTCCCTGACTCAGCAACCTGGGGTGCGAGGGCTGTTCTCGCTCTCGACATGATCGACGCACGCGATACGTTCGCCACATGCTCCATCGCGTCAGTTTAAACAAAACGGACGAGCTGGCGGCCATCGAGCTCGCCGCCCAGATGAACGCCGAAGCTGATCACGGCTGCGTCGAGCCTCGGCCCTTTGGCTCAACCATGGCAACGGCGACCACGGCACCAGAAACGAACGTCAGCGCGCCGGTGGCCCCGATCGCCCACGCGGCGCCGAACAGGTCGGTGATGATGCCGGCGCCCAGCGCGCCGACGGCGTAGCCCAGGTCGCGCCAGAAGCGGCCGCCATGACGGATGTGATGCGTCGGAGACCGACGCGATCAGTGTCGGGTAAACCATCGCGGTGCCCAAGCCGAGCAGGACGCTGGCGCCGAACCACCAGGCGAAGCTCTGCGTCAACGCCGTCAGCAGCAGCCCGATCGCTTGAACCCACATTCCGGCGACGATCAGCCCTTTGCGGCCCCAGCGGTCGCTCAAGGGGCCGGTCACCGTCTGGAGGACGCCCCACACCACCGGGTAGATCGCCTTGAGGATGCCGATCCGTTCGACACCCAAGCCGAACGACGTGAAGAACAGCGGGAAGATGCCCCAGCTCATGCCGTCGTTCAGGTTGTTCACCAGCCCGGCCTGCGAGGCCGCGAACAGATTTCGGTCGCCGTATGACGTGCGCCGGAATACCTCCCGGAACCCTATCGGCGGCGCCTCCTGGGCGTGGTTTGCGATCTCGATCCCGACATGATGCCGGGTGTCGCGAACCAGCAGGACCGACAGCAGCAGGCCCAGCACCGCGTAGCCGATGCCCAGATAGAACGGCTCCGGCCTGAGACCGTAGCGCTGCGCAAGATAGCCGGTCAGGAAGGCGGTGACTCCGACGGACAGATAGCCGGCGAACTCGTTCAGGCCCACCGCCAGCCCGCGCGACCTGGGGCCGACCAGATCCACCTTCATGATCACCGTCATCGACCAGGCGAAGCCCTGACTGACGCCGAGCAGCGCGTTGGCGGCGATCACCCAGCCCCAGTTCGGCGCCCACGCGATCATGAACGGCACGGGAAGCCCGACCAGCCAGCCGAGCACGAGCATGTGCTTGCGGCCGTAGATGTCGGCGAAGTGGCCCGAAACCAGGTTGGCGAACGCCTTGACGAGCCCGAAGCTGACGATGAAGGAGACGATGACCGTCGTGGAATCGATCTTGAACTCTTGTGCGCCGATCAGGGGAACGACCGTTCGTTCAAGGCCGACCATCCCGCCGACAAAGGCGTTGACCAGGATGAGCAGGGTGAACTGGCGCCAGTTCTCCCGCAGCCCGAGCCGGATGCCGACGGGCTCGCGTGTCATCTTAGGGACTTACCCATTGCCATCATGCGACCGTGTAGGGGTCGAGCTATCGCAGCGACCTTCGGAGACGTCTCGTCAAACCACCACAAGGCCGGCGTTGCGGACGCGCAGCTCGGCGGCGTGCTCGGGCGGTGGCGGAATGTCGCTGGTCATTAGGTTGACGAAAGCGCACTCGTCGTCGACCCGGAACGCGGCGTTGTGCCGGCGCTCGAAGCCGATGGTCGATGTGGTCTTGCCACTCAGGCGCCGGCCGCAGACCGAGCCGGAATAGGCGCCGGGCAGCACCTCGACATAGTCGGGCAGTTCCCTCAGCCGCTCCAGGCTGCGAAACAGTGTACGGGCGCCGTCTTCGGCGCTGGTCGCGAGCTCGGTTCTGCCCACGTCGCCGACCATCAGCGTATGCCCGGTGAACACCAACCAGGGTTCGTCGGCTCGCGTGCGATCGGTAACCAGTAGTGAGACATGCTCTGGGGTATGGCCCGGGGTGTGCAGCACCTTCACGGAGACATTGCCCAATTCCAGGACATCGCCATCATCGACGCCATGGAAGGGCTGCGCCGCCTCGGCGCGTGCGTGCAATGCGTACTTTCCGCCGGCCGCTTCGGCCAATTGCCGGCCGACCGAGGCGTGGTCGGCGTGGATGTGGGTGTCGATCACGTATAGAATCCGCATGCCGGTTTCCTCGGCGGCGCGAAGGTATCGCCCAACATCGCCAGCGGGATCGACGACGGCGCCGGCGGCCTTGCCGCCGCAGCCGAACAGGTAGGACAGACCGACAGGGTCGTTATGCAGGTACTGGCGCAGGATCATGACATCACCGATCACAGGTTGGGATCGGACGCCGAAGGCCATGCCCGCACAGGCTTGACAACGGCGCCCAGACTCATTCAATTAATAAGTTGAATGTTTGTTGAGGCAGGCTTGGATGTCAATCCACAACGCGAAGAAAACAGTGCTGACCGGAGTCGGCGAGGTGGCGAAGGGGCTTGGGCATGTGCACCGGGTCGAAATCCTCGAGCTTCTTGCCCAGGGCGAGAGGAGCGTCGAAGCGCTGGCTGAACGGGCGGGCTTGTCGGTCGCGAACGCATCCCAGCACCTTCGGTTCATGCGCCAGGCGGGTCTGCTCGCGTCGCGGCGGGACGGCAAGCGCATCCTCTACCGGGTCAGCGATGTGAAAGTCATCGAGCTCCTTGGCGCGCTACGCCGCGTCGCCGAGCTTAATCTGGCGGCGGTGCGCGAGGCCATCGGCGGCTACTTCCGCGAACGCGACGCCATGGAGCCTGTCTCGCGCGACGAGCTCACCCGTCGGATGAAGGATGACCTGGTAACGGTGCTCGACGTGCGGCCGGAGGACGAATTCGACGCGGGGCATTTGGCAGGCTCCATCAACATCCCGCTACGCCAGTTGGCCGCGCGCCTGCGTGAGCTTCCGGAAGGCCAGGAGATCGTCGCATACTGCCGCGGCCCCTATTGCGTGTTCGCCTTCGAGGCTGTTGCCCTGTTGCGCAGGAGCGGGTTCAAGGCCCGCCGGCTGGAGGATGGCTATCCCGAATGGAGGGCCGCCGGGCTGCCGGTAGAGTAGACATACGCGACGAGGAGATCGTTCGAACAGCCGTTCCCCTGCGTGCTGGGGGACTGGATCGCTCAACATGGTCAAGCCAGGAGGAGGACACCATGGGTAGAATTCTCGCACTTGTTTACGGCATCGCCTGCTACGCCCTGTTTTTCGTGACGTTCCTGTATTCCATCGCCTTTGTCGGCAACTACCGGATCGACGGCCTGGTGCCGAAGACGATCGACTCCGGCGTGATGGGGGCGATCGTTCCCTCGATCGCCATCGACCTGCTGCTGCTCGGCGTCTTCGCCGTGCAGCACAGCGTCATGGCTCGCCCCGGCTTCAAGGCCGCCTGGACCAGGATCGTGCCTCAGTCGCTCGAGCGCAGCACTTACGTGCTGTTATCGAGCCTGGCGCTGATCCTGCTGTTCTGGCAGTGGCGGCCTCTGACCCAACCGATCTGGATCGTCGACAATGCCCTTGCTCACGATCTGCTGGTGGGGCTGTTCTTCGCGGGCTGGGTCATAGTGCTGTTGTCGACCTTCATGATCGACCATTTCGAGTTGTTCGGCCTGAGACAGGTGCTGCACAACATGCGTGGTCGGAAGGCGCCCTCGATGGCGTTCAAGATGGTGGCTTTCTACCGGATCGTGCGTCATCCCATCATGCTCGGGTTCGTCATCGCGTTCTGGGCGACGCCGGCGATGACACTGGGACATCTGTTGTTCGCGGGGGTGACGACAATCTACATCCTCGTGGCGCTGCACTTTGAGGAGCGCGATCTGGTCGCAGGCCTTGGAGATGACTATGTACGATACCGCACCCGGGTGCGCATGATCATCCCGCTGCCCAAGCATCGCCCGTAGCGGCAACTGGCCTGACTTTCGATGCCAGATGTTGGCTGCGCTGACACGCTAGACTCGCCTGTGCTCGCATAGTTGGAACTGGGTAACTGATGACGGCTCTCGCATATGTCGGAGCAGCGCTCGCCGAGATCGCTGGATGCTTCTCATTCTGGGCATGGCTGCGGCTGGACAAGTCACCTTGGTATCTAGTACCCGGAATGGTTTCGCTCGCCCTATTCGCATACCTCCTGACCTTGGTGGACAGTGAAGCGGCAGGGCGTGCCTATGCGGCCTACGGCGGCGTTTACATAGCTGCTTCGATTATCTGGCTTTGGCTTGTAGAGGGCGCTAGGCCCGACAGATGGGACATTGGAGGAACGGCGATCTGCCTGATCGGGGCAGCAATCATTCTGTATGGTCGCCGCCTCGCTTAGCGGCATGTCGTCAAGTACAAGTTCTCTGGGTTATATTAAACGTGCAGGCAATGCCCATGGTAGCGAGACTTTCAAGGTTCAGGAGCAGCGCAGCCGTCGATACCTTCGTCGCTGCCAGGCCAAGCATCAGAAGAACCGGCCCGATGATGCCGCCGGTCAGAATTGTGCCACAGCCGGGCAGATCGGAAGCGCAAACGAAGCCTCGCCTGATCTGTGTTGCACAATTCTGACCGGCGAAGTCCCAGAGACTCTCGCGGGCGTTTCCATGGCTTGAGGCCATAGGTCCGACCGGCATAGTCCCCCCTATCGGCAGAAACCTACGGCCGGGAGACAATGGCTAGTGTCGGCGGGCGGGGCTGGTTATCCACCTTCACCGAATTGGGCATTGCCTGCACGTTTAAGCCAATGGGTGGACAAACCCAGGATATCGCTTGTGGCGACCACGCGGTGTCCGCCGCTCGGCCACTGATAGAGTTCGAGTCTGGGTGGTCTGTTTGGACCGTTGCCCTCGAGCTGCATCAGTGCCACGGGTGCCTCGGATGTCGCGGCGGCAGCCGCTTGCCGAAGCGTCTCGTGAATGTCGGCGCGGGTCTGCTCGTCAAAATAGAGTGCGGAGAAGGATGTATAGAGCACTGTGGCGACGCCGGGCCTTGGTCCGGCCAGTTGGTGTTTGATCCAGTGGGCGGCATCGCAGCAATCGACGATAGCGGGATCGACGGAGGTCAATGCCATGGCGGCATCGATCCGGGCGAGGCGGGACGGATGATCGCCCCAGATGAACGACCTGAGGCGCATGCGCGCATCCGCGTCACCCACATCGATTGGACTAATACCAACCGCGTCGATTTGTGACTCGTAGGGGATTGAACGAACCCGCTTACGCGGGATTTGAGTGAGCGTTTAGGGGGAAGCGCTCCTGTCTGAGAGGATTGCGGTTGTTGAAGCCCGATCCTAGAGACAGGAGTACTCCCGATGGCCGAGATGAGCCCCCTGCGCCGGCGCATGATCGAGGACATGACCGTCCGCAATCTGTCGCCGGCGACGCAGCGATCCTACCTGCACGCGGTTACGAAGTTCAGCCGATATTTTGGCCGCTCGCCGGAGCGGCTGGATATCGAGGATGTACGGGCCTTCCAGGTCCATCTGGTCTCGACGGGCATCTCGTGGCCGGCGCTGAACCAGACGGTCTGCGCGTTACGGTTCTTCTACGGTGTCACGCTCGGTCACGGCGAGATTCCCGAGCGGATCCCGTATGCGCGCGAGCCGCGCAAGTTGCCGGTGGTGCTGAGCGCCGACGAGGTGGTGCGGTTTCTCGAAGCGGTGCCGAGCCTGAAGACGCGTGTCGTGCTGACGACGGCCTACGCGGCCGGACTGCGGGCGTCCGAGGCGGTCGGCCTGAAGGTCGCCGATATCGACAGCGGCCGGATGGTGATCCGCGTCGAGCACGGCAAGGGCGGCAAGGACCGTTACGTCATGCTGTCGGCGCAGCTGCTGGGCGTGCTGCGCACCTACTGGCGCCTCGCCCGCCCCAGGACATGGCTGTTCCCGGGCCGTGACGAGAGCAAGCCGATCGACGTCCAGGTGCTTTATGCGGCTTGCCGCTCCGCGTGCGCGGCGGCCGGCCTGGCCAAGCGGGTGACGGTGCATACGCTGCGGCACAGCTTCGCCACGCACCTGCTGGAGAGCGGCACCGATATCCGCATCATCCAGGTGCTGCTGGGGCACAGCAACCTGTCGAGCACGGCCCGCTACACGCGGGTCTCGAGCGGCCTGATCCGGCGCACCGAGAGCCCGCTCGACAGGCTCTCGCTCGACGTGGTGCCACCGGCGTGATCCAGCATCATGCCGGCCGGTCTGGAACTGGCGGACGTGTTCCGCCACCATGGCGAGGACTATCGCCGCGCGCATGACGGTCACCTGGGCCGCGTCGAGCGGCGGGTGATGAGCGCCATAGAGCTGTGCCGGACGGCGGCGCTGGGCGGCCATGTCGAGCGTTGTTCCGACTGCGGCCTCGTCCGCCAGGCCTACAACTCCTGCCGCAACCGGCACTGTCCGAAGTGCCAGGGACACGCCCGCGCCGACTGGCTCGCGGCCCGGCAGGCCGAGTTGCTGCCCGTGCCCTACTTCCACGTCGTCTTCACGCTCCCGGCCGAGGTTGCCGGCGTCGCCTTCCAGAACAAGGCGGTGCTCTATGCCATGCTGTTCCGCACCGCGGCCGAGACGCTGCGCACGGTCGCCGCCGACCCGAGGCATCTCGGCGCCGAGATCGGTCTTGTCGCCGTGCTCCACACCTGGGGCCAGAACCTGCACCATCATCCGCACGTCCATTGCGTCGTGCCGGGCGGCGGGCTGTCGCTGGAGCCTGCCCCGGCGGAAGCCGGAGGCAGGCACTGGGTCGCCTGCCGGCCAGGCTTCTTCCTGCCGGTGCGCGTGCTCTCGCGGCTGTTCCGCCGATTGTTCCTCGACGCCCTGCGCGCCGCCTTCGAGAGCGGCCAACTCGGCTTCTTCGGCGAACTCGCCAAGCTCGCGGAACCCGCCGCCTTCACCCGATGGCTCGCCGAGCGGCGCCGGGTCGAATGGGTGGTCTACGCCAAGCCGCCCTTCGGCGGCCCCGCCCAGGTGCTGGCCTATCTCGGCCGCTACACCCACCGCGTCGCCATCGCCAACTCCCGGCTGGTCAGCCTGACCGATACCCAGGTCGGCTTCCGCTGGAAGGACTATCGCCACCACGGCAAGACCAAGACCCTGACCCTCGACGCGCACGAGTTCATCCGCCGCTTCCTGCTCCACACCCTGCCGGACGGCTTCCATCGCATCCGCCATTACGGCTTCCTCGCCAACGGCCATCGCGCGGCGAAGATCGCGCTCTGCCGCACGCTGCTCGGGGCGCCGGCGCCGAGCCCGGAAGAGCAACCCGGCGTCGGCGGAACCGTGCCGGCGACCGAGCGGTGCCCCTGCTGCGGCGGTGCCATGATCGTCCTCGGTACGCTGCCACGGCCGGAATCATGCCGCCCATCCTGCCAATGGGACACCTCATGACCGCATGGCGTCCGACCCGCATCGACCTGCTGGTACCGGGCGGCGCGCGCTCCGGCCGAGGCCGCGCGCCGCCTCGCCACGAGCGCGGCTTCATGCCGGGCCGGAACGACCACGACAACGACAAAGCCGCCACCATCGGGGGCGCCCGTGAGGCCGCCGAACCCTGCCAACGGCTCCATGGCCTCCTGGCCCGCCGTCAGCGAGGCATCCCGGACCGGGCCGAACAGCCTCAATCCCCATAGCCAGCCCGCGCCATCCCGCAGGTTCGCTCAATCCGGCTTCAATGAGGTCGCGATCCAGCCCTCGACCGCCGCCAGAGCCGCGCGACCTCACAGAAGCCTCCAGATTCCCCTTTTGTGCGCGATCTGATTCAAGTGTGACAAAGGAGATTTGCCATGCCCCCGATATAGGATCGCGCTTCGTGAGGACTACGACGCCGAGGAACTGCGCCGCCTGGCGCGGCGCAGCCGGGACAACCGCCAGACCCGTCGGCTGCTGGCGCTGGCTGCGGTCTACGACGGCATGAGCCGGGAAGCCGCCGCGACGGTGGGTGGCATGGACCGGCAGACGCTGCGGGATTGGGTTCATCGCTTCAACGCCGAAGGGCCGGAAGGCTTCACGGACCGGCCGCGTTCGGGGATGCCGCGCTGGTTGAGCCCGCCGCAGATGGGGGTGCTGGCCGAGATCGTCGAGACCGGCCCCGATCTTGCGGTCGACGGGGTCGTGCGCTGGCGGCGGGTCGACCTGCGGCGGGTCATCGAGGAGCGCTTCGGCATCCTCTACAGCGAGCGCGGGATCAGCGACCTGCTCAAGGCGCTGTCGTTCTCCTACATCAGCGGCCGGCCGAAGCATCCGGGCCAGGACACCCCGGTCCTCGAGGCGTTCAAAAAAACTTCCCGCGCACGCTCGAGGCCCACATAGGCCACCTGCCCAAGGGGCGGCCGATCGAGGTCTGGTTCCAGGACGAGGCCCGGCTCGGCCAGAAGAACGGCCGCACCCGGATCTGGGCGAAGAGAGGCACGCGCCCCTCTCTGCCGGCCGACCAGCGCTACGAGAACGCCTATCTGTTCGGGGCGATCTGCCCCAGGCGCGGCGTCGGCGCCGCGCTCATGCTGCTCCGCGCCGACACCCACGCCATGCAGATGCATCTCGACGAGATCAGCCGCGCCGTCGCACGCCGCGCCCATGCCGTCGTCCTCATGGACCGGGCGGGATGGCACAGTACCGACAAGCTCAAGGTTCCGAAGAACCTCACCATCATCCTGCTGCCCTCACGCTCGCCCGAACTCAACCCGGTCGAGAAGGTCTGGCAATATCTTCGTCACAACTGGCTGTCCAACCGCGTCTTCGAAACCTACGACGACGTCCTCGACGCCGGGTGCGAAGCGTGGAACCGCCTCATCGCTCAACCCGAAACCATCACATCAATCGGCTTGAGGGACTGGGCTCACGCAGGTCAATAACCCCTGCCGTTGGTATCAGTTCATCTCGGCGGGCAGCCGGCCGCAGCTTTCGCTACTTGATCCCGAAGGCTGCAAATCGCGGATTACGGTTCAGCCGCTCCTCGACGGGGACAATATGACCCTTGGTATCGAACGCAATACTAACGTTCGTTCGGTCTGCAAGATGGCTGGCCGAAAGACCTTCTTGGCCTTCTTCATTCGCATGCGATCTGCGGGAAGGCCACTGAATTCCGCAGCCATGGCCTTTGCCCTGGATATACCTGCCCAAACGCAGCGCCTGTATGCTTAATGCAAGCGCTAGATCGAGACGATAAAGGGGGAATCAACTTCATCACACTGTTCCTCAAACCTCCGACCGGGACCGGAGCATCGCGCAGAGTAGATAAACTTTGAATTATGCGTCACGCTCGCTTCGCGCGTGGCTTGATTGCTGCAAGGACTGCGGGGAGATATAGCAGGATCAGCGGAACGGCCGCCAGCAGGCCGAAGATGATTGCCTTTGCCAGTGAGGTCTGCAATCCGGCGCCCCGGCTGAAACCGGCAGCCAGCGGCACAAGCGTCAACATGGCAATAAGCGCCGACATCAAAATGGGGCGAAGCCGGGACTGCCCGGCTGAGCGGAGGGACGCCGCAGTCGGCGCAGCACCCGCATCCATCTCTGCGAGCAGGAAAATGATGAGTTCGGTAGCGATCCCCATCACCATCGTGATCCCCATAAGCGCCGAAATGTCGAGCTCGGTGCCGGTCAGCCAAAGCCCTACCATCACCGAGGCGGCGATCAGCGCCAGTGTGAGCAACGCTGCGATAGTGAAGGCGGGTCGCTCGAACATAAAGGTGATGAGGAGGGCTACCAGCAGAATTGCCGACGCGAACACCACAGCGAGATCGGCAAAGCTCTTCTGCTGCTCGGCAAACAGTCCGCCATAATCCACGCGCACCGTCGGCGGCAGCGCCAGCGTTGCCACTTTTGCTCGCACATTGCGCATGGCCGTGCCGAGGTCGCTGCCTTGGAGCCGCGCGGTGACTGCAACGAAAGGCGAGAGGTCTTCCCGCATCAGTTGCTTCTGGCCGCCCTGGATCGACAATATGGCTATCTCACGTACCGGTACAAGCGTGCCAGCCGCTGTGCGCATCGTCAACGAGCCGATGTCATCGATCTGGCCGCGCAATTCTTCCGGGGCGCGCACGCGAACCGCGATCAATTGCTCGCCGGCCCTTACCCTGGTGCCGACGGTCCCGCTAATTAGCCCCTCAAGCTGGGCGGCAACGGCTCCGGGGTTGAGGCCGGCCTGGGCTGCAAGGCCCGGATCGACCCGCACCATGATGGCATCTCCGGTAACCCGCTGGCCGTTGTTGACCTCGATGATCCCGGGAATGCTGCCGATTTCGTTTGCGACACGAATGGCAATTTGGTCGAGTTCCGCACGGTTGTCGCCGAACAGCTTGATTTCGATTGGCTGCGGGACCGATGTCAGATCGCCTATCAGGTCTTCCATTAGCTGCGCCGTCTCTATCGTGAGTCCGGGCACCTGCTGCTCAATCTTGCCACGGATATCCCCCATCACCGCCTCGATAGGGCGGCGCGAGCCCGACTTCAACCGAATGAAGAAGTCCCCCTCATCTGGCTCGGACAGGCCGCCGCCCAATTGCAGGCCCGTGCGGCGCGAGTAGCTTGCCACTTCTGGCGTTGCAGTGATGATGGCTTCGGCCTGTCGCAGCAGTCGGTCTGTATCGGCAAGTGCCGCCCCGGGCTGCGCCTTGTAATCTAGGATGAACCCCCCCTCGTCCATCTTCGGCATGAAACCTGAGGGCACATGCTGCCAGGCAATCGCGCCGGCCCCCCCGACCAGAAGGGTGACCAGCACCACGGTAAGCAGAGGGCGGCCAAGCGAAGCGTCGAGCGCCCGGTCGAAAGGCTTGCGGATGCGTTCGAGCATCCGGTCGCCGCGCTTGGCTGCGACGGCATCGCGCTGGGTCAGCCAAATGGCGGCAGCAAGTGGCACGACGAAGCGGGCAAGCAGCAGCGAAATCACGAGGGTGGTTACCATCGTGATGGCGAGCGCCTTGAAGAAGCCGCCGGTCACGCCACTTATCAGTGCGAGCGGAAGGAAAACGATCACGGTGGCCAACGTCGAGGCGACAAGCGGCCGTTCCATTTCGGCGGCAGCTTCCAAGAGCCTGCCGACCAAGGCTTCCTGCTCCTCCTGTATGCGGCGCATCATGTGCTCCAGCATCACGACGACATCGTCGATCACCAGTCCAACCGCGGCCGCCATTCCGCCGAGCGTCATCATGTTGAAGCTCATGCCAAGCGCTAGCAACACAATCGATGAGGCGGCAAGCACAACCGGAAGCACGAGCCCGGTCAGCAGCATCAGCCGCCACGACCGGAGAAACACGAACAGCACCAATCCAGCAAGAACCGCACCGATGAGGATCGCGTCCCGCACGGCCGCTGCCGCTCCGGTTACCAGTTCGGACTGGTCGTAGAAAACCTGTACATCCACACTTGGCGGCAGTTCCGTCGCCTTCAACCTAGTCTCGGCATCGCGCACAATGGCAACCGTGTCTCCTCCGAACGCCTGCCGGATGTTGACCAGCACGGCATCGCGCCCGTTGGAGGTAACCTTGGTGTAGCTGGACTCAACCGCCGGCACGATTTCGGCAACCTGCTCCAGTCGAACCACGCCGACGCCGTTTCCTCCAGCCTTGATCGGTATTGCTGCAAGGTCCGCAAGCGTCGTGATCTGGTTGTCGACGAGCACCAAATACAGGCGGTGACGGTCCTCCGCCCGCCCGACGCCCACGACGCTGTTTGCATCCGAAAGCGCAGTAGCGACGTCCGCGACGGTCAGACCCAGTGCGTTTAGTTGCCCAGGCTGAATGTTGACCGAAAACTCGCGCGGCGCGCTGCCCAGAATATCGACACCGGCGACTCCCGGAACGGTCGTCAGCGCCGGGCGAAGACGGGTTTCCGCCAGCTGCCGCAATGTTGGCGGATCGAGTGTCGCGGATGTGAGTGCGAAACCTACTACGGGGAAGATGCTGGGGTCGGAACGGCGCACCTCGAAGCGGGTGCCGGCTGGCAGGTCTGCGATCAGGCCCGCCATAGCCGCGCGGACTGCGAGATCGGCGCTTACCATGTCCCGCCCCCAAGGGAAGAACAGCGAGATTTCGGCCGATCCCCGGCTTGTTGTCGATCGGATTCGCGCGACGCCGGGTACCGTGCGAAGCGCAATCTCCGTTGGTCGCGTAATGGCGGATGCCATCTGGTCTGGTGCTCGAGCGCCTGCGTCGATTGCGACAGTTACGCGAGGGAAAGCGATCTGCGGAAACAGCGCAACGGGCACCTGCAGGCCGGCGAATACGCCGCCAATGGCAAGCAGGATGACCGCCAGCGCGATCGAGGTCCAGTGGCGTCTAAGGTCTCCGGTCATCGCGTGCGTACCGCCATGCCATCGGCCAGCGCTGTTCCTCCTGCGGTCACAACCTGCTCCCCGGCCGCGAGTCCGCTGCGGATGGAGGCATCAACGGGCGAAGCCGCGGCAACGACGACATTTCGGCGGGATGCCTTGCCACCCTTTACTACGAACACATAGGGCTGGCCGGCATCGTCCAGCAGCGCGGCATAGGGGACGACAGGCAAATTGTCCGAAGTCGCGACCGACACTTGGCCCACCAATGGTTCGCCCGGCGAGAAGCTGCCCTCGCCCGCGATTGCGACAAAGACCGCTGCCAGACGACTTGCCGGATCGACCGCAAGCTGAACTGACACCACACGGGCGGTAACCGGGGCAGAGGTCGAACTACGACGGACCGTCATGAGGCTGCCGACCTTCACGAGGCGCGCCTCTTCCAGATCGATGCCGAAGCGCGCGCGGGATACAGTCGCCGCGACCACGGTGGCAATGCCGGCGCCGGCCGGGACCACTTCGCCCACGTTCACCAGCACGGATTCCACGAAGCCGGCAAATGGCGCGCGCACAGCCAGTTGATGCGCACCCTCCTGCACCTTCGCCTGGACGGCCGCAGCATTGGCAAGCGTGCTGCGGGCTGCCGTGACCTCCGCATCGCTCGCAAGGCCGTCTGCGCGAAGCCGCTCTGCACGGGCCAGCGCCGACCTTGCGTTGGCCAGCTCGATCTGGTTGAGGTCATGCTCCAGGCGGGAGGCTGGGTTGGGCTCCAGCTGGACAACAACATCACCTTCCGTCACGCGCGAGCCGGGGGGCGCCGCAATCGAGCGAACGATCGAGTCGGCGGTCGCCACAAGAGCTGCTCGACCCGTCCCGCCGGGGTCCGCTATTCCATAAAGCTGACGGGGTGCCGCAACGGGCCTGACGACAACCGTTGCCAGTTTGACCAATGCCACGGGTTCGGCCGGCGCCGTGGTGTCGGCTGGGTTTGAGCAACCTATCAGAAGGAGCCATATGCCTGTTGCTGCCATCGGACCTGACATGCGCGACACCCTGCTCATTCCAAGTTCTCCGTCCACTGCGCTTGTGCCCGACCGGTCGCCTGCTCAAGTCCGATTAGGCGCTCTACCTGGCCTTGCTGCAGCTGTTCGAGCTGGAGCTGCTTTCCCAACACCACAAGCTCGTCATTATCGGCTGCAATTCGCGGCAGATCCCCGCGGTTGGCTGCGCGGCGCGAGGCAGTGGCGAAGGGTGCGGTGCGCGTGACGTCGGCTGCGAGGCGCGTCTGCTGGGCTCGTGCCAGTTCGCTGGTGGCGCAGAGGGCCGCAATATCGGCCTCTGCTGCAAACAGCCGGGCGGCATATTCAGTGCGCAGTGCATCCGCAGTTGCCTCGGCAACCGCGATTGTACCGCGCTGGCGATTGAAGAGTGGAAGGGTCAGCGCGATCGAGGGGCCAAGAAATCGGTTGCCGCTTTCATTTCGCGAAGTATTCATGGTCAATCCCGGCGCCGGAAAGCGCGACAGGATCGCAAATCTTGTGACTGCGCTCTGGGCCACATAGCCGGCCTCCAACGCCTTCAGATCCAGGCGTTTGCGGGCCAGCAATGACAGGTTTGCGCAGCGCAAAACCGGAGATGCCATCGCGGCGTCCGCCAGCAACACTCTGGTCCCCGGTGGGAGACCAAGTGTGCGCGCCAGATCAAATCGCGCTTGCGCCAGTGCCAGGTCGATGGAGCGCAACTGATCAGACGCATCGAAGTCCGTAAGTCGCGCTGCTTGCAACCTGTCGGCACCTATGTCAGCACGCGCGGATGCTCGCTGCGTTCGTTCGAGTATGTCGGCGGCCAACGCTTGGATCGCTGCGGCAAGGACCAACTGCCGATCGAGCGACTGTGTCCGCGCGGCCAGTAGTCGCGCTTGGCCGGCCAGCTGCCACTCTGCCCATGCGGTGTCAAGGCGAACCTGCTGCGCCTGGGCCTGTGCGCCTGCAACTGTAACTCGCCGGGTTCTGAGCGCCTGCAGGTCCACGGCAAGAGCACCCGCTAAAGCGGTAGCAAACGCAGTCACCGGCCCGCCAAGCACGAAATCGGCTGCAATTGTGAACGATGGATCGGGAAGCAGCCCGGCCTCGAATACCTGCGCGTCGGCCACCCGGTCCCGCTGCCGAAGTGCCCGCAGATCTGGGTTCATCACCACTGCAATCGTGGCAACCTGTTCGGCGGAAAGCGGCTTGGCAATGTCAATGGGCAGACCGGGCTGAGGCTCCGTCGGTATGGAGATGGTATCGATTGACGGCAGGCGGACAATGTTGGGGCCTGCACAGGCTGTCGTGAGAGAAAATGCGCCTGCCGCCACTGCGAGGCACATCGCGTGACGGATTACGGTCTGTTGGAATGAACGAATGGAAGGAAGTTGACGCATGGAACCAGAACTGTACGGCCGATCAAGTTTCAGCTGAAAATCGCCTCCAAAGCAGCCGACGATTTGTTTATTCGCATACCGCAGGGGCGCCGTGAAGAATTCATAAGCCCAAGCCACCAATCCTATCTCTTCTCGAAAGCGGCTGCGACGCTGGACTTCTAACGTAGGCAAAAAAAGCGCCGTAGGTTTGTCTAAGGAGGCAGCATGTGGTGTTGTTCGTGCGGTCCCAAGAAGAACGCCAGTAGGCTCCCACATCTGCGCCAAACCTTATCGGCCCAATTCCGGCGAAGCCACCCGGTTCGAGAGCGCTCGCCAAAAAAATAAACGCGGGGACTACCACAGCTGCGATGGTCGCACCGCACGATTTTGCTAAGGCCCAATCCGTCGTGTGCCATAAGTTGAGCGATTAATGCTACGGCAGTCGGGCAATCCATACCGCGAAGCGCGTGTAGACTGACAAACTGCACTAGCTAGGCCATTCCGGGTGGTGACTGTCGATGACATAGGAATGGGCGTGTCGTCGACCACTTCCTTGCTCTACATCCGCAAGGTGAGGGTCGCCATCGTCAAGCTCGTCATGAACGTGCTCGATCACATCGGGATCATGAGCGGGCCACAGCCACGCTGCTGCAATCAATGCGGCGATGCCAATCAACCCGAGCATGACAAAGGTGAACGGCAAGCCGACCTTGGCGCCGATCCATCCTGCGACCGGGTAGGTGATCAGCCAGCAAGCGTGCGAAAGCGCGAACTGTGCCGCGAATAGGGCAGGACGGTCTTGCGGTTGCGAAGATCGCCGCAGCAGGCGGCCGGAGGGCGTTTGTGCCAGCGAGTAACCAAGACCGAGCGCGAACCAGAGTGGAAGAAGCGTACCAAAACTGTCGATAAAGCTGCCCAAAAAGAGGCCGCCGACCAACATCGCGGCACCGGCCAGCATGGCGGTTCTATCCGGAATTTTATCGAGCAGGCGCGGCAAGATCAGTGCCGCGATCATCGAGCCGCCCCCAAACGCCGTCAGCGCGAATGCCGTCGCGCGCTGAGACAAGCTGAACTCCGCCTGTACCAGCACAACCGTGTTGACGATCACCATCGCGCTCGCGGCCGCCACCGTCAGATTGATCGCCAGCAAACCGCGCAGACGCGGCGTGGCAAGATAGATGCGCATGCCGCGCGTAGTGCGTTCGTAGATGCTGCGGCGCTCTGTCACCCTGGGTGTTGGAAGGACCACCGAAACCACGAGCGCGGCCGATGCAACGAATCCCACAACCGTACCTGCGAACAGGCTGTTGAAACTGACGACGGTCAGGAGCAGCGCCGCAAGCATGGGGCTGACGACACTCTCGAGGTCATAGGCAAGGCGGGAGAGGGAAAGCGCCCGCGTGTATGCCTTTTCATCCGTAAGGATGTCGGGAATGGTCGCCTGGAAAGTCGGGGTGAAAGCGGCTGAAGCAGACTGCAGCAGGAAGATCAGGGCATAGACCTCCCATACCTGCGTCACGAAAGGCAGGGCCAACGCAGTCATCGCCCGTATCACGTCGAGCGAAACCAGCATCGCCCGTCGCGGAAGTCGCTCGGCGAAGGCTGCGGCGATCGGCGCCACCCCGACATAGGCAATCATTTTGATGGCGAGTGCTGTTCCAAGCACCGCGCCGGCGTCGGCGCCGGCAAGTTCGTAAGCAAGAAGACCCAGCGCCACTGTCGCCAGGCCCGTGCCGACCAACGCGACAACCTGGGCCAAGAATAGATGTCGATAGGTCCGATTAGCAAGAATATCAAGCACGACGATCCTCCCTCCGCGGACTGCCCGCACGGCGTATGGGAAACAACCCTGATAGGACAGCGGTCGAACGGAAGGCCTGCTGCGGCCGGGAGTTGGCCTAAACTCCCGGCCACGGCAAACCCACACTTAAATCCGTGAGATGACTGGTTTGGAACGACCGTCCCAACCAGCCTGTAGATCATAACGACTAGATGCGAGAAGGGGCTCCATCCTGATTGTCTGTATTCATCGTCCCTGGCCGCTCGGGATAGGGCGATGACAGATCCTCCTCATCCTCCTCGACTTCCTTGTGCAGCAACCTGTAGAGCGCTGGCAGCACAAGCAATGTTAGGATGGTCGATGAAATGATGCCGCCGATGACTACCGTCGCAAGCGGACGTTGCACCTCACTACCCGCGCCGACGTTGAGGGCCATCGGTATGAACCCTAGGCTGGCGACCAGCGCGGTCATCAGCACCGGACGCAAGCGTGTCAACGCACCCTCGCGGATCGCCGTGTCGAGTGACGCACCTTCCTGTCGAAGGGATCTGATGAAAGAAACCATCACCACGCCGTTCAGCACCGCAACACCGGAAAGGGCGATGAATCCCACTCCCGCCGAGATGGACAACGGAATATCCCGCAACCACAGCGCCGCCACGCCGCCGGTAAGCGCCAAAGGTACCCCTGAGAAGACGATGGCGGCATCCTTGCCCGACCCGAACAGGGTGAACAACAGCCCGAAGATCAGCATGAGCGAAAGCGGCACGACGATCTGGAGGCGTTGCGCCGCCGAGATCAATTGCTCGAACGTGCCGCCGTACTCGATCCAGTACCCTGCTGGCGGCGTGACCTTCGACGAAACCTGTTGCCGCACCTCTGTGACGAACGAACCAAGATCGCGTTCCCGCACATTCGCGGTCACGACCACCCGCCGCTTGCCATTTTCCCGGCTGATCTGGTTGGGTCCGACGGCCATATCGAGAGACGCCACTTCCGAGAGAGGCACGAATGTCGGTTTCCCGTCATCCAGACCATTCTTCGGCAGCGGCACCGGCATTTGTTTGATCGCCTCGAGATCGCCGCGCAGGCTTTCAGGCATGCGCACGATGATGTCGAAGCGACGGTCTCCCTCGAAGATCTGGCCCGTAACCCGCCCGCCCAACGCGGTAGCGACCACGTCCTGTACGTCCGCCACATTCAAGCCATATCGCGACAAAGCCTCCCGGTCTGGCTTTACCGACAATAGAGGAAGCCCAGTGACCTGTTCGGTCTTCACATCGCGGGCGCCGGGAATGGTGTTGACGACGGCCTCGACGGCCTCGGCGGTTTCGAGAAGCTGGTCAAGGTCATCGCCATAGACTTTGATCGCCAAATCCGAGCGCACGCCGGCGATCAGCTCGTTGAACCGCATTTGAATGGGTTGAGTGAACTCGTAATTGTTCCCGGGAATGGCCTTCACCGCCTCCTCCATCTCGGCCACCAGTTGCGGCTTGGGTTTGTTCGGTTCCGGCCAGTCCTTGCGATCCTTCAGGATCACGAACGTGTCAGCGACGCTAGGCGGCATGGGATCGGTCGCCACTTCGGCGGTGCCCAGCTTGGCGAAGGTCATCTCGACCTCGGGGAACTGCTTCAGCCGCTTCTCCACTGCTGACTGCATTCCCACCGATTGCGTTAGGCTCGTGCCCGGAATGCGTAGCGCATGCAGCGCGATGTCGCCCTCATCGAGGCTGGGAATAAACTCCGCACCCATGCGTGATGCGAGCAGGCCGCTCAGTATGACCAGAACGACGGCGCCCGCCGCCATCGCCTTGCGGTTTGCCAGGGCGAAGTCCAGCAGTGGCCGGTAGCCTTTACCGGCAGCCCGCATCACCCTGTTTTCCTTCTCCTCGACCTTGCCGCCGATGAACATGGCGACGGCCGCCGGCACGAAGGTGATCGAAAGCATCAACGCCGCAAGCAGGGCTGCGACGACTGTGAACGCCATCGGGTGGAACATTTTTCCTTCCACGCCGGTCAGCGCGAAGATCGGAACGTAAACGACCGTAATGATAATGACGCCGACAATGCTTGGCTTCGCGACCTCGCTCGTCGCCTTGGCAGCGAGAACGTGTCGCTCATGCGGTGTCAGCAGCCTGCCCAACCGATGCTGCGCCTCGCCGAATCGTCGCAGGCAATTTTCGATGATGATCACCGCCCCATCGACGATCAGGCCGAAATCGAGCGCACCAAGGCTCATCAGATTACCCGATACGCCTCTCGCGACCATGCCGCTCACAGCCAACAGCATCGAAAGCGGTATCACGGCGGCCGTAATCAACGCCGCGCGGACATTGCCCAGCAGCAGAAACAGTACCGCGATAACGAGCACGGCGCCTTCGAGCAGATTTTTCTGCACTGTGGCGATGGTGCGATCCACCAGCGTCGTTCGGTCATAGACCGGCTTGGCAACGAGGCCACTCGGCAGGCTCTTGTTGACCTGCTCGATCTTTGCTGCCACCGCTTGCGATACGGTGCGGCTGTTCTGCCCGATCAGCATGAACACGGTGCCGAGCACGACCTCCTCGCCGTTCTCGGTCGCCGCGCCCGTCCGCAATTCCTTGCCCAGTGCCACATCCGCAATGTCACGCACGCGGATCGGCACGCCATCGCGCTGGGTCACCACGATGCCGGCCAGGTCCTCGCCCGTCGCCGCTTGGCCTGGAACCCGGATCAGCACTTGTTCGCCGCTCCGCTCGATGTAGCCGGCGCCGGCATTGGCATTGTTGCGCTCCAGCGCCTCGACAACGTCGAGCGCCGTAATTCCATACGCGGCCAATCGCTGGGGATAAGGCGTAACGTGAAATTCCTTTTTGAAGCCGCCGATGGTGTTGATCTCGGTAACGCCTGCAATATTGCGCAACTGCGGTCGCACGACCCAATCCTGCACGGTGCGCAGGTCCATTGGAGTCCATTGGCTGCCGTCTGGCTTGCGCGCGCCCGGCTTGGGCTCGACCACATACATGTAGATTTCGCCAAGTCCGGTGGAGATCGGCCCCAGGCTGGGCTCGACCCCATCGGGCAATTGGCCCGCTGCCTGCTGAATCCGCTCGTTGATCAATTGCCGCGCGAAATAGATGTCGGTGCCGTCCTGGAACACCACCGTTACCTGCGACAGTCCGTACCGGGAGATCGACCTGGTGTAGTCCAGGCCAGGAAGCCCGGCGATGGCCGTCTCGATTGGATAGGTAATGCGCTGCTCCGCCTCCAACGGCGAATAGCCCTGCGCCTCCGTATTGATCTGCACCTGAACGTTGGTGATATCGGGCACTGCGTCGATTGGCAGCCGGGTGAAATTCCATGCGCCTATGCCGGTCAGCGCGAGCACGACAAGCAGGACAATGAAACGATGATGGATCGAGAACAGAATGATCCGTTCAAAAATCGACGGTTTTTCAGTGGTCATGGGACGCACCTGACTTCTCGATATCGGCCTTGATCAGGAAGCTGTTTTCGGTGACGTACTCCTCGCCCACGCGAAGCCCTTCCAGAACCTCCACCCACTCCGCAGTACGCCGCCCGATTTCGAGCATGCGCACCTCGTAGGTATCGCCCACTTTGGCGAAGACCACTTCGAAATCCCTGAAGCGTTGCAGCGCGTGCGCGCGCACGGCGAGCGGAACGATCGCTTCCTCGACCACGACGAGACCACGTACGGTCATCCCCGGAAACCATCCCCCGTTGGGAGCGCTCAACGGCGCCCGTGCCACGATCGTCTGGCTGGAAATTTCTTTGACGGGCAGGAAAGTCGCAAGCCGGGAGGAAATAGTTTCGCCACCGTTCATGGCGGCGACAGTGACCGTTTGGCCGGGACGTACCTTGCCCATGTCCCGGTCGAAGATGTGGAAATCCGCCACAAGCCTTCCCGGATCACCCAGCCGGTACATGGGCTCCTCACCGGCGATATCACCGGGACTGGCGCCGCGCTCGACGATGACGCCGCTGATCGGCGCCGTAACCGAATAGGACTGGAGGCTCTCATTGCTTTCGACGCGCGCCAGGACTTCCCCGGCACGCACCATGTCGCCGACGTTCCTCGACATGGAGAGGATTTTTCCGGGAAACCTTGCCTTGGCGGTCGCTTCCGCCCCAGGCGCGAAACCGACCCTCCCCATTACCTCCACGGTCGTAGCAATGGTCGCAGGCCCAGCTTTCTCGGACTTTATACCGGCCTGGGCGGACGCCGCGGCAGCGATGGTCGTGCGCCCCTCATAAGACTCATAGCTCCAGGCATGGCCTTTGCCCGCGTGATCCGCGCTCACCCGGACATCGAAGGAGTGAGGTTCGGCCACGACCCCGTCGCCAACCAGATAGTCCTGCTCCGGTCGGAATGAGAAATTATCGATCTTGCCGCCCAGCCGCGTCAACGCCACCTTTGCCGCTACCGTCTTGGGCGAGACGGGCTTGCCGTCATCGTAGGGGTAAAGCCTGTATTGCGGCGGAACGCCCTCCTCGTAGATCGTCACCTCGAGGCCGAACGATCCGTCGCTCAGCAGTCGGCCGCCATGAGGGCCGCGTGCCGCCTCTTTCTCGGCATGCTCTTCGCCCTCACCATGTGTGTCAGCGGTTTTTCCTTCCTCGCTGGCACCGCACGCGGCAAGCGTGAGAACCGCGACGCACAACAATATCTCTTTGATCCGGAAACGCATTTCTCAGAACTCCTGTCCGGTCGCGGACTCTGTCCAGCGCCCCGTCAGCCGGTCAATTACCGCCTGTGCTTCGTGAAATCTCTTGAGTGCCGCGACCATCCGCGCACGCAGATCGACCAGCGTGCGCTGGGTATCCGCGACCTCCAGGTAGACGAAAGCACCGCGGTCGTAGCCGTCGCGCGCGCTCTTGGCCGCCTCGTTGGCGCGGGGTAGGATATCATCCCGGATCGCGGCCGCTTCTGCGCGTGCCGCCGCTTGCTCGGCCCGCGCGGATCGCAGCGCGGCCGCATATTTGCGCTGATCCTCGGCAAAGAGCCACTCCGCTTCCCGCCGCTCGGCCATCGCCCGGTTAATGTTTCCGCGGTTGCGATCGAAGAACGCCAGCGGCATCGAGAAGGTGATTATCCCCGCCACATCTCCGCCATCCTCGAACCGCCGCACGCCGATGCCCAAGGTCGGATCCTGCTTGGCCCTCGTCTTCTCCATGTCGTACGACTTTGCAGCCCGCCCGATGCGGGCCTCACTGACCGCCAGATCCGGCGCACTGGCGCCGTCCGGTCCTTCGTCCATCCGGGCGAAATCGGCGCTATCGATCTGGAATTCAGCGGCATCCGCGCCCCATTGGGCCGCAAGCGCAATGCGCGCCGCCTGCAGCCGCAGGCCTGCCTGATCCAGCGCGGATAGGGCATCCGCCACTTGGTTGGCGGCCTTAAGCCCGGCTACCAGCGGATCTCGCGCTGCCTTTACCCGCCGCTGGACGATCCCGGCCATATCCTCGGCTAGCCGCAGCCGCTCCGCCGCGTTTTCTTTCAGCGCCTCAGCCTCCAGGACAGCGTCCCAGGCTCTCTGGGTTTCGAACGCCACTTCCGCCGCGGAACGCGTCCGCTCCAGCCGGGCGATGCTTCGGTCGGCCTCCGCCAGCGCTACCCGCGCCCGCCGTTTGCTGCCGCGTTCCAGCGGTTGCCGGTAGGTCACCGCGGTTTCGGTCGAACCGAAATCTGAATAGGGGCCGCTGCCGGTGAAGTTTTCCACCTCCAAATCCACGATGGGATTTGGCCTTACGCCTGCCTGGTCCACGCTCGCGCCGGACGCATCGATGGAGGCGACCCGCCCCTTCAGCAGTGGCGATATAGTGAGGCTCCGCGCTACCGCCTCTTCCAGTGTCAGCACTGGGGCGGGTTGTGAGAATACGGGTGGGCTGATCGCCCAACTCATGGCGGCCAGGGCCGCCAGAACGGGAATACGCATAATCGATGATCTCTTGCCATGAAAGGGCAGCGCGCCGCAGTGAGCGGCACGCAAACTATCAGTCGGAGATCAAGCTAGCGGGGGGCGGATCGGCGGACCGGGGTCGCGGCCCTGTTGTGCAAGCACAGTTGGAAGCGGTAGCTTTTCCGACAAACGCGCAAAGTCCACAGGCATGACCGGCTGGACGCGCAGCAAATGATCCGCCATCTGGCTGGCACAATGAGCCCGAGCATGGAAAATGTCCGAGCTCGACGTCTGCCGCGCGTCAATATCCTGCAGCAAAACCACCACAGCGGTGGCCGCCTGAGCTTGTGCATCTAGCTGTTCATGAGCTATTCCATCCGCGAAGCGAACGGCCAGCAGAGCCAGAGCGACCAAGAATGCGATTACGCGAAACATCACGATTAGACTTATACAGCCTGGAAGCTACTCGCAAGAGATAACCGTCGGCGTTTAAACCAATGGGTCCATCGCCAGGCAGCGCCTGGGCTCCGGCAGCGTGGCCGTGTTGGGTCTCGAAAAGTCAGCTCCGCGTTACGCCGGCCGAGTCTCCGGAATGCATATCAATGGGCAATCACCGTTACCGAACGGCACGCTGGATTGTCCGATAGCCGGCATGCGGACTTGCCTTGTAAGCGCCCAGATCGTATACACGGTGAGCATGACTCGCCCAACTGTCCTGATCGTCCTATTGACTCTGCTGCTATCGCCCGTCCTTGACGCACTGGCGCACGGCAATGTCATCGACAGTGTCAGCCCGACTCGAACGGCCGTAACCGAAGTCCTAAACAGTGGCTGTTCCAAAACTACCGGCACCGCTCGTGACGCTTGGCACGCCGCGATGCATTGCGTCACCCACATGAGTGCCCATGTGGAGCGGATGGCCACAGTTGCCCATATCGAGTATGCGATTAGGACCCTCTATGTTGCGCCCAGCACGAGCATAGACATCGGCCGGAACCTCCGCCCACCGGTTCCTCCACCTCTAGCCTGATCTCGGAAACTTGCTGCGCCTATTAGGCGCTTTGAGCCCTGTTTCGCTATGAGATCAGATCATCATGAAAAGAATTCTCGCGGTGGCGCTGGCCTCCGCCTGTTTGGGCGCCTTCCCGCGCGCCTACGCCCAATCGCTAACACCACCATCTGCCCCATATGACGCATCAACACAGACTGCAGGCGAGCCCGCTCACACTGAAGGCCCGCATTTAAGGCTGACGTTTGATGATGCAGTCTCCCGGACTCTCGAGGGGGCGCCGCTATTGCGAGCCGGCGATGCTGGCATTGGAGCTGCAGCCGCAGCGGTCGACCAAGCCGGCGTTCGTCCGAATCCCCAGGTCGGAGTGGAGATCGAAAACTTCACGGGCAGCGGTCCGTACAGTGATTTTGGATCGACCGAATACACCCTAACTTATAGTCAGCAGCTTGAACGTGGCGGTAAACGCTCTGCCCGCGTCGCACTCGCGCAGGCGGACCGCGACGTAGCTCTCCTCGATCGAGAAAAGTCGAAACTCGATCTCATTTATTCAGTCCGTCAGGCATGGATAGGCGTACTCCAAACAAACTCAGAACTCGATAACGCGATAGAACGCTTGGCGCTGGCCGAGAACATTGGTGGCATTGTTAGACGTCGCGTAAATGCTGCCCGTGATCCGCTTGCAGCTGGGTTACGCGCAGAAAATCAGATCGCGGAAGCGCGGACCGAGGTCGATCAGGCGCTCCGCGCGTTTACAAGCGCAAAGATTGCCTTGGCCGCGCTCTGGGGCGGCAAGGACGGCCACTTCACCGTTGATGCGGCCGAGTTCTCCCAGCTTTCGGTCTCCTATCCCTCATGGGGACAACTGGCCACAAAGGCGGCAACACCGCCGGACCTAGCTGCTCTCGACGCTCAGGTTACGCGAGCGGAGCGCTCCTACGCCGTCGAAAAGACTAGAGCTAAACAAGACCCCGTTGTCGGCGTCGGCGTGCGGCGTTTTGAAAATGGAAATGACTTTGCGGGATTAGTTTCCGTTTCGATCCCAATCGCGCTGTTCGATACCAATCGCGGCAATATCAATCGCGCAATGGCCCAGCGTCAACAGGCCGAATGGACTCTAGCAGAAGCCAAGCGCCAGTATAACGGAGAATTGCAAGTCCAGCTCGCGGCTTTCAACAGCGCGAAGGCCGAAGCCACAGCAATTCGCAACGATCTCCTCCCACGAGCGCAGGAAGCCGTCGAGAGCTTTCGCGACGGCTATAACCGCGGGGCTTTCAGCTACCTCGAAGTGGCCGACGCCGAAAAATCCCTCGTTGACCTTCGAGCTCGCGAGACCGCCGCGTTGTCGAGATATCACCATGCCAGCGCCGCAATAGATCGCCTTACCGGTCAAATTGGAAGTCTCGCTATCCTAGAGGGAGAGGGCCAATGACAACCGATTCCCCCAATCGAAACCTCCGTCCACGCTGTCATCCTACAGGGACATATACACCCATGGACACGACCTATTCGAGGCGATCACCGATTGCTAAGCAGCTCTTACAGGTAGCAGCTCTTTCCACGCTTTTGGCTGCTGCGGGCTGTTCAAATGAAGACGCTGAGGAGGCAAAGCCGGAAGCCCCGACAGAAGCGATTGCGCCAAATGTCGTCGCTCTTGACGCGAAAGCCGCACGCGCAGCCGGCATTACCGTCGCCCAGGCAGGGCCGGCCAATGTTCAGCAAACCATCACTCTCTACGGTACCGTACAGTCAAACGCTGAGCGCGAAGGGAATATCAAG
>LNFM01004422.1_pt1 | contig 25894 bp, 22 predicted proteins | sample 596031 | NCBI WGS metagenome assembly LNFM01 (sample SAMN04254537, study PRJNA301005) | activated carbon metagenome | isolation source: dual media filters at the Ann Arbor, Michigan drinking water treatment plant | place: USA: Ann Arbor | reverse complement strand
GCATGTGCGACCAGATCGAGAACCGCATCATCGAAGCCAAGAGCCGCGGCATCTACGAGGCCCCGGGCATGGCGCTGCTGCACATCGCCTACGAACGGCTGGTGACGGGCATCCACAACGAAGACACCATCGGCCAGTACCGCGCCAACGGCCGCACCCTGGGCAAGCTGCTCTACCAGGGCCGCTGGTTCGACCCGCAATGCCTGATGCTGCGGGAAACGGCGCAACGCTGGGTGGCGCGCGCGGTGACGGGCGAAGTGACGCTGGAACTGCGCCGCGGCAACGACTACAGCATCCTGAACACCGAAAGCCCGAACCTCACCTACCACCCCGAGCGCCTGACGATGGAAAGCGGCCAGGGCGCCTTCACGCCGGCCGACCGCATCGGCCAGCTGACCATGCGCAACCTGGACATCGCCGATACACGGGCCAAGCTGGGCATCTACAGCCGGGTGGGCCTGCTGGGGGCGGAATCGGAAGGGACCTTGCCGCTGCTGTCGTCGCCCGATTCGGGCGCTTGATGCCGGCGGCCGGATGCGGCCTCGCCCGGCGTGCCGGAACTGCCGCCCAGGCCGCCATCCAAACCGCTGCCTAAACCGCGCCGGCCCTGCGCAGCGTTTCCAGCACCGGGCGCTGCAGCACTTCGCGCAGCCCCCACCAGCCCGCTGCCAGCGCCAGCAAGGCACCCGCCACCGAGCCGGCCAGCGGCACCCAGAAGGCCGGCGTCCAGGCAAATTCGAAGGCAAAGCGCGCCAGCGCCCAGCCCACGGCCATGGCTGCCAGCGAAGCCAGGAAACCGGCCAGCGCGCCCACCCCCAGCAGCTCGGTGCGCTGCACCTGCGCCAGCAGGCGGGAACTGGCGCCCATGGCCCGCATGATGGCGAATTCTCGCGAGCGCGCCTCGCGCGTGGCGGTGATGGCAGCGAACAGCACCACCAGGCCGGCCAGCAGGGTGAAGCCGAAAAGGAATTCGACCGCGCGGATCACCTGGTCCAGCACGCGCTGCACCTGCGCCACCGAAGCCGAGATGTCGACGTTGGTGATGTTCGGGAAGGCACGCGAGAGCTGGTTGTCGAAGCCCGGCGTGGCCGGCGCCTTGAACGCACTGATGTAGCTGATGGGCATGTCGGCCATCTCGGCCTGCGTGAACAGCACGAAGAAGTTCACCCGCATCGACCCCCAGTCGACCTTGCGCAGGCTGTTGATGCGGCCACTGTGCTGGGTGCCGGCGATGTCGAAGGTGAGCGTGTCGCCCAGCTTCAGCCCGAGCTGCTGGGCCAGCCCTTCCTCGACCGACAGGCCGCCCGCGGCCGCCGTCCACTGCCCCGCCACGACCTCGTTGTGCGGTGGGTTGGTGGCGCTGTGGCTCAGGTTGAATTCGCGCTCGGCCATGCGGTTGGCGCGTTCGTCGCCGAAGCTCTGGGCAGTGACGGGCCGGTCGTTGATGGCCACCAGGCGCCCGCGGATCATCGGGTACCAGTCGTAGGACTTGACGCCGGCGCCGTCCAGCTGGGCCTTGAAGGCCTCGCCCTGGTCGGGCTGCAGGTTGATGATGAAACGGTTGGGCGCGTCGGGCGGGGTGGCCTGGCGCCAGCTGCTGATGAGGTCGGTGCGCAGCAGCACCAGCAGCACCAGCGCCAGCAGGCCCACCGACAAGGCCGACACCTGCAGCACCGCGAAAGCCGGGCGCGCCGCGATCTGCCGCGTGGCCAGCACCAGCCAGCGTGGCGCGCTGGCGCCGAAGGTCCACCAGCGCGGCGTGCCCGCCTCGGGCACCGCCGTGCGCAACAACCGCACCGCCAGCCAGGCCAGCAGGGCGAACATCGCCACCGCCAGCGCAAAGCCGCCGACCGCAATGGCGCCCAGCTTGAGGTCGCTGGACACGGCCATGAGCAGGGCGACAAAACCCAGGGTGCCCGCTGCCAGCACACCGGCCGAAGCTGCCTTGACGCCACCGACCTCGCGCCGGATGACGCGCAGCGGCGGCACCCGTGACAGCTGCAGCACGGGCGGCAGCCCGAAACCCAGCAGCAAGGTCAGCCCCACGCCCAGCCCGAACAACGCTGGCCAGACACCCGGCGCCGGCAGGTCGGCCTGCACCAGCCCGGCCAGCAGGGCGACAAAGCCGAAGTGCACGGCGAATCCGATGGCCACGCCGGCAGCGCTGGCCAGCAGGCCCACCCAGGCGAACTCCAGCGTGTAGGCCCCGGCGATGCGGCCCTGGGACAGGCCCAGCACCCGCAACATCGCGCAGTCGTCCAGGTGGCGCTGGGCAAATTCGCGCGCGGCAATGCCCACCGCCACAGCCGACAGCAGCGCCGCCAGCAGCGCCACCAGGTTCAGGAACTTCTCGGCCCGGCCCAGCGCCTGCTCCATTTCAGGCCGGCCACTGTCCAGCGACTCGACATCCACGCCGCGCAGCGGCGTGTCCTTGATGCGGGCTTCGGTGAAGCTGACGAACTCGCGCACGCGCTCGTCGCCGCGGGCCGCGCTCAGCTCGGCAGGCGCCACCACCGCCAGGCGATAGTTCAGGCGGCTGGCCGGCTGCACCAGGTTGGTGGCGGCCAGATCGGCCTCGGCCAGCATCACGCGCGGCGCGAAGCTCATGAAACCCGCACCGCGGTCGGGTTCGGTGACGATGATGCGGGTGAGCTTCAGGCTGCTGTCGCCCAGCAGCAGGCTGTCGCCCAGCTTCAGCTGCAGCGCGTCGAACAGCGCAGCGTCGGCCCAGACCTGACCGGGCTCGGGCGCTGCGGCCACGGTTTCCAGCGGACCTTCTGCCGAACTGCGCAGCTGCAGCTTGCCGCGCAGCGGGTAGTTGGGTGTCACCGCCTTCACCGCCACCAGGCGGGTGGCGCCACCCTGGGCTTCGGGGGCTCGCGCCATACTCGGGAAGCCCACGCTCTGCGCGGTGCGCAGCCCCATCGCCTGGGCCTGGGCCACCAGTTCGGGCGGGGTGGGCTTGTCGCTGCCAACGACGGCGTCGCCGCCCAGCAGCTGGCGGGCGTCGCGCTGCAGACCGTTGTTCAGGCGGTCGGCGAAGAAGCCTACCGCGGTGAGCGCAGCCACGGCCAGCATCACGGCCACGGCCAGCAGGCGCAGTTCGCCAGCGCGGAAGTCACGCAGGGTCTGGCGCCAGGCCAGGGCAGCAACGGAAGGAGGGCGCAGGGTGCTCATCCGCCGAAGTTAACGCATCCAGGGGCGCATGCTGCGTGCAAGGGGCTTGAATGCCGGCCGTCGTTCGCGGTGCTTCAATCCCGGGATGAAGCCGCTGCCCACGTTCTACCTGTCCCACGGCTCGCCCATGACCGCGCTGGAGCCCCGCGAGGCCGGCGCCTTCATGCAGCAGCTGGGCCCCGCCATCGAGGCCGAGTTCGGCCGGCCCAAGGCCATCCTCGTCGCCTCGGCACACACGCTGACGCGGGAGCCCGCGCTGCTGGCTGCGCCGCGGCAGAACGCCGTGTACGACTTCGGCGGCTTCGACCCGCGGCTGCGCACCCTGCGCTACGACGCGCCGGGCTCGCCGGCGCTGGCCGCGCGCGTGGCCGGCCTGGTGCAGCGCGCAGGAATGCCCGTGCACCTGCTGCGTGAAGGCGGACTGGACCATGGCATCTGGACGCCCCTGCGCTACATGTTTCCTCAGGCCGACATCCCGGTGCTGCCGCTGGGCTGGCCCCCGACCTGGTCGGCAGACCGGCTGTTTGCCCTGGGCCAGGCGTTGGCGCCACTGACGGGTGAAGGCGTGCTGGTGCTGGGCAGCGGCAGCATCACCCACAACCTGCAGCGGGTGTTCGGGGGCAGCGGCGCGGTCGCCGTCGACGCGCCGGCCACGCCGGAAAGCACCGCCTTTCGCGACTGGTTTTCCAGCCACGCCGCTGCTGCCGACTGGCCAGCGCTGCTGGGCTGGGAGACGGGTGCGCCCCATGCCCGGCTGATGCACCCCAGCAGTGAACACCTGCTGCCCTTCTTCGTGGCAGCCGGTGCCGCCGGTGCAGGCCCGGGCGCCCGGGTTCACGCCAGCCTGAGCTTTGGCGACCTGGGCATGGACGCGTATGCCTTCGGCGCCTGGGGCCAGCAGCCGCCGCCAGGCGCCGCTGCCTGGGGGATCGCGCAGAATCGCGCCGCGGCCAGCCTCTGAACCACAACGCCATGCACATCGCCATCTGGATCATCACCGCCATCGTCCTGGGTTTGTGGACCCTGCTGGCCTGGGGCATGGCCGCAGTGCTGGGCGCCAACCCCGCCTGGGTGGGCGACATCCGGCCGCTGCTCGAGCAGGTGCCGTTCGGCGAGGTGCTGAATGTGTGGCTGCCGGGCTGGCAGGCCATGGTCCTGGCCATGCTGGACGTGACCCAGGCCATGCTGGGATGGCTGGGCACCCATGCCGGTTGGGTGGTCTGGCTGGTATGGGGGGGTGGCGCCCTGCTCATCGTGGGCGGCGCAGCGCTGCTCAGCCTGGTGATTGTCCTGGTGAAAAAAGCGGCCAGGCCCGCTGGCTTGCCGCCCGTCGGTCCCGGGGCGCCGCCCGGCGCGCAGGCCTAGCCTGGCTGCTGCAAGGACCCCCTGACTCAGCGGGAACCACCCGCAAGTCGGGCGGCGCGCAGCCAGTGCTGGGCTACAGTTTTTCACATCCTGGTGCCAGCCTGCCTTGACATCAAGGCCCACTGCGCAATCCTTGCGATCCGGCCCGATGGCCGCAACGCAGCTTCGTGAAACTTTCCGCCATGACATTTCCAGCCCACCGCGGTTTCACGCTGATCGAGGTGATGATCACGGTTGCCATCGTCGCCATCCTGGCGTCGATCGCGCTGCCGGCCTACAGCGACTACGTCAAGCGCGGCCGCGTGCCGCCGGCGCTGGACGGCCTGAGCAGCTTTGCCACGCGCATGGAGCAACGCTTCCAGGACGTGGGCAGTTATGCCAACAACGCGGGCGCCTGCGCGGTGGCCGTCCCGGCGGCCGCCAACTTCACCATCACCTGCGCCATCACCGACGCCGGCGGGCAGCAGTTCACCGCCACCGCCACCGGCCAGGGTGTGATGGCCGGCTACGTCTACACCATCAACCATCAAGGCGTGCGCCGCACCACCAACCACCCCAAGGGCGCGCCTGCCGGCGACTGCTGGACCACACGGGGGGCGGCATGCGAAAACTGAAGCGCGGCCTGACCCTGGTCGAACTGATCATCGCCCTGGTCATCTCGGCCATCCTGGCCCTGGCAGCAGCACCTTACCTGGGCGACTACGTCGCCAACTCGCGCCTGCGCGAAGCGGGCAACACCTTGCTCGCGCAGACCTTGCTGGCGCAAAGCGAAGCACGTTCGCGCAACGTGCCGGTGCGCCTGAGCGTGGCTGGCAACAACATCCGCCTGCTCGACATCTCGGCTGGCGCTCCAGGGGTGCTGCTGCGTGAACAGACGCTGGCAGCGCCGCTGGCAGCCGCTGCCGACACCAACATCGACTTCGGCAGCGATGGCCGGCTGCGCCCACTGAATCCCGGCGACCCGGTTCCGGCCGAAGTCGCCGTGAACCTGGTCCTGACCGGTTCAAACTGCAGCGCCGACCGGCGCTGCCCTGGCCTGCGCGTCGAAGCAGGCGGAGCCATACGACTATGCGGCGACACCACCCAAACCTGCAGCTGAAGCGTCCCGGCCGCGGGATGACCCTGGTCGACGCCCTCATCGGCATGTCGCTGATGGCCTTCGGCATGCTGGCGCTGGCCGGCTTCCAGACCCGCATGGTGGCCCAGACCACCGAAGCCCAGACCCGCACGGTGGCCATGCAGTTCGCCAACGAACTTCTCAATACCGCCCTGGTCGACCCCGGCAACCTGGCCTGCTACAGCCTGCCGGCGGCGGGCGTTTGTGCCAGCGCCGTGGCCCGCGCCGGCACCGACACCTGGGGCCTGCGCGTGGGCAACGGCTTGCCCGGTCCGGTGGTGGTGACGTCCACCCAGGCCGGCACCCGGCTGACGGTGCAGATCGGCTGGGCCGGCAAGGCCAGCGGTGACGATCGCGCGCTGACGGTGGTGACCGATGTCCAGTAAGCCGGGCCTTTGCCGCGGCCGCAGCCGCGGCCTGTCCATCATCGAAATGATGGTCAGCATCGTGATCGCGCTGCTCGTCAGTCTGGCGGCCGTCAACACCGCCATGGTCTTCCTGGCGTCGCAACGCCAGGGCGTCGGCACCACCGGTTCTGCCATCAACTCGGCTTCGGTCATGGCCGCGCTGAAGGACGACCTTGCCGTGGCTGGCCTGGGCTTTTTCGGCGACAGCGTCTATCTGTGCAACACGCTGAACTTCAGCCTGGGCGCCAACCTGCTGTCCAACGGAGCCGCCTTCTCGCCGCTGCAGGTCACCCGCACGGGGCAGGGCGACACCATCGACGTCGTTTTCGGCAGCCGGGTCGAGTCTGGCGCCGACGTGCGCCTGCGGGCGGCCAGCGACGGCACCTCCAGCGCGCTCGAATCCTTTCTGCCCGTGGCCGTCAACGAAGCCGTGTTGCTGGCGCCCGCCACGCCCAGCAACGCCCGGCCCTGCCTGGTGCGCACGGTCACGGCGATCACGCCTTCCACACCCAGCTCGGCGCAGATCCTCACTTTCGGCAATGCCGGGCAGCACAACGCCGCGGTCTTCGCCAACAACCCGCCCTTCGACGACCAGTCCCGCGTCACCCAGCTGGGCGTGCTGAACTGGAACCGCTACCGCGTCGAAAACGGCAACCTGCTGCTGGAGCGGCCTCTGGAAGGCAGCACCACGGTGATCGCGCGCAACGTCATCTCCTTTCGCATGCAGTACGGCGTCGCAGCAGCGGCGGCAGGCAGCACGACGCTGGAAGAGTGGGTCGATCCCGTCGACAACGCCCTCACGGGCAACGCCTTTGCTGCGGTGGGTGCCGCCACGCTGCCGCGCATCCGCGCGCTGCGCATCGGGCTGATCGTGCGCAGCCCGCAGCAGGAAAAGCGCAACGCCGACGGCATCTGTACCGCCAGCGATCCCGCCAATCCGCCTGCGTTGTGGGGCCTGCCGGCCGAAAACCTGGCCAACGCCGACTGGCCCTGCTGGCGCTACCGCACCAGCACGGTGGTGGTGCCGCTGCGCAACCTGGTGCTGGGGCAGCAGCTGTGAGCACGAAGCCGCGGGCGCAACCGGGCATGCGGACGCACGTTGCGCGCGGGGTGACGATCCTCATCGTCGTCGTGCTGCTGGCGGTGATGCTGCTGGGTGCGCTGGCGCTGGCCCGCATGACGGAAGCCGGCACGCTGGCCAGCGGCAACACCACCTTCCGCGAAACCTCGCTGCAGGCGTCAGAAGTCGGGCTGAACACCGCCTTCGCCGAACTGCAGGCCCTGGTCGACGAGAACGCCAACGCCGGCACCTGGTACTGGGCTCAGGTGCAGCCGCAGGACGCCAATGGCGTGCCGCAGGTGAACTTCGACGCAGCACCTGAAATCGTGCTGGGTGCCTACTCTGTGAGGTACGTGGTGGAGCGCGTGTGTTCTGTGCCTTTGGTGACCGAACCCCTGCGCGAATGCCTGGTCAAGGCCGAGAAGGTGCCGGCCAGCGCCATCGAGAACCCCGACCCGCTCGACCCGCCCAACGCGCGGCAGTTCCGCGCCACCGTGCGCGTCATCGGCCCGCGAAACACCACCGTCTTCATCCAGTCGCTGCTGACCAAGGGCTGAATCCGCTGCCCCCACACCGCCATCACCCGAACGCCGCATGAACCCCAAACACCAGTTCGTCATCTTCATGGCTGCGCTAGGCACGCTGTTGGCCGGTGCTGCACAGGGCAACACGCCCGTGGCCAAGTTGCCGCTGAAGGCTTCGGCGCTGGCATTGCCCAACGTCATCCTGGGCATGGACGACTCGGGTTCGATGGACTGGGAACCGCTGCTGAACACCAGCAGCGGCGTCATCTGGTGGAACGGCAGCAACGGTTGGGACAACGTCGCCAACACCCCCCAGGCCAGCCACGCCACGCTCTGGCCGTATGCCTACCTGTTCCCGGTCGGCACGGCAACGGGTGGGTCCATCTACCCCGCAGACGGCTTCTTTTCCCAGGCTGCGCCGCCCATTGCCCAGCTGGCCTGGGTGCGCTCTTCAGCATTCAACCCGGGCTACTACAACCCGCTGGTGACCTACCGGCCCTGGCGCGCGGCCTATGTGGACGGCGCCTTCAGGGCCAGCTACCCGAACGCCAACCCCGCGGCAGCGCCATCGCACCCGGCCGTGGCCGCGTCGCCCACGCTGGCGCTGGGTTCGCCCTGGACCAGCGCCAACCCCAACTTCACCAGCGCCGGCTGGCGCTTCTACGTGCAGGAGGGCATGGTGCTGCCGGCGGGCACGCGCGTGCTCAGCAGCGACGCCGGAGCCGGTGGTCTGCCCTGCACGGGCGCGGTCGAGGTCGACCTCACGGCGGCCCAGACCGTAGGTGCCGGTAGCGCCTGCTGGGCGTCGATTCCCTACTTCCCGGCCACTTACTGGCATGCCGAGGCCTGCACCCTGGGCGCCGACTGCGTGGCCCAGCCTGACGGCACCGGCACGCTGCGGCGCTACGAGATCCGCGCCAGCACCGCCAGCTACCCCAGCGGCCGCAGCTACGCCGACGAGCTTCAGAACTTCGCCAACTGGTTCACCTACTACCGCAAGCGCAAGCTGATGCTGGCCGCGGCAATGACCGAGGTGCTGGAAAGCACCTCGGGCCTGCGGCTGGGCGTGATGCCGTTCAACGTGAACGAAACCGTCAAGATGGTCGACGCCGATGCGCCCGCCGCAGCGGACAACCGCTACTTCGCCGCCGGCCGCTTCCACCTGAACGCGATGGTGGCCGCCGGCACACCCACCCACCAGGTGATGAAGAACATCGCGGCGCAATTCGAGGCCAATACCGGCGACGATTCGAGCAATGTCGTGCAGTACGCCTGCCAGCGCAATGCCATGTTCCTGGTGACCGACGGCTTCTCGAACACCGCCACGAGCGAGGTGCCGCCCTACGACCCGACCACGTATGGCGCAACGCCGCCCTATGCCGTCACGCCCGCGGGGTCGCTGTCCGACCTGGCGCTGGCCTACTACACACGTCGCCTGCGTGGCGACCTGCCCGCCGGCCGCGTTCCCGCCGGCAACCCGAACGCCCTCAACCCCGACCTGAACACCAGTCTTCACATCAATACTTACGCGCTGACACTGGGCGTGCGCGGCACGCTCTGGCCCGACGGCCCCAGCGCTGCCAACCCCTTCGCCGTGCCGCCGACCTGGCCGCTGCCGGTGGGCAACACGCCGCTGATGATCGACGACCTGTGGCACGCCACGATCAACGGCCGCGGCAAGATGTACCTGGCCGACAGCCCCGAGCAGACCTCCGCCAACATCCGCGCCGGCCTGCAGGACATCCTGAGCGGCCAGGGTTCGCAGGGCGGCATCGCCGTGGACACCGTGAACCTGACCCGCGGCAACGGTTTCGTCTACGCCGCTTCCTACAACCCCGCCGGCTGGTCGGGCGACCTGGAGGCCTATCCCGTCAACGCCGTGAACGGAGCGATTGGCGCTACACGCAGCTGGTCGGCTTCGGAGAGGTTGGCGACCAAGCCGCCGGCCAGCCGGGTGATCGTCACCTGGAACGGCAGTGCCGGCGCCGCGTTCCAGGCCGGTACCGTGGGTTCCATCGTCAACCCGGCAAACGCCTGGGGCGCGAATACGACGGCCGTCATGAGCTATCTGCGCGGCAACCGAAGCGGTGAAGGTATCGACTTCCGGGCTCGCACCAGTCTTCTGGGGGCCGTGATCAATGCCGAGCCTTTCATCGACCGTGAGCACGGCGTGGCCTACCTGGCCACTGGGGAAGGCATGCTGCACGCCTTCGACCTGCGGGGCGCTGAAGCGGGCAATGAACTGTGGGCCTACGTGCCTGGCCCGGCACTGGCCGGCATGGGCGAGATCAGCGCCCGGGGTTACAGCTTCAGCACTCGGCTCGACGCCACGCCGGTGGTCCGCATGACGGATAGCGGCGTGAAGTTGCTGGTGTCGGGCATGGGCAGCGCCGGCCGCGGCTATTTCGCGCTCGACGTGACTCAGCCGCGCGGTCAGACCGAATCCAGTCTGGCCGGCAAGGTGTTGTGGGAGTTTCCCACTGCCGCCGTAGACCGCCCCAAGGTCGGCCAGACACTGGGCAAGCCAGCGATCGTGAAGCTGGCTTCGGGCACGTCGGTGGTGCTGGTGACCTCGGGCTACAACAGCACCGCCGACGGCAAGGGTCGGCTGTTCGTGCTGAACGCCGCCACCGGCGACCTGATCAAGGAATACGTCACGCCCGAAGGTGCACTGGGTGCCGAAGCTGGCCTGGCCCAGGTTTCGCCGATGGCCGAGCCCGATGGCAGCGTGCGCTATGTCTACGGCGGCGACCTGCTCGGCAACGTCTGGCGCTTCGACCTGTCGCTGGACCCTGCCGCCGCCGGTGCCGTGAACCGCATCGCGCAGCTGCGCGATGGCATGGCCAACCCGCAGCCGGTGACAACCGCACCCGAGCTGCTGTCCTGGCAGGGCCAGCGCATCGTGATGATCGGCACCGGGCGCCTGCTGGCCAAGAGCGACTTCGGCAGCAGCCGGGTGCATTCGGTCTACGCCATCTCCGACGGCGCGCCGCTGCCCAACTCAGCACGCCAGAACCTGGTGGCCAAGACCATCGACGTTTCAGGCAACGGCAGCATCACCGGTGCCGATGTCGACTGGAAGACTCAGCGCGGCTGGTACGCCGACCTGCCGCCCGGGGAGCACATCAACACCCGACCGGTGCTGGCCTACGGCGCCCTGGCCTTCGTGGCCAACAAGACGGGTGGCAGCGACTGTTCAGCCAGTTCGCGCCTGTATGTGATCGACGCGCTCACTGGAAACAAATTCGCGAAAGCCGACTTCGTCACAGCACAAGTTTCTGCCACGCTCAACAGCAGTGGGTTGACGACCTTGCTGAGTGAGGACGGCCGGCTCTCGTGGATCACGCGCCCGACCGACGGCAGTATCGTCAACAAGCCCTGTGAAGCATGTGGCAGCGTGATCACGCCGGCGAAGAATTCCTGGCGCGAGATCAGACGCTAGCCAACCGGTGCTTCCAGCACCTGCCGGCGCAGATCCGGCCGGCCGACCAAGCCAAGCCGGTAGGCTGCGGCAGGGCGGCCGGGTCAGGCGGCCTGCATGTGCTGGCTGAAGCAGCGGTCGAGTTCGGCAACCCAGCGCGCCTTGTCGGCTGGGGGCGCGAAGCTGGCTTCGAAGCTGTTGCGCGCCAGCGCGTAGGCCTGGGCTGAGCCCAGCTGCGGCAGGGCGTCGAAGGTGGCGATGAAGTTGTCGTTCATGTAGCCACCGAAGTAGGCCGGGTCGTCGCTGTTGACGGTGGCGCACAGGCCTGCGGCCAGCAGCGCCGGCAGGGCGTGGTCGGCCATGCGGCCGTAAACGCAGAGCTTCACGTTCGACAGGGGGCACACCGTCAGCGGCAAGCGGCTCGTGGCCAGGCGCTGCACCAGGGCCGGGTCTTCGACGCAGCGCACACCGTGGTCGATGCGCTCGACCTTCAGCACGTCCAGCGCGTTCCAGATGTAGGCCGGCGGGCCTTCCTCGCCGGCATGGGCCACCAGGTGCAAGCCCAGTTCACGGCAGCGGGCAAAAACGCGCGCGAATTTCTCGGGCGGGTGGCCACGTTCGCTGCTGTCCAGGCCCACGCCGATGAAGTGCTGCCGGTAGGGCAGGGCTGCTTCCAGCGTCTCGAAGGCGGCTTCCTCGCTCAGGTGGCGCAGGAAGCAAAGGATCAGGCTGGCGCTGATGCCCAGTTCGGCCTGCGCCCGGTCGCAGGCGCGTTTCAGGCCCTGGATGACGGTGGCCATGGGCACGCCGCGTTCGGTGTGCGTCTGCGGGTCGAAGAAGAGTTCGGCATGCACCACGTTGTCGGCCCGCGCGCGCAGGAAGTAGGCCCAGGCCATGTCGTGGAAGTCTTCTTCCTTCAGCAGCACGCTGGCGCCGGCGTAGTAGATGTCCAGGAAGCTCTGCAGGTCGGTGAAGGCGTAGGCCGCGCGCAGGGCCTCGACGCTGTCGTAGGCCAGCTTCACGCCGTTGCGCGCCGCCAGCGCGAAGATCAGCTCGGGTTCGAGCGAGCCTTCGATGTGGATGTGCAGTTCGGCCTTGGGCATGGCGCGCAGGAGCGCGTTCAGCGCCGGGCGGTCCAGTTCGGGGGCGGCAGGGGCGGAGGCGGCTGCGCTCATGCCGCACCCACGCCTATGGCAAAGCAGGAGAAAATGCGAAAATTGGTCAGATTCGTGACTTGAAAGTCAGAAGCCACTGCGAAATACTCCAAGAGTCAGCGAGAACCCCACCAATCCGGGAGGGTCGGAGTGTCAGTACGGAAGATACCGAAGAACTACCTAGTCACGACCGGAAGGCTTGCGCGTGGCCCAGGTAACCAACCAGCAGGCTGGGAAGGCCGCCTGGAACAAGACTACTACACGCTTTTACGCGACGACCCGACTGTCGACTCTTTTGATGTCCAGCCCGTTAGGGTGCCCGTTCCAAAGAGCCGACCGTACCGACCAGATGTGCTGGTCCGGTTCCGCCCAAACAAACAGGGCGGCTCCCGCGCGCCTGAGTTGACAGAGGTGAAGCACTCCACGCACTTCAAGAAGTTCGAGGAGAAGTTGGCACCAAAGTTTGCTGCGGCCACCGCGTTTGCGGAGGAGCGAGGCTGGATTTTCGTGAAGAAGGACGAGTCGCACATCCGCACGCCTCGGCTCGAAGTCGCATATTTCCTACGAGGATTCCGCAGGCATATTCCTACAGAGGAGCAGTGCGACCGGCTGCTCCAAGCACTTCGTGACCTCGGGGGCAGCTCAACATCGGAACAGCTACTAGCCCGCATTGCCCGCGATGAATGCGACTTGCAGGCGCTAGCCCCCAGCCTATGGAGCCTCGTCCGATCTGACATCATCATAATGAACAAGGACGCTCCGCTGTCATCTGACGTACCACTCTGGTTACCAATGCACGATAAATGAGCGCCACGACCAGGCAGTTCCTCGACACCGGTTCGCAGGTCGTTGCAAACGGAAGGACCTACACGGTCCTACAGTTGCTGGACATCAACCTACTTATGTGCCGGGAGGAAGCCTCCGGCGAGCGCGCCGTTCTCGACCTATCGCAGCTCGGCGCTCCGCGCGTTACGAAACCTGCCGTCGCGGCCACCAAGCAGTTCGATCTGCAAAGCATTACCAGCGACGATTGGCTGAGGGCCGAGTTCAAGCGAACGCAGGTGAAGGCTCTTTGGGAGCAATCTCGCCACGGGGATTCCTCGTACAAAAGCATCGCGACAAACGCAGGTGTGAGCGTCGGCACTTTGTATCGCTGGGCTGAAAGATATCGAGCCAGCGGATACGTCTTGTCATCCCTTCTTGAGGAAAAGCGAGATGGCGGACGGGGACAGGGCCGCCTCGACGAGGCCGTTGAAGCAGTCGTCAGTGACTACATCGCGAACGACTACCTTACGCTGCACAAGCCGACGGCTGCCGCCGCAGCCAAGGAGATCAGACGGCGCTGCTCGAACGCCAAGTTACCGATACCAGCCGTCAACACAATTCGGCTTCGACTCGGCTGGATCGCCGAGCGTGAGCACGTCAAGAAGCGGCTTGGAACGGCAGCAGCCGAGGACAGATTCGACAAGAACGAGGGGTCAATCCCGAACGCGAACTGGCCACTAGCCATCGTCCAGATGGATCACACGCTGTTGCCAGTCATGATCGTCGACGAAACCCACCGGCTGCCTATCAAGCGTGCGTGGATCACTCTCGCCATCGACGTATTCAGCAGGGTCTGCCTGGGTTTCTACCTCACCCTCGACCCTCCGTCCGCCATGTCAGCCGGAATGTGTGTGACCCACTGCATGGTGCCGAAAAACGAGTGGCTGAGTCAGCGACATACCAACGGTGGAAAGTGGCCGTTCTTTGGAACGATGGACTCCCTCCACTGCGATAACGCAAGGGAGTTCCGCGGTGACATGCTGCTTGTCGCCTGCAACGAGTACGACATCGACCTGATATTGCGCCCGGTCAAAAAGCCGAGATACGGCGCTCACATCGAGCGGTTGATGGGCACCGTCTCGGAGGCGCTCAAGTCCCTCAAGGGGGCGACATTCTCAGGGCCAGAACAGAAAGGAGAGTACGACGCAGACGGCAATGCGTGTTTGACCTTGGAAGAACTGGAGAAGTGGCTCATCCTGATGTTTACCAATTACCACTGCAACTTGGTCCACACAGGCATTGGCACCACGCCCGAACAACGGTGGAGAGAGGGGCTGATGGGAACGAAGACGCTGCCACGCCGTGGACTCCAGCCGCCACCTGCCGACATTGAAAAGCTGAGGCTTGACTTCCTGCCCTTCCACGAGCGGGTCATCAACCCTCACGGCGTCGACATTGATGGATTGAACTACTTCGACGATGTCTTCCGTCCGTACATTGGCAGGACCCAGCCGCAAAACCCCAGACTGGGCGTCGAGTACCGATTCAGACGCGACCCGCGGGATGTCAGCCGCATCTACTTCTTCGAGGAAACTACTCAGCGATACTATCCAATCAGATCCGCACTACCGCCACTCAGCATTTGGGAACTCCGGGAGGTGAAGCGCCTGGCAAAGGAGCGGGGAGTCGAGAAGCCAGATGAACGGCAGATGTTTGAGATTCTGAACGAGATGCGAAGCCTCGAAGATGAGGCCGCGGCGAAGACGAGGGCTGCACGCAGCGCGAAACAGCAACGCGCCGAACATGCCAAAGCAAGAAACGGGTCCGGATCTGACGTCCCCACGGCAATGCCGGAAGAAGCTCCTTCGTCGCCGGTCGATCCTCAGCCAGCACCGACACCGTCGAAGCCTCAGCCGGTACCAGTGGCCGACGCCATCAAGGGCTACGATCCTTCAAAGGTGCGCCCAATTGAAGACGATGACGACTGAAAACGACTCTCAGCAGTTCCCACATTTAGGAAAGAAAGCTGCAGTTCAAGCGCTTCTGTCTGCCGACGAGCGGATTGCAATTATTCAAGAGGGCACTTGGATCAACCTAGAGGCGCCCAAGAATGTCATCGCCAAGCTGGAGGCGATGCTCAGCGCGCCACGGATCACGAAACCGCCCTGCCTTCTATTGATCGGAGACTCCGACAGCGGAAAGAGCTCCATCTTTGAACGCTTCTTGAGCCTGCATTTGCCCGACAAAGACCCCGCCTCATCTCTGTCGCGATCGCCCGTGGTTTTGATCAACTGCCCTGATGGCCGGGACCGGAGCGCCATCTACGTCCGACTACTCACTGCGATGTTGGCAAGGTTCAAGCCGACGGAGAAACCGGAAGTGTTGAGGGCACAGGTCATTCGAATGTTCGAGACACTTGGGGTTCGAATGGTATTGATTGACGAGTTGCACGATGCGCTCGGGGGCACCACCGCAGAACAAAACGGGCTTCGAAAGGCCATCAAAGACCTGACAAACGTCACCAAGGTGAACATCGCTGCGGCCGGAATCCAGACCGCTCGTACGTTCTTCGCCATCGACACGCAGATGACCAGCCGATTCCGGCACTCAATCGAGTTACCCAAATGGAAAGCTGGCGAAGAAATGGGGCAACTCCTCGCGACGCTAGAGCAGCGAATCCCTCTGCGCAAGCCATCGGGTCTAAAGGAGCCATCGATGTTGACCGAGATACTTCGGCGTTCCGAGGGCAATCTGGGCGACATCTGCGACCTGGTTCAGCAGGCCGCCATCAGTGCAATCTGTGACCCCAAGAAGCCGGAGATGATCGACGCGGATCGGATTCGGAAACTCGAATGGACCTCGCCGAGCAGTAGGAGGAGTTTCCAGAAGTATTCTGTGTAGGGCGGCGAGTGCAATTCACTGGGTTGTGTTCGACGTTAAACCCCAAGCCAATGAAGGTAGCGAACTGGATAGGCCACCGGCGAGCTACGTGTGGTCCGCATAGTCAGGCGCCCGGCAGAAGTTTCGCCTCTGCAGAGGCCTCCAGACTGGGAGCTATCCCAGCATGATGAATCCGCAAGGACGTCGCGTTCGCGCCGCACATCGCATCCCTCTGCGAAGCGCGAGAGCATCCGTTCCCTGGATGGCGTGACCGTTCGGCTACGGCTCCCCGTAAGCGTCCAGCGAACCCATCTTGAAGGAAAGAGGCGCTCTCCCAGAGGAATCGGTCCATGGAACTTCTATGTGGACACGATGGCAAGGGAGAAGGTGACGCGAAGCCGGCGGAACAGCAAAGATCAGAAGGCTGTCGCCGTGCCAAACCGGCCGCCCCGGGCTCAGCGAGAGTAAGCCGCGCAAAGACACGGCCGCGAGGACATCCTCTCGGAGCCGCTCCATCCCTCGCTTGCGAAGCTGCGCCACATCGACCCAAAACTGGATGTATATACAGTATCTTCCGCATTGGGGTGACGAGTTGCGCATTGGCGAAGACAGTCTTCGTGCTGAAACTTGACAATTTTTCTTCATTCGGATACATCATAGTGTTGTGAATGTACAGAAATCTGTGTACTCAGTACAGAAGACTCTCACGCAGATCCAGCTTCGTCTAGAGCTAGGCAGAGGGCGTCACCTAACGCACAAGGAGCTAGCCCATCTGGCGCGCACGAGTGAGCGAACGATCGCAGAGTGGATGCGAGGCGCAACCTCGCCCATGGCGATGACGGCGCTGCTGAATCTGCTCTCGCAACTTTCTCCCGCAGATGCAGGGGAAGTGCTTGCGCGCTGGCGTCAGGAGACTGCCGGCGACTCTCCAGCTGCTGACACGACAGCAGCTTTGGAGACCCACTAGCGCGTCAGGCTCAAAGAGACATGTTCAAGGAGAACAAGATGCACGAAATCCGCTTCTACAGAGCCAACGAGAAGCCGTACGGCGCCTTCAGCAACCTGCTGAAGCGCGCGATCGAGTTCGAGGGAGAAGTGTTTGCGACAGCAGAGCACGCGTATCAAGCCGGAAAAGCTCGCAAGCCGGCCGTACGAAAGTGGCTCATGGAAGCGCCGTCACCGTCACTGCTAGCGATGGCAGCTCACGGTCTGTACGTCTGGGACATCGCGGAGGACTGGTCCAAGATCAAGTTTGATCGGATGAAGCGCGTGCTCATGGCGAAGTTCACCCAGCATGAGGACCTGAAGTCACTTCTTCTCAGCACTGGCACTGCCAGGCTGGTCGAGTCGGCAACTGTGGACAACTCGGTGAACCGCCTTTGGGGAGAGGTCAATGGCGTTGGGCAGAACAAGCTCGGGGCCCTCCTCATGGAGGTTCGCGCCGAAATCTTGGCTGCCGAGCCGAAGGCTAGACGAAAGGCCGACGTGAAGAGCCGTGCTGACGCGCCGGAGCGAGCAGCAGCACCAAGGTCACGGCGCCGGGCAGCAGCCGACGCCGTCAGCGTTTGAGACCGTAGCGGTAAACCACTGCATCACCTCGTCAGCAAAGATGTTCAAACGAGGTTCCGAGACGCGGGATTCGCACTGCGGCTGCTGACTGCGTAGCCCATTGACACGCGCGTCGCTGAGATCGCGCGCAGCACGAATAATGCGGCCGGGGGTCCACGCCGACAACAACCCGCGCGCACCTTCCGCCATGCAGTTCAAGCTGGATAACGCCTGGCCAAAGGCAAGCGCCCGAGCGAGTGTGTCATAGTCGATCTCAGTGCGCAGCTCCGGCGATCGTTCAAACAAGTAGAAGATCAACCCTGCGGTACACCAGTCGCCGGCACCTGCGGTGTCGGAAATGAAGGGCAACTCGTAAGCACCCAGGCTGATCCAGCTGTCACCGAGCGACGAAGCGCGAAACCGCAAGCCGTCCGGACCACATGTTTGAATCTCGACCGCATGCGGTCGAAGGTCGAAGTTGCTCAGGTCAGCGATGCGATCGTGGGCGTACTTGACGATGCTGGCGCACCGCACGGCGCGAGCAAAGAGTTCGAGGTCATTGCCCATCGTCGAGGGTTCAAACACCACGACGGCACCGTCCTCGGCGTAGCGCTCGGCCAGCGACACGCCCAACCGTGTGGGTCGATCCAGGAAGAACACTCCAGCGGATGGGAGGGGCGAATCAGCATCAGCCAACGCAGACTCGTCATCCCAAAGTGGGCCGCGCTTCGTGCCACAGGCTGGACAAGTGAAGGTGAAGCGATGAGTCGCGCCTGGCTCGCGATCCTTCAGTTCGAGCTGGTGCTGGAAAATGACGGGAGTGCTCCGGCCCGACGTCCGTAGAAGGAACCGAGTATCCGCATCGACACGCTCAAAGTCACTTTGCACCATACGCGAGGCCGAGTCATCGCCGAGGACTCCGACCGGGGTCGTCTTCCAGCCCAGCGCACCAAGAATCCAGAGTACGTTTCCTGCGGAGCCGCCGAGCGTCGGTGGCGCGATTGACCCATCCCGGCGCACGATGACATCCAGCGCGAAGAGCCCAGTGCCAACAATGCGGTGTGTAGAGGTCTTCACTTTCGCGGACGAGGGGGCCGGCGCGATGGCTAAGGTCTCAACCAAACGTGCCACAGGTGGTCAGGAGGACTCTCCGACAACTCGGGGACTGAAGACAGGCTAGAAGTGTAGCCGATGCTCTCCTCATACACGATCGGAAGGTCAAGCCGCAGCGAGGCGAGCAACATGCCAACGCTTCCGATGCGGGAGCCTGCTGGTGACAGGATGGTACGGGCTGGGTCGTCGACCGACGCTTGAAAGGAATCGGCCCGACTCCGGTGGATGCGTGTGATCGTCTCGCAAACATCGGTCGGATCGGATTCGTGGGAGTAGATGACATCGAGCAGGTTCACGTCCCAGTCGTTCAAGATCGGAATCTGGAACTCTCGTAGCAGTTCGTCCCCCCTGCGTGGATTCCACGAAGGGAACGGAAGGATTGGGCATGCTTCGTGCGGCTCAAGGAAGCGATAGATGCGACCGAGCGAAGCCACTGCGTGCTCCGAGAGCTGAGGTATCCAGAGCTTGATGGCCTTGCGAACATCGTAGGTGTCCATGTCGGCTTGAAAGCCGTGAACGTACTGGGGTGCATCGCTGGAAGTGGATGCGGCCTTGATCGAGGGACGATTGCGACCGGCCACCACGATGTGCGCGTTGGCCCCACCTGATCGCTTGGACATCTCGTAGGCTTGCTTGACCACGGGGAAGCACACGCCGCGAGACATCGAACTGGCGTCGACCACGATATCGGTGTAAGACCTGCCGATGGACGCGGCGCAGACTTTGGCAGCCCGGCGGCCCGCGACGTTTGCCGTGTCCTCGGCAACGATGGCAACCGATTCAAACTGCACGTTTCGCCCCTTCAGTTTGGACAAGAGGGCGTCGCGGTTTCTCGTGGCCACCTGTCGAAGGATTTCAGAGACCTCGGGGCGCTCTTCGACCAGGAAGAGGAAGTCAACGTTCGGGAAAGCTGACAGAGCCAGGGGGAAGTGCAGACAAACGTCGTTGAAGCCCAACGTCGCAACGCAGAGAAGCTTGCGGTCAGCGTTGATGAAGTCATGGAAGAACGCTGCACACTCGTCACCACTACTCGCGATGAACTGCATGGTCAGGCTCCGTCGGCGGGAAGCATTGCTTGAAGACCCGACAGGGTGTCCTCGATGAACCCCCCCCGCTGGAGCGTAAGGCCATGCGCCATGCTCGGAAGAGCGCCCAGTTCGAGCAGGCACCAGACCTTGCCCTTGCAGTTGTACTGAGGGACAAAGACCAGTGCCTTGTACGCGAATGCGAAGTGCAGCACGCGTGCAAGGCGCTCGTGGCGATGGAGTACGCGGTCCATCTCGTCCTGCGGAATACCGATGGCGTTGGCCCCATCATCCAAGGGAGCATTCGGTCGAAGAGTCCGCTCGACGCATCGCTCGGCAATCTTCTTGACCAGTTCCCGCACGACGGCGTAGTAGGGAAAGTCCCATTCGTTCATCGCCTGCGTCGCTTGAGTTACAAGCGCCGTGTGCTGTGCCCTCGGAGCGAGATCGGGACTTCGATCCCGAATCACACGGGCGAGCACTTCATCGACAAGGCCACCGGCAAGCCGGATGAACTGCTCGATGTTCGCGTTGCTCGCAGCGATGAGCTTGTCCATGCCGTAGTAGTACGGCCGATCGAACTGGTGCATCAGCTGAATGCGTGCCCCTTCAATCAGCGAGGCCGCAGCCTTGCGCTCGTCTGTGACTGGCTCTTCACGGACGGCGTCGTCCGGCAGCAGGCCCATCTGCGGTGTGCGATTACGCTCGCGATGCATGAGGATGCGCAACGCTGCCAGGGCCTCGTCGGGACGTGCAGTGGCAGGTATCCGCGCCCTCAGCGTATCGACCAGCGACTTGGAGAAGCGCGACTCCCTTGCCAGCTTGTCGATCTGATCTTGCAGTTGCTTCAGCTGTCCGTCAGGCAGCGCGACCGTGTTCTGGCTCAACATCGGGCGCAAGTCTCGCAGCGAGCGGCGTGCAAACTCAGGGATGCCCGCGATATATCGATTCGCGATGTCTGTGGCGATCGGCTTGAACCGCCTTTCTTTGGAAGACCCAAGCTGCATCAACTTGATCAGATAGTCGCGGCCACGGGTGGAGCCTGGCTTCATGTCTTCATCGGCGACAACATCCTTGGCCAGTGCATCGCGATAGTCGTCAGCGGACACAACATCAGGGCGGCACATAAGCCATCGCGAGACGCCCATGGCCTTGGACTTGAGCCAATCTCGCAGTTGCAGGAACTGCGTAGGATGAAGCTCGTGCGCGTCATCAATGATCATCATGGGACGCAGTACGACAGATGGAGCTCCGGGCGCGCTTGACCATGAACGAACGCGCACACCGGTCAGTACCTCGAACACGTCATAGCTCGTATTGAGGAACTCTGACGCCATCTCCTTTTCGTCTGGAGGCACCAGCGACGTGACGACGCGAAAGATCGCCAGTTCGATGTCGCGAGCATATTGACGGAAGGCGCTTGGATCGTCAGCGCCGGTCACCGCGACAACAGACTCCGAGTTCGCGCCCATGACGATCTCGATGTCGTCGGTCGATATCCCCATGCCCTCTAGCTGCCTGAACCAGCCCAACACCGCCTTGGACTGAACAAACGCTCGCAAAAGCGCGGTCCTAGTTTGCTCGGAATAGGGAAGCTCCCATATATCGCGGAAGTTCGTCGTCATCGCCAGGCGATGGCCGAGGACCGCAGGCAAGTCTTCCTTGATCAGGCCGTTGATCGTCAAGACATCGACGAGGTCTTTGTTGATCGGACTGCCGGTCGCATTACAGAGCGTAGACAGGGATTCGAACTCGACGACTTGGGCGATGGTTGTCTTCCCACAGCCCGGCGTGCCGACGACCATTGCAAGCTTGTCGATCAACTCCGCTCGATCCACACGAAAGAACTCCTCAATGGCCACGGGGCTGACCAACGACAGCAGCGTCCGCCGATCAGTGATGAGCTCGGTGCGGCGCTTCTTAAACGGGTTATCCATTGCTTGAATGTCGTTTGCGCCGCGCGAAGAGCGGCTTCATCTGGTGAGGCGTGGCCCCAGCCTTCGATTCAGCCCAGAGAAGCGCCACGGAGTTATTCGGCGTGTTGTGCTCAAGGACCAGCGGCAACCCGCACTGCTTGTAGCCGAACCAGATGTCCCTGCGAGTGTGCTCATCCTCGATGCCGGGGTCGTAGCAACGCCGTAGCAGTGCGACCAGATCCGGATCAGGATATCCGTCACCAATGACGATGTCAGGTGGAAGAACGTACGAAAAAGATGTCGTGTACTTGAACTTGGGGTTGTCAGCCGCGAAGCATGCGATGTCGGCTTCGATCTGACGGCGTGCCTGTTCGGACGCCAGGTGGTGATGCACGTGGATGACACAGTCTGTCGAGAGCGACTCGCCAATCCGCTCCGCGTTGGCTTTGTAGAACTTGTCGATCTTGCCCTTCCACCTTTTGGATTCCTCGTCATAGCGAATCAGGGATGAGCCAGAGCCAGAGAAATCGTCAACCAAGCAGATTGCCTCAAACCAGGGTCTCTCCTTGCTCGGGCCGAAGCGCGCAAGACTCTTCCAAAGCTCGGCCTGGAGGTCATTCCACTTGTCGTCGCTGATTTCGCTAAATGCGACGACCTGCTCGTTGGAGACTCGCCCTTCGTTGTACCTGCGAAAGACATCGATCCGTGCCCCATCGCTAAGCCCAACATAGAGAGTGCGACGCCGCAGAATGTCCAGGCGCCTCGTGGCCAACGGATCGAGGTGAGTCACATACAGTGGAATGCCCAACTCTGCAGCTACGCGCCTGCGCGCGATATGATCAGCGATCGGCATCAGCAGGCTCACAAGGTGGTGCACCTCACGCTGACTGACAAAGACCAGTCGATCCTTCACGAACCGATAGGCGACCTGCCGCTGATAGTCAGTCGGAAACTGGCTCAACCAGTTCAGCAGGGCAACGTGAAAGCGAGTTGCAGGTTGGAATCCCTGATAGCTGTCGTATTTATGATCGATCATCAGCTGCAGTTCGCGAAATTCCTTCGCAAAGTCTGCATCCGACCAATTCAGGAGTTTGCCGATGAGTCTGAAGGCGAGTTCGTGCTTCATCGTATTGACCGGCAGTCACCGCGCATACAGCGCAGATGGGGAGAACCTGAATCCATCATCCGACGGAACAAGACCGCGCAGGTAGGCCATCGTCACCTCTGCCTGATTGTTGCCGGGGGCTCCGAAGTTCCAACAAGAGTCGAGGGCGAAGGAGACTCGCTCACAGCTAAGGCTTAGGCCGGTGCGCAGAAGCTCAAAGTCGTTGCCGTTCTCGTGTCCAGCGTCGCCGAGGCGGAGAATCTCTGAGGTCGAATCGATACCCAGCAACTTGGCCATGTGGTCAACGACCAAGCGCTTGGATGTTGCCCCGTCAAGGACATCTATGGAGTGGCCTGAGCAGAAGACGCGCCAATCTGCCCGGCCGGTGTCATCAAGCCAATGTCGTATGGCGCCCTGGAGCCGCAAGCACTGCTGCGAGCTTTTCAAGCGCATGCTGAACTGACCTCCACGCGCCAGGTCCCCCAGTGACCGACAGAGGTTCCCGTACGCCGAGGATCGGAGCCAGCTCCACAATTCCTTGAAGTCGGGGTTGGGAGCGGGCTGAACGAAGTCGGTATCCAGCCGGCTGATGACGGACCCACTGTAGTAGCCAACAGTGATGTCGCCGTGCAGCGTGGGGTCAAATGACGACCTAAGCGTGTCGTGGAGCGAGTCGCCACGCCCAGTTGCGATTGCGAATTTGAGGCCCTGCCGAATCAAGGAGGAAACCTGATCGACGTGACCAGGGTCCATTCCTTCAAACCGATTTTCCGCTCGGCACAGCGTTCCGTCGAAATCGCATACAACCGCCTTGATCCGAGAAGACGTGAGCCGCTGAGCAAACGCTGCAGCCGCTTCGATCACCTCCGGTCGGCCACTAGCAATTGGATGCACGCCTACTGACATCTTACGATTTGACGCCAACTCCAGCCGCGAGACCGGCACTTGGTCAGAGGGCAGCAGGGCAGCAGGATCGAGCGCGTGAATGGCGCGCCCGAAGTCCGGCACAGGCGGCTGGCCCGGGTCGTGCGCCGCCCCCTTGGCAAGCGCCTCCGTTAGCAGCATCGCGTCGATCAGACCGGAGACCGCCAAATCTTGGTCACTGCCGCCGTCGAGTTCGAGTTGCCAACACCGCCCAGGATCGGGGAGCAGGCTTGCGGTTGCAGTGGCCAACGGGCGCTCATCTGGGGAGAAAACGACGAGAGTAAGTGGCGCCGGTGAGTGCAGTGCAATCTGGAGGTGCCGGCCATGTGCGAATTGGCGCAGGTCAGTGACCTGAACTATCGCCAGTGCGGATTCAGCCAGCTTCGACTCCAGGTCGACGGCAAAGGCTTGGCCCCTGGCAGAGTGAACAACCAAGAGGCCGGACCGTTTCGCATCCTCAAGCCCGACTAAGCGGGAAAACGTGTCTCTGCGATTGTCTAGCCGGCCCCGTGAGAGCAAAGGGGCGAGGTTGTGGAAGTCACTTTCGCCGAACAGAGCCCGGTACACCAGCAGGACCGTCGCGAGAAGCGAATTCGTTGCGAGGTACCCGTCCTTGACCCAGTCCATCTGGAACGCGAAGGCGCGCACCGCATCGTTCCCGCGTGCAAGGTCAAGCAACGGGTTGCACTGAGTGAGCGTCAGCGCGGCGCAGGCCAGGTCCGCCGCCTCCGCAGCGCGAGCAGCAGCAAGAATGTCACGGTTCTTCCCCTCCGCGGAAAGCAACAGCGCTCGTGGCGATAGCCGCCTTAGGAGTGCCGCGAATTCAAGGGGGGTGACGGCAGTGGTCGGCGAGTGATGTGCCAGTTCTCGAAAGAGAGCTACGGCAAAGGCAGCCGAATACGACCCGCCGGACCCGACGACCACCGCGTAGTCGCCGCTCCACCGGTTCAGGAAGTGGCCTAGGCGAGCGACATCCTGCTTCGCAACCCATTGGTAGGTGTCGGCGAAGGCATCAAGTTCATCGGAGTACGGCTTGCCCAATCTTCCCCCTGTAGTTGGCGTCGTCAGTCTGCGCGTCGATCAACCACCGCTCATGGTAGCTGCGCCCGAGGTCAGGTATACCCAAACGATGGACTCGTGAGGCCTGACTTCCAGGGCGCGACGAGGATGTGCATCGTCAGCAAAGCTAGGCAGGCACGCCTACACGAGACAGATTGAGCTTGAGAAGCCTTGTTCGGACCTCGATGGCGGTCATTGCAGGCGTGTAGTCAGTCCATCCGTAGGCTTCCGCGACGGCCTTGTCCAACTGCTGATGGGCCGACTGCAGCCATGGCGGCAGGTCGTTATACAGCTTGGTCAGCGTTCGCTTCGCGGCTTCGTCTTTGGTCTCTGGCCGCGCCGTAGCCCTCTGCGCGTATAGCGAAATGGTCCTGCCCAACGGAACGATGTCCGGCGTCCACTCGGTCCACTCCGGCAGATTGAGCCACGGCTCTCGCAAGTCGTACAGCCGCTTTGCCGCGTCAGCGACGGCGGTAGCGTTGGCGACTGCCCCAGGCGCCAATCCCGCAGGTATGAGCGCTCCCTTGGTAGTGGGCTGGACTTGTTTGCTGGCCGTTGCCGCCGGGGTCAGGCCGTACGGGAACGGATAGGTATCGAACGATGTCGTTGGCGTGTACCAGGGACGATCGTCAAGGGCAGTTCCAAGGCGGAGCCACCACAGGACGTGAAGACGCCTCTGCAGAATGCCAAAGGTCGTGTCGTCGCAACGAGCGAAGGCAATGAGCACGTGGCCGGGCAGTACGCTCACGTGCATCCAAGTGAAAATGCGGTGCTTGGCCACCTCGCGGCAGCCCAGCGCGTGCAGCGCCACGTCCCGTCACCCATCACGACTTTGCGGCTGCGTATCGCCGCAGCCTTCCTCAGGCTGCTGCCCCGACATCCGTGTAGCCTCCGCACAAACGCTAGCCGACGTTTATGGCACTGCAAGACTAGCAGATCGGCGACCTGCGATATCACGAAGCCCACGCTCCGGGACGGCCGGATGAAGCGCAGCACGGACACAGCACGCTCGCCGTGCTGACGGTACCCGCGTCACGGCGACCACACAGCCGTTGTCGGCGCGGGGCGCGCGCACTGCGCTAAGATGTAAGGATGAGTTCGTTGATCCGAGCGCTGTTGATTTGGTTGTTGGTGCTGGCAGTACCCGCGCAAGGTCCTGCTGCCGCGACCATGGCGTTTTGCGGACCCAATCACCATGGCGGCGGGGCAGCCACTCAGATGCAGCCCGCCGCAGCGGCTGGTCACGCACATCAAGACGGCGTCGGTGCGCAAGGGCATGAGCATCACCAAGCATTATTTCTACCTCCAGCCCGAACGGTTGACCCTGAGCCAGG
>LNFM01004421.1_pt1 | contig 25902 bp, 26 predicted proteins | sample 596031 | NCBI WGS metagenome assembly LNFM01 (sample SAMN04254537, study PRJNA301005) | activated carbon metagenome | isolation source: dual media filters at the Ann Arbor, Michigan drinking water treatment plant | place: USA: Ann Arbor | reverse complement strand
GTCGCCGACGTCAACGACGTGCGCAAGTCCAAGTTCAAGCAGCAGATCACCGACACCCTGGCCGGCGGCGAGCTCACCGAGTTCCGCAAGCTGATCGAGGACTACGAGCGCGAGATGAACGTGCCCGCGATCGAGATCGCGACCGCCCTGGCCAAGATGGCCCGCGGCGACGTGCCTCTGCTGATGGAGCCGCCGAAGTTCGAGGCCAAGAAGCGCGCCTTCGACCGCGACGTGGCCGCGGCGACCGACAAGTTCTCCAAGCCTTCGCGCTTCGACAAGCCCGAGCGCGGCGAGCGCCCGGCCCGCGCCGAGCGCCCCGAGCGCCCGGCCTTCGCCAAGAAGGTCCGCGAGGCGCGTACGCCCGACGAGGGCAAGTGCACCTTCCGCATCGAGGTGGGCTACGACCACGGCGTGAAGCCGGGCAACATCGTCGGCGCGATCGCCAACGAGGCCGGCCTGGACGCGAAGCACATCGGCCGCATCGAGATCTTCGAGGACCACACCCTGCTCGACCTGCCGGACGGCATGCCGGTGGACGTGATGACCCACCTCAAGACCGTCTGGTGCGCCGGCCAGCAGCTGCGCATCACCCGCGACGGCGAGACGCCGGACACGGCGGGCAAGGTCGCGGGCAAGAAGCCCTTCGGCGCCAAGGCGCCGTTCGCCGGCGGCAAGAAGGAGTTCGGCCCGCGCAAGTTCGGCGGTGACAAGCCGGCCTTCAAGAAGCCGCACCGCAAGGGCCCGTCGAACGACTGAGCCCTGCCCTGCGCCAACCCCGCGAACGCCCGGCCCTGCCGGGCGTTTCGCGTTCTGGGGGTCAGCGCGTGGCGTCGCCGGCGCCGAGCGTCCTGCGCAGCAGCGGCAGGTGCGGCCGCAGCAGCTCGGCGTTGTGGCGTGCGGCTTCGCGCTCGGCCTCGTTGCCGGGGGCGGCCGCCGCCAGCCCCGGGATGCCGGGAAGGCCGGGCATCTCCCGGACATCCACCAGCAGCGGCAGCGCGGCCAGCGCCTGGCGCCGCACGAACGCGTATTCCTCGCGCGAAAGTCCCGCTTCGTTGACGCCGGCGGCCTGGGCCGCCTTGAGCCTCCCGAGCAGCGCGCTGGTCTCGCGGTAGGCGGTGGCCATGTCCTCGAGGCTGGGCGCCTGGTCGGCGGAACGCGCCGCCTGCGCCGCGCTCGCGCGCTCGGCCAGCGCGCGCAGGTCGGTGCCCATCTCGCGAACCACCTCCTCCTGCACCTTCACCAGCGCCGCGACCTGGGCCGGCGTGAGGCGCCCGTCCGCGGGCGCGTCAAAGGGCGCCTGGTTGGTGATGTCCTGGCCCAGATCCAGGCTGGTCGCCCAGTCCTTCGCATCAGACAGCATGTCGACGCCGGCGCCCCACATCGGCCGCACCAGGAACCACCAGGCCGCGCCCGCACCGACCACCAGCACCACCACCACGACCAGGCAGCCGGTCAGCAGCTTCTTCGCAGCCATTGCATCCTCCCTCGGGAATCCCGGACCAGCATAGCTACGCGGAACGGCTGCGGAAACGGTCGCCAGCCGTCGGCCGGGCGGCTACAGTGCGGCGCATGGAAACGGACGTGATCGTGATCGGCGGCGGCGCCGCCGGGTTGATGTGCGCGCTCACGGCGGGGCGGCGCGGCCGGCGCGTGCACGTGATCGAGCACGCCAACCGCTGCGGCAAGAAGATCCTGATGTCCGGCGGCGGCCGCTGCAATTTCACCAACACCGGCACCACGCCGGCCAACTTCCTGTCCGCCAACCCGCACTTCTGCAAGTCGGCGCTGGCGCGCTACCGGCCCGAGCACTTCATCGCGATGGTCGACGCCCACGGCATTGCCTGGCACGAAAAGGAGCTGGGCCAGCTCTTCTGCGATGACTCGTCCAAGCAGATCGTCGCGATGCTTCTGGAGGAATGCGCACGCGCCGGCGTCGTGGTGCAGGTGGCCTGCGAGGTGACCGCGGTCGAGGCACTCGCCGGCGGCGGCTACCGCGTGCAGACCTCGCAGGGGCCGCTGACCGCGCCCTCGCTGGTCGTCGCCACCGGCGGCCTCTCGATCCCGAGCATGGGCGCCACCGGCTTCGGCTACGAGCTGGCGCGACAGTTCGACCACGACGTCCTGCCGACCCGCGCCGGCCTGGTGCCCCTCACGCTCAGCGGCAAGCACCAGGAGCACTATGCCGAGCTGTCAGGCGTTGCCATCCCGGTCTCGGCGCGCTGCGGCAAGGCGCGCTTCGACAACGCGCTGCTGATCACCCATCGCGGCCTCAGCGGTCCCAGCATCCTGCAGGTGTCCTCGTACTGGGAGCCCGGCCGCGAATTGCTGCTGGACCTGCTGCCGGACCGCGACGCCGAGGCCTGGCTGCTCGAACGACAGGCCGCCAAGCCAGCGGCAGAACTCAAGACCGTGCTCGGCGAGGCCTTCCCGCAGCGCTTCGCACAGCGCCTGTGCGAGGTCTGGTTCGCGAACAAGCCGATGCGGCAGTACACGCACCGCGAGCTGCCCGACATCGCCCGGCAGCTGGCGAACTGGCCGATCATCGCCAGCGGCACCGAGGGCTATCGCACCGCCGAAGTCACCCTGGGCGGCGTCAACACCCGCGGCGTATCCTCGGCGACGATGGAATCGCTGTGCGTCCCGGGCCTGTTCTTCATCGGCGAAGTCCTCGATGTCACCGGCTGGCTGGGGGGCTACAACTTCCAGTGGGCCTGGGCTTCGGGCCACGCGGCGGGACAGGCGGCCTGAGCGCGAGCGGCCCCATTCCGGCGCTTCTGCCGTTCACCCGGGAACCCTTGATTCGGAGACAGCACACGATGGACAGGACTCACCTCGGCATCGCCGGCCTGCTGGGCCTCGCCCTGACGCCCGCCCTCGCGGCAAGCCCGAACGACGGCCAGGTCATGATCGTCCTCGATGGCTCGGGCTCGATGTGGGGCCAGATCGACGGCAAGCCCAAGCTCGAGATCGCGCGCGAGACCCTCGCCGCCGTGCTGGCCGACACGCCCGCCGGTACCGAGCTCGGCCTGCTCGCCTACGGCCACCGCAGCAAGGGCGACTGCAAGGACATCGAACTGGTGGTGCCCGCCGGCACCGGCACCGCGCCCGCCATCGGCAGCGCGGCCGCGAAGATGAAGTTCCTGGGCATGACCCCGCTGTCCGACGCCGTGACCCAGGCCGCGCGCGAGCTCCGCTACACCGAACGCCGCGCCACCGTCGTGCTGATCACCGACGGCCTGGAGACCTGCAAGGCCGACCCCTGCGCGGTCGGCAAGGCGCTGGAGGAATCGGGTGTCGACTTCACCGCGCACGTGGTCGGCTTCGGTCTGAGCGCCGAGGAAGGCAAGCAGGTCGCCTGCCTCGCCGAGAACACCGGCGGCCGCTATTTCGCCGCCGGCGACGCCGCATCGCTGGCCGCTGCGCTGAGCGAAACCGTGGTCGAGGCACCGCCCGTGCCGCCGGCGCCGCCGGCCAGCCTGGAGGCGCCGGACAGCGTCCCGATGTCTTCGCGCTTCAGCGTGGGCTGGGCCGGGCCGGGCGATCGTTTCGACGAGGTGCAGGTGTTCGATGCCGCGGACCGCGGTGGCCTGGGCCGCGTGGTCGACAGCCAGCGCGTCCGGACGGATGCCGGTGCCAGCGAGCGGAAGGTGACGGTGGTGGCGCCGGCCGTGCCCGGCGACTACCAGTTGCGCTACTACCACGGCGAACTGCGCAAGGTGATCGCGACCCGGCCGCTGCAGGTGGTCGCGGCCGAGGTGGCGCTTGCCGCGCCGGACGAGGTTGCCATCGCCTCGCGCATCACGGTCGGCTGGACCGGCCCGGGCGCGCGCTTCGACGAGGTGCAGGTCTTCGACCCGGCCGCGCGCGGTGGCGATGGCCAGGTGCTGGACAGCCAGCGCGTCACCACCGACAAGGCCGCCGCACAGCGCCAGGTCACCGTGGTCGCGCCGGCGACGCCGGGCGACTATGAGCTGCGCTACTACAACGGCGACAACCGCAAGGTGCTGGTGACCCGCCCGCTGCGGGTGGTCGCCGCCGAGGTGTCGCTGGATGCACCGGCGTCGGTGCCGATGGCCTCGCGCATCACCGTCGGCTGGACCGGGCCCGGCGCCCGCTTCGACGAGGTGCAGGTCTTCGACCCTTCGGCAAAGAATGGCGACGGCCGGCTGGTGGACAGCCAGCGCGTGACCACCGACAAGGGTGCGGCGCAGCGGCAGGCCACGGTCGTCGCGCCGGCGGTGCCGGGCGAGTATGAGCTGCGCTACTACAACGGCGACAACCGCAAGGTGCTGGCGACCCGGCCGATCACGGTCACCGCGATCGAGGTCAGCCTGCAGGCGCCGGATCGCGCCCCCGTGGACAGCCCGATCACCGTGCGCTGGACCGGCCCCGGCGCCACCTTCGACAACATCGAGATCCACGACCCGGCGGCGCGAAATGGTGAGGGCCAGCTGGTGGTGAACCGCCGCGTCACCACCGACCCGGGCTATGCCCAGCGCCAGGTCACGCTGCGCACCCCGAAGGTGGCCGGCACCTACCAGCTGCGCTATTTCAACGGCGACAACCGGGCTGTATTGGCTACCCGGGCTTTGGTGGTTGAATAGTTAAAGCCGTACCGGGTTCATTTTCTTTCGCCCGTGAGACTGCGTCTCACGGGCGAAAGAAAATGAACCCGGTACGCTTCTGTCACGCGGCCCGTACGGGCCGGTATGGTAGAGTCCGCGCTCCTTTCCCCGCCGGCTCATGACCATGCCCTCCTACACCGCCCCGTTGCGCGACATGCACTTCGTCCTGTTCGACCTGCTCAAGGTCGAGGATGAGCTCAAGTCCCTGCCGCGCTATGCCGAGGTCGACCGCGAGACGATCGAGGCGGTGCTCGAGGAAGGCGCCAGGTTCGCCAGCCAGGTGATCCAGCCGCTCAACCAGGTCGGCGACCGCGAAGGCTGCACCTGGCACGGCGACGGCGTCGTCACCGCGCCGCCCGGCTTCAAGGAGGCCTACGCGCAGTTCGTCGATGCGGGCTGGCCGTCGCTGGGCTGTGATCCGGACTTCGGTGGCCAGGGCCTGCCGACGATCATCAACAACCGCCTCTACGAAATGTGGAACTCGGCCAACCAGTCGTGGCTGATGTATCCGGGCCTGTCGCACAGCGCCTACGAGTGCCTGCACGCCTTCGGCACCGACGAGCAGAAGCAGGTCTACCTGACGAAGATCGTCTCGGGCGAGTGGACCGGCACGATGTGCCTGACCGAGCCGCACTGCGGCACCGACCTGGGCATCCTCAAGACCAAGGCCGAGCCCAACGGCGACGGCAGCTTCGCGCTGACCGGCACCAAGATCTTCATCAGCGCCGGCGAGCACGACATGGCGCCGAACATCCTGCACCTCGTCCTCGGCCGCCTGCCCGATGCGCCGGCCGGTACCAAGGGCATCTCGCTGTTCCTGGTGCCCAAGTTCATCCCGGATGCGAACGGCCAGCCCGGCGAGCGCAACGCGATCAAGGCCGGCTCGATCGAACACAAGATGGGCATCCACGGCAACGCCACCTGCGTGATCAACATGGACGGCGCCCGCGGCTGGCTGATCGGCGAGCCGAACAAGGGCCTGGCGGCGATGTTCGTGATGATGAACTCCGCGCGCCTGGGCGTCGGCATGCAGTCGCTGGGCCAGGCCGAGGCCGCGCACCAGAACGCGGTGGCCTACGCGAAGGACCGGCTGCAGGGCCGCGCGCCGACCGGCGCGACCACGCCGGAGAAGGCCGCCGACCCGATCATCGTCCACCCGGACGTGCGCCGCATGCTGCTCACCAGCCGCGCCTACACCGAAGCCGGCCGCGCCTTCACCACCTGGACCGCCCTGCTGATCGACCGCGAGCACGCGCACCCGGATCCCGCCGTGCGCGAGGAAGCCGACGAGCTGATGGCGCTGCTGACCCCGGTGGTCAAGGCCTTCATCACCGACAACGCCTGGGAAACCACCACGCTGTGCCAGCAGGTCTACGGCGGCCACGGCTACATCGCCGAATGGGGCATGGACCAGTTCGTGCGCGACGCGCGCATCAACATGATCTACGAGGGCACCAACGGCATCCAGGCGCTCGACCTGCTCGGCCGCAAGGTGCTGATGGACGGCGGCAGGAAGTTCGGCCGCTTCGCCGCGCTGGTCCAGGGTTCCCTGAAGGACCACGCGACGAACGCCGCGATGGCCGAGTTCACCGGGCCGCTGGCCAAGCTGCTGGCCGACACCGTGGCGCTGACCCAGGAGATCGGCGCCCGCGCCCAGTCCAACCCCGATGAAGTCGGCGCGGCCTCGGTGCCCTACCTGCGCATCATCGGCCACCTGGCCTACGCCTGGATGTGGGCGCGGATGGCGGCGGTGGCGCTCGACAAGGGCGGCGAAGGCTTCCACGCCACCAAGCTGGCCACCGCGCGCTTCTACTTCGCCTGGCTGCTGCCGGAGACCGCGCACCAGTTCCGCGCGGCCCGCGCCGGCGCGGCCAGCCTGATGGCGATCGCCGCCGAGGATTTCTGACGGCACCGGCGGTCGCGCCCGCGCGCGTCCGTCTGGCACACTCGACGCCTGCCCACGAACCGCTGGAAGCCCCATGACCCTCCTCCGCCGCCTGCTGTGCACTCTCTTCCTCGCCCTGCCGCTGGCCACCGCCGCCGCCGAGCCGGCCGCCACGCCTGCCGCCGACCCCGCAGCCCGCAAGGAAGCCCTGCGCCTGCTCGAGGTGATGGACATGGAGAACCAGCTCTCCAGCGCGCTCGACGTGATGATGGACATGCAGCTGCAGGAGAAGCCCGAGCTCGAGCGCTACCGCTCGGTGATGGAAGACTTCTTCGCCAAGCACATGAGCTACGAAGCCTTGCGCGACCCGCTGGTCGAGATCTACGCCCAGGAATTCACCGCCCAGGAAATGCGCGCCGCCAGCGACTTCTATTCCACGCCGACCGGCAAGACCTTCCTCGCCAAGATGCCGCGCATGATGCAGCTGGGCGGCGAGCTCGGCCAGCGCCAGGTGATGGAGAACATGGGTGAACTGGTCGCGGCCATCCAGGCCGAGGACGCGCGCCTGGCCGAAGAAGCCGGCGAGTCCGGCGCCAACGACAAGTCCAAGTAACGAACCGGCCCGCAAGGGCCGGCTTCGGCGCCGGTAGGCAACGCGCGGGGCCGCCCGGCCCCGCTACCGGTTGAACAGCCGCTTCCAGCCGTCCGGCCCGAGTGCGCGCAGTGCCTCGATGTTCGCTTCGTAGATCCGGTCCGCCTCCGGGAAGGCCGCCACCGCCTTGTCCACGCTGTCTTCCCGCAGCAGGTGCAGGGTCGGGTACGGCGCCCGGTTGCTGAAGTTGGCCATGTCATCGGCGTCGCTGTCGGCGAACTGGTACTGCGGGTGGAAGCTCGCCACCTGCAGCACGCCGTCCAGCCCCAGCTCATCGACCGCCGCGTCGGCGATGTCGAGGAAATCGTTGTAGTCGAGGAAATCGCCCAGCACCCGCGGGTGCACCAGCAGCGTGGTCTCGATGTCGCCCGGGTCGGCCGAGGCCAGCAGCTGCAGCTCGTGCAGCAGGTCCTTGAGCAGCGCCTCTTCGGTCTCGGCCTGGCTCACCACGTAACGGATCTGCCGCTTCACGTGCACCGCCTTGGCGAACGGGCACAGGTTCAGGCCAATCACGGCCTTCTCCAGCCACTCGCGCATCGCCGCCACCACGGCCTCGTCGACCAGCGGCTCGTCGCCGTGCATGGGATCGTGCGTGTGCATCGGGCCTCCTAACGCGTGAGCCGGGCGGCCTTGCCCAGGTCGTTCCACCAGTAGCGCGCGAACGCGCGCAGCATGCCACGGCCGAGGTCGGGCGCGCGGCCGTCGGCCAGGCGGTCCATCTGCTGGTAATACCAGCCCTGCGCGCCGAGCACGTTCACCATCTTGGGCAGCAGCCAGGGGCTGGCCGGCGACAGCCAGCCGCGCGGCCGCAAGTGCAGGCGACGCTCGAAAGCCGGCAGTTCGTCGATTTCGCGCGCCAGCAGGCGCCGCGCCACGTCCGGGTGCGTGCAGAAGGGCCGGGCCAGGCCGATCAGGTCGGTGTCGCCGCTGGCCAGCGCCGCCTCCATGCCGGCGCGGGTGCGGAAACCGCCCGTCACCATCATCGGCATGGTGGCGACCTTGCGGATGGCGGCGGCGTATTCGAGGAAATAGGCCTCGCGCACCTTGGTGCTCTCCCGCACCGCCACCGCGTCGCCTTCGCGGCCCGACACACCCAGCAGGCGCGGCTGCTCGTAGTTGCCGCCGGAAATCTCAAGCAGGTCCAGCCCGCAGCCGTTGAGCAGCTGCACCACGCCGAGGCAGTCGGCATGGCTGAAGCCGCCCTTGCGGAAATCGTCGGAATTGAGCTTCACCGACACCGGGAAATCGGCCCCGACCGCCTTGCGCACCGCGCGCACGGCCTCGAGCAGGAAGCGCGCGCGATTCTCCAGCGAACCGCCCCAGGCGTCGGTGCGCTGGTTGGTGACGGGCGAGAGGAAGCTGCTGAGCAGGTAGCCGTGCGCGCCGTGCACCTGCACCCCGGTGAATCCGGTCTCGCGCGCGATCACCGCGACCGCGGCGAAGCGCTGCACCAGGTCCAGGATCTCGTCCTCGCGCAGCGCGCGCGGCCGGGCATAGTTTCCCAGCAGGTCGAGCTGCACCTCCGACGGCCCCACCGGCTGCCGCGTGGCGTAGCGCGGCGACTGCCGCCCGGCGTGCGAGACCTGCATCCACAGCCCGTTGCCCCCGACGGTGCCCGCGGCGGCCCAGGCCTTGAGGCGCGCGCGCGCTTCGGCGTCCACGCTGGGGGCATGGGTGGTGTCGATGGCCACGTTGCCCGGGCGCTCGATCACGTGGCGGTCGATCATCACGTTGCCGGTGACGTGCAGGCCGGCGCCTCCTTCGCTCCAGGCGCGGTAGAGCCGGACGTGGCGTTCGGTGGCGCGCAGCCGCGCGTCGCCCAGGCCCTCGGTCATCGCCGCCTTGCACAGGCGGTTGGGGATGACGGCGCCGCAGGGCAGCTTCAGCGGCCGGGCCAGGGGATCGTTCATCGCGGGCTCGAAGTGCGGGTCGGGACGGCCAAGATACCGGATTCACGACGCGCGCCGCGGCGCCGGGCTAGAGTGGCGCCACTACCCCCGCCAAGGCCTGCCATGCATCCGTTGATCGCCCTCGTGACCCTGCTCACCGTCGTCCTGATGATCGTCTGCACGATCCTGGTCGGCCGCGCCCGCGGCAAGTACAAGATCCAGGCCCCGGCCACCACCGGCCACGAGGGCTTCGAGCGCGCCTTCCGCGTGCAGATGAACACCCAGGAAGGCGCCATCATGTTCCTGCCGACGCTGTGGCTGGCCGCACACTTCGGCAACCCGGAATGGGCGGCGTTGGCCGGTGCGGTCTGGCTGGTCGGGCGCATCTGGTATGCGGCGGCCTACTCCGTGCCGGGCCGCAACCGCGGCCCGGGCTTCGGCCTCGGCCTGCTGGCGCTGGCGGTGCTGCTGGTGATGGCATTCTGGGGCGTCACCTGGACCCTGGTGCTGGCCGGCTGAAGACCGAGGGATCGCGGCGCCGGCAGGCCCCGCGATCCCGTTGCCACCCTCGCCGCGCACTCAGTGCTGCGCGGTCTTCACCAGCAGGTGCTTGGCCAGCGCGCCGTGCAGCCTGCCGATGCCGCGGGCCAGGTGCAGCACCACGAAGAACCCCAGCACGCCCACGAGGATCAGCACCGGCGCCGCCACCAGCGGGCTGGCGAACGGCCACACCTGCACGGTGCCTTCGAAGTCCACGATGCCCGCCCCTTCGAGCAGGGCGCCGACGCCGCCGACGACCAGGCCCAGCGACAGCGACAGCCCGGTGATCGCCGCGCTGAAGTAGAAGACACCCAGCGGCAGCATCAACACCTGGTAGAGCATGGCCGACCAGGTGCGCGGATCGGTGAACATGGCCGCGATCCGCTCCAGCCACGGCAAACCGCGGCCGACGTACAGCGGGCGCCGCGGCATGCGCTCGCCCAGCATCGCCTCCACCAGCCGGCCCTCGACCAGCGACAGCAGCCGCACGATGCCGACGAACAGGATCACCACGGGAATGCCGATGATCAGCATCGCCATGCCTGCTGACAGACTGATGCCGGTCACCACCGTGGTGAAGTAGACGATGCCCGTGGCCAGCGACAGCAGCATGTAGAACAGTGCCGTCCAGGCGCGCGAGTCCGCCGCCACACCGAAGAAACGACCGGCGAGGCTGGTGCGTGCAGCCGGCGGCGGGGTGCGCAGCGCCTGCGCCACCTGCACTTCGGTGTCGCGGTAAATGGCGGCGACCTCGGCCGGATCGCCGTAGCTGCCGGCGATGCCAGCCAGCAGCGTGGCCTCGTCGGTACCGGGGTTCTCGGCCAGTTCGGAGCGCAGGTACTCCTCGGCGTCGTACAGCGCGTCCTGGACCAGGGCGGGATCGGCGTCGCGCAGCTCGCGGCGCAGCGCATCGAGGTATTCGGGGATGGTGCGCGGGGTGGCGGTGTTCATCGCAGGTTTCCTTCCAGCACGGCGTCGACGGATTGGCGGGTGGTGTCCCAGCTCGATTTCCACTCGGCCAGCACGCGCTGGCCCAGCGGGGTGATGCGGTAGTAGCGCCGCGGCGGACCGCTGACCGAGGGCTCGACGTGGCTGTCGGCCAGGCCGGCGGCACTGAGGTTGCGCAGTACCGGGTACAGGGCGCTCTGCTTGCCGCCCAGCAGCGGGTCGCCGGTCAGCTCCAGGCGCTTGGCGATCTGGTAGCCGTAAAGCGGCTCGCCGGACTGGGCCAGGACGGCCAGCAGCACCAGGGACACGGTCCCGGCGCTGAGCTCCTTCTGGAACTTCTTCAGGTGCGGCTCGATGTCGGTCATCGCACTCTCCGGGCACTTGGTATAGCGCCGTTGACGGTATCGTTGAGTCGATACTAGGCAAACGGCCCGGGGGCTTCGCAGTGCCGGAAGTCAGGGTGGTAATGTCTTGTCCGTGCCCACCCCCTGAACGGAGAAGTCCTCGATGAGCGCTGCGTCCATGAACGGCCCGATGCCCGCGGTTTTCCTGGGGCACGGTTCGCCAATGAACGCCATCGAGGACAACGCCTGGCGGCGAAGCTGGCAGGCCCTGGGCCAACGCCTGCCGCGCCCCGAGGCCATCCTCTGCATCTCGGCGCACTGGGAAACCCAGGGCGTGTACGTCAGCTCGACCGAGAAGCCCGAGACCATCCACGACTTCCACGGTTTCCCGCGCGCGCTGTTCGACGTGCGCTATCCGGCGCCGGGCAGCCCGGCGCTGGCGCACCGCGTCGCCGAGCTGATCGAGCAGCCCCGCGTCCACCTCGACAGCCACCGCGGCCTCGACCATGGCGCCTGGGGCGTGCTGCGCCCGATGTACCCGGAGGCCGACATCCCGGTGGTGCAGCTGAGCCTGTCCAGCCTGCAGCCCGGCGCCTGGCACTACGACCTGGCCCGTCAGTTGGCGCCGCTGCGCGACGAAGGCGTGCTGGTGGTGGGCAGCGGCAACATCGTCCACAACCTGCGCCACTGGAAGCCAAACCAGGCCGAGCCCTACGATTGGGCGCAGCGCTTCGACGAGGACATCGCCGACCGCATCGCCGAGGGCCACCACGAAGGCATGCTCGGCTACGAAACCCTGGGGCCCGACGCGCTGCTCGCCATCCCGACGCCCGAGCACTACCTGCCGCTGCTATACATCCTGGCGCTGCAGCGCGAGGACGACGCGGTGGAATTCTTCAACGACAGCGTGGCGAGTTCGATCTCGATGCGTTCGGTCCTCATCGGCGCCTGACCGCCATGGCCGACAACGCGATCCTGGTGGTGTTCCTGCCCATCGCGCTGGCGGTGGTGATGGCCGGGCTGGGCCTGCACCTCACGCTGGCCGACTTCCGGCGCGTGCTGCAGTTGCCGCGGGCGGTGGCCGTGGCGCTGGTGGTGCAGACCCTGCTGCTGCCGCCGGTCGCCATCGGGCTGTGCCTCGCTTTCAGGCTGCCGGGTGAACTGGCGCTGGGCCTGGTGCTGCTGGCCGCCTCGCCGGGCGGCGTCACCGCCAACCTGTTCAGCCACATAGCGCGCGGCGACGTCGCGCTCAACATCACGCTCACCGCCATCAACAGCCTGCTGGCCCTGCTGACGCTGCCGCTGTGGACCGCGCTGGCGCTGTCGTGGTTCCTCGGCGCCGAAGCGCACGTGCCGCCGCCGGTGGGCAAGGTGCTGGAAGTGGCGGTGCTGGTGATCGCCCCCGTCACGCTCGGCATGGCGCTGCGCGCGTGGTACCCGGCGCTGGCCGACGCCGCCGAGAAGCCCGTGCGCACGCTGTCCTCGCTGCTGCTGGGCGTGCTCATCGCGCTGGCCTTCTATTCCGAATGGGACACCGTGCGCGCCTTCGCGCCGGTCGTCGGGCTGGCCTGCATCAGTTTCAACATCGTCAGCCTGCTGTCGGGCTACTTCGCGGCCAGGGGCGCGCGCCTGGCCGAGCCGCAGGCAATCGCGATCGGGTTCGAGATCGGCATCCACAACGGCACGCTGGCCATCTTCATCGCCATCGAGGTGCTGGGCCGCACGCAGGCCACCATCGCGCCGGCGATCTACTCGCTGAGCATGTACCTCACCGGCGCGATGTTCGCCGCGTGGCTGCTGCACCGGCGGAAACGCGCGGCGTGAGCAAGGCCTACGACAAGCGTTACTTCGACACGTGGTACCGGCAGCGCGACCTGGGCGGCAAGGCCGCGCTGGGGCGCAAGGTGGCGCTGGCGGTGGCGCTGGCCGAATACCACCTGGGCCGCCCGATCCGCTCGGTACTCGACGTGGGCTGCGGCGAAGGCGCCTGGCGTACGCCGCTGCTGGCGCTGCGGCCGAAGCTGCACTACATGGGCCTGGATTCGAGCGAGTACGCGATCGCCCGCCACGGCGCCCGCCGCAACCTGCACTGGCTGCCCTTCGGCGACCTGGCCGCGCTGCCGCCGATCAAGCCGGTGGACCTGCTGGTGTGTTCGGACGTGATGCACTACCTGTCGGACGAGGAGCTCAAGCGCGGCCTGGCGGAGTTCCCGCGGCTGTGCGACGGCGTCGCCTTCCTCGAGGTCTTCGCCGAGGGCGACGAGATCGTCGGCGACCTGCACGAGATGCGGCGCCGGCCCGCGGCCTGGTACCGCCGCGCCTTCGCCCGCGCCGGCTTCACCGCGGTCGGCTCGCACACCTACCTCAGCGCCCCGGTCGCGGCCGCGGCGACCGCGCTGGAACTGCCGCGCTGACGCGATCCGCCGGGCGCGGGTGCGAAACCCGCACGCGCGACGGCCGCCGCGGGTAACCTGCGCCCATGGAAAACGCCACTGGCGACACGCCCTACGCCGACCTGGGCCCGGACCGCATCCTCGATGCGGTGGAGTCGCTGGGCCTGGCCAGCGACGGCCGCGTACTGTCGCTCAACAGCTACGAGAACCGCGTCTACCGCATCGGCATCGAGGGCGGCCCGCCGCTGGTGGCGAAGTTCTACCGCCCGGGCCGCTGGAGCGACGCCGCGATCCTGGAGGAGCACGCGTTCTCGGCCGAACTGCTGGCCGCCGACCTGTCGGTGGTCGCGCCGATCGTGCACCAGGGCCGCAGCCTGCATCCCTTCCAGGGGCATCGCTTCGCGCTTTTCCCGCTGCGCGGCGGCCACGCGCCCGAGCTGGGCGACCGGGCGGTGCTGACCCACCTGGGTCGCGTGCTGGGTCGGCTGCACGCGGTCGGCGACGGCGCCCGCTTCGGGCACCGCGGGCGCATCGGCATTGAAAGCCACGCGGTGGCCCCCGTGGATTTCCTGCTGGAAGGCGGCTGGCTTCCGCCCGAGCTGGAGGACAATTTCGCCATGCTGGCCGATGCCCTGGTGGATGCGATGGACGAAGCCTGGGCGCGCGCCGGGGACGTGCACGCGCTGCGGCTGCACGGCGACTGCCACCCCGGGAACATCCTGTGGCGCGACGACCAGGCGCATTTCGTGGATCTCGACGACTGCCTGTCGGGCCCGGCGGTGCAGGACCTCTGGATGCTGGCCGGCCGCCGCGAGGACAGCGCCGCGCCCTTGCGCTGGCTGCTGGAGGGCTACGAGCAGTTCCGCCGCTTCGACCGCCGCGAACTGCACCTGGTGGAAGTACTGCGCACGCTGCGCCTGCTGCACTACAACGCCTGGATCGCCCGCCGCTGGCACGACCCGGCCTTCCCCGTCGCCTTCCCCTGGTTCGAAGCCCCCCGCCACTGGGAATCGGTCATCACCCAGATGCAGGAGCAACTCTCCGCCCTGCAGGAACCCCCGCCCGACCCGTCCTGAGGCTACAGGGGGACCCGTTTCCGGATACGGTAGGCTTCGCCACGAACCCCGCCGAGGAAGCCACGCCATGACGCTGCGCCCTGCCCTGCTTGCCCTTGCCCTGGTCCTGCCGCTCGGCACCGCCTGCGCCACCAGTCCGCCGCAGAAGGCGCTGACCATGCAGGACGTGCTCGACGCCTCGACGCCGGCCGACTGGCGCGCGCTCGACCCCGGGAACACGCTGTACCTGGAGCTGGACAGCGGCCGCGTCGTGATCGAGCTGGCCCCGGCGTTCGCGCCGCAGCACGTCGCCAACATCCGCACCCTGGTGCGCGCCGGCTACTTCGACGGCCTCACCATCAACCGCTCGCAGGACAACTTCGTCGTGCAGTGGGGCGATGCCGAAGGCGAGGACCCGGCCAAGGCGCGCCCGATGGGCGAGGCCAAGGCGAAGCTGCCCGCCGAGTTCACCCGCCCGAGCGAAGGACTCGACTTCACGACGTTGCCCGACGCCGACGGCTGGGCGCCCGAGGTCGGCTTCGTGCAGGGCTTCCCGGCGGCGCGCGACCCGAAGGCCGGCATGGCCTGGCTTGCGCACTGCTACGCCACGGTCGGCGCCGGCCGCGCCACGGCCGCCGACAGCAGCACCGGCAACCAGCTCTATGTCGTCACCGGCCAGTCGCCGCGCCAGCTGGACCGCAACATCACCACCGTTGGCCGGGTGGTCCAGGGCATGGAGCACCTGAGCGTGCTGCCGCGCGGCACCGGCCCGCTGGGCTTCTACGAGAAGCCGGAGCAGCGGGTGGCGATACGCTCGATCAGGCTCGCCGCCGACGTGCCGGAAGCGGAGCGCGCGCAACTGGAACTCTTCCGCACCGACCGCCCGGCCTTCGCCGACCTGGTGGAGTCACGCCGCAACCGCCGCGACGACTGGTACGTGCATCCGGCCGGCCACATCGACCTGTGCAACGTGCCGGTGCCGGTGCGCGTTGCCGCCACTGAATAGCACCGATCGCGCGGCCTGCGGCGCCGCGCCGTCCACGACGGCGCCAGCGCGCGGGCCTCAGGGCACGGCGCGCAGCGCCTCGACCACCGCCGGCACGCGCGCCTGCAGCGCCTCGTTGCCACTGGCGTCGAGCCCGGCGTAGAGCACCAGCAGGAAGACGCGCGCATTGTGGCGCCGCGCCAGCCCGGCCTCCGAACGGTAGGCCTCCGACCAGTCCGCCATCGGTGCGGGCGCCGAAACCCGCGCCAGCCAGGCGCGCCATTCGGCCTCGTCGTGCAGGCCGCGCTGGAGCGCGAACAGCACCGGACGCACCAGCCGCTCCGACTCGCCGTGCACGTAGGGCGGCGCGCCCACCGGCGCGACCTGCGCGGCGGCCGCCGCCAGCAGCCGCGACAGTTGCACCTTGTCCAGCGCGGGGTTGAGCGCCAGCTGCATCAGCAGGTCGGCGCCGTGGGCCACGCCGTGGCGCCAGCCTTCGCCGTCGATGAAGCCGCGGTAGTCGCGGATGCCTTCGACGTAGGCCGCGGCGGCATCCACCACCGACTGGCGCTGCGCCGGCGTCATCCACGCCGCGACCCGGTCGGTGCGCGCGACCTCCGAAAGCACCAGGGCCGCGAACGGCGCCTCGAAGCCCGCACCCGGGGTGGCTGCCAGGCGCGCCTGCAGGGTCTCGAGTAAGGCCTCGCGGGTCGCCGGCGACAGGGACGGACCGGCGCGCAGCCAGGTGGCCAGGGCCTCGTAGGCGATGCCGTCGCGCAGCGTCGGGTCCGGGTCGCCGAGGCAGTCCACCAGCCCCAGCGCCAGCGCCTCGCGCGGCGCCTCCGCCAGGCCGGCGAACCCCGCGCCCTTCAGCGCATCGAGTTCGCCGCGGTCCCAGCCCTGGGGCGGGCAAGCCGCCGCGGTCGCAAGCGGAACCAGCAGGGCGAGCGAGGCAAGGGCAGCGGGAATCGGGCGCATGGCGATCTCCGGATGGGGCTTCGATGCTACGCCCGCGACGACCCCGGGACAGTGCCGTTGGTCCCGCCGCCGCGCCGGCATGGGACAATGCGCCCGTGGACACCGACCCCGCCATCCAATGCAGCGACTGCCAGGCCTGCTGCTGCCAGCTGCCCGTGCGCGTGCTGCCCGGCGACGCGCCGCCCGACCACTACCTGGACGAGGACGACGAGGGTTACCTGATCATGGCCAAGGCCGACGACGGCTGGTGCGTCGCGCTCGACCGCGAGCGAATGTGCTGCGGCATCTACGAACAGCGACCCTTCGTCTGCCGCGAGTTCGCGATGGGCGGCGGCGACTGCGCCGAGGTGCGGGACGACTGGCGCCGCATCGCGCTGAGCCTGCGCTGACGTGGCCTGGTTCGTGTACCTGGTCGAATGCCAGGACGGCAGCCTCTACACCGGCATCGCCGTGGACGTGGACAAGCGCTACGCCCAGCACGTGGCCGGCAAGGGCGCACGCTACACCCGCTCGCACCCGCCTCGGCGGCTGCTGGCGCGGTTCGAGCACCCCGACCGCTCCAGCGCGCTGAAGGCCGAGTACGCCATCAAGCAGCTGCCGGCCGAGGCCAAGCGCGCCCTGGTCGCCGGGGCCGGCGCATGACGCCGGTCGCCAGGGCCCAGTGGCAGATGCACTTCTGCGTGCTGCTGTGGGGCTTCACCGCGATCCTGGGCAAGGCGATCACGCTCGACGCGATGGCGCTGGTGGTCTGGCGCATGGGCCTGGTCACCGCGGCGCTGCTGCTGGTGCCGCGGGTCTGGCGCGGGCTGCGGGCGATGCCGTTGCGGCAGCTGGGCATCTACGCCGGCATCGGTTTCCTGGTGGCGCTGCACTGGCTCACGTTCTACGGCGCGATCAAGCTCGCCAACGCCTCGGTGGCAGTGACCTGCATCGCGCTGGCCACCGTGTTCGTGCCGCTGGTGGAGCCCTGGATCACCGGCCAGCGCTTCCAGCCGCGCGAGCTGCTGATCGGCGTGGCCGTGGTCCCGGGCGTCGCCCTGGTCGTTGGCGGCGTGCCGGCCGAGATGTACCTGGGCATCGTGGTGGGCACGGTCTCGGCGCTGCTGGTGGCCTTCTTCGGCGCGCTCAACAAGCGCCACGTGGAGCGTGCCGATCCGCTCACGGTCACCTTCGTCGAACTGGGCGCCGGCGGACTGTTCCTGGCGCTGTGCACGCCGCTGCTGCCGTGGTTCGGGTCGCCGCTGGTGCTGCCCGGGCTACGGGACGGCGTGCTACTGCTGGTGCTGGCGATGGCCTGCACCCTGCTGCCGTTCGCGCTGTCGCTGGTGGCGCTGCGGCACCTGAGCGCGTTCGCGGCGCAGCTGGCCGTGAACCTGGAGCCGGTGTACGCGATCCTGCTCGCGATCGTGCTGCTGGGCGAGCAGCGCGAGCTGGGCGGCATGTTCTACGCCGGCGTGGCGATCATCCTGGTGGGCGTGTTCGCGCACCCGCTGCTGGTGCGGCGGCCGCCGCACCGCGCCGACCCGATGCCGCTGGGCACGGCTGAATCCAAGACCGTGGACTAGCCCGGTCCGCGGCGCAGGCGCGGGGTGATCTCCAGCGTCACGTCGCCGTCCACCAGCTGCAGCACGCCGTCCTGGACCATCGCCTGCAGGTCCATGCCGCGCTTGAGCCGGGCGGCCAGCGCCTTCGCGTCCTCGGGCGACACGTCGACCACGGTGAGGTTGCGGCAGCGCGCCAGCGCGGCCTCGTTCTTCTCCCACCACAGATCGGCCCCCCGGCCGCCGTAGGTCAGCACCACCACCTCGGAAGCACGGCCGCAGGCCTTGCGCACGCGCGACTCGTCGGGCTGGCCGAGCTCGATCCACTGTTCCACCTGGCCAGTGAGGTCCTTTCGCCACAGGTCGGGCTCGTCCTCGGTGCTCAGGCCGCGGCCGAACTCCAGCCGCTCGTCCGCGTACAGGGCGAAGGCAAGCAGGCGCAGCATCAGCCGCTCCTCGGTCTCGGACGGATGCTGGGCCAGCACCAGGTCGTGGCCGGCGTAGTAATGCCGGTCCATGTCGCTGACCAGCAGCTGGGCCTTGTAGACGGTGGACTTCGGGGCCACGGGCGCTCCTGGGGGCGTCGTTCGGGCCGGCAGGGTGCGCGCTGCGGGCGGCGATGTCCAGCCCGCGCCGGCCGCGATTGCCAGCAGGGCGCGCGACAGGGACACTATCCCTTATTCCGCGTTGGGGAGCGCACGGTGTCCTTCTACGACAAGATCAAGCTGATGTTCGGCTGGGACACCCGGCCGGTGAGCCCCAAGGCCTCCAGCGAACCCCTGCTGGCCGACGACACGCCGATGCCGCCCGCCGCCCCGGCCGCGCCCGCCGAGACCGGCCCCAAGGGCACCGAGCGCCGCGGCAAGCCGCGCATGAACGCGCGCACCGGCACCCGCATGCTGGTGGTCGACGATTCCCCCACCATCGTCGCCCTGCTGGGCCGCATGCTGCGCCAGAACGAATACACCGTGCTAGAGGCCGGCGACGCCGAATCCGGGCTCGAGCTCGCGCGCACGCAGGCTCCCGAACTGATCTTCCTCGACATCGTGCTGCCGGGCATGGACGGCTTCGCGGCCCTGCGCCAGCTGCGCCGCGACCCGGCCACCCGCGACATCCCGGTGATCATGATCAGCGGGAACGAGCAGGCCACCGAGCAGTTCTACGTCCACCGCATCGGCGCCGACGACTTCATGAAGAAGCCCTTCGCACGGGCCGAGGTGTTCGCGCGCATCGAGCGCCTGCTCGACGCCCAGTCCGTGCCCCGCCGCCTGCCGGCGCAGCCGCAGGCCGCGGCGGAATCCGACGGCGAACCGGCGGGAAGCTGAGCCGCGCTCAGCGCGTCGCGATCATCGTCGCGACGAACTGCGCCGCCGGCTTGGCGTGGCCCAGCACGTAGCCCTGGGCGTAGTCGCAGTCGAGCTCCGCCAACTTGCCCAGCGTGGCCTTGTCCTCCACGCCCTCGGCGACGACCTGCATGCCCAGGTGGTGGGCGAAGTCGATCATGGCCTTGGCCAGCTTGGCCGAACGCGCGTTCTCCACCATGCCAGTGACGAAGGATCGGTCGATCTTGAGTTCGGTGGCCGGGAACTCGCGCAGGTAGGCGAAGGAGGAGTTGCCGACGCCGAAGTCGTCGATCGACACCCGCACGCCCTCGCTCGCGAGCCGGTCGAGGATGTGCGCGCCTTTGTCGAGGTCGGCGATGATCGCGGTCTCGGTCACTTCGATCACCAGGTCGCGTGGCGGCACGCCCCAGAGCCTGAGCGCATCGAGCAGGTGCTCGACCAAGCCGCGCTCGGCGAAGGCCACCGCCGAGAGATTGATCGACACCGGCAGCCGCAGGCCCGCCTTCCGCGCCTCGACCGCGTGCTGCAGGCTGGCGTTCACGCTCCAGCGCGTGAGCTCGGCGATCATGCCGCTGGTCTCGGCCATGGCCACGAACTGCGCCGGGCTGATCGGGCCCAGCTTCGGATGGGTCCAGCGCGCCAGCGCCTCGGCGCCGGTGATGCGGGCGGCGCGCAGGTCCCAGATCGGCTGGAAGTGGACCTCGAGCTGGCCGGCCTGGATCGCCTCGCGCAGGTCGGCTGGCGAGATCAGCGGCGTTGCTTCGCGGGGTGGCGCCAGCGACATGCGGTCGGCGGAGGATTCGGCCAGCGCCAGCGCCGCCTCGGCGCTGCGGCAAAGCGACTCGGCGTCGTCGCCGTGGTCGGGCGTCACCGCCACGCCCACCGCGACCGGGGTCACCACCGGCCGGCCGTCGAGCTCAAGCGCCTGCTCGAACTGGCGCAGCAGCCGCGCCGCCGCCAGCAGCGCGTGGTTGCCGTCGTTGACGCGGGGCAGGAACACGGCGAAATCGCTGGTGCCGAGCGCGATGACCTCATCGCCCGGGCGCAGCACGGACTGGGCCTGGGCCTGCATCCGCGCCGAGAGCTCATCGGCCACCGCCGGTCCGTGCTGGATGTTGAAGGCACGCGAGCCAAGCAGGCTCATGCGCAGCAGCGCCAACGGCTCGCCCGTGCGCAGGCTGCCGCGCACGTGCGGCTGCAGGTGGGCCAGCAGCCCGGCGCCGCGCAGGGCCAGGGGCGCGCTCATGCCAGGAACAGCGCCGCCGGGTCGAGGCCGTGCGCACCGGGCTCGAGCGAAGCGACGATGCGCACCGCGGTCTTGCCGCCGGCGTCGCGCTCCACCGCCATCAGATCGATGTCGCGGTAGGGCCGGTATGGGCGCTTGTCGGCGTCGAGCAGCAGCATCACCCGCGGGCGCAGGCGCCGGGCCTGGTTCTGGGCCATCACGATGCCGACTTCGCCCGAGCTGAGCTCGACCAGTGACCCGGTGGGATAGACGCACAGGCACTGCAGGAACTGCTCGACCACCTCGCCCTGGTAGAGCTTGTCGCTGGCGCGGTAGACCGCCTGCAGCGCGACGTGCCGGGACGCGCCCTTGGCATGCGGCCGGTCGCTGCAGATCGCGTCGTAAGTGTCGATGATGCCGCCCATGCGCGCGGCCAGCGGGATCTGGTCGCCCTTGAGCCCGTTCGGATAGCCGCTGCCGTCATGGCGCTCATGGTGGCCGGCGAGGATCTCTCGGGCCCAGGTGCCTTCCAGCCCGGACTCGTCGAAAACCCTCAGGCCTTCCCCCACGTGGCTGCGCATCGCCACCACCGCCTCGGGCGACAGCGGCCCCGGGTGCTTGAACAGCCCGTCGGGCAGCGCCGCCTTGCCGATGTCGAGCAGCATGCCGCCGGTGGCCAGGTCCACCAGCACCTCGCGCGGCAGCGCCAGGTGCCGGCCGAACGCCGCCGCCAGGGCGCTGCAGTGCACGGCGTGGCTGTAGGCGTAGTCGTCGCGGCGCAGCAGTGCCATCAGCCAGAAGAAAGCGTCGACGTTGCGGATCAGGCTCTGCACCATCGGTTCGACTGCATCGCGGATGTCATCGGCGACCAGGCGCCGGCTGCCGCGCACGTCGGCCTCGAGTCGTTCCGCCAGGATGCGCGCGCTGGCGTGGGCGTCGCGCGCGCGCGGGAGTTCGTCGTGCAGCTCGACGGTGTTGCGGTACTCCTGCACGCGCGGCGGGAACACCGACGTCCCCGGGCGCCCCATCGTCAGCAGCGGCTCGGCCGGCGCGTTGCTCTTGACGACGTCGATGAAGACGCTGGTGCAATAGTTTCCCAGCAGCGCGACGTCCTTGTCGGACTGAACGTAAAAGCCCTGGAACGGAAAGGGTGTTCCGAGCCAGTCGCGGTCGAGGCGGCTGACGAACATCCCCTTTTCCAGCAGGCCCACCAGCATCCGCCGCTCTTCCAGCGCCATCGGCACCGCCCCTGTGACCTGTGTTGCCGGGCTAAGTTAGCATGCCGCCAGCCCCCTGCTGACCCCCCGCCATGCCCAATGCCCTGCTGGTCTTCGTCCATGGCTGGAGCGTCACCAGCACCGGGACCTACGGCGGCCTGCCGGCCCGCCTGAAGGCCGAGACGGCACGTGAAGGCGGCCCCGGGATCGACGTCGCCCACGTGCACCTGGGCCAGTACGTAAGTTTCCGTAACGAGGTGAGGATCGACGACATCGCGCGCGCCTTCGAGGCCGCGCTCGGGCCGGTCCTGGCCGAAGCCGGGCGCGGCCGGCGCTTCGCCTGCGTCACCCACAGCACCGGCGGGCCGGTGGTGCGGGAATGGCTGGACCGCTACTACGTCCGCAGCGGCCGCCTCGACGACTGCCCGATGAGCCACCTGGTGATGCTGGCGCCGGCCAACTTCGGCTCCGCCCTGGCCCAGCTCGGCAAGAGCCGGCTGGGGGCGATGAAGGCCTGGTTCGGCGGCGTCGAACCCGGCCAGGGCGTACTCGACTGGCTCGAGCTGGGCAGCCCGGAATCTCTCGAACTCAACCTGCGCTGGATACGCGACTACCCGGCGCTGGACCTGCCGTCCCGGGCGCGGCCGGTGTTCCCCTTCGTGCTCAGCGGCGACGCCATCGACCGCAAGCTCTACGACCACGTCAACGCCTACACCGGCGAGACCGGCGGCGACGGCGTGGTGCGCCTGGCCGCGGCCAACCTCAACGCCAGCCACCTGGTGCTGGCGCAACCGGCGCTGGCCGACGGCGAGTCGCTGCCGGCGGCGCGCAAGCGGCTGCGCACGCTGGAAAAGGTATCGGCGCATCGCGCGCCGGCGACCGCGTTCAAGATCGTGCCCGGCGTGTCGCACAGCGGCGAGGCCATGGGCATCCTGGGCAGCGTCGCCAACGATGGCCGCCCGCATCCGACCGTGGACGCGATCCTGCGCTGCCTGGGCGTGCGGGATGCCCGCGGCTACGCCGCGCTGTGCCGCGAGTTCGATCGCGAGAACGCGGACCACCAGGCCCCCGCCCGCCGCGTGGAGGTGGAGAAGGTGCCGGTGCTGCCCGACCGCCGCTACGTGCACGACCCGCACGCGATGGTGCTGTTCCGTTTGCTCGACGACAGCGGCGCGCGCGTGCCGGAGATGAACCTACTGCTGACCGCTGGCCCGTCGGCCGACCCGAACCAGCTGCCGCAGGGTTTCCTCACCGATCGCCAGGGCAACCGGCGCGCGCCAGGCAACCTGTGCTTCTTCCTCAACCACGCCGCGCTGGCCGGCTGCCCGGCGATCCGCGACGGCGACCGCGTGGTGCGCGAAGCCTTGGTCCCGCGGCCGCCCTACGGCCTGCGCCTGCTGCCACGGCAGGACGAGCAACTGGTCGAACACTGGCTGGCCGAGCTGGGCGCCGACGTCGCCAGCCTGCTCGACCTGGTGCGTCCGAACGAGACCACGATCATCGACCTGCGCCTGACCCGGGTGGTCCGCGAGGGCGTGTTCCGCTTCACCCGCCAACTCGCGCCGCGCAAGTTCCGCGACGATCCGCCGGGCGGTCCGGTCTCCGGCACGCCGTGACCGTTGGCAGGGGACGGTGAACGGAAAGTTCACGCAGGCTGGGGCACCCTCGCGGCACGCCCGACCGCCCGGAGCCCTGCCATGACCAGCCGCCGCACTTTCCTGGCCGCCGCCGCGGTCGCCGCCACCGCCGCCGCCCTGCGCCCCCTGCCCGCCTTCGCGCTGACGCCCGTCGCCGGGCCAGCGCTGCTCCGCCGCGCCATCCCCTCCACCGGGGAACGGATCCCGGTGATCGGCATGGGCACGTCGGGCAGTTTCGAGGCCGATGCAGCCGGCCGCGAGCCGCTGAAGGAAGTGCTGCGCCGCTTCGTCGCCGGCGGCGCCTCGGTGATCGACACTTCGCCGAACTACTCCAACGCGGAGGACGTGCTGGGCGACCTGATGGCCGAGCTCGGGCTGCGCGACCAGATCTGGCTGGCCACCAAGCTCGCCGCCGACGACCGCGCCGCCGGCGAAGCCCAGTTCGCCGACTCGCTGCGGCGCCTGCGCACCGACCGCTTTGAGCTGCTGGCCGTGCACAACCTGCGCGACTGGAAGACCCAGCTCGCCTACGCACGCGAGCTCAAGGCCCAGGGCAAGGTGAAGTACGTCGGCCTGACCCACTTCCGCGACGATCAGCACGAAGCGCTGGCCGACATCGTCGCCGCCGAGAAGCCCGACTTCGTGCAGATCAACTACTCGGTGAGTGCGCCGAACGCGGCCCGGCGCGTGCTGCCCGTGGCGCGCGACAGCGGCACGGCGGTGATGATCAACCGCGCTTTCGACGACGGCCGGCTGTTCGCGCGCGTCGCCGGCAAGGCGCTGCCGGGCTGGGCCGCCGAGGCCGGCGTCACGTCCTGGGCGCAGATGTTCCTGAAGTTCGCCATCAGCCACGAGGCCGTCACCGTGGTGATCCCGGCCACCGGCAAGCCCGACCGCCAGAGCGACAACCTTCGCGGCGGCACCGGCCCCCTGCTCAGCGCGGCGCAGCAGGCCGAGCTGGTGGCGATGTTCGCCTGATGGCCGCCGGGCCGCTGGCAGGCCGGCTGGCCCGGCTGTTCAAACTCGAGGCGGGCGAGGCGCCGGCGGTGTTCGCCGGCCTCGGCATGTTCTTCCTGCTCTTCACCGGTTACGCGCTGCTGCGGCCGGTGCGCGACACCATGGGCATCGCCGGCGGCGTGGACAACCTGCAGTGGCTGTTCACCGCGACCTTCGTGGTGATGCTGCTGGCGATCCCGCTGTTCGGCTGGGTGGCGGCGCGCGCAGCACGGCGGCGGATCCAGCTTTGGACCTATGGGTTCTTCGCGCTGAACCTGGTGGCGTTCGCGGCCGTGTTCGTGGCCGACCCGGAGAATGCCTGGGCCGGCCGCACGTTCTATGTCTGGCTGTCGGTGTTCAACCTGATCTCGATCTCGGTGGCCTGGAGCGTGCTGGCCGACCTGTTCTCGATGGCGCAGGCCAAGCGCGTTTTCGCACTGATGGCGGCCGGCATGAGCGCCGGCGGCCTGGTCGGACCTCTGTTGAGCGTGGCCCTGGTCGGGCCGCTGGGCTATGCCGGCATGATGCTGGTCTCGGCGGCCTTCCTGATGGGCTCGGCCGCCTGCGCCTACCGGCTGCAGCGCTGGCGCGACCAGCAGCCGCTGCGGCCGGGCGAAGAACCCACGCGGCGTTCGCCGCTGGGCGGCAATCCCTTCGCCGGCATCGGCACGGTGCTGCGCTCGCCCTTCCTGCTGGGCATCGCGACCTTCGTGGTGCTGCTGGCCAGCGTCACCACCTTCCTCTACTTCGAGCAGGCGCGCCTGGTCGAACTGCATTTCCCCGACCGCGAAAGCCAGACGCGGGTCTTCAGCTACCTCGACATCACCGTGCAGGCCCTGACCATCCTTACCCAGCTCTTCTTCACCGCGCGCATCGCGCAGCGCCTGGGCGTGGTGGTGCTGCTGGCGGCGGTGCCGGCGGTGATGGCGCTGGGCTTCCTGTGGCTGGCGCTGGCGCCGACCTTCGCGGTGTTCGCGGCGGTGATGGTGTTCCGGCGCGCCGGTGGCTATGCGCTGGCGCGCCCGGGCCGCGAGATGCTGTTTACCGTGGTCGCGCCCGAGGCCAAGTACAAGGCCAAGAACGTCATCGACACGGCGGTCTACCGCGGCGCCGACGCCATCAGCGGTTGGGTGAAGACCGGCATCGATGCCGTGGCCGGCAATCCGGCGACCGTTTACGTGGCCGGCGCGCTGCTGGCGCTGGCCTGGGCCTGGACGGGCATCTCGCTGGGCCGCGCACAGAAGCGCCTGGCGACCGCGGAAGAGCGCGGCGCGGGCTGAAGACCGGCCCTGCCGTCGGTGCCGCGAGGCTTTCGGACGCGCCGCGCCCGGCGCCGTCGGCACCCCGGCGAAGATCCGAAGGAAAAGGCCGGGCGCTGGGCCCGGCCTTCTTGTTTCAGGCGCTGGCGCGCCGGCGCTTGGGGAAACCGACCATCCGGTTCAGCTCCTCGTCCCAAAGCTTCAGCTTCGCCGACTTGAAGCTGCTCCACAGCGTCACCCGCGGCCCCGCCTGCAGCAGCGGGTGCGACAGGAAGGCTTCGCGCAGGCGGTAGTTCGGGATGCGGCTGGCCAGGTGGTGGATGTGGTGGTAGCCGATGTTGCCGGTGAACCAGTGCAGCACCCGCGGCAGGTCGAAGTAGGAGCTGCCGT
>LNFM01004420.1_pt1 | contig 25905 bp, 18 predicted proteins | sample 596031 | NCBI WGS metagenome assembly LNFM01 (sample SAMN04254537, study PRJNA301005) | activated carbon metagenome | isolation source: dual media filters at the Ann Arbor, Michigan drinking water treatment plant | place: USA: Ann Arbor | reverse complement strand
CCGGGGGTTGCCCGGCGGCAACTCACTTTCTTTTGCTTCGCCAAAAGAAAGTAAGCAAAGAAAAGGCGACCCTGCTGTCTGCGTCCCCTGCGCTGCGCTCCGGGGCAACCTGCGGTGCTCGGTCCAGCCGGGGTCGAGCTCGAACTCGCCTTCGGCTCAAACAATCGCTCGCCCTGATCCGTCTGGCCCTGCGCTCCTCGGCGCATACAGAAGGGTGAGGAAAGAGAAGGCAAATACCAAACCCGGAACTCAAATCCGGCGTCCTTGAAGCGCGAAGCGCTTCAAGGGCGGGAATCCCAACAGACCGTCATGTTTGCACGCGAGCGCAGTACACGCGGCCATATGAAGTCCCCCTCCATCGCCCAGCGGGGCGAGGGAAGGGTCGGGGATGCGCTGCCTGACTCCCGCCATGCGCGTTCGGATCCACAACGGGATGATTTGCTTGCCAACACCGCGCAGCGTGTGCTGAAGCACACGCAAGGGGTTTGGTGAGGAAAGCGCCCGTTTTGGTCCGAACCCCTCCGGGGGCGTGGTTTTGCGGGCGATCCGTGTCGTTACAAAACCAGGCAAGGCATTGAGCCTTGCCTTGGGTTTTGCGCCTAACGGCTCATCCCGCAAAAGCCCCGCCGCGCTAGGCGCGAGTCAGGCAGCGCATCCCTGAGGTTGGGAGTGGGGAGTTGAAACTACCGGCCGTAGCAAGCCATAGCCGCAGCGTGATGCCAGACGCTAGAAAAAATGCCGCCAGCCCTTATGCAACAAGCGCCACCAGCTATCAAATAAATAGCAGTTACATATTCCGCCGGTACTGCCCGCCAACCTCGAACAGGGCATTCGTGATCTGTCCGAGGGAGCAGACGCGCACCGCGTCCATCAGCACCTCGAACACGTTGGCGTTGTTGATCAGCGCCTGCTGCAGGCGCTGGAGCATGGCCGGGGACTGGTCGGCATGGCGGATGTGGAAATCTTCCAGGCGCCTGAGCTGGTTCTGCTTTTCCTCGTCGGTGGAGCGCGCCAGTTCCAGCTTGTCCTGGACGGCATCACCATGCGGGTTGCGGAAGGTGTTGACGCCGATGATGGGCAGCTCGCCGGTGTGTTTGAGCATCTCGTAATGCATGGACTCGTCCTGGATGCGGCCACGCTGGTAGCCGGTTTCCATCGCGCCCAGCACGCCGCCGCGCTCGGCGATGCGCTCGAATTCCAGCAGCACGGCCTCCTCGAGCAGCTCCGTCAGCTCCTCGATGATGAAAGCGCCTTGTGACGGGTTTTCGTTTTTCGCCAGACCCCATTCGCGGTTGATGATGAGCTGGATGGCCATGGCGCGCCGCACTGACTCCTCGGTCGGCGTCGTGATGGCTTCGTCGAAGGCATTGGTGTGCAGCGAGTTGCAGTTGTCGTAGATCGCGATCAGCGCCTGCAAGGTGGTGCGGATGTCGTTGAACTGGATTTCCTGCGCATGCAGGCTGCGGCCCGAGGTCTGGATGTGGTACTTGAGCTTCTGGCTGCGTTCGTTGGCGCCGTATTTTTCCTTCATGGCCACCGCCCAGATGCGGCGCGCGACACGGCCCATCACGGTGTATTCGGGATCCATGCCGTTGGAAAAGAAAAAGCTCAGGTTGGGCGCGAAGTCGTCGATGTGCATGCCGCGCGCGAGATAGGCTTCGACAAAGGTGAAACCGTTGGACAGCGTGAAGGCCAGCTGGCTGATCGGGTTGGCGCCGGCCTCGGCGATGTGGTAACCGCTGATGGAGACGCTGTAGAAGTTGCGCACCTTGTGGTGCACAAAATACTGCGCGATGTCGCCCATCACTTTCAGGCTGAACTCGGTCGAGAAGATGCAGGTGTTCTGGCCCTGGTCTTCCTTGAGGATGTCGGCCTGCACCGTGCCGCGCACGTTTTCCTGGACCCATTCGCGGATTTTTTCGGTCTCGGTCGGTGTCGGGTCGCGGCCGTTGTCCTTTTTGAACTTGTCGAGGTTCTGGTCGATGGCGGTGTTCATGAACATCGCCAGAATCGTCGGCGCCGGGCCGTTGATGGTCATGGACACCGAGGTCGACGGGTTGCACAGGTCGAAGCCGTCGTACAGCACCTTCATGTCGTCCAGCGTAGCAATCGACACACCCGAGTTGCCAACCTTGCCGTAGATATCGGGCCGCAGCGCCGGGTCGTTGCCGTACAGCGTCACCGAGTCGAAGGCGGTGGACAGGCGCTTGGCGGCCATGCCTTCGGACAGCAGCTTGAACCGTGTGTTGGTGCGGAAGGCATCGCCTTCGCCGGCAAACATGCGGGTCGGGTCCTCGCCCTCGCGCTTGAAGGCAAAAGTGCCGGCGGTGTAGGGGTAGCTGCCGGGCACGTTGTCCAGCATCAGCCACTTGAGGATCTCGCCGTGGTCTTCGTATTGCGGCAGCGCGACCTTGCTTATGGGGGTGCCTGACAGCGACTTTGTGACCAGCGCGGTGCGGATCTCCCGGTCGCGTATCTTCACCACGTATTCGTCGCCGGCATAAGCGGCCTGCATGTCCGGCCACTGCGCAAGCAGGGCACGCGCGTCCGCGTCCATGCGCGCCTTGCGGTGGCCCGCCAGGTCCAGCGCCGCTTCTGCCGCGGGCGCCCGGCCGGGCTTGTCAATCTTGAGCATGGCCGCCGCCGCCTGGAGCTGTTGCACCTCGCGCGCGAGCTGCGCCTGGGCGCGTGCGCGCTTCTTGTAGCCGCGCACGGTGTCGCTGATTTCGGCGAGGTAACGCGTGCGCGCTGCCGGTACCACCGGGGTCTGGTTGGTGCTGTGTCGCACCTCGGTTTTCGGCAGCGTCCCTTCGGACAGGGGCAGGCCGAGCCCGGCCAGGCGCGGCTTGAGCGCCTGGTACAGCGCGGTGACACCGTCGTCGTTGAAACGCGCGGCCATGGTGCCGAACACCGGCATCTGGTCGGCCGGCGTGGTCCAGGCCTCCTTGTTGCGCTGCACCTGCTTGGCCACGTCGCGCAGGGCATCAAGCGAACCCTTGCGGTCGAACTTGTTGATGGCGATGAACTCGGCAAAGTCCAGCATGTCGATTTTTTCGAGCTGGCTGGCGGCGCCGAACTCGGGTGTCATCACGTACAGGGGCACGTCCACATGCGGCACGATGGCCGCATCGCCCTGGCCGATGCCCGAAGTCTCGACCACGATCAAATCGAAGCCGGCGACTTTGCAGGCGGAGATCACGTCGGGGAGGGCCTTGCTGATTTCGGAGCCGAAGTCGCGGGTCGCCAGACTCCGCATGAAAACACGCTGACCGCTGTCGGCGTTTTTCTGGCCTGCCAGCGGAACGGTCCACGGGTTGATCGCATTCATGCGGATGCGGTCGCCCAGCAAGGCGCCGCCGCTCTTGCGCCGCGACGGGTCGATGCTGATGATGGCGACGCGCAATTTGTCGTTCTGGTCCAGCCGCAGGCGGCGGATCAGCTCGTCGGTGAGCGAGGATTTGCCGGCGCCGCCGGTGCCGGTGATGCCGAGCACTGGAATTTTTGTGGTGGCGGCATGCGCGCTGATGGCTTCGACCAGCGCCGGCGCGGCTTTATCGTTCTCCAGCGCGGTGATCAGTTGCGCCAGCGCCCGCCAGGCCATCCCGCCATGGCCCTGGATTGCCTGAGTATCTGCCGGGGCGAAGCCGGTCAGGTCCTTGTCGCAGCGCATGACCATCTCGCCGATCATGCCGGCCAGGCCCATTTTCTGGCCGTCCTCGGGGCTGTAGATGCGTGTCACGCCATACGCCTGCAGCTCACGGATTTCGGGCGGCACGATCACGCCGCCGCCGCCGCCGAACACCTGGATGTGCTCGCCGCCGCGGCTTTTGAGCAGGTCCACCATGTACTTGAAGTACTCGACATGGCCGCCCTGGTAGGAGCTGATGGCGATGCCCTGCGCGTCTTCCTGCAGCGCCGCGGTCACGACCTCGTCGACGCTGCGGTTGTGGCCCAGGTGGATGACTTCGGCGCCCATGCCCTGCAGGATGCGCCGCATGATGTTGATCGCGGCATCGTGCCCGTCGAACAGCGAGGCGGCGGTGACAAAACGCACCTTGTGGATGGGGCGGTAGCTGGCAAGGGCCTTGTATTCGGCGGACAGGTCGGTCATGGCGGCGCTCTCTGGAGGGAAATGATTATTCGATCTTCAATCCGGCCAGCGCCGGATTGTCAGGCGGGTAACACAGGTCCAGCGACTTCAGCTTGTCGCGCACCAGGGTGGCCACCATCAGGTTGCGATGCGTCTTGGAGTCGGCGGGCACCACGGTCCAGGGCGCCCATGGCGTGCTGGTCGCCTGCAACAGCGCTTCGTAGGCCTTCTGGTAGTCGGCCCACTGCTTGCGTGCCTCCAGGTCGCCCATGCTGAATTTCCAGCGTTTGGCCGGGTCGTCAACCCGTTCCTGCAGGCGCTGGCCCTGTTCCTTGAAACTGATGTGCAACATGAACTTGAGGATCACCGTGCCGGTTTCGGCCAGCATGCGCTCGAAGTCGTTGATGTGGGCAAAACGCTGCGCAGTCTGCTCGGGCGTGATCCAGCCCTTGACCACCGGGACCAGCACGTCTTCGTAGTGGCTGCGGTTGAAAATCATGGTTTCGCCCGCCCCGGGCACCTGGCGGTGGATGCGCCACAGGTAGTCGTGCGCCCGCTCTTCCTCGCTCGGCGCCTTCCAGCCCACGGTGTGCACGCCCAGCGGGCTGGTACGGCTGAACACGGCGCGTATCGTGCCGTCCTTGCCGGAGGTATCCGTGCCTTGGAGCAGGACCAGTAGCTTGTAGCGCTTGTCGGCGTAAAACAGGTTCTGCAGGCCGTCCAGCTCGCTCGCCAGGGCTTCAACCGCCGCTTTGTCCGCTTCCTTGTCACCGCCGGACCAGGGTTTGGCACCGGGGTCCAGGGCGTCCAGGGAAAAGTTGTCCGCAGGTTTCACCGCGGGCACTTGCCAGCTGGCTGGCGGCAGGCCGGCGGGAGTTTTTTTCGCCATGTATTTGTCTCCAGGGTGGGCGCCCCACATTGACGTTTACGTAAACGTCAATCTTAGCGCCTTTACCATCAAAAAAGGGGCGCTTGCGCGCCCCTCGGGATGTAAATCCGCCAGTCGGCTGCTTATTTGTACAGCAACTGCGGCAGCCACAGGCCGATCGCCGGGAACTGGTACAAGAGCACGATGGCCAGGATCTGGATGCCCATGAAAGGCAACATGCCCAGGAAAATCTGGTTCAGGGTCACATGTTTCGGCGCCACGCCTTTGAGGTAAAACGCGGCCATGGCCACCGGTGGGCTCAGGAAGGCCGTCTGCAGGTTCAGCGCTACCAGCAAGCCGAAGAACAGCGGATCCACGCCAAAGTTGTCGAGCAGCGGGATGAAGATGGGCATGAAGATCACAATGATCTCGGTCCACTCCAGCGGCCAGCCCAGGATGAAAATGATGGCCTGGCTCATCACGAGGAACTGGGTCTTGCTCAGGTTCATGCTGAGCACCCAGGTCTCCACCAGTTCCTGGCCGCCCAGCAGCGCAAAGGCTGCCGAGAAGATGGCCGAGCCGACAAACAGCCAGCACACCATGGCCGAGGTCTTGGCGGTCAGGAACACCGACTCCTGCAGCACCGACAGCGTCAGGCGCTTGTAGGCAGCCGCCAGCAGGAAGCCGCCCAGCGCGCCCATCGCCGCTGCCTCGGTGGGTGTGGCCAGGCCCATCACGATGGAGCCCAGCACTGCGATGATCAGGATCATCAGCGGGAAGAAGGAGGAGAGGAGCATCTTGAAGATCTCCAGCCGCGCAAAACTCAGGAACAGGTAGAACAGGGTCACCAGCGCGCCCAGGATCGCGAAACAGACCCACCACCAGGTTGGCGCGTCTCGCGTGGTGGTGCCAGCCGGGGCGGTTTCCGCTGTAGCGGCAGACGCGCCTGGAGGCTCGCCAAGTGCGGCCGCTGCCGGAGCTGCTGCAGCACCCGGTGGCGCCTGCACGTCGCCGGATGGCGGCTCTTTGACATCGCCGGACGGTGGCTCCTGCACATCACCGGAAGGGGGTTCCTGCAAGCCGCCCTCGGCGGCCGGCTCCTGCAAGCCCTGGCTTGGAGGCTCCTGCAGACCACCGGTGTCCGTGCTGGAGCGTTCCGACGTGTTGGCACCGATCTGCTGGATGTCGTAGACCGCTTCGGCTTCGACGTTGGTCACCGCGCGGTAGCTGGTCACCAGCACCAGCAGGAAGAGCAGGCCGGGCAGCACCACGATGGCAAGCTGGCGCATCAGGTGGCCGGTGGGCACATCGGCATTGCGCTTGCCTTTCATGGCGCCGAGCAGGCTGGTCAGGGCGTGACGCGAGGTGTCTGTCGTCAGGCGTTGTGTCAGGGGCGGCAGCTCGACCATGCGGTCGGCGGCCGACAGCGGCGGCGCCCACTGCGGCTTGAGCTTGGCGACCAGGATCACATACAGGATGTACAGGCCGGTCAGCATCAGGCCCGGGAAAAACGCGCCCGCGTACAGCTGCACCACGGACACACCAGCGGTGGCGCCGTAAACGATCAGCAGCACCGAGGGCGGAATCAGGATGCCCAGGCAGCCGCCGGCCGTGATGGAGCCTGCCGCCAGCGGCACGCTGTAGCCGGCACGCAGCATGGCCGGCAGGGCCAGCAGGCCCATCAGCGTGACCACCGCGCCGACGATGCCGGTGGCGGTTGCAAAAATGGCGCAGGTCACCAGGGTGGCGACCGCCAGGGAGCCAGGGATGCGCGCCATCGCCAGGTGCAGGCTCTTGAACAGCTTCTCGATCAGATTGGCCCGCTCGACCAGGTAACCCATGAACACAAACAGCGGCACCGCAATCAGCACATCATTGGCCATGGTTTTGTAGGCCGCCTGGACCATCAGGTCCAGCGTTTTCGTGGTGTCCTCGTTGTAGGCCAGCCAGGTAAAAATCATGCCCATGCCCATCAGCGTGAAAGCTGTGGGAAAGCCCAGCATGATGGCCGTCACCACCAGCGACAGCATCAGCAGGCCGAGGTGGCCGTTGGTGATTTTTTCAACGCTCAGCAGCAAGATGGCGGCGCCGACAATCACCAGCGCCATGAAGGTCAGGCCGAACCAGAGTTCTTTGCGGATTTTCATTTCTTGCCTTCCTTCAGGGCCAGCTCGCGCTCAAGTGCCGCCATGTCCTCGTCTTTCACATGCACCATGGCCTTGAGTTGCTCCACGTTGACCTCTTCCACGTCGCCGTCTCGCGCGGGCCAGGCGCCGGACCGGATGCAGAGGATGCAGCGGATGATCTCGACCACGCCCTGCAGCAACAGCACGGCGCCGGCCAGCGGGATCACGAATTTGAAGGGGTACAGCGGCAGCGCATCGGCAGAAAAAGTCTGCTCGTTGATGGCCAGCGATTCCTGGAAATAAATCCAGCCAGCCCAGGTCAGGGCCACCACGCCCGGCAGGAAAAAGATCACATACAGCGTCAGATCAATGATGGCTTGTGTGCGCGGGCGCAGGAAGCCGTACAATACGTCGCCGCGTACATGGCCGTTCTTGCTCAGGGTGTAGGCGCCCGCGGTCATGAACAGCGTGCCGTACAGCATGATTTGTGCATCGAGCACCCAGGCATGGGGTTTGTTGAGCGCATACCGCGAGAACACTTCCCAGCTGATCAACAGCGTCAGCAGCACCACGCTCCAGGCGAAGGCCTTGCCGATCCAGGTGGAAAAACGGTCCACCGCCAGTAAAACTGATTGCATTTCCAACTCCAGGGCACGACTGTGCGTTTCCAAAAAACAAGGGGGGCACCGGGATGGGTGCCCCCCTTCAGCTCACTTCCTGATCAGGCCTTCTTGGCGTTTCGGCCGAAGTAGTGGTTGAACGCCATCTTGAAATCGACGGTGTAGTCGTTCTGCCACTGGCCGGCGCGCTGGGCAAATGCCCGCTGCGAATCCAGCACCTTCTTGAACATCGGGTTCTCACCGGACTTCTTGGCGATGGTCTTGTCCCAGGCGGCGAGCTGTGCGCGCAGCACGGCGTCGGGCGTCTTGTAGAACTTGATGCCCTGTTTTTTCAGCGCTTCGTAGTCTTCCGAGTTGCGCGAGATGGCCTTCCAGCTCATGTCGGCGCTGGCAGCCTGCACGGCGTAGTCGATGATGGCTTTCTGCTCGGCAGGCAGCGCGGCCAGCTTGGTCTTGTTGAACAGGATCTCGAACTGCTCGCCGCTCTGGTGGAAACTCTGCAGCATGCAGTTCTTGGCCACATCGGGGAAGCCCAGCACTCGGTCGCTGGAAGCGTTGTTGAACTCGGCTGCATCGATCAGGCCGCGGTCCAGGGCGGGGACGATTTCGCCGCCGGGCAGCGGATTGACGGCAGTGCCCAGTTCGGTGAACACGTCGACCGCCAGACCGACCGTGCGGAATTTCAGGCCCTTCATGTCCTCGACCTTGGAGATCGGCTTCTTGAACCAGCCCAGCGGCTGCACGGGCATGGGGCCGTACAGGTAGGACTGCACATCGAGGTTCAGGCTTTTGTAGATCTCGTCGACCAGGGCCTTGCCGCCGCCGTAGTTGTGCCAGGCCAGCACCATGTTGGCGTCCATGCCGTAGCCCGGGCCGGAACCCCACAGGGCCAGCGCGGAGTTTTTGCCATACCAGTAAGCGACCACACCATGGCCACCGTCGAGGGTGCCCTTGCTGACGGCATCGAGCAGCTGGAAGGCTGGCACCACGGCGCCGGCTGGCAGCACTTCGATCTTGAGCTTGCCGCCAGCCATGTCGTTGACTTTCTTGGCGAAGTCGTTGGCGTATTCATGGAAGATGTCCTTGGCTGGCCAGGTGCTCTGGAAACGCAGCGAGGTGGTGGTTTGCGCGGTGGCCAGCATCGGTGCGGACATGGCGCCGGCGCCGGCTGCAACAGCCGCGCCCTTGAGCAGGCTGCGGCGGCGAGGGGTCTTGATATCTGTCATGGTTTGTCTCCTGGTGTGAAAAAACGATAGCAAGCTATCTTTGGTCATTGACGCCTTGCATGAAAGAGGGTTTTTACCAACGGGGCGATGATGATTGCATCTAATTGGGGCGAAACTGTTTATCAGGCGCCTGTAGCGCGCAGAGGTGTCAGCTTTTCGTCAAGGTTCAGACGCTGACCGGGCCGCTGCTGCGCAAGCTGCCTGCAACCGCTTGGGGCGCTTCGGCTTTGCAATGTTTTCGCCCCCAGCCCATGTGGGACAGGGGCAAATTGTTATAAAAACAATAGCATTGAACGCCGGTCGCCCGCTTGGCCAGCGCCCGGAGTTTGGGGCATAGGCGGGTCGCCGTCAGCCTAGATTTGTGTGAACCTGCTCAACGCAAACCTGGAACCGCCATGAAACCGCTGCAACTTTTTGATCCTGCTTCCAGCACCTACAGCTACCTTCTGTTTGACACCGCCACACGCGATGCGCTTTTTATCGATCCGGTGGACAGCCAGCTCGAACGCGACCTCGCGCTGCTTCGCGACCACGGCCTCAAGCTGGTGTGGACGGTGGAAACCCATGCGCACGCCGACCACATCACCAGTGCCGGGCAACTGGTCGAACACACCGGCGCCCGGACTGCGGCGCCGGAGGGCTGCGGCATCGCGACGGCCGCCACCCAGCTCGGTGACGGCGATGTGCTCAAGTTCGGCGGCGAACAGCTGCGCGTGATCCACACACCCGGCCACACGGCGGGCAGTGTGAGCTACCTGTGGCGCAACCATGTGTTTACCGGCGACACCCTGCTGATCAATGGCTGCGGCCGCACCGATTTCCAGTCGGGCAGCGCCGAGGCGCTGTATCGCAGCATCACGCAGCGGCTGTTCACCTTGCCGGATGACACGGTGGTCTGGCCAGGCCACGACTACCAGGGCCGGACCCACTCCACGATTGCTGCCGAGAAGGCCGGCAATACGCGTATCGCGGGCAAAAGCCTGGCGGAGTTTGTGGCCACCATGGACCAGCTCGGGCTGCCGCGGCCGGCGCGCATGGACGAGGCCTTGCCGGCCAACCAGAACTCCGGGCTGGGGGTGGGCCGCCAGGATGCCGATGGCGTATCGCCGATGCAGGTCCAGCCTGCCGACGGCTATGCCGGCAATGTGTCGCCGGAGCTCGCGTGCCGGTGGTGGCAGGCCGGACAGGCCGTGCTGATCGACGTGCGCACCGATGCCGAGCGCGAATGGGTGGGCTTTGTGCCGGGCGCAGTGCCGCTGGCCTGGAAACAGTGGCCGGGCATGGCCCTGAACCCGCAGTTCGACGAAGCGTTGAAGGCCGCGGTACCGACCGGTGGCAAGGCCGTGATGTTGTGCCGCAGCGGGGTGCGCTCGATCGCTGCGGCCAGGCGCGCGACCGAGCTGGGCCTGGAGGCCTACAACATCCTCGAAGGTTTCGAGGGCGACCCGGATGAGCAGGCTCACCGCGGCGCGCGCGGCGGCTGGCGGTTTCGCGGTTTGCCCTGGCGGCAGAATTAGGGCCCCCACGTTCGCTCACTTCGTGTAGCTCTCTGCCCCCCTGGGGGGCGCTGTGCCTGCGGCCCGGCAAAGCCGGTTCCGCGGCCCCGGCTGGCGAAGAGAGCCTGCACTCGCGACCTTGAGGGGGCCGCCCGACCGGCGATGAACCGCCGCGAGACAGCGCCGCTGGGTTCACATAAACTGAATACATGAACCACGACAGCCTGCTCAAACGCATCGAATCCAAACGCGACGAAGTTGTCGCGTTGACCCAAGATCTGGTGCGAATCCCGACGACGAATCCTCCGGGCGACGCCTATGAGGCCTGTGCCCGCCTGCTGGGCGAGCGGCTGGCCAAGCGTGGCTTTGCCGTGGAGTACATACGCGCCACCGGTGCGCCGGGTGACCGCGATTCGCACCCGCGCATCAACGTGGTGGCGCGGTACGAAGGTCAGCCCGGCGGCGAGTGTGTGCACTTCAACAGCCATATCGATGTGGTCGAGGCTGGCTCTGGCTGGACCACTGATCCCTTTGGGGGCGAGCTCAGGGACGGCAAGGTCTACGGACGCGGCACCTGCGACATGAAAGGCGGGCTGGCCTCCAGCGTGATCGCCTGTGAGGCGATTCTCGAGGAAGGCCTGCCGTTTGCCGGGGCGCTGGAAATTTCCGGCACGGTCGATGAGGAGTCCGGCGGTTTTGCCGGCGTGGGTTATCTCGCAGAGCGCGGCTATTTCACAAAACCGCGCGTGCACCACGTGATCATTCCCGAGCCGCTGGGCGTGGACCGCATCTGCCTGGGACACCGCGGTGTCTGGTGGGGCGAGGTCGAAACCCGGGGCCGCATCGCCCATGGCTCCATGCCCTTCCTCGGCGACAGCGCCATCAACCACATGAGCGCTTTCATTCATCTGCTCGAAACGCAATTGCAACCGCGCCTGGCGCAGCGGCACACCGGCGAACCAGTGGAGCCGCCCGGCGCGCGGGTCAGCACGCTGAACATCAACAGTTTGCACGGCGGACAGGTCGAGCAGATGTTTTCCATGGATGCGCTGAACCGGCCGACCGGCGACCTGCCCTCGCCGGTGGTGGCGCACTCCTGCCGCGCGGTGCTGGACCGGCGCTTCATCGCCGAAGAAAACCTCGAGGCCGTGAAGGCGGAAATCGTGGCCATGCTGGAGGAGCTCAAACGCAGCCGCCCCGGTTTTGAGTACGGTGTCCGCGACATCATGAGTTTTGTGCCGACGGCCACGCCCAGGGACGCACCGGTGGTGCTGGCCACCGCGCGTGCGATCGCCCGCGTGCTGGGCCGCGAGGCCAGCTACATCTCCAGTCCCGGCACCTACGACCAGAAACACATTGTGCGCACCGGCAAGCTCGACGCCTGTATCGCCTACGGCCCCGGCATTCTCGATCTGGCGCACCAGCCGGATGAATATGTGGGCATCCAGGAGCTGGTGGACAGCGCAAAAATCATGGCGCTGGCAGCGCTAAGCCTTTCCGGAGGGCGATCGTGAGGCTGGCGCCTTAGTACAAAAGGTAGCGATTTAAGCGCCCCGTTACAACACAATCATTTTTCAGGGGTCGGACCCCTGTCAATGTTGACAGGGGTCCGGCCCCAAATTTATTGAATTCATCTTCAATGGTGGTACTTTTTCACAAGGTAACCACCATGCACGCTTCAGTTCTCGAAAAGTCCCTCCGCCCGCCTGTAACAAAACCTGTTGTCAACCCGGGCCTGTCCAGTCATCTCCAGCAACGCATTGCACGGGAATTCGCGCCGCGCTGGCAGCAGCAGTGGGGTGGCAAGTTTGTGCTCCATGGCCGGGCGCCGGGCCCCGATGCGGTCCGGCTTGATGGCAACGACTACCTCAGCGTGACCGGTCATCCGGATATCGTGGGCGCCCAGGTGGCAGCCCTGCGCAATGACAGCGAGTTTGTGATCCAGTCCGGGGTGTTCGTGCATGGCGAACATCCTGCCCGCACACTGGAAAAAAGCCTGGCCCAGTGGGTTGGAAAGGAAGACGGGTTTGTCTGCCAGTCCGGCTATGCGGCCAACGTCGGTTTGCTGCAGGCGATTGCCGATGCGCAAACCCCGGTGTACCTCGATACCCTGGCGCACACTTCGCTGTGGGAGGGAGCGCACGCTGCGCGCGCACCGGCGCATCCCTTTCGCCACAACGACCCGGACCACCTGGACCGGGTGTTGTCGCGGCAAGGTCCGGGCGTGGTGGTGGTGGACTCGGTGTACAGCACCACCGGCGCCTTGTGTCCCCTGCGCGAGATGGTGGAGGTGGCCGAGCGCCACGCCTGCATGATCCTGGTGGACGAGTCGCATTCGCTGGGAACGCACGGTCCCGGCGGCGCTGGCCTGTGCGCTGAACTTGGTCTGACGGAACGGGTGCATTTCATCACGGCCAGCCTGGCCAAGGCCTTTGCCGGACGCGGTGGTTTTTTCACGGCACCCGCCGAATTGCGCTATTACATCCTCAGCTCCAGCTACCCCAACATCTTCAGTTCCTGCCTGCTGCCCCACGAGATCGCCGGCCTGGGCGCGACGCTCGCCGTGATCGACAAGCGCGACGAACAACGCCAGCGCCTGCGGGCCCATACGCTGCGGCTGCGCAACAGCCTGTCCGACATGGGCTACCCCATCCACCAGGGTTCCGAGCAGATCATTTCACTGGAAGCGGGCACCGAACCTGACACCATGGTGCTGCGCGATCATCTGGAGGAACGCGGCGTGTTCGGCGCGGTCTTTTGCGCGCCGGCCACCAGCCGCAACCGCGCCATGGTGCGGCTGACACTGCACGCGGCGCTGACCGAGGCCGAACTCTGTCATGTGGAGGCGGTGGCGCGCGAGGTGGCGCCGCTGGTCAAGCCCTGGGACTGGCCGATTGCCCGCCGCGCGCGCGCGGCGCAGGCTGCGCCGGCGCAAGCCTGTTCAGGCCCTAATCCTGCACCTTGCGCGGCCCGACCTTTTTAAGCCAGTGTTTGTGCCCCGTCCATCCCCGTTCGCTGGCCGCAAGCTCCAGCGGGAACAGGGCCGCCAGCACGGTGCCGTCATGGCCCACGGAAAAGGCCGGCAGCAGTCTGGGCGCCGTGCTGTGGCCCAGCGCCTGCTGCAGCTCCAGGTCGACCAGGTGGCGCCCTTCGCGGATGCCCACCGCTGCCGCCGCATCCACGCCTTGCGATTCGGCCAGCTCGGCCAGCTCGGCCAGTCCGGCGGCGGGTTCCAGTTGCAGCCAGCTCACCGCACCTTCGGCATCCATGCCGAGGATGCCGAAGGGTTGTCCGATCACCACATGCTCGACCCAGTGGCTGGCCGCCAGCGCGGTCAGCTGCCGGGCCACCGAGGGCACCTGCAGCAGCGCATGCTGGGGTTGCGTCAGCGCGGCGCGCCAGGTCTGTGAATGCCGCAATTGCGGCCGGTCCAGCATGCGCTGCACCACCGAGATCAGGTGTTGCGAGATGTCCGGCGTCTGCTTGGCAATGAACTGGTCGATCAGTCCCCGGTTGAAGGCGCTGACCGCGACATGTTCGTCGGCCTGCCCGGTGAGCAGTATCCGCCCGCCCGGCCAGTCCGTGAGTTCGGACAAGGCCTGCAGGCCGTCCATGCCGGGCATCGCATAGTCAAAAACGCAGACCTGGCTCAGGTCGTAACGCTGGTCCTGCGCGGCCCAGTACTGCAGGATTTGCGGGATCAGCGCGCTGCCTGCACGCCAGTTGTCGATGATCTCCTGCTGGGCCCATGCATCGGCCTCCCACAGCGGCGGCTCCTGCTGCAACTGGTTGATGCAGGCCTGCGGCCGCAGGTGGAGCTTGATGTGCCATTGCCGGGGCAAGACCATGGCCAGCATTTCGAGATAGTCGGCGTCATCATCAAGGAAAACGATGGCGCCGGGACGGTGAAACAGTGGAAAACTCATGACGTTGGACGGTTGGTTAGGGCCTGTTCGGGCCCTGGTGGACAGGCGCCAGTTCGATGATGAAGACGGCGCCGCGGCCGGGTTCGGACTTGACGCGTATGGTTCCGCCGGCGCCGTGCACCACCTGCTGGCAGAACGCCAGACCCAGGCCGTGGCCGGTGCCGTGATCGGTCGAGAAAAAAGGCTCGAAGATGCGCGCCTGCAGTTCGGGCGCGATGCCGACACCCTGGTCGGTGACCACGATGCGTCCGACGCCGTTGAGCACGCCCACTTCAATGCGCAGGTCCCCGGGTTTGGGCGCCGAGCTGACGGCCGCCAGCGAGCGGAAGGCGTTTTTCAGCAGGTTGTTGATGACCTGGGCAAACAGCCGGTAGGACGACTCGAACGAAAAATCCTTGCGCAGGACCAGGGTGACACTCTCGCGCTCGCGCGAGTTGCGGTAGGGATAGTCCTTGACCACATTGCGCAGCAGCGCGGCAGCCGCCACGGTCTCGCGGTGCATCGGCAGGCGCAGCAGGCTGGCATTGGCGATTTGCGTGTCGATCTGCTGGTTCATGTTGCGCACCAGGCCATGCAGCCGGACCACCAGCTGGTCGACCCGCTGGACGGATTCTGCCTCCCGCAGCGCCTGGTTCTCGTTGCGCACCGCATCGCCGATCAGCGAGATGGTGGCCAGCGGCGTGCGCAGTTCGTGGGCCATGATGCCCATGGTGGTCAGTGTGTATTGCAGGTGCTCGCGCCGCAGGTTGGCCGACGACAGGCCCAGCAGCAGGGCGCTGGACCAGCAGAAAACAATGACCACCGCGTTGATGGTCCATTGCTGCTCGTCCATCGGTGCCACCGCCGGTCCGAAGAGGTGAAACAGTGTCCCGGCCAGCAACACGCCGCTGACGGTGCCCAGCGTGGCGACACGCCAGTCGGTCAGGTGGTAATAAATCAGCAGCATCGCGCAGAAGCTGGCGAGCCAGACCGTGTTGCCACTGTTGCAAAGGTACATCCAGCTGAAAAAGACCGGCAGCTGAATCCAGAAAACCACAGAAAAAATCCGTGACGACAGTTTGCTGGACGGGTCGCCGGCAATGCTTTCGGAGATCAGCAGCAGGCCCAGCGCGCCCATGACCGCGCGCAGTCCGGGGTGTTCATAGGGCTGGGGCAACCAGTGGCCCCAGATCCAGCCGAACAGCGGATGGCCCACCAGCGTGAACAGTCCGAGCCAGCGCAAGCGCCAGGGCGATGGGTGCAAAATAAGCACCATCTGCTCCTGAAGCTCGGCCCTGATCCGGGCCGCCAGGCGGCCCGACAGGCCCAAGTAACGCCAGGCCGCGCTGATCATCCGCTTGATCCTGGCAGGTACTCCGGAGGTCATGAATAGGTCTTGGAACATCGGTCGACACATTGTCACAGTTCTGGAGAGAAACCGAATATGCCATCACCTGTCAACTTTGACAGTATTGCGCTGGACAGCATGCTGGCTGACTGGATTTCCGCCCTGCGTGAATATGCGGTCGAGGCGGTGGTTGTGCTCGGGCCTGACCCTTTTGGGCAACGCAAGGACCGGGTGGTGGCGGCGGTTCATCCCCCCCGCCTGCGGGAGTCCGCCTCTGCGCTGGCCGAAAGCCAGGATTTTGGCGCCCCGTGGCGGGAATCCGACGCCCCCCTGGTGGCCTGGCAGCACATTGCCAACTCGGACGCCGGCGGTGACCGCTGGCGACTGTTGTGGCTGGCCCACGGTTTCCAGAGCGTGGTCCGTGTCGAGTTTCCCTTGCCGTCCGGCCGCGCCTTCGAATGTTTCATGTTCAGTCCGCGCCAGTTTCATGACCGCGCCGAAGCTGCGGCGCTGGTCTGGTCGGCGCTCAATATCTGGCCCTTGTTCAAACGCACCATGGCTGCCGCCAGCAGCCCGCTGAGCCCGCGTGAAAGCGAATGCCTGGCGCTGGCCTTTGAAGGCCTGACGGCGCGCCAGACCGGCGAGCGCATGCGCTGCACCGAACGCACCGTGAACTACCACATGGCCAATGCCATGAGCAAGCTCCGGGTCGACAACAAGATGTCGGCGATCCAGCGGGCCTGCTGGCTGGGTGTGATCTAGGGAAGCGCTTCCCCGAGCCTGTAGCTCCGGGGTATCCAGTGTTTCCCTGTGGCTTGAATATTGCATCTGGACTATGGTTACATTACGCAAACAGCCTCGGAGATTCCGCCCGGCTGTTCCAACCCTTGTTTCTAAGGAAAATTCGTCATGAAACGTCGCTCCCTTGTTGCCCTGGCCACATCCGCCGCGCTGGTGTCCGCACTGATGCTGCCCGCTGCGGCCCAGGCCCAGGCCAAAACCCTGAAAGTGGTGCCGCACTCGAACATCACCATCCTGGATCCGATCTGGACCACGGCCTTTGTGACGCGCAATCACGGCTACATGATTTATGACACCCTGTTCGGCACCGACCTCGAGGGCAAGGTCAAGCCGCAAATGGTGGATACCTATTCGGCATCGAAGGACAACAAGGTCTGGACTTTCACCCTGCGCGACGGCCTCGAGTTCCACGACGGCAAGCCGGTCACCAGTGAGGACGTGGTCGCCTCGCTCAAGCGCTGGGCCAGCCGCGACAGTTTTGGCGGTGTCATGGCCAAGAGCCTTGCCAGTTATGAAACGCCCAACGCGAAAACCTTCATCATCAAGTTCAACCAGCCTTTCGGCGTGATGCTGGAGGCGCTCGGCAAACCCTCTTCCAACGTGCCTTTCATCATGCCGGCGCGCATCGCCGCCACCCCGGGCAGCGAGCAGATCAAGGAAAACATCGGCTCGGGGCCCTACAAGTTCGTGGCGGCGGAGTACAAGCCCGGTGAAAAACTGGTCTATGTCAAGAACGACAAGTACAAGCCGCGCAGCGAAAAGCCAGACGGCACGACCGGCGGCAAAAACGTTTACCTGGACCGCGTCGAGTGGATCATCATCCGAGACCCGCAGACCCAGTTCAATGCGCTGCTCGCCGGCGAAGTGGACCTGATCGAGCAACCGGCTTTCGAGCAGTACGCCTCGCTCAAGGCGGCCAAGGACATCCAGATCGTGGACGCCCAGCCGGCCGGCCTGCAATACATCTTCCGCTTCAACCACCTGCATGCGCCTTTCGACAACGTGAAGATCCGCCAGGCAGCCATGGTGGCCATGGGTCAGGAAGCCTTCCTGAAAACCCAGGTGGGTGCACCCGGCATGTACAAGTTCTGCAAGAGCATCTTCCCCTGCGGCACGCCGTATGCCAGCGACAACGCAGGCATTTACACCGGCATGGCGAATCCGGCCAAGGCCAAACAGATGCTGGCCGAGGCCGGTTACAAGGGCGAGCCGGTGGTGCTGATGCGGCCAACCGACCTGGCCTCGATTGCCAAGCTGCCGCTGGTGGCCAAGCAGCAGCTCGAGGCGGCCGGCTTCAAGGTCGACATGCAGCAGTCCGACTGGTCCACGCTGCTGGCCCGCCGCGCCAAGAAGGATGCACCGGACAAGGGCGGCTGGAACGCCTTCATGACGGCCTGGACCGCCGGCGATATCCAGAATCCGCTGACCATGGCCATGCTCAACGCCACCGGCGACAAGGGCTGGTTCGGCTGGCAGGATGACAAGGTGATCGAGGAACTGAAAGTCAAGTTCGCCCAGGCCGGCACCGAGGCCGAGAAGAAGAAACTTGCTGAACAACTGCAGTTGCGCGCGATTGAAACCGCCTCGCACGTGCATCTGGGCCAGTACAACAATCCGGCGGCGCTGCGCAGCAACATCTCCGGCCTGGTGCCCGGCGGCGCGCAGGTGTACTGGAACATCAAGAAGAACTGAGCTTGTGCGTTGGTCGAATTGTCATTGCGGGCTTGACCCGCAATCCAGGCTCGCGCGTCATGGATGCCGGATCAGAGCCTGCCCCGGGCTTGATCCGGGGTCGGGCATGACAATCAAGGTGCAGTCCGGCAACAAATCCCCATGCTGAGATTCCTGCTGCAACGCCTGCTGGCGACCATTCCGGTGCTGCTGGTGGTGGCCATCGTGGTGTTCCTGATCCTGCGGCTCACGCCGGGCGACCCGGCGGCCGTGATTGCCGGCAACAACTCGACCAACGAAGACATCGAAAAAATCCGGGAGACCCTGGGCCTGAGCAAGCCGCTGCTGGTGCAGTTCTGGATCTGGATCAGCGGCGTGGTGCAGGGCGACCTCGGTTATTCGTTTTACCTGAACAAACCCGTCACCGAGCTGATCGCGCAACGGCTGGAGCCCACGCTGAGCCTGGCGGCAGGCACGCTGGTGCTGGCGGTGCTGGTGGCGGTGCCGCTGGGCACCATCGCCGCCTGGCGCATGGGCGGCTGGCTGGATCGCCTGCTGTCGGCATTTTCCGTGGCCGGATTTTCGATTCCGGTGTTTGTCACCGGCTACCTGCTGATCTACGTGTTTGCAGTGCAGCTGGACTGGTTTCCGGTGCAGGGCTACCGGCGCCTGTTCGGCAGCGACGGCCAGGGTATATGGACCTGGGCGCGCCAGCTGGTGCTGCCCTGGGTCACGCTGGCCATGATTTATGTGGCGCTGATTGCCCGTGTCACGCGCGCCAGCGTGTCCGAAGCCCTGACCGAGGATTACATCCGCACCGCGCGCGCCAAGGGCCTGGCCGAATCCGCGGTGCTGATGCGCCATGCGCTGGCCAACGCGGCGGTGCCCATCGTCACGGTAATCGGCATCGGTGTGGCCCTGCTGATCGGCGGCGTGGTGGTGACCGAGACCGTGTATTCGATTCCTGGCCTGGGTTCGCTGACGGTCGACGCCGTGCTGAACCGCGATTTTCCGGTGATCCAGGGCCTGGTGCTGTTTTTCAGCCTGCTGTATGTGGGTGTCAACCTGCTGGTGGACGTGAGTTACCTGTTTCTCGATCCGCGGATCCGTTACTGATGCGCGCCGGTCAACTTCTCTGGCGCAGGCTCTGGTCCAACACGGCGTTTCGTTTCGGCGCGGGTGTGATCGGTGTGCTGCTGCTGGTGGCCGCGCTGGCACCGGTGCTGGGCACGGTGGACCCGGCGGCCATGGACTCGGCCCACATCAATACCGCTGCAGGTGCGCGCGGCGAGTTTGCGCAACTCGACGGCACCACGGTCCAGCACACCTTCTGGATGGGCGCCGACAACTTCGGGCGTGACATCTACAGCCGCGTGTTGTACGGCACGCGCACCTCGCTGCTGGTGGCGGCTTTCACGGCCGTGGTGGCGATAGGCGCCGGCGCCTTGCTGGGCATGCTGGCAGGTTACTTTCGCGTCGTTGACGCGGTGCTGATGCGTTTCATGGACGGGCTGATGGCGATCCCGGCCATCCTGCTGGCGATTGCGCTGGTGGCCGCACTCGGCGCGCAACTGTGGACGGTGGTGGTGGCGATCGCGATTCCGGAAATTCCGCGCGTCACGCGCCTGGTGCGTTCCATGGTGCTGACCCTGCGTGAGGAGCCGTTTGTGGAAGCGGCCCGCGCGCTGGCCACGCCGACCCCGGTGATCCTGTGGCGCCACATCCTGCCGAACGCCATGGCGCCGCTGATTGTGCAGGGCACCTTTGTGGCCGCATCGGCCGTGCTGACCGAAGCCATCCTGAGTTTCCTCGGCCTCGGGCTTCCCGCGGACATCCCGACCTGGGGCAACATCATGGCCGAGGGCCGCGTGCAGTTCACCCAGTACCCGGGCAATGTGCTGTTCCCGGCGCTGTTCCTGGTGCCGACCGTGCTGGCCATCAACCTGCTGGGCGACGGTTTGCGCGACGTGCTCGATCCGAAATTTTCGAAACGTACGCCATGACCGACAACCTGGCACCTGTCCTGGTCATAGACAAGCTGAATGTGGCGCTGCCGCCCGGCAGTGACCGCGCTTATGCGGTGGAGGACATCAGCTTCAGCATTTACGCGGGCCAGACCCTGTGTGTGGTGGGCGAATCCGGCTCTGGAAAATCAGTCATGGCGACGGCCGTGATGGGTTTGCTGGCGCGTGAACTCAAGCCTGGGCCGGGCCGCATCGTGCTGCAGGGGGAGTCGCTGCTGGATGCCAGCCCGCAACGCCTGCGCGCCCTGCGCGGCCAGGCCATGGGCATGGTGTTCCAGGAGCCGATGACGGCGCTGAACCCGGTGATGAGCTGTGGCGACCAGATTGACGAGCTGCTCAGGCAGCACACCGACTGGAGCGCGAAGCGGCGCGGGGAAGCGGTGCTGAACATCCTGCAGCGGGTCAAGTTGCCCGAGCCGGAGCGCATGATGCGCAGCTACCCGCACCAGCTCTCGGGCGGCCAGCGCCAGCGCATCGTGATTGCGATGGCGGTGATCCTGCAGCCGGCCCTGCTGATCTGCGACGAGCCGACCACGGCGCTCGATGTCACGACCCAAAAGGAAATCCTCAAGCTGATCGAAGAGCTGCAGGCCGACCTGTCGGGCGGCCACCGCTGCGCCGTGTTGTTCATCACCCACGACATGGGCGTGGTGGCCGACATCGCCGACGAGGTGCTGGTGATGAACCAGGGGCGGGCGGTCGAGTACGGCACACGCGACGAGGTGCTGCGCAACCCGCAGGCCGACTACACCAAAATGCTGCTCGCCGCGGTGCCCGGCATGACGCCGCCGCCGGCGCGGCCGGCGCCGCAGGGCCAGCCGCTGCTGCGCGGCCAGGAGGTCAGCAAGACCTATGTCGCGCGCGACTGGCTGGGCCGCCAGCGCCTGACCCATGCGTTGCAGGCTGCGTCGGTGGCGGTGTCGGCCGGTGAAACCGTCGGCGTGGTCGGCGAGTCCGGCTCCGGCAAATCGACGCTGGCACGTTGTCTGATCCGCCTGATCGACCCGAGCGCTGGTCAGGTGCTCTGGAGCCCGCCCGGCCAGGCTGCGGACGGCGCGCTGATCGATGTCGCCGGTTTCAGCGAAGGCAAGCTCCGGCCCCTGCGCAGCCAGGTCCAGGTGGTGTTCCAGGACCCCAACCGTTCGCTCAATCCGCGCCGCAAGGTCGGCGATTCCATCATCGAAGGCGCTGTCAATTTCGGAGCTACCCGCGCCGAAGCGACGTCGCTTGCCGCCGCCTTGATGGACAGGGTCCGCTTGCCGGCCGAAGGCCTGCAGCGTTACCCCAGCCAGTTCTCGGGCGGCCAGCGCCAGCGCATTGCGATCGCCCGCGCGCTGGCCTGCCGGCCGCGCGTGCTGGTGGCCGACGAGGCGGTCAGCGCGCTCGACGTCAGCGTGCAGGCGCAGATCCTCGCCCTGCTGCGTGAAATCCAGGCCGAGTTGGGCCTGGGCCTGCTGTTCATCACCCATGACCTGCGCGTCGCCGCGCAGTTGTGTGACCGCGTCATCGTGATGCACCAGGGGAAAATTGTCGAGGAGGGGCCGACGGCCCGGCTGTATGCCCACCCCCAACACGACTACACGCGCCGGCTGCTGGCCGCAGCGCCGGGAGCTGCCTTTTGAAAATCCTTGTCGCCGGTTACCAGCACGAAACCAATACCTTTGCGCCCCTGAAAGCCGACTGGGCCGCCTTCACCCGAGGTGATGTGTTTCCGGCCTTCATGCAGGGCCAGCCCATGCTGGACCAGCTCAGCGGCGTGAATTTGCCGGCCGGCGGATTTATCGCCGCAGCCCGGGCGCGCGGCTGGCAGGTGTTGCCGGGCAGCTGGTGCGGCGCCTCGCCGTCGTCCTATGTGACTCGGGAGGCTTTTGAACGCATCAGCACCGAGGTGCTGGCCGATGTCGCGCGCGGCGGTTTCGACGCCATTTACCTGGACTTGCACGGCGCCGGCGTGGCGGAACATGTGGCCGACACCGAAGGCGAACTGATCACACGCATCCGCGCCCTGGCCGGGCCGGACCTGCCGATTGTGGCCAGCCTGGACCTGCACGCCAATGTGACCGAAGCCATGCTGGCGCAGGCCGACGCGCTGGTGGCCTACCGCACCTACCCGCACATCGACATGGCGTCCACCGGCGAACTGGCGGCCGAACTGCTGGCCCGCCGCATGGCGTTGGGCCGCAAGCAGGCGCAGGCCTTCCGGCGCCTGCCTTTCCTGATTCCCCTGAACGCCCAAAGCACCTGGATGGCGCCGGCACAGGGGCTTTACGAAGCGCTCACGGCTGCCGATGCGCAGTTCGGCGTGCACCTGAGTTTTTGCATGGGTTTTCCGGCCTCGGACTTCGACGAGTGCGGTCCCATGGTCTGGGCGCATGGCGAGCGCGCTGAGGAGGCGCTGGCCCATCTGTATGCGCGCGTCGCCGAACCCACGCAATGGACGCTGGATTTTTTGCCGGCGCAGGACGCGGTGGCGCTGGTGCTGGCGCGCGCGGCCGCCATGAACACCCCGCTGGTCATCGCCGACACCCAGGACAATCCGGGCGCCGGCGGCAGCAGCAACACCACCGGCCTCCTGCATGCGCTGCTGGCGCAGGGCGCGGGCCGGCAGTTCCCGGGCCAGGTGACGCTGGGACTGATGTTTGATCCGGCCGCGGCGCAGGCCGCCCTGGCCGCCGGCGTGGGGGCCACGGTGTCGCTCGGCCTCGGGCAGGCGGTGCCGACCTTCACCGGCCAGCACAGCGATCCGCCGGTGCAGGGCCGGTTCAAGGTGCGTGCCGTGAGTGATGGCGCAGTGACGCTCAAGGGCCCGATGATGACCGGCATGGCGGCGACACTCGGGACTTGCGCCTGCCTGGAGATCGACGGTGTGCTGGTGGCCGTGGCCAGCGGGCAGATGCAGATGCTGGACCGCGAACTGTTTCGCATGGTCGGCATTGCGCCCGAAGCCATGAAGATCATCGTGGTCAAAAGCTCCAACCACTTCCGCGCGGACTTCACGCCGCTGGTGGCGGATGCGACAACCGACATCATTGTGGCCAAGGCCGCGGGGCCGATGGCGGCCGACCCCGCCGACCTGCCGTGGAAGAAGCTGCCCGCGGCCATGCGCCGCAAGCCCTGATTTTTGGGAGCATCCGATGACCTCATCTACCGAGCGCACCGACCTTGCCGACTGCACCGCGACCGAACTGCTGCAGCTTTACCGAAGCGGCGGGGCCTCACCGGTGGATGCCACCCGCGCGGTGCTGGCCCGGATCGATGCGCTGAACCCGCAACTCAAGGCCTTTTGCCTGGTGGCGCAGGAGTCCGCGCTGCAGTCCGCCATGGACAGCGAAGCCCGCTGGCAGCAATTCCGCCAGGGCGGTGCGCCCTGCGGTGAGCTCGATGGCGTGCCGGTTTCCATCAAGGACCTGATCCTGACCCGCGGCATGCCCACGCTGCGCGGCAGCCACACGGTGGATGTCAAGCAGCCCTGGGATGTGGACGCGCCGGTCACGGCCCGGCTGCGCGAAGCCGGTGCGGTGATTCTCGGCAAGACCAGCACACCCGAGTTCGGCTGCAAGGGTGAAACCAATTCGCCGCGCACCGGCATCACGCGCAACCCCTGGGACCTCTCGAAAACACCGGGCGGCTCCTCGGGCGGCGCGGCGGCGGCCGTCGCCTCCGGCATGGGGCCGCTGGCCGTGGGCACAGACGGCGCCGGCTCGGTCCGCATTCCGGCAGCCTTCTGCGGCAACTTTGGCCTCAAGCCGAGTTTCGGCCGCGTGCCGGCCTACCCGCTGTCGCCGTTTGGCTCGGTCGCGCACCTCGGGCCGCACAGCCGCAGCGTTCGTGACGCGGCGCTCATGATGAACGTTCTGAAAAAGCCCGACCCGCGCGACTGGACGTCGCTGCCGCCGGACGGCAGCGATTACCTGCAGGGCCTGGAGGACGGCATCCGCGGCCTGCGCATCGCCTGGTCGCCCACCCTCGGTTACGCCAAAAACGTGTGTCCCGAGGTTGCGCGCTCGGTGGCAGAGGCGGTCGCGCAGTTGTCCGAGCTGGGCGCCCACGTCGAACAGATCGACCCGGGCTTCGAGGATCCGCTGGAGATCACCACCGGCCTGTGGTTTGCCGGCGCCTGGACGGTCTGGAACAGCTTGACACCGGCGCAGCAGGCGCTGACCGACCCGGACTTCCGCGCCGAGGCCTTGCTGGGCGAAAAGCTCAGCCTGCTCGATATCCAGCGCCTGCACCTGCAACGCGGCGCGCTGGGCTCGCAGATGCGCCAGTTCATGCAGCGTTTTGACCTGCTGGTCACGCCCAGCGTGGCGGTACCGGCCTTCGAGGCGCGGCCCGCCGGCCACACGCCCATGGACCCGGTCGCCATGCTGGGCTGGACGCCGTTTTCCTACCCCTTCAACCTGACCCAGCAACCGGCCAGCACCGTGCCCTGCGGCCTGACCACGGGCGGTTTGCCGATCGGCCTGCAGTTTGTCGGGCCGATGTTCGGGGACGCGCTGGTGCTGCGCGCCTCGCGCGCCTACGAGGCCGCGCGTGGCGGCAGCCTCGATTTCAGCCGGCCGGTCGCACTGCGCCGCTGATCGATGCCCGCCGGCAGGTATAAGGAAGCGCTGAACAAGTCCCCTGCGGCGCGCGATCATCCGGGCTAGGGCGGTCTGCGGCGTTGAATTTCTTGCCAATAGATGGGCTATTGGCTGCGAAATCCGCCTTGCATCCCATCCCGATCCGGCTGCCGCACATCCGCCAGGACTTATTCAGCGCTTCCATAAGTGTTCATAATCCTGTCACATGACTTTTTTAGCACTTGACGTGGGCAACACCCGCCTGAAGTGGGCCCAGTACGACGCCCCGGTTGCGGGAGCGCGGGTGCTGGCCCATGGCGCCGTGTTCCTCGAGAACATTGAAAAACTCGCCGAAGAAGAGTGGGTCGGGCTGCCCGTGCCCACCCGCATCCTCGGTTGCATCGTGGCCGGTGACGCGGTCAAGCGCCGGGTGATCGAACAGATGGAACTCTGGGACGTCGCCCCGCGCTGGGTCATCCCGAGTGCCCAGGAGGCCGGCGTGACCAACGGGTATGACCACCCGGCGCGCCTGGGCGCCGACCGCTGGGTCGCGATGATAGGCGCGCGGCAGCGGCTGCTGGCGCGCGGCATCCGCAAACCCTGTGTGGTGGTGATGGTGGGCACGGCGGTGACCGTCGAGGCCATCGACGCCTCGGGCAAGTTCCTGGGCGGCATCATCCTGCCGGGCCACGGCATCATGCTGCGCGCGCTGGAGTCCGGCACCGCCGGCCTGCATGTGCCGACCGGTGACGTGAAGGACTTCCCGACCAACACCAGCGATGCCTTGACCAGCGGCGGCACCTTTGCGATTGCCGGCGCGGTGCAGCGCATGGTCGAAAACACCACGCGCCACTGCGGCGAGGCGCCCGAATGCATCATGACCGGCGGCGCCGGCTGGAAGATGGGGCCTAGCATGTCGGTTCGTTTCGAACTGGTGGAAGGCTTGATTTTTGATGGTTTGCTGGAGATTGCGTCGCGGCGGTTTCCGGTCGAGGTCTGAACCTCGAGGCCGGTGTGGCCGAGACTGGTTTCTCCTGGCCCTGTCATCCCGGACTGGATCCGGGATCCATCTTTTGCAGCTTCGATGGTTGGTAGTTTGTGCGCGCCTGTTGGCCGGGGGTTGCCCGGCGGCAAGTAACTTTCTTTTGCTTCGCCAAAAGAAAGTAAG
>LNFM01011101.1_pt1 | contig 25914 bp, 6 predicted proteins | sample 596031 | NCBI WGS metagenome assembly LNFM01 (sample SAMN04254537, study PRJNA301005) | activated carbon metagenome | isolation source: dual media filters at the Ann Arbor, Michigan drinking water treatment plant | place: USA: Ann Arbor | reverse complement strand
CCGGCGTCCGCCGCCGGCCGCAACCTGACGGCATTCAAGCGACGCCGCCATCCGGCTGTCGCGCACCGACCGGGAGGCGTCGTAGCACTCACAGACGCGCGCTTCGAGGACCGCGACAGCGGACCGGCAGATCCACCGCAAGGCTCTTTACGACAATATGGCTCGCCACGGGCTGATCCCCGCCCCGCACCGACGGCGGTCGAAACGGTCGCGGGCCAGGTGGAGCTTGCCCGCCGGACAAGCTCCGTACCCCCGCCCGACTCGCTCCCGGAAGAGCCAGATTACCGGTGGGCTGACCGGACCCCTACCAGCGAACGTTCAGCTTCATGCCGACCTGGTTGTCAGTCAGACGCTCGCTGAACAGGCCGCGGTATCCGGCGGAGATCGAGACGCCGTCGGCGGCCTCGACCTCAAGTCCGAACTCCGTAACGCCGGCCAACGGCGGTGTTTCGGCGCCTTCGATGCTGAAGGTTCCAAAGCCCGTCGGCGCGCCGGAGAAGCGCATGTCGCCCGTGGCTTCCCGGTCGCCGGTGGTGAGCAGAACGCCCATGCCGCCATAGACCTTCATCGTCCGGCCGTTGACCCGATAGGGTTGCGAGGCGCGGGCGCTGATGTTCAGCGTCTGCCAGTCCCGCTCGAGTCCGGCGACCGTCAGGGACAGGGCGCCGGCACCGGTTTCGGTGAAGCCATCGACCGAGGCGTTGGACAGGGTCCCGATCACGCCGAGTGCGATCGTGGCGTCACCCTCGAAGCGGAAGCGACGCGCGACGCTGGCGGCGATCGCCTGCCCTTCCGCGTGGGTGTCGCCGATCGCCGTGCCGCTGAACGCGCCGACGGTGACGGTGCGACGGGTGTCCGCCTCGCCGCCAAAGACCGATGCGGTCACGTCGGCGGCCCACTGGCCGTCATCGTAGCCGAAATAGCCGGCCGCATGGCTGAGGTCGGTCTCATAGTGTGACGCACGGTCCACCACATCGCCTTCCATCCGCGACACGCCGGCCGCGCCGCCGAAGCTCCATGGTCCGTTCGACACGCCGTAGCCGCCTGCGAAGCCACTGTGACGGCTGTCGACCGTGGCCTGGCCGGCCCTCTTGCCTTCCAGCTCCTGGTCGCCGGTGAAGACCGACACCCAACCGCCGCTCGCGCCGTTCATGGACGCGCCCGGGTCATAGGCGTTCAGCACGCCGGCCAGCTGGCTGGCCGGGCTGGCACGATCCGCAGTCAGCGACAGCTGGCTGGCGAAGCTGAGTGAGCCCGAGTTGCTGTCGCCGCGACCGCCCGAGGACTGCACGGTCTGCATGAAGTGGTCGTTGGCCGAGAACAGCGAGGTGGTCATGTCGGCCAGTGCCTCGCCGGAGACACTGTCGAAGGCTGCATTGCGCTCGGCGACGGACAGGCCGGCGAGGATGGACAGGACAGCGGCGTAGTCGTCCGAGGCCTCAAGTTGGCCGACGCTGAACGCAGAACCCACCGCGCCCTGGTTCTCCGTCCCCGACTGGCCCGGATCGAAGTCCGTCAACTGACGCAACTCCAGCACGGCGCTGTTGGGGGCAAGGTCGTAGCGAACGCGCCAGAACAGACCATCCTGGGCGGCTGCGGTGAAGGCCGAGCCATTGGAGAAGGTGCCGACGAGCTGGTTGGCCTGGAGGAAGAGGTAGCGGGTCGAGAAGTCAAAGCCGGAAGCCGGTCCCTGGAAGAGCGGCGCGACCGTGCCGCCCGTCAGGGTGGCGGTGCCCAGCACCCGGATCTGGTCGATCATGCTGCCGGCGGCCCTGCCGGTGACATCGATGTTCAGTCGGCCGCCGGTCAGGTTGAGCCCACCGACCGTGAAGCCGCCGATCCCGTTCAACTGATCCGCCAGGCCCGGCGACAGGACGGCGCCGTTCGACAACCTCAGGGCTCCGCCGATCGTGCCGGCGCCCGTCAGGGTCCCGCCGGTCACCGAAACGGCGCCGGTCGTGGAGCCGAGGAAGCGCAGCTCACCCGACTGATTGGTGATGTTTGCGATCGTATGGTCGCCCAGGAGGGTGAACAGGCCGCCGGCGTGCGCCAGCGTGCCCGCGCCGCTGAGCCGCCCGCCGAAGCCGGACTCCGCTCCGCCCAGCGTCAGGCGACCGGTGGAGCCGACGGTCACGTCGCCCATGCCGTACAGCGAACCGATCCGCTCCTGCCAGGCACCGACCGCCAGGGTCGCGCCGGACGAGACCGAAACCGTCGCCGTGTCGGACAGGCGCTCGGAAGCGCCCAGGCGAAGCGTGCCGCCCTGCACCGAAACCAGGTTCTGGGCGGCCGTCCCGTTCAGGATCGACTCCCCGACCAGGTTGAAGAGACGCGCCCCTGCGAGACTGGCGTTTACGGTCGCGCCGCTCAGCTGGGTTTCCCCTGCCGTGAGCGTGCCGGTGCCGTTCAGCGTACCCGACAGACCGAACAGGCCGACGGTGTCGTTGAAGGCGTTCAGGTTCAGGATGGCGCTGTTGCCGACCACCACCGTGGCGGTGTCCGAAAGACGGTTCGAAGCGCCGAGGGCCAGGGTGCCGCCAGCAATGCTGACGACCTGTGAGCCCGAAGTTCCGTTCATCGTCGAGACGCCCGAGACCTGGAACAGGTTTCCGGCACCCAGGTTCGCGTTCACGGTCGCGCCGTTGAGCTGATACTCGCCCGCCGTCAGCGTGCCGGTTCCGTCCAGCGTGCCGTTCAGTCCGGCGACGCCGACCGTTTCGTCGAAAGCGCCGAGGTCCAGGGTCCCGCCCGTTCCGATCAGGAGGGTGGCGGTGTCGGACATGCGATCCGGCGCGCCGAGGGTCAGGGTGCCGCCGGCGATGGTGACGGCTTCCGAGGCCGAGGTCCCGTTGAGCGTCGAGACGCCCGAGACCTGGAACAGGTTTCCGGTGCCCAGGTTTGCGTTCAGCGTCGCGCCGTTCAGCTGGTACTCGCCCGCCGTCAGCGTGCCGGTTCCGTCCAGAATGCCGGACAGTCCGGCGATGCCGACCGTTTCGTCGAAAGCGCCGAGGTCCAGCGTTCCGTTCGCGCCGACCATGAGCGTGGCTGTGTCCGACAAACGGTCCGCAGCGCCGAGGGCCAGCGTGCCGCCGGCGACGTTGACCGCTTCTGAAGCAGACGTGCCGTTCAGCGTCGAGACGCCCGAGACCTGGAACAGGTTCCCGGTGCCAAGGTTCGCGTTCACCGTCGCGCCATTCAGCTGGTATTCGCCGGCCGTCAGGGTGCCCGTGCCGTTCAGCGTGCCCGACAGCTCGCTGATGCCGACCGTTTCATCGAAGGCCCCGATATCCAGCGTGCCGGCCGTCCCGACCATGAGCGTGGCGGTGTCCGACAGACGATCCGCCGCGCCGAGGGTCAGGGTGCCGCCGACGACCGTAACAGCGTCCGACGCCGAGGTTCCGTTCAGCGTCGAGACGCCCGAGAGCTGGTACAGGTTTCCGGTGCCCAGATTGGCGTTCACCGTCGCGCCGTCGAGCTCGTACTGGCTCGCCGTCAGCGTACCCGTGCCGTCCAGGGTGCCGGACAGCCCGGTCATTCCGACCGTTTCGTCGAAGACACCAAGGTCCAGTGTCCCGCTCGCGCCGATGAGGAGCGTGGCGGTGTCAGAGAGACGGTCTGATGCGCCGAGGGTCAGCGTGCCGCCGGCGATGGTCACGGCTTCCGAAGCCGAGGTCCCGTTCAGCGTTGAGACGCCCGAGACCTGGAAGAGGTTTCCCGCGCCCAGGTTGGCGTTCACCGTCGCGGCGTTCAGCTGATATTCGCCGGCCGTCAGCGTACCCGTGCCGTCCAGCGTGCCAGACAGGCCCAGCAGGCCCACCGTGTCGCTGAAGGTGCCGACATCCAGCGTCGCGCCCGTGGCGACGTTGACCCAGGTCAGGTCCGACAGGACGTCGGAAGCGCCGAAGGCCAGCGTGCCGCCCAGAACGTTCGTCAGGCCGGTATAGGTATTGGCGCCCGACAGCGTCAGCGTGCCGCCTATGAGAGTCAGCCCGCCCGCGCCGCCGATGACTCCGTCCCAGGTGCCCCCGTTCACGACGCCCAGTGTATTGGCACCGAGCTCGACCTGGCCGGAGCCGACCAGGGAGCCGATGGCCTCGTCGGACAGGAGCGCGAGGGTGCCGTTCGTGCCGATCGTCACCGTGACGTCATCGCCGATGGCCAGACCGCCCGAGGCCGCCAGAACGCCTGCGTTGATCGCCCAGCCCGCGCTGGAGGTGTCCGCTCCCGTAAGGGTGAAGACGCCCGCGCCCTGCATGGTGCGGCTTTCGAAATTCACGATGGTCCCGATGTCGACCGTGCCGGTGCCGCTGCCGTCCAGCACGAAGGCGTCAACGCCGTCGCCGCCGTCGAGGAGGCCGCTGAAGCTGCCGGTGTCGAACAGGGTGACGGTGTCCGCGCCTGCGCCTGCGCCCACGGAGCCGGTGAGCAAGCCCGCCAGCGAGATCAGATCGTCGCCAGCGTCGGTCAGCACCGAGCCCGTGGTCGTCGAACCGGTCACGAAGGTCAGGGTGTCGTTGAAAGCGCCGACGCTCTCAACGGCATTGCCGCCGCCGGAGATCGACCCCGAACTGGTCAGGTTGAGGCCCGCCAGCGAGCGAACGCCGACAAGGGCACCAGAGATGGTGCCGCTGCTGTCGACCACACCGCCCGCGTTGAGGTTCACGCCATGTGCGGTCGTGCCGGCGATGGTCCCCGCATTGGTGACCGAACCGGCCGCCGTGACGAAGGTGACGCCGCTGAGCTGGCCGGTGATCGAACCGCCCGCGAGGTTGGTCACCGAGCCGCCGTTGCCCCCGACGCCGGAGCCGCTGAGGCCGATCAGGTCACCGGTGTTGGTGAGCGTGCCGCCGCTGCCGATGAAACTCACGGCGCTCGCGCCACGGATCGTGCCCGCGTTGATCACGGTGGAGCCGGTTCCGTCCAGATAGACGCCCGTGCCGGTCCCGGATGTGTTGATCTCGCCGCCAGCCTGGTTGGTCACGATCGAGTTCGCGCCGAACAGCCGGATCGTCGATGCGGCTCCGCCACCCCGGATCAGGCCGCTGTTGGTCACCGACCCCGTGCCCTGGGTGTAGATCGCGTTCGTTCCGGACGTGATCGAGCCGGTGTTCAGGATCGTACCGGTTCCGCCCGCGTAGATGCCCGAGCTGTTGAAGTTGGTGACGGTGGCGTTGATCGAGCCATTGTTCGTCAGGTTCAGGTTCTGCAGCGCGCTGACGGCGAACAGCCCGGTGATGCTGCCCGAGGCGCCGTTGGTCAGGGTCAGGTCCGCATTGGCGTACACTGCGGTGTTGGAGCCGCTGATCGTGCCGAGGTTGTCGATGAAGCCGTTAGCCGCGAAGACGAAGATCCCGGTCCCGTTCAGGCTCTGCACCACGCCGCCGTTCGCGACGTTCACGGTGGCGTTGGAGCCACTCATGATCACGGCGTTGCCCGAGGTCAGGCTGACGTTCGACAGGGTTGCGATCGAGCCGGCACCAACGTTGACGCCGAACGAGGAAGTGATCGGGCCCGTCAGGGTCACGACGCCATTGATCACAACCGAGCCCGTGCCGCTCACGGCATTGTTGAACACGTGGTTGTCGCTGCGCGCGAAGGTCAGGGTTCCGCCGTTGGCCAGCGTCACCGCGCCGAGGATCGAACCGGTCGTTCCACCGGTGCCGATCTGGAGCCGACCTGTGTCGATGGACGTGCCGCCGGTGTAGGTGTTGTCGCCAGTAAGGATCAGCGTGCCGAGGTCGGTCCGCGCCAGTTGGCCTGCACCGGTCAGTTCCGATCCGATCAGGGTCGTAAATGAGCCACCCGCCATGGTGCCGTTGCCGACGCGGATCGTCGTGGTCGCCGCCGCGAGGGTGATCGAGTCGCCCTGGATCGAATAGCCGTCGGCCGCGAACTGCATGCCCGTGACGCCGACGGCGCCTGCCCTGGAAGATGGCGAAGCCGGGTTGCGGCTCCATCGCGCCGTTGAACAGGCCATTGGCGTCGGTCCATTCCGAACCGGCCGCCGTCCAGACGCCCGCGCCGCCGTTGACCGCGCCGTTGTCATGCTGGGCGCCGTTGCCGCCGTCCCAGAACAACAGGGTGGTCGGGGCGTGGATCACATTGATCTGACCCGCGACCGAGGTCTGGACTGACATGCGCTGCGCGCCGCCGGGCGTCGTGCCGAGGGTCAGGCCGTTGTCGGTCAGGACGCCGCCGTAGGTCATCAGGCCATAGACGCCGAAGCCGTAGGCGCCGGTGCTGGCGACGTTCAGCGTGCCGTCCAGCGTCAGGTTGCCTCCGATCGCGAACAGCGCCGGACCGCCCGCGCCGCTGAACGTCGCGTTGACGATCGAGCCGGACGACAGGTTGAGCGAGCTGACGGCCAGGTCACTGCCTTGAGCGCCCGTCAGGATGCCGCCGTTGGCGATGGTCAGGGTGCCGTTGATCGTGCCCGAGCCGCCCAGGGTGGCCCCATTGTTGACGAGGGTGTCGGCCGCGAGCGTGCCGTTGACCAGCAGCGTTCCGCCGTTGACGGTCGCGCCGTTCGTGAAGCCGCCTGCGCCGGTCAGGGTCAACTGACCCGAGTTGTGCGCGAAGGTCTCGAAACCGGTGATCGAGGTCAGGGAGAGCGTCGCCACCCCGGCTCCGCCGAGGGTTGAAGCGAAGCTGTCCGTACCGGTCCCGCCATCCAGTGCGCCGCTGAAGCTGCCGCCCTGGAACGCGAAGGAGTCATTCCCGGCGCCCAGGTTGGCGCTGGTCATCGAGCCCGTCGAGGCCAGGGTGATGTTGTCGATGCCGGCGCCGGTCGCGGCGTTGTAGGCACCGTTCAGGACGCCGGCGACCGTGACGTCACGCGCACCGCTGCCGGCGGCGACTATCGCGCCACTCGTGGTCGATCCTGCCTGCAGATTGATGGCCGTCGCGCCATTGCCGTCGATGAGCACCGAACCAAACATGCTGCCGTTGATCACACCGCCGGACTGGTTGGTGATCGTGGTCAGCCCGTTGGTCGAGGCGTTCTGGATGGCGTAGAAACCGGACCCGCCGGTGATCGTGCCCGAGTTGACGACCGAACCGGTTCCCCGGAAGACGACGCCGGCGAAGGTGTTGCCCGTGATCGTACCGGTGTTGGTCAGCGTCAGGGACGCGGTTGATGAAACCCCCTCTGCCTGGCCCGTGATCGTGCCCGCGTTGACGAGCGTCAGCGCCGCGCCGGTGTTGCGAACACCCCAGCCATTGGTGCCCGAGCCGGTGATGGCGCCGCCCAGCGCATTGGTGAAGCTGCCGCCGTTGGACAGGTTCAGGCCGTCACCACCGGATCCAGAAATGATCCCCGCGTTCGATCCGCTGATCGCGCCGACCGAACGGACACCGAAAGTCCCGCCGGAGATGGAACCCCCGACCTGGTTGTTCAGCGCCAGCGTACCGCCGCCTGCCTGGATGCCGGCCCCGGTCTGGGCCGTGATCGTCCCCGCGTTGACAACGGATGTCGAGCCGCCGTTCCCGAGGACACCGATCGCGCCGCCTGTGACCTGGCCGCCGGCCTGGTTGGCCAGGATCAGCGTGCCGCCGGTGCTGGTGATGCCGTTGCCCGAGGCATCCGTCGATGAGATCACGCCGGCATTGGTAAGATTCATCACGCCGCCGCCGGAGATCCCGGTGAACCGGCCGCGGATCAGGCCGGCCGCAAAGTTGCTGACGGTCAGGTTGCCGGCGCTGTTCTCGATGCCATTGTAAAGGTCGCCGATCACGTTGCCGTAGTTGTTGACGACCAGGGTGTCCGTGCCGCCCTGGTGCCGGATGCCGGCGTTGCTGCCCTGGATCAGGGAGCCTGCACCGGTGTCGGTCAGCGACCCGTTGTTGATCGTGGTGGTGCCGGAAGCACTCGAGACATAGACCGATGCGCCGATCGTGCCGTCACCGCCCGTGCCGACATTGGTGATTGAGCCGAGGTTGTTCAGCGTCGAGCCGCCGCTCGCCAGACGCACGGCGATGAACTGACCGCCCTGGATTGAGCCGCTGTTGGCGACAGAAAGATTGCCGCTGTTCACCGTCACCGCGCTCGCATTCGCGCCGCTGACGACGCCGCCGAGCGTGATGGCCGAGGTGAGGCCATAGGTGGTCACCTCCGCGCCGGTGATCGAGCCGTTGAGGGTCAGCGCGCCCGTCAGGAACACCTCCGACCCGGCGTTCCCGGTGATGTTGCTGCTGTTCACATAGCCGTCGCTCCGGTTGAACCAGACGTTGCTGCTGACCAGTGAAATCGCGCCTGTGATGGACCCGGTCGTACCGCCGTTTCCGATCAGCAGGTTGGAGAAGCCATCAACCGTCGTCCCGCCCGTGAAGGTATTGGTCCCCAGCAGGGTGACGGCTCCGCCGGACGTCATGCGGAACGAGCCTGTGCCGGAGATGGCGGACGCAAAATTCCCCGCGCTGCCCTGGCTGAACACGAGGGCGCCGTTGTTGAGGACGCTGCCACCGGAGATGGTGGTCGTCTGCCCGCGCAGCGTGGTGCCCGACTCGATCCGGGTCTGGCCGGTCCAGTTGTTCCCGGTGTTGGTGAGGACGAACGTCCCCGCATTGGCCACGCCGTTGGCGTCCACGCTGCTGAAGACCAGCGGCTGCCCGGCCGTCGCCTGGGTGATGGCGCCGCTCAAGGTGGCCGTGATGCCGGTTCCGAACGTCTGCAGGGTGGTCGGGTTGTTGACCGGGTCCGACGCGGCCAGTGAGATCGCGTTCGTATAGGTCCCCGTTGAGCCGAACTGCAGCGTCGGGTTGATCATGGTGATCAGGCCCGTGCCCAGCGCCGCGGCGTTCATGGCGCGAACGGTGGCGCCATTGATGGTGATGCCGGCGGTCAGGCCCGTGCCGTTGAGGATCAACAGGCCGTCGTTGCCGCCGCCGTCGCCGGCGTTGATCGTGGTCAGGCCCGCGCCGTTGCCGGTCAGGGTCCAGGTGCCGAGGTCCAGCTTGCTCAGGATCGAGGCGCCGATCACGGAGCCGCCGCTGAGATTATAGGTTCCGCCGGCACCGTTGGCGGCCGTGCCGTCGCCGGTTCCTCGCAGCCGCAGCGTGTTGGTCCCGCCGCCCAGGTCCGCCGTTCCGAAGACGGCGGCGCCGAGGGTCCCGGCGTTCTGCAGCACGATGCCCGACGCGCCGTCGGTGGTCGCCAGACCGGCTGTGCCGCGGCCGCTGTAGATCGACAGCGTATCGTCGGCCGAGCCGGTCAGGATCGAGCCGGTGATCGAGCCGGCGTGCAGGTTGATGGTCGAGGTCTGGTTGTTGAACTGGGCAAATGCGCCGCCTGAAGTCGCGCCACCGGTTGCTGACCCGTAGTTGTTGAAGGTCGTGACTCCGCGCGTCTGGACGGCCATGCCGAAGACCGCATCGGTGCCGCCAGTCAGAACCCCGCCTGCGGCGTTCGTGATCGTGCCGCCGCCGGTGCTCAGATTGATTGCGGAATAGGTGGGTTCGCCGATCGTCCCCACACGATCCGTGACCGTGATCGAACCCGAGTTCAGGATGGTCCCGCCCAGCGCCCAGATGGCGTCCTGGGTGTTGGCGGCAAAGCCCTGGCCGCCCCGGATCGCGCCGGTGTTGGTCAGGGTCAGCGTGCCGGCGTTGGAGAAGATCGCTGCGCCGCCGCCGCGGATCGTGCCGCTGTTGGTGATCGTCCCGCCGTTGGCGAGGTTGATCGCATAACCCGTGCCGCCGAACGTGTAGACACCCGCACCGTCGACCGAACCGAGGCCGATCAGTCCGCTGTTGTTGATTGTGCTTGCGCCGGTCGCCGAAATCGCAGGGCCGACGCCGACGATTTGACCGCCCGCATTGTTGGTGAGCGTCAAGGCGGTGCTGGTGATCGCGGCCTCGGTGTTCGAGGCTGTCCAGATATTGCCCGTGTTGTTCACCGTGAGCGAACCGGTCGCGCGAATCGCCGCCCCACGTGTGGCTCCGACCTGCCGGATAACCGCCCCGGCCGCGTTGTTGACCGTGCTGCCCGAGCCCAGATTGACCGTGTACGGGCCACCGGTGCTGGTCTGCAGAATGCCTGTGCCGTTGTTGTTGATCGTCACGGCGGAGGTCGCGGTGACCGCGGCGCCGAGGTTGGCGGTGATGAAACTGCCGCCGGTGATCACGCCCGTGTTGGTAAGCGTGCCGCCGCCGCTCGAGAAAACCGCGCCGCCATAGGAGGCGGAGGTCATCGTCCCCGAGTTGGTGACGTCCATCCGCGAACCGTTGGACAGGAAGATGTTGCCGTCGACGCTGATCGTGCCCGCGTTGTTGAAAACGACGGGATTCCCCGCCGCGAAGGTCGCGGCGAAATTGTTCAGGCCGGACACGACGGCGCCAGCCAGCACGTTGACGGTTCCGCCGTAGGTCATGACGGCATAGGAACCGCCGGCGACGTTGAAGGCGCTGGTGTCGAAGTTGAGCGTTGCACCATTGCGCACCGTCCAGCCCTGCCCCGATGAGGCGCTGGCTCCGGTGAGGGTCAGCGAGCCGGACTGCAGGTCACGCAGGAAGAAGCTGGTCGTCGCGTTCGCGGCGCGCGAGGCGGAGTTGCCGGCACCGAGCAGGACGTTGAAGGTGTTGATGCCGCCGCCGCCGTCGATCGTTCCGCCGATCGTGCCGCCCTGCCAGTTGAAGGTATCGGCACCCGCGCCGAAGCTCGCGCTCGTCATCGATCCGGTCGAGGCCAGGGTGAAATTCACCGCTCCAGTCGCGCTGGCACCCGAGTAGGCACCCGTCAGCGCGCCGGCGAGGCTCACCGTGGTGGTCCCCGACGCAATCGAGTTCACGGAGCCCGTGGTCGAGCCCGCTTGCAGATCAAGCGTATTGGTCCCGCCGCCGTTGTTGAACAGCGCGATGGCGGGCGTACCGTTGCTCCCGCCGTTTCCGGTGATCGATCCCCCGTTCAGGTTGGTGATCGAAATGTTGCCCCCGCCGCCGTAAATCCCGGCGCCGCCCGCTGCGATAACGCCAGAGTTGACGACGGTGAGCCCGGTATTCGCGGAAATGCCGATTGCGCTGCCGACGGTCGTGATCGAGCCGAAATTGGTGACGTTACCCGCCTGCCCAAACTGAATGGCTGAGTTTGCGTTCGTGGTGGAGTTGCTGATCGTGCCGTTGTTCACGATCACGCCATCGCCTGACTGTATCAGAATCGTGCGGCCGTTGGTGCCACTGGCGGTGATCGTCGCGCCTGCGCCGACATTGATGGTGTAGCCTTGGCCGACCGTATTCACCGCAGCCAGCCCGCCGCCGGTGATGTCGGCGTTCAGGTTCAGTACGTTGCCGGTGGTCGCCGCGCTGGACGAATAGATTGCGCTGCCAGTGGCGGTGATCGCCGCAGTGTTAGTCACCGAAACGACGCCGGTGCCGGCATTCGTTGCATTCACGCCGGTCGCGAACGCGGTCAGGTTGCCGATCGCAGCGCCCACTGTGACGTTGACGGCCCCCGTTCCGCCCGAACTGGACGCAATGATCCCCGTTCCGGTACCCGCTGCGTTACTGTTGATCGTGCCGGTGCCGCTGGTGGTGACGTCCGCTCCATCCGTGTTGGTCGAGTGAATGCCGATGGGGGCGACGATGGCCGCTTGGGACTGGATGTTGCTGCGGCCGCCAGTGGCGTCCGCGCGAATTCCGGTCACCAGGGCATTGATTGACCCGCCGGTCATCTCAATGAAGCTGCCGTAGAAATTACTGGCGTTGATGCCGGTGTCAAAGCCCGAGATGGTAGACGTACCGAGTTGAATGCCCGCATTAATGGCGCTGACGGCGTTGAATCCGGCAACATGGGTGCCGTTGGCCACGAACGAGAGGCTTCGGCCGGACGCGTCGAACGATATATAGCCCGACGGTGCCTGGAGGTTTATGCCGTAGCTGCCTGTGAAGGTTGAGCCGCTGGAAGTAATTCCCACGCCAAGATTGGCGTTGGTCGAGACATACAGGGCTGAGCCGCCATTCACCGTCGTGGTCAGGGTGTTAACGCCGGTCAGGGTTACACCGGTCGAGTTCAGACCACTGGTCAAGCCCACGACGCGCAGGGCGTCTGAAGAGGGCGCACCTGTCGTATTGTTGACGGTGACGCCGATGACGTTCGTCTGCGTCGACTGTGTCACGTTGGTGAGCTGGACGCCGCCGCCCGACCCCGACTGATCATTGACCGTAGGATTGCTGCCTCCGGTCCGGGCGATCGTGCCTCCACCGGCCGGGCTGACGACCGTCTGGGCAAAGGCGGTCGAGGCTGCGAGCGAAGCCGCGATCAGCGCCGTCGAGGCCAGAAGGCCGACACGAATACGCCTCGGTGCGTCGAAAGACTGTCTTGTTGGTCATGTCGCCCACCTACCCGACCCCGTCTTTCAGACAGGGGCGCTACAAAACGGCGGACCAACGCGGACATGCCGTAGGAAGACACAACTTCCCAGTGCGGGACTAACACCGGTTTCCGGGATGAGGAATGTCCAGGAATCTCAATGAATGAGACACTCAGGTAGGATTTCAGTAACCATTTCGAGTTGACATTTTCGGCACCCGGCCCTCAGTGCCGGGGGTGCCTGTACAGGCCAGCAACGGTCAGCCAGCCGCGATAGACGTACGGCGAAGGTCCGGAAATAGTTGAGCTTGTTTGAGCCATGCGGCCGCGCTCCAGCAGTCGCGCCGGGAGTGGCGCGATGCTCCTGAGCCGACCTCGTCCGTCGCACCAACTGAATCCCGGACTTTCCGAACCCGGCGAAAGCGACAGGAAGGTGGCGCTATTGAACGCTCTACCTATCCGCGCACCCAGGACCAGTCAGGGCCCTCACGCTTGAACGAACCTTCCCGGCTGACCAGCGGCACCGGATGGAGAGCGTCGGCCCCTGGACGGACAACTCCGTCTCCGCGACCCATCGTGAGAGAAGGACGTTCGGAGCCCGCCCCCGAGGACACGTGTCACCATTTGAGATTCACGGGCAATATTTGAGACTCAAAGACATGTTTTGAGACGCACGGACAACTTCTTTGTTATTCCGCGCGTGCAAGACGAGACAAAACTGTATAATCACGACTACATATTCTTTTGTTTTGTCGATTGTTCCAGAGTAGTGAGTTGACGAGTTCGCGTACGCTTTCCTGGGATGTTTCGACCCTCACCCTGCCCGACGCCTTTGAACGCTATCTGGCGGGAATGGCGGATTTCTATGAGGTCTCGGACGTCAGCGAAGAAGACCGTCGGAACTTCTTCAACGTTACACGCACCACGCTGAACCCATCGGGCGCGATTGGCCAGGGTCGATCCGTGCGGCAGACACTTGCGCGCGGTCCCGCGACGCTCCGGCGATCCGACGTCGACGGCCTCAACATAATGATCAACCGCACCGCCGTGGTCGGGGACTGCGACGGCCGGCCGGTGAGCGCACAGCCCGGTGCCCTGCAGTTCCGTGACATGAGCCGGCGGTCCATCTCCCGCCTCGACTCCGTCGATGTGTTGACCGTGCTGGTTCCACGCCATCTCATCCCGCGAGTACTGTTGAGACCGGACGTGCACGGACTGGTCCTTCCGCCGGATGAACCCGGCGTCCGGCTGATCGACGCGCAGATGAACACGCTGATCGATCTGGCCGAGATCCTGAGCGAGGCCGAGCTCGAGACCGGCGTGCAGGCCCTTCTCCTCGTTGCCGCCCATGTTGCGGGCGCCGAGGTCTCTATCGAAGGCGCCGAGCTGGCGGCCCTGCAGGGTACCGTGCGCCGGGCCGCGGCCGAATACGTCGAAGGCCGCATCAAGGCCATGGACCTGCCCATCAACATCGACGCCGTCGCAAATGCGGGGGGTGTGTCACGCGCGACGCTCTATCGAGCCTTCGACGGCGAGGGCGGGGTCAACCGATACATCCAGGATCGCCGCCTGCACCATGCCCGGAGTGCTCTGCGCCGCCGCCGGGGTCCAAGCCCGACGATTGCGGAGATCTCCCACGACTATGGCTTCGCCTCGCCCAATCACTTCAGTCGGCTGTTCCGGACCCGCTATGGGTATTCACCGAAGGAGGTGGGCGGCTCCGAAGCGCCACCCGACATCACGATGTCGACCGGCCCCATGCGACACGATCTCCTGGGCGACTGGTTCAAGGATCCGGGCATCCGCGACGGCCTCTGACCCGGCGTCAGGGCCAGGGCCGGAGGATCCCGGCGACCGTATCGCTATCGGGATCGGTCCATGCCGTCCCGCCGCGCTGACAATCACCGTTGGAAGGGGGGCCGCATGCATCATGCGGCCCCCCTTCCCTTTTCGGATCAGAACGCCTTGCTGCCCTTGATGCGCAGACCGTTCATGGCCTCGCCGTTGCTGAAGGCGCCGTTGTACTCGCCGGTCCAGGACCAGCCGTCGCGGGCGCGCCAGCCCAGGCTCAGACCCAGATTGAAGCGCGAACGCTCCCAGCCCTCCTGGCCGATGGCGTAGCCGGGGCCGTCGAGCCAGTCGGCGTAACGCAGGCCCTGGAGTCCTGAGTCACCGAACTCATGGGTCCACTCGACCCGCACGCCGGGGACCCAGAGGTCATGGCCGCGCAGGACCTCCTGTTCGTAACGCAGGCCCAACGCCCCCTGAAGGGACTCCACGCTGCGCGCCTCATAGGAGAGCGCCCAGAATGGCGAGCCGGTTTCGGCATAGGCGTCGAGGTCGGCGTTCAGCACCTCGACCCGGCCGTAGCCGAGCCAGCGCGCCGGGCCGGCGACCCGGTCGAGCCCGGCCGACAGTGAGCCGAACAAGGCCGTGCCGTCCCGCTGGCCGAACACCAGGCTCTGATCCACCGGCGTGCGCCGATGCATGTCAAAGCCGAGTTCGCCATAGCCGAGGATGCCGTCGATGAAGACATCGGCCGTCGGCCGCCAGCTGCCATAGGCGACCGCCAGGCGGCTGTCCGCCTCCATGCGCGACCCTTCAGAACCCACATCGGTGTTCTCCTGGCCGAAGCCGATCCCGACGCCGAGGTCGAGGTTGTCGGCCAGGCCCAGGTCGACGCCCACGCTGATCCCCGAAGTGGTGATCGACATCTCTGCCGTCCGGGTCGTGGCGTCACGTTCGCCGAGGCTGATAGCGCCGCCGGCCCAGACGCGCGGACCCGAAGACTCGTTCGAACCAGGGCCGCCAGAGCCGGGACCGCCCTCTCCGGTGTTCAGACCATCCTGAAGCCGGCCGGCCGGCGAACGCCCGCCCGATGCGTCCGCCCCGACCCGATCGCCCCAAACCATCCGGTTCAGTTCCTCGCGGCCCGACAGGTCACGACCGCCGGGAGCCTCACGGTCCATCGCAGTGGCCAGTTCGCCCATCGACGCGCGACCTTCGTCCAGCGGCGTGAAGGCGCTGCCGTCCAGGGTCAGGTTCATCGCCGCCCCGGCCTGGTTTCCGCCGCCGCGGTGCAGTTGCTCCAGACGGCGACCGAAGTTGCCCAGCTGGGTTCCCACCATCCGCCGCGCCGCCTCGGCCTGGGCCGAGTTCAGACCGCGCACGTCCGGGTCGGCGCTGGGGTCAGGACGGCCGATGACCGTCACGCTCAGCGCCGCGAAGCCGGTGTTGCCGAAGCCGTCCGTGGCCGTGACGGTGAAGGCGAAGGTCCCGGCCGTGGTCGGCTTGCCGCTCAGCAGGCCTGCAGGAGTCAACGTCAGCCCCGTCGGCAAGACACCGGCGGTGACGGCGAAGCTGTAACCGCCCTGCCCGCCCGAGGCCTGCAACTGCTGGCTCCAGGAGACGCCCGCCAGACCATCCGGGAGGGTCGTCGGGGTCACGGTCAGGGTCGCCGAAGCGATCGTCAGGGTCACATTGGTGGTCCCGGAATACGGGCCCGCGCCGGTGGCGCTGTCGGTGGCCCGCACCTGGAAGGCGAAGGTCCCCACGACCGTGGGCGTGCCGCTGATCTGGCCCGTGGTCGACAAGGTCAGGCCGGCGGGCAGGGCGCCCGAGGCGATCGTATAGGTGTAGGGCGCAACCCCGCCCGCCGCCGCCACGGTCGCCGCGTAGGGCGTGCCGCGCGTGCCGGAGGTCAGGTTTGCCGGCGTGACCGCGATGGCCGAGGCCGCGACCGTCAGGGTCACCGGTTGCGACGCCGTATAGGGACCTGCGCCCGTCGAGGCGTCGGTCGCCGCGACGGTGAAGGTGAAGGCACCGCCCTGGGTCGGCGTGCCCGAGAGCACACCGGCCGGGGACAGGGTCAGCCCGGTCGGCAGGGCACCGGCCGTGACCGCATAGCTGTACGGAGCCACGCCGCCCGTGGTCGAGAAGTTCTGGCTGTAGGCCTGGGCCGTCGTCGCGTTCGGCAGGACCGGGGGCGTGACGGTCAACGCCGGGGCGTCAATGGTCACGTCGTGAACCACCGAGATGCTGAAGGGCCCCGTGCCCGTCGAACTGTCGGTGGCCGTGACCGTGAAGCTGAAGGGGCCACCCGCGGTGGGCGAGCCCGACAGGGTTCCGTCCGTGGCCAGGGTGATCCCGGCCGGCAGGGCTCCGCCCGTCACCGCATAGCTGTAGGGCGCGGTGCCGCCGGAGGTGGTCAGGGTCTGGCTGTAGACGGCGCCGATCTGGCCGGAAGCCTGGGTGCCCCCGGTCAGCGACAGGGTCGGCGACGCAATGACGATGGACACCATGGCGGGCTGCGACACACCCGAGGACGGCGAGCCGTCCTTGGCCGGGGCCGCGGCACCGCCGTCATCGAAGCCAACCGCGCGGTAGGTGAAGCTGTCCCGGCCGAAATAGCCGGCGTCAGGCGTGTAGGTGACTTCGAAGCCGTTGACCGTCGCCACGCCGTGAGCCGGAGGGGTCACGATCTCGATGCGGACCGCGTTCTGCACCGCCCCGGACAGGTCGATCACAGTCGGATCGCCCGCGCTGGCCGGGGTGACCGTGACCACGACGTCCTCGACGTCAGTGACTACGGGATCGGCCGGCTGCGCCACGGCGATGATGTAGGCCTGGCTCGTCGACAGACCATTGGCGTCGGTCGCGGTCACCGTGAGCGGGTAGGATCCGCTCGCCGTCGGCGTACCGGACAGGACGCCGGAGCCGGACAGGTTCACCCCGGCAGGCAGGGCACCGCCGGTGAGAGTGAAGCCGTAGGGGCCCGTGCCTCCGCCGACCTGGATGGTTGCGGCATAGATCACGCCCACCTGGCCCGAAGGCAGGGTCGGGGTGGTGATGGTCACCGGCGAATAGGTGAAGCGCACAGTCACCGAAGCCGGGGAGGCATTGCCCACGGAGTCGACCGCAACGGCCGACAAGGTGTTCTGGCCCGCTGGCAGGACCGACGTCGGCGTGTAGCTCCAAGTACCGCCCGTAGCCGTCACCGACACCGGCGCAGCTCCGTTGAGGGTCAGTTGCACGATCGAGCCGTCCTCGGCCGTCCCGGAGATGACCGGCGTGCCGTCGTCGGTGACCGAGCCGTCCGTCGGCGTATCGATGACCGGAGCCGCAGGCGCCGAGGCGTCAACGGTGAAGGCTGTCGTCGTCGAGGCGGGCGAGAGATTGCCCACCGAATCCGTCGCCGTCGCGCTGGCGCTATGTGCGCCATCGGCCAGGATTGAGGATGTGAAGGTCCAGTCGCCCGAACCGTTCGCCGTCGCCGTTCCTGCGGCCGCACCATCGATGGAGACGGTGACCGTGGCGTCGGCCTCGGCCGTACCAGAGATCGTGGGCGTGTTGTCGGCCGTCGCCGAGCCGTCCACCGGGACCGTAATGGTCGGTGCAACCGGAGCTGTGGCGTCGACTGTGAAGCTGCTGATGGTCGAGACTTGCGAGAGGTTTCCGACCGCGTCGGTCGCCGTCGCACGGACGGTGTGAGGGCCGTCGGCGAGCGTCGTCGACCCGAAGGTCCAGACGCCCGAGCCGTTCGCCGTCGCCGTGCCGGCCGCTGCGCCGTCGATGGAGACCGTGACCGTGGCCCCGGCTTCCGACGTACCGGAGATCGCCGGCGTGTTGTCGGCGGTAGTCGAGCCGGTCGCCGGTGCCGTGATTGTCGGCGTGGCAGGGGCCGTGACGTCGACAGTGAAGTTGATCGTGGCCGAGGCGGGCGAGAGATTGCCCACCGCATCAGCCGCCGTCGCGCTGACCGTGTGAGAACCGTCGGCCAGGGCTGCAGTCGTGAAGGTCCAGGTCCCCGAACCGTCCGTCGTCGCCGTGCCGGCGACTGCGCCGTCAATGGTTACCGCCACGATCGAGCCGGCTTCCGCCGCCCCGGAGATCATCGGCGTGTTGTCGGCCGTGGCCGAGCCGTTGACCGGTGCCGCGATCGTCGGCGCGGCCGGAGGGATCCGGTCGACCGTAAAGGTGTTCGTTGCGCTGTCGGGTGACAGATTCCCGGCCGGATCGCTGGCCGACGCACGGACCGTGTGGGGGCCATCCGCCAGGGTCGGTGAGGCGTAGGACCAGGTCCCGCCTGTCGTCGCCGATCCAGGGAGGGTGCCGATCAGGGCACCATCGACATAGATATGGACCGTGCTGCCGGCCTCAACCGTTCCGGAGAGGCCCGGGTTGGCGGTGTTGATGCGCGCGCCGTCCGCCGGCGTGGTCACCACGGGCACCGCGGGCGCGACAGCGTCCACGGTGAAGTTGATCGTGGCCGAGGCCGCGGACGCGCCGCCATTGAGGGTACTGGCGATGGCATGGACGGTGTGCGTCGAGCCGTCCGCCAGGGCAGAGGGTTGCTGCAGCGACCATGGGCCACCGCTACCGGACGGGACCGTCGTGCCGATGCTGACCCCGTCCACATAGACGGTGACGGTGGAGCCGACGACGCCCGTGCCCGAATAGATGGGACGCGCCAGGCTCGTGCTGCCGTCGACCGGCGACAGGATCACCGGGACCGCCGGCGGTGCGACATAACCGTAGAAAGCCGTTCGGCTGCCGGTTCCGGCCGGGTTTGTGACCGCGACCGTCTTGGAGCCGGCGCTCACGCCTGCCGGGATTGTTGCGGTGATGCTGGTGGTGCTGACCACGGTGACGTTCGTGGCGGCGACACCGTCGATGGTCACGGCCGTGGCGCCGTTGAAGTTCGTGCCGGTGATTGTAACCGACGTGCCACCGGCGAGCGGGCCGAAGTTCGGGGTGATGGCAGAGATGGCGGGTGTCTTGTACACCGTGATGGTGTTTGAGGTCGCCGGCACACCGGTCAAGGTCACGGTGGTGGTTGCGGTGCCGGTGCTCGTCGGGGCGCTGGTCACGAACTGGAAAGCGCCGGCGACGCTCGTCGTCTGGTCAGACGTGGCCGTGCAGCTTGCGCCCGCGGCCAGATTTAAGTTGCTGAGATTGAAGCCGGAACTGGCGTTGTAGTTGCCGGCCCCCCCGCAGAACGTGCCAAACGCGGTCAGGGAGAACGGCGTGTTCGCACCGTTCGAAGCGACCCGTACGCCCTGGATTGCAACGTCGTTCGGATTGGTCACGGTCACGCTGAAGCGCGTGGTCTGGACGCCGGCAATCACATCCGGCGACCATGTCACCGTCGCCGTCGGCGGCAGAAGGTAGCGATAACCGTTGGCCAGGGTCACGGACTGGCCAGATGCCGTGGTGACGACAAGATCGACCGACCCACCCGTGGCCCGTGCGGGCGGGGCAACCTGAATCCCGGTGGCGCTTTCGCCGAGAACGGAGGCGGGGCTGCCGCCGATCGTCACCGTATTGCCACTCGGGGAGAAGTTGGCGCCCGTGATCACGATGCCGGCGGGCGGCGTGCTGGCGTGGGCGGCACCCTCAGCAGGGCTGACGCTGCTGAGGGTCGGGGCCGGAACAAAGGTATACTGGTCAGCCGCGCTGGTCGCACTGGTCCCGCCGGCGGTGGTCACCCGTACGTCGACCGTTCCTGTTCCGGCCGGCGCTGTCGCGGTTATCTGGGTGGCGCTGTTGACCGTAAAGCCCGTCGCCGGGGTGGCCCCGAAGGTGACCGCCGTGGTGCCGGTGAAGCCCGTACCGGTGATGGCTACTGCGGTGCCGCCGACGGCCGGACCGAAGGTCGGACCCACGCTCGTGATCGTAGGTGCAGCGACATAGGTGTACTGGTCGGCGGCGCTGGTCAGACTGGTTCCGCCTGCGGTGGTGACGCGTATGTCGACCGTGCCGGAGCCCGCCGGGGCCGTCGCGGTAATCTGGGTGGCGCTGTTGACCGTAAAGCCTGTCGCCGCCGTGGCACCGAAGGTCACCGCCGTTGTACCGGAGAAGCCTGTTCCGGTGAGGATCACCGATGTGCCGCCGCCGGTCGAACCGACGCTCGGGCTAACGCTCGCAACGGCGGGCCTGGCCACATAGGTGTACTGGTCGGCCGCGCTGGTCGCGCTGGTCCCGCCCGCGGTGGTGACGCGCACGTCGACCGTGCCGGTGCCTGCCGGGGCCGTCGCGGTGATCTGGGTGGCGCTGTTGACCGTGAAGCCCGTCGCCGCCGTGGCGCCGAAGGTCACCGCCGTCGCGCCGCTGAAATTGGTACCCGTGATAGTCACCGCCGTACCGCCGGCGGACGGACCGGCGCTCGGGCTCACGCTCGAGACCGTGGGCGCAGCCACATAGGTGTATCGGTCAGCCGCGCTGATCGCGCTGGTCCCGCCTGGGGTGGTGACGCGCACGTCAATCGTGCCCGAGCCCGCCGGGGCGGTCGCCGTGATCTGGGTGGCGCTGTTGACCGTAAAGCCCGTCGCCGCCGTGGCACCGAAGGTCACCGCCGTCGCGCCGGAGAAGCTCGTCCCGGTCAGGGTCACCGACGTGCCGCCGGCGGTCGAACCGACGCTCGGACTCACGCTCGTGATGGCGGGTGCAGCGACGGGAGCGACATATGTATAGGCGCTTCCGCCCGTGGGGGCCGACGACCCGGCTGAATTGACGACGACAACCTCGGCCGGGCCGGCCGGCCGCGCGGGGGTCGTCAGCGAAATCCTCGTCGGACTCTGGACATAAAAGCTGGCTGAAGCGCCGCCGACCGTCACGCTTGTTGCGTCGTTGAACCCGGTGCCCGTCACTGTCACGGAGGTGCCGCCGGCCGTCGAACCCGTGGACGGCGCCAGTGTCGTCACTGTCGCCGTCGCCGGGCCCGTATCCAGAGCTACACTGCTAAACTCAATATCGTGAGCCGCACTCGCATCAACGAAGATGCCGATCGAGAACTGCCCGCCACCCGCTTGCGCGATCTGGTTCATGCGCTGGACACCCGCGGCGTTCAGCGTAACCCTGCCCGGCACCGTGGCGTAGGCGGCGCTCGAAATCGTGCGTGATCCGTAGGAGGTGCCGACCCGCACCAGACTTCCGGCATTCGAGGCGGAGAGGTTCACGCCGTCGATTCCCGACACCTTCACGGTGACGGAGCCTCCATTATAATTGTACGCCCGGAAGGAGAGGTCGACCGCCGAATACGAGGTGCCCGACGGGATCTGGAACACCGCCCAGCCAACGAACTGGATCAGCTGGCTCGCGGCGGAGGCAGAGTAGGGGCTGGTTGTGAACGACGTATTCGTCCAACTGCCGCCAGAGTTGCTGCTCGACACATAGCCTGAAGTGTCAGGTGTCAGGGTGAACGACTGGGCCTTGGCGCTCTGCGGCGTCAAGCCCAGGGCGAGGGCCATGAGCGGAAGGACCCACACGGCCGAATATCTGCTGCCCAGGCTGCAAAAGGCGCGCGCGACAAGGCTCACAAGGCCGCGAACGGCCTGCACAACACCTGACATGGTACTCAATCCCCCGGGCGCCGGAGACCGGCGCTGACGCAAACAGCCCCGCACAGCGCGACCGGTTAACGGATCGTTAGCAATGCGACCCGCCCGCCTAACACGGGTCGGCGCGGCGCGATTGAACGCGGCCTGGCAAAAACTTGAATGCCGTTCAGGGGTTATGGTTACGCTTGGAGGTTAACCTTCAGGCGCGGGATCGATCTTCATCTTGCGATAGTCGCGAGGCGAGAGGCCGAAGCGCTGGCGGAACGCCCGGCTCAGATGCGCCGCGTCGCTGAACCCCAGACGATGCGCGATGTTGCCGATGGGCTCGACCCGCTCCAGTCCCGTCAGGGCAGCCCGAGCCGCATCCAGCCTGCGCGCCAGCAGCCACGCGGCCAGGCCACCGTCGCCGCGGAACGCCGCCGTCAGCGCGTTGGCCGGAACCTTCAGCACCCGGGACAGCTCGGCGGCTGAGGCTCCCTGCAATCCCAGCCGGTGTTCGATGGCGTCGATCGCCGCGGCGCGCAGGCCGTCGTCGGCCGGCGTGATGGAAGGCGCGGCGGGTACGGCCTGTTCGGCCCCGATCGCCAGCAATTCCAGAAATGCCCGTTCGAACCGGGCAGCGCCCGCGGGGGTCAGGGTCGGCACCATGCGCCACAGGGTCTGGGCCAGATCGATCGCCGCCGCCGCCGCATCGCCGTCGATGACCAGTCCATGCAGCCGGTCGACCGGCGAGAACCAGACCCCAGCGAGCTCCCGCGGGACGAACAGGGAATAGGTCAGGCTGGCCGTCGAGCCGTGAAGGGAGGGGCGGCCCAGATCATGGAAGTGATAGGATCCCGACGGCTCAACGAACGCCCGGCCATCCAGAACACCCTTTGCCGCTCCTCGAACCATCATGTTGACGATGATGGGCTGGAAGTCGGAGACGCGGATATCCTGCTCCCGGCGCTCCCAGGTCATGGCGGTGATTTCCGTGCGCAGGAACAGCAGCTGGCCGAGCGGCACGCTTTCCATCAACACATTGAACGGCTCGGTCGGCACCGTGCGGTAGACCCGCTCGGTCCGCGGCCAGTCCCGATTCAGCCAGGCGTCGTAACGTTCATCCGGCGGCAGGTCCTCAGTCGAATAGCGCAGGATTGGAACCGACGAGGCAGAGGAGGACATTCAACACAACTCATCGACGCAGAAGGCAACTTCGGGAAAACGGCGATTCTCTCGATCACTGGATCTGTGGAGCAGGGCTATCCCGTACCGCAGGAGTTAGCCAGCGTATCCCGGCACCTATGACCGGAGAGACCTGTCAGACCGATCCGACTACCGTCCGGGCGTCGCGCGCCCGACTTCCGCGGCGGCGCTTGCTCGTCCCACGGGATCGTCACATCAGCCGGACGGCGGGCACCAGCATGTGGAGTTCGTGCAGGGCCGTGATCCCCCAGAAAAGAGGCACGGCCAGGAGCATGGCCGAGCCGTCGCGCAGCGTCGTCAGGAAATACTCCGGCGCCACTGTCAGGGCAGGCGCGTCCCGCCAGCCAGACCAGCGCGGCCAGAACCGCGGCGTCGAGTCGCGATAGCGACGATAATCTTCGTCAAACGCCCCCAGAAGCCAGGCCTCCTCCTGCCGCACCGTGGCGAGAAACACCCCCATTGCAATGACGGTGAACAGGCCGGCGAGCATCAGGCTTCCGGTCTGGGCCCCCATGCCGAAGGCGCCCAGGAAGCTGAAGACATAGAGGGGATTTCGGGAGACCGAATACGGCCCGCGATCGACGATCTCCGACTTCTTGCGGCCACCGATATAGAGCGAGCACCAGGCGCGCCCGACGATGGCGACGACGAGTGCGATCACGCCGGCACCGAGGATGACCGCGTGGGTGACCGATCCGGCAAGGGCGGGAGATGTCACCACGGACAGGCCTGTAACCCCGAGGATGGCCACCAGCAGCACCGCCTTGCGGATACGCTGGACCCTCTGGATGGCGCGCGGGTCGGGTCGCGCGCCACCGGGCAGGGATGGCTCGATCACCTGAATTTCCGACGCTCCGGGTCCGGCGAGCAAATCCGTCACAGGTGGGTCCTGACCTGGACGAGGAGCGTACGCGCCTCGGCCTTCCGGCCGCGGTCGGCCGCCGCCCTGCCCGGCCGGGCCGGTGCCGCGAGCGCGCGTTCCAGCGCACGCGCCGCGCCCGCGTAGTCATGCTCCCGGTTGAGCAGGTCTCCCATGAAGTAGTTGGCGTCGACGTCGTTGGGGGCGATCGTCAGGGCACGCTGGAGATAGGTGCGTGCGCGCGTGCGGTTGCCGAAGCCGATCGGGGCTCCGGGCACCTGGGCATAGAGCGAACCCAGCGATGTGAGCGCCGCCCCGTTGAGCGCCCGGGGATTGATCGCCTCCGCGCGTTCCAGCAGGGTGCGGGCCTCCCGGGCCAGGCCAAGCGCGCCGAGACCGCCGCGCAGCCCGGCTTCGGAGGCCGTGATAATGGCGCTCCAGATGAGAGGCTCGGCGCGACCGGGAGAGGCGGCGACGACCGCATCCGCCTGGATGTTCAGCCGGGCCATCTCCGCCAGCCGCGTGCCCTGCGGAACCTCGTAATTGATGTGGTCCCAGCTTCGCTGAAGCACGGCGACACGGTCGTCCACAGCGTCGGCGCGGGCCGGTTGGACGGCGGCCAGTGTCAGGGCCGAGGTCAGGCCCAGGGCCAGAATCAGGCGTTTCATGACGAACTCCTTCAATGCGGTTGTGAGGGGGCGAACAGGGCGCGGGCCTTGAGGTCGTTGGCGCGCAGGGCGCCGTCGATCAGGCCCGGCGCGAAGCCGTTGAGGCGCACGAACAGCGCCTCGGGGAAGCCGAGGTAGACGTCCTTGCGGTCGTCCCGAATGGCTCTGACGATGCGCCGGGCGATCGCCTCGGGCTCGTCCATGGTTCAGGGGCGTCCGCACGGCGCGCGGGGCGACATAGGTGACGCCGACCCCCGTCTGGATCAGTTCGCGGCGAAGCGCCTGGCTGAGCGCGCGAAGTCCGGCCTTGGAGCTGGAGTAGGTGGCGAAATGGGCGAAGTTGATGGAGCCGAAGATCGAGCCGACGTTGGCGATCTGTCCCCTGCCCCGCGCCTTCATGCCCGGCAGAACGGCCTGTGCCAGGCGAGCGGGCGCGACCAGATTGACCATATAGGTGGCGTTCAGATGCGCGGGGGTCTGGGCCTCCAGCGGCCCGAAATGCTGGATCCCCGCCAGATTGATCAGAATGTCCCACGGTTCAGCCGCGACCCTGGCGCAGAGCACGTCCAGCCCGATTGTGGTCGAGAGGTCGCCGGCGATGAAGGTGCCGCCATCTTCCGGCGGATTGATGTCGACGACCGTCAGCTGTCCGCCCGCATCGCGGATGTCCCCGGCGATCAGACGCCCCATGGCGCCGGACCCGCCCGTCAGAAGAACGCGCCGGTCCCTAAACCGCATGGGACAGTTCCCGCGCGGCCGGGGCTTCGGTGTAGTGGGGGATGGAGCGGAACAGATCCCCGAAGAGGCCCGGTCCTCGTCCGACGTCACCCCGTCCAGAACGGTCCTGAGGAAGGCGATATGGTCCTGGTCGAGGGCCCCGTGCGACACCAGATAGGTGAAGGCCGCCGGCGGCAGGCCGAGCGAGCCGCGGACCGCATCCGCGCCGATACTGGCCAGTTGTATGCTGACGCTCTCCAGCACGAACACCATGCCGAAGAAGCCCATCGGCGAGACGCGGGTCACATAGTCATAGGCATAGGCGACCATCATTTCGGTCGCGGCGTTCGGGCCGTCCTGCACGGTCCGGTCGGGGTCGCCGCCGGCGGCCCGGATGTCGTTCAGGATCCACTGCTCGTGACCCGTTTCCTCGGCGATATAGTCGTCGAGCACCTGCCGGTAGGCCTGATGGCTGTCACCCAGCCGGGCCTTGGTCGCCTGCATCAGCGGAACGGTGTGGCGGACATGGTGGTAGGCCTGGGCCAGATAGGCGACATAGGTCTCACGGGAGATGCGCCCCTGAAGTCCGTCCCGGATCTGGGGTACGGCCGCGAAGGCGGCACGCTCGGTCGCGGTGTCGGCCGCCAGCTGGTCGAAGAAAGACATCGCGGTTCCTGTGGAAGGGATGAGGTCGGGTTCGGCGACGAAATCGGCATAGGCGCTGAGCAGCGCCGCGCGGCGGGGACGGCCGTTGGCGGTCATCTGGCCGGCGCGCGGATCGAACGGCGCTGTCAGGCGCCACCGGATGACGTGCGCATAGTCGGGCAGCCGCGCGTTAATCTGGAT